>Ga0326727_10019177_pt1 | contig 13805 bp, 9 predicted proteins | sample MB2enrmetagenome_FD_207643 | JGI IMG/M metagenome (GOLD analysis project Ga0326727, IMG submission 207643) | Lab enriched peat soil microbial communities from McLean, Ithaca, NY, United States - MB29MY | ecosystem: Environmental > Terrestrial > Soil > Wetlands > Peat | place: USA: New York... | reverse complement strand
ACGGATCCGAGCACCGGTACGGCGCACGCCCTTCCTCTTGTACGAGGTATTCGTAATCGATGCTGTCGGTCGGCCGGGGAATCTGCGTCTGGTAGAGCCCTTCCGGGTGCGCTCGATGCATTTCGTACTCGGCGGACCGTTCTCCGAGCAGGCGCAAGACGACGCGTCGGGCGTGCGGCATGAACGCGCGCACGGTGGTCCACTGCCCGCCTCCGGCGGCCTGTGGACCGAGGACGCGGTACGGCATGTCATGCCGCGACTGGACGATCCGCTCAATCTCATCGGCGCTCAGGGCCGCCTCATCGGCGCTCAGGGCCGCCGGCTGGTTCGCGCCCGAGACCAGGGAGTCCACGAGTCCGCCATCCGCGGGCGTGTGCGGTGTGGCCGCGCCCCGGCGATCGCTCGCCGCGCGCTCGTCATCGAGATCGGTCGTCCGCTCGCAGGCCATGGATGAACTCGTCGTTTTGCGTCCCGTACATGCCGACATCTAATCGCGACCGTGCGCAAAGCCCTCCCACCCAAGCATCAGGCAAAATGAACGCCCGGAAGAAAGCGGAGCTTCAGCGCGTCACGGGCTTTTCGCACTTGCAACAAACTATTCGCAGTTGCAACAAACTATTCGCACTGCCAAACAAGTCAAGGCTTCGCCGGGCAAAGGCAGGCGGGGACGCCCAGGCGCGACGCAATGTCTAAGGTGGAGCAACGCGGCTGCAGATGGTTCGGATCGAATGGAGCTGGTCCGATACCGGAGTCAAACTCCGCGATTTCATCCGCGAGTTGATCGCGCTCCGTGCCGACTATCCCGTGCTGTGCCGCAAAAACTTCCTCACCGGGAAACCCCTCGGTCCTTCTGGTTCAGCCACCAGGTCAGGTTCATCAGCAGCTTGTGCACGACCCGCTGCAGGAACCGCGTATCAGCTTGCCCGCGCTGCACCCGCTCGGCGCGGAAGACCTTCAGCGCGGCCCAGGCGATGACCGGCGGATTGACGTCGCTGAAAGCCCCATAAGCCGGGATCTGGCCCTCGTGTCACCCAGCAAGAGCTCGATCTGGTCCTTGGCGAAGTCGATATCGACCAGCGCCAGCGCCGCGCAGTGGAACGCCAGATCCCAGGCCGCGAACCAGGGATATTCCCAGGTGTCGGGCATCGAGATCACATCGCTGGCCTTCAGGTGACGCCATGCGCCGTTGCGGCCGGTCTTGCGGCTGTCTGGCGGCTGTAGCGCGTCACCGTCGAGCCAGCGGGCGACGTCGTAATGGAAAAACGGCTTGCTCCAGATCATTCCGGCTAGCGACTGGCAAAGGATCGCCCGGTCGCGAGGACCGGCGTCGGGCAACAGCTCGTCGTAGAAGGCCATCGCTTCCGCGCGACGTTGCGCGAAGACCGAGTTCTGCTGGCCAAAGGGGGCAGTCTCAGTTGCGCTGCGGACAGAACCAGGCTGATCGTCGCCCTATCACCCGCCGCGACATTCAGCGTGTGACGCGCCGCGGCCTTGGTCCCGATACCGTCCGGATTGACCGCCGACAGGTCGCCGTCGATCACGTAGCGGTGGAAAGCGTCCTTGACAAAAGGCGAGGCGTTCGGCGCGCCCCACAGCCGCGCGGCGTTGGTTTCGTTCTCAGTAAACAGAACCTCTGCCGCATGCTTGCCGTAAAGATAGTAGGCGCCAAGGGTCGCATGCTCTGCCCGCACAGACCAGCGCGCGCCGCGCGGCGGAAGGGTAGCCCGTATTTGCGGCTTCTCGGCATGGCCGCCCCAGCTCCAATCATTGCGGAGCCACAGTGTCGGCAGGATCTCGAGCGTCGCCGGATCCGGACCACGGTTCGTCGCCGTAATCGCGACGTGGATCTCCTCAGGCGAAGCCTTGCCATAGGCGACCTCTACGTCCCAATAGCGATTCTCGTCGACCCCCCCCCCGTGTCGGCGAGGTTGAAGGCAGGCTCGCTGCGCGAGCGCCGGCCGTTCTCCTCGACCAGTTGCGCATAGGGGTAGGCGCGCTGCGGATATTTGTAGAGATAGCGCAGGTAGGAATGCGACGGCGTGGCGTCGAGGTAGAAATAATACTCCTTGACGTCCTCGCCATGGTTGCCCTGGTTGCCGGTGAGGCCGAAAGCGCGTTCCTTCAGGATCGGATCGACGCCGTTCCATAGCGCTATCGCCAGGCACAGACGTTGTTCGCAGTCGCAGACGCCGCCCATGCCGTCCTCGTTCCAGCGATAGGCGCGCGACCGCGCCTGATCGTGGTCGAAATATTCCCAGGCGGTTCCGCCGGGGCTGTAATCCTCGCGCACGGTCCCCCAGGCCCGTTCGGCCAGATACGGCCCCCACAGGCGCCAGTTTTCCCGGCCCTGGCGCTGCGCCTCAAGTCGGTCGCGTTCGGTCGTCATCTCAGATCTCCCTTCAGGCGGCATGCGCCAGAGTGCGTGCGGTTTGACCGGCGGCGCGGTCCAGGCGAATCCAGGCGTCGAGTGTGCAGGCGACCGACCAGGCCTGGGCCGGGCAGCCGCGCGGCGTGTGCGGCTCTCCGCCGTCGAGGATTTCGGAGATCGTGCCCAGACCGGCGTCGAAGAGATGGTCGCGAATCGGTTCGAGGCGTTCCGACGCGCGTTTCGCATCGCCGTGGACCCGGTATTCGGCCAGCGCGTAGTGTCCGAGCAGCCACGCCCAAACCGACCCCTGGTGATAGGAACCGTCACTCTCCCAGACGCCGCCCGTGTAGTGCGGTGGCGCGGGCGTGCTCGCTGCCGACGCGCTCGAGGAACAATCGACCCCTTAGCGCGCCACGGTTTCGAAGGCCATACGACAGACGTCGATGATGAACGCTGACGACGCAGAGATCCCGCCTCCGCCGACTGCCTCGAGCGGGATTGAGACGAAGCCGGTCGAGGCGCCAGCGGCCGCGCAGAGGACGCTCGTTCCCGCGTCGTCGCCGCCGCTCCCTGCGACCGTCCCTTCGCGGGCGCCTAAACGACGGCGATGGGGAGCTTGGGGATTGCTCATGGTTGCAATCCTCGCGGGCGGGTTCGGCGCGGCCTACTGGTGGTCGGCCCATCAGAGTCGACTTCCTGTCGGAATCGTGTTCGACAACGGCAGGATCGAAGCCGACGAGATCGATATCGAGACCAAGTTTGCCGGCCGGATCGCCGAAATGCTCGTTGATGAAGGCGACATGGAAGATAGTCGCGTACCACCGTCGCTTTCCGACGCCGCCTACGAGCTGCGGGTACCGACCGCCGGCGTCGATAATGCGGCGGTGATCCAGGGAGACGGCTTAGCGATGCCAATTCGCCCTAAGCTGCGACCGCTCTATCCCCCGCACTGGCGCGAGCTGAGCAGCCACGTCCGCTTCGAACGAGCTGACGGAAGGTGCCAACGTTGTGGCCGACCACACCTCGTCCTCCTCCGCTGCCTACCGGACGGGCGCTGGTTCGACGAGCAAGCGGCGACATGGCGGGATCGCCGGGGACGGCCTGGCCGCTGGCCCGACCTTATGGAGGCACCTCGGTTTCGGATGACGCGCGTCGTGCTAGCAGCGGCGCACCTGGACAGCGATCCGACCAACAATCGGCTAGTTCCAGCGCCGGCGAGGCACGAGGAAGCCTCCGCGCATATGCACAAGATTACTGTGTGTTGCCCTCGACGCAGTTTCCAAATTTGACTGACCTTCGCGAGGCCCCGTCACCGAGACCGCTCAGGCCGCAGCTTCCGTCGAAGGCGTCCCTAGAGGCTGCCGCGCGTTACGCGGACCGGCTCATCGCGACGCTCAGCGTAACGTAGCCGCCCGGCGGCGCTCGAACCACGATCAAGCGAGGGCGCTCGCCTCGTCGCGCATTTGGGGTGAATAGACCGTCGCCAATAAATCTCGTCGCGAACCAAATGGTCTGCAGGCTATACCATTTGGCGTCACCTGACTTCTTCGGCGTTGAACGCCGCGGCGGCATCGCGCAGCAGCGCCTCCCGCTCATGCTAGCTTTGCTTTCGGGGACTGGCCGCCTTCAGCTGTTGGAACAATCGTCGCTGGCGGTCGGACAGCCGCTCCGGCACATGAATTTGAAGCCTGACGTAAAGGTCGCCGCGCGAATCTCCGCCGAAGGTCGGCAAACCCTTCCCGCGCAGGCGCAAGATCGTGTCGGGCTGTGTGCCGGGGGGCACGTCGATGGATATTCGGCCGTCGAGGAGCGGCACGTTCATGCTGGCGCCCAGCACGGCGTCTACGACATCGACGGTCTCAGTACGGTAAAGATCACTGCCGCGCCGCTCGAAGCGCGAATCGTTGGCGGTGCGAATGACGACGAAAAGGTCGCCGGCTGGGATTCCCGGCTTGTCCGCCTGGAGGCCATGGCCCGGAATCCGCAACGCGGTGCCGTCTTCTGCGCCTACCGGAATGCGGACGGTGAGGGTCTCCTCGCGCACGACTTTTCCCGTCCCTGCGCATTCTGGGCACGGCGTATCGATGATGGCGCCGCGGCCGCCGCAGTCCGGACATGTCGTAATCTGCTGCAGAGTGACGCCCTGCTTGCGTTGGCCGCGCACGAGTTGCCCGGCGCCGCCGCACTTTGGGCAAGTTCGCGGATTCGTGCCTTTCTTGGCGCCCGACCCACCGCAATCTTGGCAGACTGCAGGACGCGCGACATGCACTGCCTCCTCGCCGCCATGGAAGATTCGCTCCAGCGGGACGGCGATGATGACCTCAATGTTCTCGCCGCGCGTGGGCTTCGCCCGACGTCGGAAAAAGCGATCGAACGGTCCTGCCGTCCCGAAATCGAAGCCGAGACCGCTGAAAATGTCGCCAAAATCGATGCCGCCGAACAGATCCTCGGCCGAGAAGCCCGCTACGCCTGCACGGCCGCCCGCGTCATACTCTGCCCGCTTCTTCGGATCGCTCAAAACCGCGTAGGCTTCGGCGATCTCCTTAAAGCGATCAGTTGCGCCCGGCTCCTTGTTGCGGTCGGGGTGATACTTCAGCGCGAGTTGGCGAAACGCGTCCTTTATCGCTCTTTCGTCGGCGTCGCGAGCGACGCCGAGGACTTCGTAGTAGTCGCGCGGTTCGGCCAAGGCTCGCCGTCTCTCTCTAGCGGGTCCCGCTCTAGCGGGTCCCGCCCTCGTCCTTCGCTTCACGGTATTGCGCATCGACGACGCGCGGTCCCGCGGCTGATCCGGCCGGCCGTGCCTCGCTGGTCGGCGCCCCGACGTCGGGGCGGGGTTGCGGGCCCGGCTGCGGCGCCTGGGCATAAAGCGTCTGGCCGGCTTCCTGGAGGACGGCTTTCAAAGCGTCCGCTTTTTGAGAGGCCAGGGCCGCGTCACGCTTGCCGAGCGCCTCGCGGGTCTCGCGCAGCGCCGTCTCGACGCGTCTTCGCAAGTCGTCAGAGATCTTTGCCCCGAAATCAGCGAGCGTCCGTTCCGCCTGGTAACAGACGGCGTCGGCAGCGTTGAGCTTTTCCGCCTCCTCCCGCCGTTTCTTGTCCCGTTCGGCGAATTGCTCCGCCTGATCAATCATGCGCTGCTTCTCGCCCTCCGGCAAGCGGGTAGAGCCGGTGATCCGGATCGACTGCGATTTCTGGCTCGCCATGTCCTTGGCGGTGACGTTGAGAATTCCGTCGGCGTCGATGTCGAATGCGACTTCAACCTTGGGCACGCCGCGAGGGGCTGGCGGCAGACCATCCAAATTGAATTGGCCGAGACTCGTATTGTCCGGCGCCATTGCCCGCTCGCCTTGGACCACATGCACCGTGACGCTCGTCTGCATATCGGCGGCGGTGGTGAAGGTTTCCGTGCGCTTGACCGGTATCGGCGTGTTGCGCGCGATCAGCGGCGTCGCGACGCCGCCCAGGGTTTCGATGCCGAGGGTTAGCGGCGTCACGTCGACGAGCACGATGGCGCCAACCTCGCCGGCGAGCACGCCGGCCTGAATCGCCGCGCCTTGCGCCACGCACTCCATCGGATCGACGCCGCTCTCGCCCTTGCGCCCGACGATCTCCTCGAAAAACGCCCGCACGATCGGCATGCGCGTCGGGCCGCCGACAAAAATCAGGCGATCGATGTGGCTGGGCTCGATGTTGGCGTCGTGGAACGCTTGCAGCACCGGCCCGCGACAACGCTCAACGACCGGCCGAACGACGCGTTCGAGCTCGGTGCGCGTGAGGTCGCTGTCGAAGTGGACGGCCCCCGACGGCCCGCCGGCGAGGAACGGGAGGGTGATATGAGCTGTCGCGCTGGTTGAGAGCTCGATTTTGGCGACCTCGCCCGCCTCCCGCATTCGCGCTGCGGCCGTCCGATCGCCGCGGACATCGAGGCCCGCCTGGACGCGAAATCGTTCGGCAAGATGTTCGAAAATGAGCTTATCCATGTCCGTGCCGCCGAGTTGGGTGTCGCCGCTCGTCGCCTTCACCTCGAACACGCCTTTGCCGAATTCCATGATCGTTACGTCGAGCGTGCCGCCGCCGAGATCGACGACAGCGATCCGCAGCTCTTGACCCAGCCGGTCGAGGCCATAGGCCAGCGACGCGGCCGTCGGCTCGTTGACAAGCCGAACGACTTCGAGCCCGGCGATACGGGCCGCGTCCTTGGTCGCGTTGCGCTGGTTGTCGTCGAAATAGGCCGGAACCGTCACCACCGCCTGCCTGACCGGCTCGCCCAGGAAGGCGTCGGCGTCGCGCTTGATCTTCTGTAACAGGAAGCCCGACAGCTCTTCAGGGGAAAACTCGCGGTTCCGAAGCTGCACCTTCTCGCGCCGGCCCATCAGCCGTTTGAACCCGGTCGCGGTGCCTTCGGGATTGAGGGCCGCTTGCCGGCGGGCGGGCTCGCCGATCAACATCTGTCCTTCCGCGGTCAACGCGACATAGCTCGGAAACGCCTTGCCGCCGAGGGTGACGCCTTCGGCGCTGGGGATGATGATCGGGCGCCCGCCGCGCAGAGCCGCGGCCGCGGAATTGGAGGTGCCAAGGTCGACGCCAATGATCGGCATGTCGGGGTCTCTCTCGTTGCGACGCGCTCGCCAAACGCCTTGCCTTGATTCCGGGACGGATCCGCAGGCGATTTCATGAAAGTTGTCAGAAATGCGCGTGAAAACCAAGAGCGGCCCGCGGCCTTCGGTCGGTCGAGTTAGGACGTTGGGGAGATCGACCCTATCGGCGGGCGCCCGACCAGCCGGGCGCCTCGCGCGCGCCTCATCCCTTGATGCAGATCAGGGGCCTCAGACGCGCCACGCGCCGGGCGAGGCCGGCCTGTTCGGCCGCAGCGACGACCGCGCTCACGTCCTTGTAGGCGCCAGGCGCCTCCTCGGCGACTCCGCGGGCCGAAGGGCTCCGGATCATGACGCCTTCGGCGGCGAGGTCGTCGACGATCTGGCGTCCGCTAAACCGCTTTAGAGCGGCGTGGCGAGAGAGCGCCCGTCCGGCGCCGTGGCACGCCGAAGCGAAGGCTTTCGCCTCGGGCGCAGCCGCGCCGACGAGAATATATGACGCCGTTCCCATGCTGCCGCCGATGAACACAGGCTGGCCGACCGGCCGCAGGGCCGGCGGCAGGCTGTCGTGGCCGGGTCCGAAGGCGCGCGTTGCGCCTTTGCGGTGCACGAAGAGATCGCGGCGCTCTCCGTCGATCAGGTGCTGCTCGACTTTGCAGGTGTTGTGCGAAACGTCGAAAAGAAGCGGCAACTCGGCATCAGGAAAGAACTGCCGGAAGACGCCCCGCGCATAATGGCCGAGGATCTCGCGATTGGCGAGGGCGCAGTTCATCGCCGCCCGCATGGCCCCGAGATAGCGTCGGCCGACCTCCGACTCGACCGGCGCGCAGGCGAGTTCGCGGTCGGGAAGCGCAATTCCCGACGACTGCGCCGCTACCACCATCTCCTTGGCGAATTCGGTTCCGATCTGATGTCCGAGCCCCCGCGAGCCGCAATGAATCGCGACGACAACGGCGTCCTTCTCCAGGCCAAACGCCGCGGCGGCGAGCGAATCGAAGATCTCGGCGACGACTTGCGCTTCGAGATAATGGTTGCCCGACCCGAGCGTGCCCATCTCCCGGACTTGCCGTTGTTTCGCCCGCTCCGACACCGACTCGGGCTCGGCGCCGGCGATGCGGCCGCCGTCCTCGATCCGTTCGAGGTCCCGCGGCTCTCCCCAGCCGCGGGCCACCGCCCAATGCGCGCCGCCGGCGAGCATCGCGACCATTTCGCTGGAGTCGAGCGTGATCGCGCTATGACTGCCGACGCCGGCCGGGATGTCGCGATAGAGCGCATCGGCGAGCGCCCGCTGGAACGGCAGGACGTCCGCGACCGACAGGCCGGTGCGCATCGTGCGGACGCCGCACGAAATATCGAAGCCGACGCCGCCGGCCGAGACGACGCCGCCCCTGCTTGGATCGAAGGCCGCCACGCCGCCGATCGGAAAGCCGTAGCCCCAATGCGCATCCGGCATGGCGTAGGCGGCTTGAACGATGCCAGGGAGCGAGGCGACGTTGGAGGCCTGCTCGGCGACTTTGTCGTCCATGTCGCGGATCAGGTTCTCGTCGGCGTAGATGACGGCCGGAACGCGCATCGGTCCGGTGGGCTCGATGCGCCAAGTCGTAGCGTCGACCCGCGTCAGACGATCCGGGTCCATGGCCAAGCTCCGTCAGACGTCGACAACGCACGCCGCCGACCAGACCCCTTCGCGATCGGCGGCGACCTTCAGGGCCGCGTAGGTTGCGCCCTTGGGCTCGCAGGCGGGAGCGTGTCGCGCGACATCGACCGGCTCCCCCCAGAGCGTTCCCTCGAGCCGAGCACCCTCAATTCGAACCGCGAAGCGCCCGAACAGCATTCGCCGGACCGCCATCTCGTAAATGACGCAGTTGAGCCACTCGACGAACAGCAGTTCGAGATCCGGCGCTTCGCAGGTCACTTCGACCGACAGCTTCGGCTCGACTTTCGCTGAGGTGACCGCGGCGGTCAACGCGAACGCCGCCTGCTCGAACGCCGCCGCGGGCGTCGGTCCAAATCCCCGCACACCGACATCGGCGCCATGAGGGAAATGCTCCCATCGCGAAGCGCCTATTGCCGAAGAGCGCGACTGCGTCACTTCCATAGCTCCGCTCGCAAACCCGCTCGCAGGCGACGGCGAAGCCCCCGGCGGCCCCGTCGCTCCCTGAAGAGCGCGCGAAAATTCCTCCGCCCGCGAGGCTCTCATCCAGCGCGCGGAAGCCGGGCGCGCCGTCGCACACTGTCTTGATCTCGATCTTCTTTTCCTTCTTCTGTGCTTCCGGCTTTTTTGGCAGCGTTCGAACCGAAAGCCAGTTTTTTCTTGGAGCGCGAGCGCTGGGATCAGTGCGACTGGCGCTGAGTGCTCGTCTCGGCATGCCGGCGATGAAGCCTGTCGAAATCTGGCCTCAGGATGAAGCCCGCGTCGGCGCGCCCGCCCAAGCCTAACTCGATCGAACCGCCGTGGTACGGACCCGTATGCCCGGTGGTGTGGGAGGGGCGGCACCGCGAGGCACCCCCCTATCCCGATCTTGCGCAAATAGCGGCCGTCCAGGACGGCGTGGCGAACGGACGCCCCGAACCATGGCAGTTATTCATCCGACCACAGGTTGTCCCTCGTCCTGGCCGCCTTCAACCCCTCGTCCCCCGCCGCGTGAGCGCGTGCCCTTCCGTGCAACACCCCACCGCGTTCAGCCAGCAGCGCTTGGCCCGCGTACTTCACGGCCGACTGCCCGCACTGAAGCGCGGTACTGGAGAGAGCCGCCTGCTAACCGCTAACCCTCCGCCCTACGGCAACGCGCCAGTCGTCCCGGTTACCCAGCCCTAACCGAGCCCTAACCCGAACACGGGTTATCGTCGATAAGAGTGCGCCGCCGGCGGCGGCGAAGAGTCCGCAGCCTCTCCACCGGGTCGCGCCAATGCAGCATCTCGTCGAGCGCATGCATGCGCCCTTTCCCGTTGAGCAAAAGCTCCTCGCTCTCTTTCCAGTCCTGCTCTCTAACCCGCCAGTGCTGCTCCCTAACCCGGGCTAGGATCACGCGCCACTGCGGCGGCGCTCGCGGCCTGTGGCCGGTAACCTCGGACCTCAGCATTGTCGCCTCCGGCCCCTCTCAAAAAATTAATCTACGCTCTTACGTGGGCGATCGTTTTGACCTAGGTCAAATCGGATGCGGGGTTGTCCCGAGGAATGTTGAAAAGGGAGCAGCGGCGTTGCTCGCCTTGAGCCTTTAGGCTCGGGGTGCTGATTCCACGAAAGGAAAGCAACGCCATGAAGAAGCATATACCACTTCTGCCTTTTGCCAATTTGAGTGGAACAAGAGTATTTCGCCGACGGCGTTGTCGCAGACATCATCACTGGTCTGTCCCGCATAAAGTGGCTTTTCGTAATCGCCCGAAATTCAAGCTTTGCCTACAAGGGCAAGGCTGTCGACGTTAAGAAGGTCGGGCGCGAGTTGGGCGTGCGCTATGTCCTCGAAGGCATCGTGCGCAAGGCCGGCGCCCGCGTGCGGCTCAATGGTCAGGTCGTCGAGACGGAAGCCGGAACGCACGTCTGGGCCCAGCGCTATGATAGGACGGCGGAGGACATCTTCGACCTCCAGGATGAAATCACGATGAGCGTCGTGGCCGCCATGGATCCGAGCCTGCGCCAGGCAGAGATCAAACGCGTTAAACGCAAGCGACCCGACAGTCTGGATGCGTATGACCTGGTGTTGCGCGCATTGGCCGAAGGCCGCGTCGGACTTTCGATGCCCGATGCTGCACAGACCGCGCTGACGTTTCTCGATCGAGCGCTCACACTTGAGCCAGACTACGCGCTTGCGCATGCCTACGCCGCGATCGGCAACCACACGCTCTATCTACGCGGCGGTCTGTCGGAGGGGCGCCGTCTTGCGGCTATCCGTCATGCTCGGTGCGGGATCGCTCATGGCCAGGATGACGCGATGGCGTTGGCCATGTCCGGATTCATAATCGGCATGGCCGAACACGACCGAGCTGCCGGTCTGCAGGCCATTGAAGCAGCGCTTGGCCTCAGCCCTTCCACGGCTATTGCTCATATGGCGGGCAGCGTTATTTTTGGCTGGGCGGGCCAGGCCGAGCGCGCCGTCGAGTGGGCGGAACGCGCGCTGCGTTTGAGCCCGCTGGACCCGACGCAATGGTACTCGTGTCGGGCGCTGACCTTGGCTCAATTTGCGTTGGGCCACGACGAGGAAGCGTTGGCTGCCGCGCGCCGGGGGATTCAATACAATCCCGAAATGAGCATCAGCTGCATGTTGCTCGCCGCGCCGTTGTCCAGGCTTGGCCGCGTCGATGAGGCGAAAGCGGCCGCTGCGCAGCGTCGGCAGGGGCGCGGTCGGTTTAGCTACTGGCCAGCGAAAGAATCCGCTTGGCGTGCAAGCTCCCTGAAAACGTGCGCCTCAAAAAATCATGAACCAATTCCATCCGACCCATCGACTTGCGCATGAGCCCCCGCCCCGCTGATTCGTGACCTCGCCCCGCGTGTGACTCGCCAATTCAGGCAATTTCGAGTCGATCAAAAGTGAGGGGATTCATGAGCTTCCAACCCTTCTCACTGCGGACGGCTTGTCCCGCCACTTTTACAAACTTAGGGCGGTTCATGAATTATCGGCATGATCTAATGGCGGTCACATGGCTATACTTCCTGAATTCATAGATCCTTGCTGCTCGCCCTGAGAAAACAGCAGAATATCCTCGAACGCAAGGCAGCGGCTCGAGGAAAAACGCCTCAGACGCGCGAGACAGGTCCAGGCAGTTCGTCCCAATTTAGGCCTAAATCACTGACGATCTTACGGACGGTTCGTTGATCAAGCGCCTTCTTCGTGCCGACCTCTGGAAGTACGGCCTTACGGTCTTTCAGATGGACCGTCACACGTGGGTGACCGTGTACGCCAATGGTGTCCTTGCCGCTTTCGATACGACAACCGCGCTCAACTAACCATTTTCGAAACGTCTCGCTTTCCATCTTGGCCTGGCCCGGCGGGAGCCACCGGCATGTCCGCCGCGAGACGCGAACGGCGGCGCTTCCTCGACTTGCGATACCGGTTGACGCGGATCAATGCGCCCGGCCGCGCGGGGCATACACACTCCGCCCAAGAAAGACAGGGGCGGCAGCGCTTCCGGCGCGCGGAGACGGAACAAGTCGATGCTGGATGAGCCTCGCGTACGCAAGAGTGTTAACCTGACAGCGGCCGCTAAGGGGCGGGCCGTGCTGGAGCGCGCCAAGGCGCCGCATTTCGCGGCGAAGACGTCGCCGCCTTCGGCTGGCAGCCTGCCTAATTTCCGGACGCTCGACCGGCTGTCCCGAGCCTTTCTGGCCCGCGCGACCCAGGGAATTTCCCCCGTCGCGCTGGCCGAGACCTGGTCCGACTGGGCGCTCCATCTCGCATTGGCGCCGGGCAAGCGTCTCGAACTCTTCCAGCGCGCGGCGATGACGGCGGCCCGTTTCGGGCTTTGGGCGCCCGGCGCCGCGGCCGGAACGAACGGCGAGGCGTTCGCCGAGCCCGTCGCCGACGACAGGAGATTCTCCGATCCGGCCTGGGCGCAATGGCCATTCAACGCCCTTGCACAAGGCTTCCTGTCGACCGAGGACTGGTGGCGGGAGGCGACGAGGAACGTGCCGGGCGTGGTGCACGACCGCGAGGCCGAAGTCGGCTTCATGACGCGCGTGCTGATCGACGTCATTTCCCCGAGCAACATCCCGTGGCTGAACCCGGTGATTCTCGACAAGACCGCGAAGGCGGGCGGCTATAACCTCGTCCGCGGCGCGGCCAATTGGCTGGAGGACTTCGACCGCTTGCTTTCCGGAAAGCCGCCCGCCGGGGCGGAAGCGTTCGAGGTCGGCCGCAACGTGGCGGTCACGCCCGGCAAGGTCGTCTACCGCAACGACCTGATGGAGCTGATCCAATACGAGCCGGCGACGGACAAGGTCTTTCTGGAGCCGATCCTGATCATCCCGGCCTGGATCGAGAAATACTACATCCTCGATCTCGAGCCGCAGAGCTCTTTGGTTCGCTTTCTGGTCGAGCGCGGGCATACCGTGTTCATGGTGTCGTGGAAGAACCCCGACTCGCGCGACCGCAACGTCGCCCTTGACGACTACCGCCGGCAGGGCGTGATGGCCGCGCTCGACGCGGTCACGGCGATCGTCCCGAACCGGAAGGTGCACGCCTGCGGCTATTGTCTCGGCGGCACGATCCTGGCGATCGTGGCTGCGACCATGGCCCGCGACAACGACGAGCGCATCGCAAGCCTCACCCTGCTCGCCTCCCAGACCGATTTCGCCGACGCCGGCGAGATCATGCTCTTCCTTGACGAGCGACAGGTGATGCTGCTCGACGATCTCATGTGGGACCAGGGCTATCTGGACAGCCGCCAGATGGCGGGCGCCTTCCAGGCGCTGCGTTCGGACGAACTGATCTGGGGAAAGTTCATCCGCGAGTACGTGCTCGGAGAGCGCGACGAACTGACGGCGCTGATGGCGTGGAACGCCGATCAGACCCGCATGCCGGCGCGCATGCACAGCGAATATCTGCACGGGCTCTATCTAGAGAACCGGCTGTCGGCCGGCCGATATGCGGTGGACGGAAGGGTGATCGCGCTGCGCGACATCCGCGCGCCGATCTTCGCCGTCGGCACGGTCCGCGACCACATCGCGCCCTGGCGCTCGGTCTACAAGGTGACGCTGTTCTCGGACACGGATGTGACTTTCGCCCTTGCGTCCGGCGGCCACAATGTCGGGATCGTCAATCCGCCGTCGCAGGCGAAAGGATCGTTCCAGCTCATGACGCGCGAAGAAGGGGAACGCTACATGGACCCCGACACGTGGATCGCGGCCG
>Ga0326727_10019175_pt1 | contig 13805 bp, 13 predicted proteins | sample MB2enrmetagenome_FD_207643 | JGI IMG/M metagenome (GOLD analysis project Ga0326727, IMG submission 207643) | Lab enriched peat soil microbial communities from McLean, Ithaca, NY, United States - MB29MY | ecosystem: Environmental > Terrestrial > Soil > Wetlands > Peat | place: USA: New York... | reverse complement strand
AAAGACTCGCCGTTGATTCAGCGCCTCGCCCAGGAAACTCTCACCCGAATGACCAAACTCTGCCCCCTCTGAATCATTTTCACTTACTTCAGCTACTTTGCTCCGCAAAGTACGCCGGATTCAGGTTGCAGGGCTCTCTGTGATAGGTACGATGCCCGAGTTGTCTTGCCCCGGCTCGCCCCTCGGCCGGAGTTTCTGCTCATCATGGGCAACCGGAAGACTGTCAGCACTCAGAAGGTGAACCTCATGTGCCCAGAACATTGGATTTACACGGCGCCGCTGCGCTTACGATCGCTTTTCCGCCGCCCTCAGGTGGATCAGGATTTGGACGAGGAAATCCGCGACCACTTGGAGCGCCGGACGGAAGAATATGTCGCCCAAGGCCTCTCGCCGGAAAGGGCCTATCGCCGAGCGCCCACCGCGAGTGGCGCCGACGTCGCCTTTATGTCAGCGACCGTTTAGGGGCTGGAACAGGCCATGGGACGCGGCCTCGATGCATTAACAAGAAGTGGATGTTTATTAAATAGAGAGCCGCAGAGCGTGCATCGCTCACACTCTGCGCCACCCCGCTCGTTGGCTTTCCCACCGTAACGCGCGAGCGAGTTGTCGTGCTGCTGGAGACCACTAAAGGCAAAGTGCTCGCCGGGGTGAAGTGAAGATCTTACTCGATGAATGTATTGATCAACGCTTGGCCGAGGACTTTACGGGGCACGAGGTCCTTACCGTCGCGCAGGTGGGTTGGAAATCGAAGCAGAACGCTTGCACAGAGAATTACGCAGACGATGTGGGGCGGCCGTGGATGAACCAGCGGTAAAGGATTTCTACGATTTGCTCTCGCATCCTGTCGCTTCCGGCGCGCTCCCTTGCCAATTCTTCAATTCTGGCCCTGCCGCGGGCGAGGCGGTCTTGAAGGCGTTGGTAAACAATGCGGCATCCTTCCTCCGTGGTGGGAACCGAAATGGGGCCGCGCACACCCTCTTGGGCAATCGCCGCCAGTAGCTCTGCCTCGGCCCGGCTGTCACACACCAGACTCACGGCGGGATTCTTGCCGAAATAAATCGTGGTGGCTTCAAACATGTTTTCCGGGCGCGGAAGCCTGACCTCTCCCTCCGGTATCTCCACGGTTTTTTTGGGTTTACCCATTTTCGTCCTCCATCCACGTTGGAAGCGGTTCTTGGAACTCGGGCTCTACGTGGTTCCAGGCGTCCACCGCGAGTTCCATATGGGAAACGTCGTCTTTGCCGCTGCCATGTCTGCGTTGCTCCATCTTTTGGACCTCCACGATACGAATGGAGCGGAAGTGGAACGCCACCTCGCGGTACAGACGATCGATCAGATCCTTTCGCCGTCGGGCCTGAACACCTAACAGTTCAAATACGGCATCATCCAAGTTCCTTCGGTCCTCTTGCTGCAATTCCAGGGGCAGACCTAATGGTAGTCCTGCGGCCTCGCGAACTTCAAGGGCGGTGTGGCAGTCCATGAAAGCCTCTTCGACTAAGTGCGTGACCTTCCGCTTTTGCATTGACTCAATCGCAGACTCCATCTTTGCTACCAAACCCTTATCGACATTGCGCGGGTCGGGAATCTCGATAAGCACGACATCGACAATCTCCGTCTTCAGGTTCCCTTCTGTTCCGGCATAGCGACCGTAGAAGGTCTTGAACAACGCCACAAGAGTCGAGTTCAAGATGGGCATGACAGCCCGGGTAGCAATGTGACTGTCCAACAAGGAATGCAGGTCGTACAGATTGCAATTGCAGTTTAGGTTAAACGAGTTCGCCGGAATGATGTGCCTGTATTGCTGCGACTTCGGCCAAAAACCTATTCCAGGTTCCAGTCCGGTCAAGTCGTACCAAGGGTCGCGGCCGGCGACGGTGGCTCGCATCGGCACAGAGACAGCCTTGGACTTCTTGGACGCGAAGGTCTGTTTGGCCCCCCAGGTGATGTAATGCCAGGCGTAAGTGCCCTTAATGTCTTTCAAATCCTTGTTGACCCACAGGACCACGCGGTCGAGTTGCTCAGGCGAGACAACGGGGCGATCCACCTGCATTAGGCTGTGTACTTCCGGCCTGACGAATTCCGCTTCTATTGGGTGTAGGGTCCTGTCGCCGGACCGAATGATGACCACTTTTCCACTTTCCACCTCTGCGCGTTCGCACCGCCGCATCAACGGAAGCACCCGCCACTCTAACCTGCTCTGGTTCTTTTCCAAGATTTCCGCTGACACGTTTCGAGGCATGAAAAATGCGTCACATCCGCTCTTGATACCGAATTTAATTGTGACGACTTCACCTAAGCGCGTGAACCGGTGGCCAAATTCACTCATTACCTCAAAGTAAAAGTCCGGAGCACGCAGATACCGGCCCCATTTGCCCCCGCCGTAGTCTCCACTACGTTCACTCAGCGTAATATTTTCAGTGGTTGTGGGTTCGGTTTCCTCGTGATCCTCCTCAGCCTCTTCTTCGACGTCGTTGTCTGCTACCGCAACCTCAATGCCCTTGTGCTTCGCGAACATTTCCGCGATAGAAAGCCCTTCTTGCCAAAGGTCCTCTTGCCGTTTGACCATGATCCGAAGTTGGTCATTCGAACGGTCCGATTTCGTCTTTAGGATCAGGTCCCGGAACTTCTCCGCTGCTTCCTGTTTCTGGCCTTCGTCCTCCCGCTCACCCAGGATTTCCGCAAGCGGTCGCTTGAGGCGCACAAACCGGACGAGGTTTTCGTTGCGCTTCTGGGCGTCTTCACAACGCTGAAGGATGGTGACGGCGGTTTTGACGCGAGCATCTTCAAACCACGGCTCGTCCACACTTTCAATGATCGCCACGAGCCGGAAGTTGAGCAGCACCCAGCGCTGGAGTGGAAAGCCATAACGCACGTCGAGCCAACTGGAGGAGGTCAGAAAACCGAACCAGCCGTCTTCCCCAAGAAACTGACAAGCCACCGGCCAGAAATAGACATGAAGGTCGCTCTGCTTGGAGAGTTCGATTCCCGGGAACGCGCGCTCAACCGTTTCATAAAGGTGTTCTTTTGTCTGGTCGTAGATGGCGCCCTTTTCCGAGGCCCTCGGGATATGCTCGTGCCGAACGTAAGGCGGATTGCCAACTACCGCGTCAAGCACCGGCAAGGAAATCTTCTCAATTTCGCGCTTTCCCTTGCGATCCCGAAATACTGCGGGAATCTCGCAGAACGTTTTCCCGGGCGTTACGGTGAAGAAGTTCTTGCGCACAATGCGCGGATAGTTCTCTTCGTTGGCAATGAAGCGGGCTGCCAGATTCAGAGTCGCAAGGTGGGCGGGGAAAATGTTGATGTCGCATCCGAAAAGGCCGGTGAGCAGTTCCTGGTTAGTGAGACGCCTATCGAGGTAGAGCTTGCGGTAATAGGCGCGAACCAGGAATGTTCCGCTGCCACATGCCGGGTCAAGGACAGCAGCATCCGCCTTGCGGACGCAGAAGGCGTTAATGACGTCTACGATGTTCTCGTCAGTATAGTGCTGGCCGAATTTGTGTCGCTCCTCGGGGCTGATGAGCTTTTGGAATGTATGCCCGAGGATGTCGGTCGGAATTTCCTTAAAGTTGAACCGGTCAACGGCGCGAATGAAGTTGCCCCAAGCCTCGATGGAGTTTGTGCCGGAGAGTGCGATAACGGCTGCCCACTCTTTGGCTTCAGGAAAGAAAACCGGCTCATAATCACCCGTGACGTGGACAGCTTCCTCAAAGGTCTCCCGGAGGTATTGGAACGCCTTCTCCGCAGTCTTCGCCGTCCGTGGGAGTTTTAATTCCGGTAATTGGTTCCGCAGTCGAACAGCTTGGTAGAAGAGAATACGATTACTTAAGACATAAGCCATGCTGCGAGCGGCGCGGTCAATGGCTTCTCGCCAGGAAACGGGGTCGTTGGGGTCAACGTTCCATTGCTGCTCTTCGGCCATCCAGGAACGCAAACGGGCCTTGAATACGGGTGCACCCTTTGATTCCGATTCCAGGTAATCGCGCAATTCCCGGACCGGGCCCGAAGGTCCAGCAAGGTGGCTTTCCAGAACTGAAACGTAAAAATCCGAGGGCGGTTGGCCGAGGCCTGGCTTGCGCCCCGAATAAATGTCAGCAAAGTCGGCAAAGAAACGAAGGAGAAAATCGTCTTGCAGCTTGGCCTTGACCTCTGGCCGCGTGACATCTTCGGGCCGATTGAGTTCAGCGCCGAGCTTCCACTCGCCGACGCAACGCTCGTGCATCGATTCGGCGTCCCACAGTTTACGGTCGAAAAGGGCAAGGTGCTCGACGTTCCAAGTAAAGAAGTACCGGCAGTTCTCCCGCGTGGCCTTCTTAAAGGCATCTTCCATCAGCGCCTGACCGAACGGAGAGCTTCCCTGTACCGCGCCGGGAAGCTTCACCTCCCCGCAAAGCGCCAATTTTCCACGGCTCCCTTCTTTTCGCTCGTAGACACGAAAGTCTTGCCGCTGCAAGCTGCCGCGTCCAAATCGTTCAATTTCAGAAGAACCAAAAGGAAGCTCGGGATGTGTTTCAAAGATTTTGTCGGACCACTTTGAAACATCAGCGCAAAAACTGACCTCGTGTTGTCGGTAACTTAACGGTGGCATTCGTTTGTCTGGATACCCATGATAGCGAACCTACCGTCAGGCAGGCGCTTACTTGAGTACCCGCTAGAAAAGGTCCATGAGTTTTTTGGCCTTTTGTAATTTAGCGAAGCTCGTATAGCGGGGTCCCTGCATTGAGCCCTGGGGCGCATCAGCAAACGGTATCGGGCCGATGGGCTTGGCCGGCTCAGCGAAATTGAGCTTGTACTTACCTTGCTCGCCATAGGGCTCAATGCTTCCCACAGGTGCGTAGCATGTCACCTTCATTACAGGTTGAGTCTGGTATGCGGCGATGTACTTAATTTTTGGCAGCATTCCGCCCGAGATTCTGATCGCGTGCCAGCAGTTTTGTCCACGAAAAACTCTCTCGAAGCCTTCTTGCTGGGCAGGAACGACAATTGTGTCTATCTGGCCCCTCGCGTCCCCCGCGACGGGAGCCTCGGCGTCAGGTGTTAAGTGGGCTGCGGCGACTGGTTTCGGTATTTCGAAAACACGTAGGCCAACGAGCGGCAATATCTGGAGAACCTCTTGGAGAAATGCCTGCATGTCGGCACGCTCGGCTTCACTGAGTGCTGGCTCCTGCGGCTCTGTGGAGTTGTCGAGAATACTCCGCTTCGCCTCGACGGCGCGGTTCACAAGTGCATATTCAAGCCACTTGACGTGGGCTTTGTTCAGGCTGTTGTTTGTCGCGGTGAATACGATAGCGCGATCCCAAAAATCTCTGCCTTGGAAGTGCGATTCAATCCGATTCCGGATCACGTCTCCCTCGCCAATATAGACGGTCGGGAGCTCGTCCTCCGCGCTCTCGTAGCCAGACAGGATGTAGAGGCCTGTACGCGAAAACTCTCCGCGCTGCCGGGTTGTGGGCCACTTCTCGCGCGGAAACACAATGCCGTGCCCCGTCCAGTTCATGCGATCAATAATGCGCACGCCCTCGGGGTCTCCGTCCGGAACGAAGATTCTGATCGTGAATGGGTTGTTGGCCATTGTCTGTTCGGCCTTATGCTGAGTGAGACTTTCAGCGAACGGAGCCCCAGAAAGGGGCATCCGCTACGCATATTATCCCCTCTGTGTTCTTTGGGCAAGGTTGGTTAAATCACTTGGCTGGTTTATCGCCTTATCGGAAGCTGGGCCGACTGTGTACAGGTAGATTGAGAAGACAGTGGATCCCGTGTCGTCTTCGTACTTATCGACGAGACCGCTGACAATTAAATATTCCGAACGGATGACGCGGCACCCGGAAGGAATCCACATGCCTGATTAACGGGCTGAGCCTGCTTTTGCCTCATCGCTGCAAACTCCAAGCCGCAAGGGCGGTACAGGAGTCAGGAAGGCGCTGAGTGTGGTTACCATCTATGCGGGCGGGCGCGACTGGACAGCCAACTCGACCAGCCCCCGCCCCTCCTGAGTCAGGAGGGGAAGAGTTTTTCTGACAATTAGCGCTTTCCAGAAGAACAGGTCCTACCGGTAGGCATCGCTATCTATAAAGTACTTGACAAGTCGTTAAATAGAATGTTAGGCTTCAGCGTACGTCCTCTGGCCGCATGGGGTCGGCCGCGATGGTCAATCTGAAAGAAAGACGCTCGCGGAGTCGGCTTCAGGGCACGCCGGTCAGATCGCCCGAAAACCAGAGGGTAGCTTCGAATGGCGAACACACTCTTCACGCAAATCATGTTCCAGCCTGCGCCTCCCCGTCATTCCCGCGAAGCATGTCCCCGCAAACGTGGAGAGCGGGAATCTGCTGCGCAAGCCTTCGGAAATGCGTCGCTGACGGACTGGATTCCGGCTTGCGCGGGAATGGCCATGGCTCGCGAACATGGTCATCAAGTCCGAAATAAGGGGAGCCTGCCCCTTAGAGATGTTAAAAATGATGATCGATCCGACTATGTGTATGAAAACAAATGAGCAGTGACAATATGTCATGCTATTTTGCAGCCTGGTTTGCAGTTTTGCGCAGTAATTCGAGGCGAAATTGCAGTTTTTGGACGGAAAAAATGGATTTGTGGGACTTAAAGGCCAGAAAGAGACGACAGCAAGCGTGGCGCGAAGCTGTCTGGAAGATCGGCGGCCTTTCGTGACCGGCAGGCTCGACGTGCCCGGCAGGCGAAGGCCCCCTCACCTGGTCCGCTCCGGCTGGTGAAAGCGCCGGCAGCGGGCCACCCTCTACCCTCAGAGAGGGCTAGGAACTGCCAGGGGGACAGTGACGAGTGAGAAGAGAAGGCGAAGCCTCAGGGCGCAAAGACGTTCGGTGCGAGATCCCTCGCAAGGCTCGGGATGACAGCGCCGCGGGGACGACGGCCCAACCCGATGTGACACACTTCCCCGTATCGGCTATCGGCAGAATCCGGTGAGAAGATGAAAGACAGTGACGCGTGACGAGTGATGAGTGACAAGTAGAAAAGCAGGGCAACTGACGAGTACCGAGCGGCGAGCAGAAAAGCACTGACGAGTGATGCGTGGCGAGAAACGGCGAAACCTAAGGGCGCAAAGACGCTCAGTGCGAGATCCCTCGCGAGGCTCGGGATGACAGCGCGGCGGCCGGGGACGACGGCCAATCCCCATGTGACACACTTCCCCGTATCGGTAATCGGCAGAACCAAGTGACAGGATGAATCAATTCGCTGACTTCCAGAACCCCAAATCGCAAATCACCAATCACCAATCACCAATCACTCAGTCACCCGATCACCCGATTGCCAGCCCCGGCCGTGACACACTTCCCCGTATCGGCTATCGGCAGAATCAGGTGAGAAGATGAGAAACAGTGACGAGTGATGAGCGGCGAGCAGGAAGAGAGCAGCGGACACGTGGCCTTTGTAGCGCCACCGTTTCTCGGTGTCTCGGTGACTCGATGGTGCTGCACACTCATAAATCAGCGCTTCCGGGCGCAGCCAATTTCGCGTCGGCGGCGTCGATAACTAACACCCAATCGGAGCTTCCCTTGAATCCTGCGACTGGCCATCGCCCACGCAGACCACGTCACAGACGAGCTGTCAGGTGGGTCAATTGCTGCAGAAGTCGTCGAAAAGAATGGTCGGGGCGCCCAGATTTGAACTGGGGACCTCTTGGTCCCGAACCAAGCGCGCTACCAGGCTACGCTACGCCCCGAAAAACTGTCAGACTCCGATATTCAAAATCTTTCAAACAACCATGCGGCTTGAAGTGATTCGGCACCTCATCTCAAATTGTATCAAGGTCAAGGTTCATGTCAAGGACACAAATCCTCGGGGCGTGCCGCACCTGCCCCAGGTATTCAGCGAGTACCTGAGCTTTGAGGGTTCCAGGAGTATGCCGCCCAGGCTGCAGCAAACGGCAAGCGAGATTCATCGCTGGAGTGTCGCGGGAACGACTCGGCAAATAGCGGTCCTTCAATCGTCAGCAGAATGGGACAATGGTCCGACGGCTGCGGATTCGTACCGGGCGGCAGTACCTTCCCGCAATCCAAGGAGTTTCTCGAAGTCGACTATTCCCAGAATCTTTTTCTGTGGCAACAACCAAAAGGCAGGACGGCCAAAGAGGGGAGGCAAAATTTGCCGGGTTGTAGCCCCCCGCCTAGGCAGCGGCTGCCTAGCTACACCTGCGATGCACCGATCGCTCGGAAGAACATCCAAGCTAAACTCTTATTTGTCAGATATATAGCCCTATGACAAAAAAGACATTCTGGACCTTTGCGTGCCTGCGTGCAGTATTGCCGGCATTGGCCCAGCCTGCGGCGCTAAGCCGTGTCGCGGTGTCTGCTGGGATCTCGAGGTTAAGACTTGATGACCGGTCTTTGAGACTGTTCCGAGCAGGTCTTAACCGTTTCTCGATAGTGCCGATATACTCTAGTGTCAGCCTTCGGGGGAAAACCCGCAACGGCCTATTCCTTCCGAAGACAGATCGGCGGGGAGCAATGCCGGTGAAAGGCGGAATTTGAACTCGTATCCAAGTCATGGAGGTAGACAATGTCTGTAATGTCTGTATCTGGTCTCTCGCTAATTAGTTCGCTCTATCAGACCTTGCAAAGCTCGCGGTCACAAGGTCAGAATATCCGAAGTGAGTTTCAACAACTGGGAAAGGATCTGCAGGCCGGCAACCTGACCCAAGCGACGGCAGATTTCGCTACCCTGAGCCAAAACCTCCCGACCTCGCTTCAGGCCAGCAGCAACAGTCCCCTGTCGCAGGCATTCGCCGCTGTGGGGCAAGCTCTACAATCCGGGAACCTGTCGGCTGCCGAGCAAGCTTATACGACTTTTCAGCAGGACGTACAGCAGTCGGCAGGCCAATCGCGACAAGGAATCCAGAGTGCGTTTAATCAACTGGGACAGGATTTGCAGGCTGGAAACGTAACCCAGGCACAGGCAGACTACACGACCCTGAGCCAGTTGCTTTCAAGCTCGACCCAGAACGCCGGCAGCAGCAACCCTGTGGCACAGGCGTTCAGCGCCCTGGGACAAGCTCTCCAGTCCGGGAACCTGGCGGCCGCGCAGACAGCCTTCAATACCATTCAGCAAAACGTGCAGGCCTCGACTGCGCAGGCAGCCAACACTACCACTCAACAGTCGGCCGCCCAAACACCCCACCACCACCATCATCATCATCACCAGTGGGGTGGCTCCGAGAGTGCCGATTCCAGTGCAACCAATTCCATTAATCAGGATTTCACCGCCTTGGGACAAGCTCTCCAATCGGGGACTTTGTCGGCCGCACAGTCCGCCTACACGACGCTTCAGCAGGCTCTCCAGCAGGTCGGCTGGAACGCGATAGAGACACAACCAGGAGCGGGACAGGTTAGTCAGACCGTTTAAAACCTATCAGGCTGGGAGCAGTCAACAGTCAGCCTTTCATGGCAGGTCGCAGACCCTTCCGGGTCTGCGACCCCTCCCTTAACGAGTCCCTTGCGAGAAAGGGACTATCGGGCCCACACGAACCTGCAAGATGTTGGAGGGAGTTCAATAAAAGCAGAAAGTTTTCTGACTCTGGCGAGCTCGCCTAACGGTTCTCCGTGAGATGTTTTTCCGGAATCCGCGGTGACGGTAGCAACCTGAGATGCTCGGCTGATATCACTTCCGAGCTGTGAGCCAGTATGAACGCCCGTTCGATGGCATGCTGGAGTTCACGAACATTTCCGTGCCACTCGTTTCCCTGTAAGATTCTCAAGGCTGCTGGGGAGAGAGTTTTCTTCGGATCACCGGTTTCCGCCGATAGGCTGGTAAGAAAGTATTCCGAGAGGGGCCCAATGTCCTCAGGCCGGTCTCGTAAGGGATCAAGTTCAATGGGGAAGACCATCAGCCGGTAGAAAAGATCCTCCCTGAATTGCCGTTTGCTGACTAGTCCTGCGAGATTAGAGTTCGTGGCGGCGATCACCCGCACATCCACCCGGAAGATATCATGGCTGCCCAGGCGTTGCACTTCCCCTTCCTGGAGAAAGCGCAATAACTTGGCCTGCATCGCTAGTGGCAATTCTCCGACCTCATCCAGGAAGAGCGTGCCGCCATGCGCGGCATGAATTCTGCCCAGCCGCGATTCCACAGCCCCGGTAAAGGCGCCACGGTTGTGACCAAAGAGCTCTGATTCGAACAGAGCCTCGGGGATGGCAGCGCAGTTTACAACCACGAAAGGGCGAGTCGACCGCGGCCCCAAATTATGAATCGCTTTGGCCACCAGTTCCTTGCCTGTGCCCGATTCTCCAATCAGGAGAACCGTGGTCGACCGGGGAGCAACCAGTTTCACAAGCTGCGCTGTGCGTTTCATGGCAGAGCTCCGGCCTACCATGCACGGCAGCAACTCCTCACCCTGGTCCTGGGGGCCAATTTCCAGGGTAGGCAGTTGCAGAACTTGCCTTGGTTGCTTGAATGCGCTCAGGACCTCGACAAGGCGGGCCTGCTCTTCTGACAGGCAGTCAGGCGGCGTCGCCTTGCTGAAATCAATTAGTCCGGTTTCTGAATCAAATACCAGAAGTTGAATGGCCGGACATAGGGACTCAGCCATGCTAATGACTTCGTGGATATCGAGATCTCGAAGCCTGAGATCAAGAAGAAGTATCTGGTATTGCTTCTGTTCCAGCAAGGACAGCGCCTCAGCCCCTCCCATCGTCACTTCGAAATTCCACTCTTGCCCGACAGAGCTCTCCCGAATGTGCGCATGCAATTCTTCATTCGGGCTCGCAACGATCAGGGATTCCCCCATAGTCGTGTGGCACTCCTCAGGGTTCTTCATGCCTGAGCTCTTCTCCCTTTTCTCACGGTGTCGCGCGATTGAAGGATGTCGTGCACCAAGATATCTGTTAGGGGGGGATCAAGTCAAATTGACCCCCGTGGCCTCGATCGTGGGCGATAGCCGTATTGCTCACTTGGCGCCGCGTAAGTCGGCATCCGGAGAAGAAACATGACGAGGGCCAGTGCCAGGGTGCGCAGTATCGGGGGGTCTTCATGCGGATTCTCAATGGATGTCTCGCGAAGCTCGAAATTGTGAGTAGATGTGCCTTGTAAAGCATAGGCACCCCTGTTACCATAAATCGGGGTCGTCATCATTCTTGTCGCCGCTGATCAACTTCTTGTTTATGAATACTTTGAAAACTCGGTCACCATTTTGAGAGCATCATCATAGCACTGTCATCTCAGATGAAGGCGCGCATTCTCCCACCTCCGGGGGAATAACGTGGGTCAAAAAGCCCTCCAAGCCATCCTGCTCTTTCCAAGACTGAGGGATCTTCCTTCAATCTCTCGAGCACGCCGATGCCGCTTCCACCCGGAACGCGGATATCGAGATTCACGACGTCGGGTTTCGCCTTACGAATTCCCTCGACCGTGTCCAAACCGTTGCCCGCGTAACGGACAATCTCAATTCCTACCACCTCCGCCAGGCTGGAGGCGTCGAACGAAGACTTCCGTGTCATCTGCGATTAGGAATCTCATTGAGTTCCATTTTCAATCTTAAAGCCCCCAGAGAGCAGGCGCTATCGATGGAAATGCGTTTTTTATGTAGAGATTCCTAGTGGTCGGTGTCCTGTTTTGTACTACACGACTGGCCGTATCTCTGCGACAGGACTTCAGAGGAACCAGCTATGGCTGAGAATGTTTTGAAGCAGGGCTCGATACCGGCCGCCCGCCTTCTCCAAGGACCATGCGGAATTAACAGATTGTTGGAGTGGCGTTCTGGCGGAAGAGGACCCGACAAAGCGATTTCAGGTCCGGCCAGTGGTGGATTTCAGGCTTTCGGAGGTCTGCCCTTCAATTAGTTGCCAGGCTTCGCGCAAGGAGGAAAAATGAGAAGCCAAATCAGTCAACTTTTCCTTTGAGTTTGTCAAGCTTACTTCCAGGATCCTCGCCCGCGCATAGGAGTAGAACTGCAGGAGTGTTGTGGCTACTTCGCCGCCTCTCTCCAGATCAAGGGTCCCCTGGAGATGGGCGATAATGCTGAGGACATGATTCAGGTACTGGGTCCGGAGCTTAATATCGTTCGCCTCGATAGCCCTTCTTGCCCGATGCAAGGAGCTCAAGGCGTTATCGTAGAGGGCTACTACCAGGCCCACGGGACTGGAACCCTCCACAGAGAGTTGCGTGTAAGTTTGGGCTACGTTGTTCATGACGTCTTCAAGCTCGCAAGCTGTGCATTGACCGTGCTGAGCAAGGTTGGAAGAGACTGCAAGGTAGAATTGAGATTACTGTAATAGGTCGTCAAAGACTGTTTCTCTGTCGCCAGGTTTGCTTCGAAGTCGGCGATCTGCGACTGCAGTGAGCTGATGGAGGTATTGATACCGTTGAGGTCGATGGCGATCGGACTGTTTGTGGGGTCGGTAAGGTTGTTCAGGTCCGATGCAAATTTCTGGGCAAAGCCCGTGGAGGTGGTTTGAAAGAAACTCTGTGCAGCCGAGAAATTGCTTGCCAGTGCGCTGGTCAATTGAGAGCTGTTGACCGCTAGGGTGCCATCCTCATTCACACTGATCCCCAGGGAAGCCAAGCTTGAGATGGCCCCGTTACCTGGGACACTTGCGGCTGTGTCGCTCAGCAAAGTGCTTTGAACGAGCTCCACCGCTGAGTCGCCCATGAGTGTGCCTGCGGTTCCCGTGCTCGCGTTGTACGAGAATTGTGAGTTGATGGAGGAGATTACCGTGTTATAGGCTGAAACGAAGTTATTGATAGCGTCCACGGCTTGGGAAGTGTCCGAGCCCACCTGCAGAGTGACCGGTGAGGAAGTTACACCTAAGAGGTTTAGGGTGACTCCAGGTATGACGCTGGTGATGGTGTTCGAGGAACTATCAATAGGGACGCCGTCCACCGTGAGGGCCGCGTCTGCGCCTTTGGATCCCAAATTGAGATTCAGTCCGGTACTGTTGCTCGAGATTGTGATATTGCCTCCTGTACCGGATGAGTTGCTGACCAGGGTAAGCCGAGCTCCCCCTGAGTCCGTGATCACATTCGCGGTCACGCCCAGATTTTGGTTATCGATTGCGGCAGCTAAACCCGTGAGTGTGTTATCTGTATTGTCGACAGTAATCGCCGTGACAGCGCCCGACCCGACCTGAAGGCTGATCGTGCCGGTCCCAAAGGTGGTGGAGCTCGTCGCGAGCTCGTCCGAGTAGAAGGAAGATGTGGTGGCTAGAGAAGTCACTGAGATGGTGTGGCTTCCGGCTGCCGCACCATCCGCTGCGGTTGCCGAGAGAGCACTGGAATCCGAGACCGTGGTGGTCATGGCGTTGAAGCTGCCTGTGGGATCATTAAGCGCATCCACGCTGGTCGATAGGCTCTGCAACTGGGTGCTGAGCTGCTGAAGCGCGGTGACTTGGTTGTTAAAGGTTGTCTCCTCAGTTTGCCATTGGGTCTCAGTCTGCTGGCGTTGGGACTGAATGACTTCGTTGACGATGGTCTGAACGTCAAACCCAGCGGTAGAAGCTGAGTTTGAACTGGAGGCCAGCGTTGACCAGTCGATGCCGCTCGTTCCCATGGTTGTTCCCATTAGCCCAATCCCCCCTGCATCACATTTTGAAATCGATACCCTGGTGACCGTTCCTCCGCAGCCGGCTCGGTATTCCTTGCGTCTAGAATGGCCTTTAGAAGCACGCCACGGCTAGGCGTAGACTGCCACTCGCCAGCCTGAAGAATTGCTGCAGTGCCTGACCCGTATTGGGACGGGTTAATCTCCATGACCAACTACCCTGAGAGTGGAGGCGGGGGGTATCAGGGGCCCCCCGCCTCTCTGCTTCGTTCCCGGCCCGACTGCCGCTTACTGGAGCAGTTTC
>Ga0326727_10019174_pt1 | contig 13806 bp, 13 predicted proteins | sample MB2enrmetagenome_FD_207643 | JGI IMG/M metagenome (GOLD analysis project Ga0326727, IMG submission 207643) | Lab enriched peat soil microbial communities from McLean, Ithaca, NY, United States - MB29MY | ecosystem: Environmental > Terrestrial > Soil > Wetlands > Peat | place: USA: New York... | reverse complement strand
TGAGCCTTGACCGTCGCCTCGGAGACGTTGAGCTCATAGGCGATCTGCTTGTTGAGCAGACCCTGCGACAGCATCATCAGGACGCGGACCTGCTGCGGGGTGAGGGACGCGAGACGGCGCGCCAGAGCGCTCGATTCGCGGTTCGGCTGCGCGCCCGGATCGAAATCGGGCGGCGTCCACCTGCCGCCGTCGAGCACCTGCGCGATCGCGTCCCGCATCGTCTCCAGCGAATTGGATTTCGGAATGAATCCCGCCGCGCCGAATTCCAAACAGTGGCGGATCACGGCGCGGTCGTCGTTGCCGGAAACGACGACGACCGGGGTCGCGGGGCGCTCTGAGCGCAGGAACAACAGACCCGAGAAGCCGCGGACTCCGGGCATCGATAGGTCGAGCAGCACGAGGTCCGTCTCCGGCGAGGCTTCGAGCACCGCGACCATGCTGTCGAAATCATGGGCGACAGCGATGTCGGCGCCCGGCGCGGCAGCGAGCACCGCCTGCCGCAACCCGCCGACCATCAGCGGATGATCGTCGGCAATCAGGACACGCACAATCTCGCCAGTCATCATAGCCTCCGCCCAAGGCGACAATCGCCCAACGGAGCGTCATTGTCACGCCCTGGTCAGGAGAGGATCGGCCGAAATTCGTTTACGCTCCATTGGGCTCCGGCAACCGTCTCAACTGGCGCAGCGCCTCCGTCATCGCGATCGTCGCGGCGACGCCCACGTTCAGCGAGCGGAGCGGCGGGCGTATGGGAATGCGCAATCTCGCATCGGCCGCGCCGGCGACGTCTGCAGGGACGCCGGCGGATTCTCGGCCAACCAGAATCACGTCGCCCTGATAAAAGGCAAAATCCCACATACTCGTCTCGCCCTTCGTGGTGAGGAGCACGAGTCGTCGTCGCGTCCGCTCGCGCCAAGCCTCGAACTTTTTCCACGAATCGTGGATCGTGATCGAGACGGCGTCGAGGTAGTCCATCCCCGCTCTTCGAAACCGGCTGTCTCCGATCCGAAAGCCAGCGGGCTCAATGATTGCGGCGTCGACGCCGAGACAGGCGCAGGTGCGAATCATCGCGCCGGCGTTCTGGGCGATATCGGGCTCATACAGAGCGAGAAGGAGCGGCGCGGTCGACTGGATCATACCGGTGGGCCATTAGCTATACTCGGGAAAAAACAACAGCGTTCACTCCAAACGTTTCTTTGCTCCAAACGCTGAAGCATGGCGGCGAAAGTGACGAAAATGCCGAGGTCTGCGACGCTTGCTGCTATGGACAACCAAAACGATCGATGCGAAAAGCCGCGTCGATTGTGGGCCGACGCCGCTCGGCGCCGGCCCATTCGACGCCGGGAGCGTCCGGCGCAATCATCGGCGCGCCAATCAGACATGAAAGGCCGCGGCTGAATGCACGACGGTCGCCATGCCGCGCGCAGCGAACCTAGTCTTGGGGGTTGGATGGCCAACGCAACGACGATCGAAAAGCCCAATCGCAGGGACTTCCTCTATCTGGCCACCGGGTCGGTTGGGGCCGCCGGCGTCGCGGCGATCGCATGGCCGTTGATCGACCAGATGAATCCGGACGCCTCTACGCTCGCCATGTCTTCGATCGAGGTCGACCTCGGCGCCATCCCCGAGGGGCAGATCGTCACGGTCAAATGGCGCGGCGGGCCGGTCTTCATCCGACACCGGACGGAGAAGGAGATCGAAGAAGCGCAGAACGTCAATATCGGCGAGCTGCGCGATCCGCAGTCCGACGCTCAGCGCGTCAAGAAGCCCGAATGGCTGATCGTGGTCGGAGTCTGCACGCATCTCGGCTGCGTGCCGCTCGGCCACGAAGGCAAGTACGAGGGATGGTTCTGCCCGTGCCACGGGTCGATGTACGACACCTCGGGCCGGATCCGCCAGGGTCCCGCGCCCCTCAATCTCGCCGTGCCGGAATACACGTTCCTCAGCGACGCGAGGGTGAAGATCGGCTGACGCCAACCCAACAGCGGCTCCGCCGCGGTTCTTTCGGATCAACGCTTTTCAGAGATTCATGCCATGAGCGGTCCCTCGACCTACGTCCCCAAGAGCGCGATCGGGCGCTGGTTTGAAGCACGTCTCCCCCTGATGGGCATGGTGCATTCCTCGTTCATCGCCTATCCGGTGCCGCGCAACCTGAACTATATGTGGACGTTCGGCGCGATCCTGTCGTTCATGCTGGTTGCGCAGATCGTCACCGGCGTCGTGCTCGCCATGCACTATATTCCGTCGGCGAACGAGGCCTTCGACTCGGTCACTAACGACATCATGCGGAATGTGAACTACGGCTGGCTCGTCCGCTACATGCACACCAACGGCGCGTCGCTGTTCTTCTTCGCGGTCTATATCCATATGTTTCGCGGCTTCTACTACGGCTCCTTCAAGCCGCCGCGCGAGTTGCTCTGGATTATCGGCGTCATCATTTACTTCCTGATGATGGCGACCGCGTTCATGGGATATGTGCTGCCGTGGGGCTCGATGAGCTACGCCGGCGCGACCGTCATCACTAATCTCACCTCGGCGATCCCGTTCGTCGGCAACTCTATCGCCCACTGGCTGTGGGGAGGCTACGCGGTCGGCGCTCCGACGCTCACCCGTTTCTATTCGCTGCACTATCTGCTGCCGTTCATCATCGCCGCCTTTGTCGGGCTGCATGTGTGGGCGTTGCATGTGCCCGGGCAGAACAATCCGGACGGCGTCGAAGTGCAGAATGTCGACCGCGACACAGTCGCGTTCACCCCCTACGCCACGATCAAGGACGTCTTCGCGCTGTCGATCTTTCTCATCTTTTACGCCTGGCTGATCTTCTACATCCCCAACTATCTGTTGGACCCGGACAACTCCAAGGTCGCCAACCCGCTGATGACCCCCGCGCACGTCGTGCCGGAATGGTACTTGCTCCCGTTCTACGCGATCCTGCGCGCGATCCCGAACAAGCTCATGGGCGTCATCGCGCTGTTTGCGGCGATCGTGGTGCTCGCTCTCGTGCCCTGGCTCGACCGCTCGCCGGTCAAGTCGGCGAAGTACCGCCCGACCTACCGCTTCTTCTTCTGGGTGTTCGTCGTCGTCTGCATCGGCCTCGGCTACCTGGGTTCGCAAGAGCCGACCGAAGGGACGGCCCTGATCGCGCGAATTCTCACCGCGGGCTATTTCGGCTTCTTCCTCGTGGTCATGCCGCTGCTCAGCTTCACCGAGAAGACGAAGCCGATTCCGGCCTCGATCGCCGACGCCGTGCTGCCGAACAAGCCGGCCCAGGCCCAGGCTTGAACGGCGGCCGATCCCGAGGGAAGACGACAATGACCCGATTCGAGATTACCGCCCTTGCCACGGCCGCCTTCGCGCTCGCCCTCGCCGCCGGCCTCGCGCTCGCCCAGGAGGGGGCCGACCAGCCCAATCCGCCGCGCCAGGAGTGGAGCTTTGCCGGCATGTTCGGCACGTTCGATCAGGCGCAGCTGCAGCGCGGTTTCCAGGTCTACAAGGAAGTCTGCAGCAACTGCCACGCGCTCACCATTCCGTTCCGCACCCTCGCTAAGCCGGGCGGCCCCGGCTACACCGAGAACCAAGTGAAGACGCTGGCTGCGACCTATCAGGTCACCAACGCCGAGCCCAACGACAAGGGCGAGATTTTCAAGCGTCCAGGCACTCCGGCCGATGATTTCCCGCGCCCGGAGGCCTATCCGAACGATCAGGCCGCAGCCGCGACCTTCGGCAAGGCGCCGCCGGACATGAACCTCTTGGCAAAGTCGCTGAAATACGAGCGCGGCTTCCCGTGGTTCGTCTTCGACGCGCTGCCCGGCCTCGAATATCAGGAGATGGGCGCAGACTATATCGACGCGATCCTCAACGGCTACACGAAGCCGGACGACCCGCAATGGAACCTCTATTATCCGGGCCACAAGATCGCGATGCCGCAGCCGATCACCAACGGCGCGGTCGCCTACAAGGACGGCACCGCGCCGACTCTGACGAATTACGCCAAGGACGTCTCCGCCTTCCTGACCTGGGCGGCCGAGCCCAACCTCGAAGAGCGGAAGAAGATCGGCCTCCGGGTGATGCTGTTCCTGTTCGTGCTGGCCGGACTGCTCTACTTCACCAAGAAGCGGATCTGGGAAGAGGTCCACTGAGAGCGGCGTTCCCCGCAACGTCGTCGACGCCGGCGGCCTCAGCGGGCGTTCCCGACCCGGGGCAAGAGGGCGCAACGGAAAGGGAGGGACATGACGAAGGCGATTGTTGGAGTGATCGGCGGATCGGGCGTCTATCATCTTCCCGGACTGAAGGACCTGCGCGAGGAGAAAGTATCGACGCCGTGGGGCGAGCCGTCCGACGCGCTGCGCTTCGGCCGCATCGGGAACACGGACGCCGTCTTCCTCGCCCGCCATGGCCGCGGCCACCGGTTCTCGCCTTCGACGATCAACTATCGCGCCAATATCGACGCGCTCAAGCGCGCCGGCGTCACCGACATCATCGCGCTTTCCGCCTGCGGCTCGTTCCACCGCGAACTCTATCCAGGCGTGTTTGTGATGATCGATCAGTTCGTCGATCGCACCTATCTGCGCCAGTCGACCTTTTTCGGCACGGGATGCGTGGCGCATGTCTCGATGGCGCATCCGGTCGCTCCGCTCCTGCGCCGGCGCCTCCTTAACGCGGCCGAAGCCGAGGGCATCCCCTGCCGGGACGGCGGGACTTATGTCTGCATGGAAGGGCCGCAGTTCTCCACGCTGGCGGAATCGCTCGGCTACCAGGCCCTCCCGGCCGACGTCATCGGCATGACCGGGGCGACCGAGGCCAAGCTCGCCCGGGAAGCGGAAATCTCCTACGCGACCATCGCCATGGTGACCGACTACGACTGCTGGCACGAGGAGCACGACGCGGTCGACGTCGCGGCGGTCGTCAAAGTGATGACCGACAACGCCGACAAGGCGGGCGCGCTTATCGCCCGAGCGCTGAGCGATTTTCCGGCCGAGCACGAGGCATGCCCGGTCGGCTCCGATCGCGCGCTCGAATACGCCATCATCACGCACGCCGACGCGCGCGATCCCGATCTCGTGAAGAAGCTCGACGCAGTCGCCGGTCGCGTGTTGGGTCGCGGCTGAAGCGCGCGAGGTCAACCCTGCGGGACGTATCGTTATGACCGATAAAAATGTGCCGCCGGTCGTGCCCCTTCGTGACAATGCGCCGCCGAGCTTTCACCTGCTCGCCAAACCGAGCTGCTGTCGCCGATCCAGGCCTGTCGAGCGCGAACGACGGCGGCAGGATCAGCGTCAGGCGGCAGGGGCTAGGATTTCGTCGCAGTGTGTCAGCTAAACACGCGCCTACCTTGCTGGCCCGCGCCGTGGGACAAGAGACCTGAGGAGGAGTACTATGCTTTTTGAGGGTGGCTTCACTTTCAGGAATTTTTTAGCCGACGCCTTTGCCATATTTATGTTCGTAATATGGTTTTGGCTGTTCGTCAGCGTGGCCAGCGATCTTTTTCGTCGCCATGACGTTTCCGGCTGGGCGAAAGTGCTCTGGGTGATCGTGCTGCTCTTGTTTTCCTATATTGGAATTTTTGCTTACCTTCTCACGCAAGGCAGGGGCATGACAGAGCGCGACCGAGCGCGCGCGCAGCAGGCCCGCGACGAGTTGCGCCAGATCGTCGGCTTCAGCCCCGCCGACGAGATCGAGAAGCTGGATCGGCTGAAGTCCGGGGGGAAGATTTCTGAACAAGAGTATACTCGTTTGAGGGCCCGGCTGATCAGCGGCTGAGTTCTGCCGGGGACCGTGTCCCGGGACTTGCGGCCGGCACCGGTCGCATGATCTCACGCTTGGGGAAGGGGTCTGAAGCTCGTCCTGATCCTCCCTGCGGCGGTCCTTGCGACGCTTCAGCGCCTTGACAGGCGCGCTGGCGGCGGGGTGCTGGCGCAAGGCAGGGAAGTGGAGCATAGTCGCCTTCGGGACGGGTATGCCTCGGGACGCGCGATAGCCTGCCCGCCTGCGGCGCCGAGCAAAATCCGGCAGGGAGCGAATTCATCATGAGCGCGCCTGAACCGAAGCGGGGCGACTCCGCTGCCGCGAAGTCCGACGATGGGACGAAATTCCTGCTGCGGCAGGCGCCCTACCTCGTCGCGCTGCTCCTGGCGCTCGCGGGAGTCGCCTATACGAACATCGCGCGCCAGCCTCTGACGGGCTACTGGGAGCTTCTGGCTCTGGCGATGGCAGTCATGTGCGTCGTCACGCAATGGGAAAACGCCTCGGACAAAAGCTCCCGCTTTCGGCTGATCGGGACGCAGGCGCTCCATTGGGCGGCCGTGCTGGTCGCGATGAACATCGTAGTGTTGGACCGCGTGCAGAGCATGCTGCCAGCGCCGGCCCTTAGCCTTGTTCTCCTGACGTTACTGGCGCTCGGCACGTTTCTCGCCGGCGTGAATTTCCTGTCGGTGCAAATCTGCTTTTTGGGCCTTGCTATGGCGCTCGCCGTGCCCGCGATCGCATGGCTCACGCAGTCGTTTCTCTTCATTGTCCTCGCTCTCCTCCTCTTAGCCGGAATTGGCGTCGCGGTCTGGCCGAGCCTGGCGTCCCGACATTTCCCATCGCACGCCAAACTCGACGGTCAGGCTTAGGCAGCCGCGCGGACCTGCGATGTCAAAGAAGGCAGGCCTGAATGGCGAAGAGCTCAGTTGGTTCGTACAAGGCGCCGCGAGAGCCTGTTCTCGTGGACCTCGCGCTCCAGGGCGGCGGGTCGCACGGCGCGTTCACCTGGGGCGTGCTGGACCGACTGCTGGAGGAGCCATGGCTGAAGATCGAGGCGATCTCCGGCACGTCGGCCGGCGCGATGAATGCGGCTGTGTTGGTCAGCGGGCATATGCAGGGGGGTGAGAAAGGAGCGCGAGCGGCGCTGGACGCCTACTGGAAGCGCGTCGCGGACGCCGCGAAGTTCAGTCCGCTGCAGCGCTCGCCGATTGATCGCCTGATGAACCGCTGGACGCTCGACACCTCTCCGGCCTATCTCGCGATGGACCTGATGAGCAGGGTCGTTTCACCCTATAGCCTCAACCCGCTCGGCCTCAATCCGATCAGCTCGATCCTCGGCGAGAGCATCGACTTCGGTCACCTCGCCGAGGCGCCGATCAAGCTGTTCATCACCGCGACCAACGTCCACACCGGCCGCGGCCGCGTTTTCCGCAACAAGGAGATTACGCCGGACGTGCTGCTCGCCTCCGCCTGCCTCCCGACCATGTTCCAGGCGATCGAAATCGACGGCGAGCCCTATTGGGACGGCGGTTACGCCGGCAATCCGACCATCACGCCGCTGGTGCGCGAAAGCGACGCGCACGACACGATCCTCGTCCAGATCAACCCCCGGGAACGCCGCGACACGCCCCGCACGGCGAGCGACATCCTCAACCGCCTCAACGAAATTTCCTTCAACGCACCGCTGATGAAGGAACTGCGAATGATCGCGCTCCTGCGGCAGGCGGCCGATCCCGGCTCGGGCGAAGGGGCGCGTTGGGCGCACATGCGGACGCACAGGATCATGACCGACAAACTCGCCGAGTTCGGCGCCTCTTCGAAGCTCAACGCCGAGGGAGCGTTTCTGGCGATGCTGAAGGAAGAGGGCCGGCGCGCCGCCGACGCATTTCTGGCGGAGCACGGCGACGACGTCGGCAATCGCTCGACGACCGATCTCGACGTGCTGCTTGCGGAGGCGTGAACGATGACTCTTGCCGATCTCGTCGGACTCTTCGGAATCCTGATCGGGCTCGGCCTCCTGATCTGGCTCGCCTTCAAGGGCTGGAGCGTGCTCCTGCTCGCGCCGATCGCAGCGATGGCGGCGGCGCTGCTCTCCCGGGAGCCGTTGCTGGCCCACTGGACGCAGACCTTCATGCGCAGCGCGGCGGGCTTCTTCGCCCAGTTCTTTCCGCTGTTCCTGCTCGGCGCTTTGTTCGGCAAGCTGATGGAGGACTCCGGATCGGTGACGGCGATCGCCGATTTCATGACCCACAAACTCGGGACCAGGCGAGCCATTCTCGCGGTTGTTCTCGGCGGAGCGATCGTCACCTACGGCGGCGTCAGTCTGTTCGTCGCCTTCTTCGTCATCGCGCCGATGGCGCAGGATCTGTTTCGCAAGGCCGAAATTCCGCGCCGCCTGATGCCGGCTGCGATCATGCTCGGCACCTCGACCTTCACCATGTCGGCGATGCCCGGCACGCCGTCGATCCAGAACACGATTCCAATGCCCTTCTTCGGCACGACGCCCTTCGCCGCGCCGGGGCTCGGCATCCTCGCTTCGCTGATCATGTTCGCCTTCGGCCTTTGGTGGCTCGGTCGCGAGGAGGCGGGGGCGAAACGAAGGGGCGAAGGCTTCGGCGACGGCGCGCCGCGCTCAGCCGAAGTCCTGGGCGGCGACGAGAACCTGCGCGAGCGCGCGACGACGGCGCGCGAGTTTGATCCGGCGGAGATCGTCCACGGCAAGGCGGCGACGGCGCCGCCATCGATCGCCGCGGCGGGGGCGCCGATCGTCGTCGTCATTCTGGTCAACCTCGTTCTGTCGCTGATCGTTTTGCCGCGGCTGGCTCTGAGCTTCCTCGCCAAGCCCGAGTGGGGCGGGACGTCGCCGTCGGCGGTGACCGGCGTCTGGTCGGTGATGACTGCGCTGACCTGCGCCATCCTCACGGTCCTTGCGCTCAATCTCCGGCGAATCCCCGATTTGCGCGCGACGATGGACGCCGGGGTCAACGCCTCGGCGCTGCCGGCGATCAGCGTCGCGAGTCTGGTCGGGTTCGGCGCGGTCGTCGCGGCGATGCCGGCTTTCGCAGTCGTGCGCGACGCCGTGCTCGGCATCGGCGGGGGCCCGCTCGTGTCGCTCGCGGTCGCAACCAACATTCTCGCGGCGCTGACGGGCTCGGCGTCCGGCGGGTTGACGATTGCGCTCGATGCGCTGGGCGCGACCTATCTCGAACGCGCCGCGCAGATCGGCATGGACCCGGCGCTGCTGCACCGCGTCGCGGTGATCGGCTCGGGCACGCTCGACAGCCTGCCGCACAACGGCGCGGTCGTCACGCTCCTCTCCGTCTGCGGCTCGACGCACAGGGAAAGCTACAAGGACATCTTCATGGTCGCCATTTTCGGCGCCGTCATCGCGCTCGCCGCCGTGATCGCGATCGGATCCGCCCTCGGCTCGTTCTGAGGCTCGAGGCTTTCCTCCGGATCGCGCTCTGTCACGGCGTCTTGGCCGAGAATGGGCCGGGCGCCGAAGGCGGATACGAATCGCAGTGGCGGTCCGGCGCACCGTCACTGCTGCGGCGTGAAAATATGTGCCGGACACGGGATTGATCGTCCGTAAAATCTGTCTTAGCGTTTGTCGACTGGCGTCTCCGAAGCAATGCGAGAGCTGTCTGTGCTCAACTCGACGCGGAGGGACTTCATCAAATCGTCCAGCGTAGCCGCCATCGGCGCGACACTGGGCTGACGCCGCAGCTCGCGATCACGCCCGACGTTCAATGGATCCTGCGTCCCGCAATGAACCCGAACACAGGCTCACTCTGGGTCGCCAGTTTGCGCGCGCGCGGTTTACGTTCTGAAGGATCAATCAAAGCAGCCACGTTTCGACAGAAGGAGGTCGATGCATGAAGACGATCGATCGACGCAGACTGATTGGCGCGATTCTGTGCGGGGCGACCGCGGGTCTTGTCCTGACGCCGGAAAACGTCGAGGCAATGCCGATCGACGCTGGGGTCCGTCACGGCCTGGACGGTTTCATTGAGAAGGCGCAGGCCGTGGTCGTTCGTCCCGCGCGTCCGCGCCGCCGGCGCCGGGTGTGCTGGTGGCACAGGGGCCGTCGGGTCTGCGGCTGGCGCTGGGTGTAAGGCGCGGCGTCTTCTCCGGCAATAGCGAATGCGCTGAGCGGGCGTCCCCGCCGACGTTCAACGCTGTATCGACGAAGGCCGCAACTTCGTTGCTGCCGCTCCGCACGCGAGGGGCGCTGCACTGCCCTTTGTCCATTCCCGTCATCAAAGTTTTGCGAGCGACGCGTTACATTGGTCTTGCAACTCCTGGCAGTTCCTGGCTGAAGCCGCGCGACGCCAATTCATGCCGGTTCGAGACGAGGTCGTCTGTTTTGCGCTACTTGTCACGTGCGCGCTTCGTTGCGCGAGACGCAACTTCAGCCTATTCCATCAGCGGCCGCCGAATAGTCGCCGTCACCCGAGCGTAGGTGAAGATTGTCTTTATCGAAGTTTTGACGACGGTCGCCACAGTGAGTAAACTTGGTTTGCGTCACTCGCAATCCTGGGAGGAGCCCACATGAACGGTCAAGGACCCAAGATAGATCGACGCACCCTTATGACGGGCGCCGGAGTCGCCGCACTGGCGCCCGCCGCGGCGCACGCTTACCCGGCGGACGAGGCTCTGCCGAACGACCTCGCCGCCGCCCTCGCGCGATTCCGAAGCTCAATTCCGAGCAATTTCGACCGCGACTATGTCGAGCATGTCGTGATCCCGTTCTATCTGACGAGTATTTTCGAGGGCGAACGACCGATCCTCCCCATGATTGACGTGACCCTGACCAAGGAGAATGCGATCCCGTTCGATCTCATAGGTTTGGTTTACGCAGACTGGAAGCCAGACCCAGAGGAAGGGGTCACCGTTTTCCTGCAAGGACTCGAAAAGCGCGGCGACAACAATCTGCGCAAGCGGATCTATTTCTCAGCCGTCACCCCCGACCTTTACCGTCCAATGTACCAGGCCAAAGTCACGGCCTTCCTCGATCAGCTTTTGGACGCAAAATATTCGGGCAAGCCGTTGATGCGGCGCTACCTTGACTACTATCCCGACATCTATTGGGATTTGCACGTTGGCGTGAAGGGCGACGCGATCCCGGCGCAAGTCCGGACGATTGGCGAAAGTTTCAACACCGTGCTCGCCTATCGGGACCCGACGCTGCCTATCGTCTACGAAAATTATATGATTGTGCGCGCTCTCCTGCCGTTCCTCAAGGAATGGATCGATGCGCGGATCAAAGACGTTGCAACCGGGAAGGTCGCGAATCCCGAGAAGACGTTTGTCTGGTACTGGCTCAAGAACGCCGGCAATGGCGAACATTTCGCACCAAAGGATGTCGTCTTCGAATGCTTTCACAATTTCGTCGCCTTTAGCCAGTGGGGCAACTCGGCCTTCGGCATCATGTCCCGCCTCGCGGAGGATAGCGGCGACCCGGCGGTCCGCGCGTCGTTCGAAAAGACAATGAGCGGGGACTACGATAACGCGAACGGGGCGCCGTTCACCCCGCTCGAGATGCTCGTGATGGAGCTTTTCCGCACCATCTCGCCGAACGGCGGCAGCATCTCGGTCGTCACGGACGCAAGAGCGTCAGCCTATGGCGGCTCCCCGTTCCTGCGGTTCGGACTGTCCTACGAGCGGCACGCTTACGCCGCTACGCCCCATACCTTGACCAGCTTCGACTTGCGGCTGTGGAAAGATCCGGAGCAGTTCAACCCCGAGCGTTACGTGAGCGTGGCGACCAGCGCTGAGATCGACGAAGCGAAGTGCAAGCAGATCGGGCTCCCCCGCTGCCCCTTCGAGATTACGACGCTTCCTGTCAGCGACGGGCGCAAGGCGGGGTTGACTAACAGCGGCTTCGGCACGGTGTTCGGCGTCGCGGATGGCAAGCCGTTGCCGGTGTGCGATTACGCCGGGTTCGCACCTTTCGGCTTTGGCTACCGCCGCTGTCCCGGCGAGCAACTGACGATCGACGTGTTCGGGGATTTTCTCCGCAAAGTCTCGCGCGACAAGATCGTCTTTCGCAATCTCAACCTGCCCAATCCCGGGAGAGTGCCGATCGGGCCGAACGCCGTCATCGACGACAATATCGGATTTTTCGGGCCTGCGTAATCTCTCCCCCAGTTGCCGACCAAGGCCCAAAAACGCCCCCTTGTCCGCGAAAGGAGACGGCAGCCCATGAACGCGATTGATCGCCATCCTTTGGCGCGGGCAATTCTGTACGGCGGAGCCGCTGCGGATCTGGCGCTGACGCCAGGCGCGCCTCAGGCGATGCGCTTCGAGGAACTCGGTGCGGACGGCCGGAATGACCTCGTCGAGAAGGCTCAAGTCGTCGCTGTCAGTCCAGCCCGACCGCGTCCCCGTCACCGCCGCTGCTGCTGGCGGGGCGGAGGCCGTCGCGTTCGCGGCTGGCGTTGGGTGTGAACGCGGGCACCCGCCTGGCCAAGCTTGCGCTGCTCCGTCAACTGCTTGGGATTGCGGAGTCTCTGCCGATTTCGACAGCCGCGTGCGCAGGCTCCGCGCGCGACTACCTTAACGCGCCGATCGATACGTGGCTGACTTTCTACAACTTCGGCGCGTTCGAGTCCGTGACGCCTGAGGACGGCTTAGACCTGACGTCGAGCGTACGCACGAACGTCCTTGCGCAGTCAGTCGTGATCACACGCACCATGGACTTTTGGAGCCGCACCGGAGGGATCTCGGCAATCCTTCCCTACGCCGCCCTCGACGCCAGCTCCGACTCATTTCGCGCGTCGAGCGAGGGCGTTTCGGATATCGGCTTTCTCTGGCAGATGAACATCTTCGGCGGACCCGCGCTGACGAAAGAGCAGTTCAGCTCGTTTGTTCCCGAGACCTTCGCGAGCTTCCACCTCGCCGTGACCACGCCACTTGGCACATACGAGCCGACAAGTCCGCTGAACCCGAGCGCGAACCGCTGGATGTTCAATCCGACGATGAACTACAGCTACACGCCCGATCAGGGCTGGACGTGGCTCGAGGTCTATCTGTCGACCAGGGTGTTCACGACCAATCCCGACTATCGCGTGGGCGGCGCCTCCATCCTCAGCCAGAATCCGCTGTTCATCGTCGAGGGGCACGCGAGCCGCAATCTTTTTTCCGCTCTGTGGGTCTCGGCGGACGCCTATTACAACATCGGCGGCGAGACCAGCATCGATGGGGTCAGCCAGCATAACGCCGCCAACACGTTACGGCTCGGGCTGGGCATGGGTCTCATGGTCTGGGCCGGCGGCGACATCGGTCTCAACTACGAGCGCGTGGTCGCCAAGCCTCCCGGTCAACCGAATGCGCAGGCCATCCTGATAACCATCAGACAGGTCTGGTGAGCTGGGCCGGCGCGGCGTCTTCGAGCGCCGAGCAATAGAAATCCGCCCCCTCCGGCGAATGGGGCGGATTTCGACGATGCGGACGATGCGCCGCCTCGATCGATCAGGGCTTCTGCTGAGCCGCGGCGGCCCCCGCCCGGGCCCTCCGATGGGCCATGGACCGCGTGTTTCTCCTATGTGATCTATGTGACCCCGTCGCTTTCATCGGTGTGGCCGCCGCGGCACCTCCGGCGGGAGCGGCGGACTGGTCGGTTTGGGCGAGGGCGGCGATCGGCGAAAGGGCGATAGCGGCGCCGAAGCCAATTGCGACTAACTTCTTCAGCATTGTGCATTCTCCCTGGCTTGTCTTTGGAATTTTTCCGTAGCGAACCTTACGACGACATAGCTTTTCACATAAGCAGAACGCTTACTTTGTAGACCAAAAATAATGCTCTCGCTAACACGAACTGGGAATGAATGCTGCTGCGCCATCGCGAACCCCCTTTCTTTTTCAAAAATCAAAGGTAGCAAGCGAGCCCCGTTGCGCCGTCGAGTTTGCGTCAACCTTCTTCGACCCGCACTAAGTCTAGCCAAACATATTTGAAATTTCAGCGCCGCTCGGCGGCGGGGAGGAGCTGCGTCGGATAACCGATTATGGTGAAGACGCGACGAGTTTGACGATCGGTGTAGATGAAGGCCGGTCCGTCGAGGC
>Ga0326727_10019173_pt1 | contig 13806 bp, 7 predicted proteins | sample MB2enrmetagenome_FD_207643 | JGI IMG/M metagenome (GOLD analysis project Ga0326727, IMG submission 207643) | Lab enriched peat soil microbial communities from McLean, Ithaca, NY, United States - MB29MY | ecosystem: Environmental > Terrestrial > Soil > Wetlands > Peat | place: USA: New York... | reverse complement strand
AAAGCGCCGGGCCATCACCGCGAATGCGAGCCACGTTCTCGGGCTGCCCGTCGGACACCCTCGCGTCACGCGGCTGGCGCGGGCCGTCTACCGTGCCTACGCCGGGTACGTCGTCGGGCTGATGCGCCTCCCCGCCCTGCCGCCCAACGTGCCAGCGCGCCTCGTAGACGCGGGTGGCGAGCACGGCCTCGAGTCGTTCCAGCGGCTCCACGGGAGGCTGCGGGCCGAGGGCCGCGCAATGATCATCGTGACGCTCCACGTCGGCAGCATGGAGACGCTTGCCGCGGCGATGGCCTCCCACGGCTTCCCCGCGTACGGCGTCGCCGACGACACCGCATATCCGGAGCTGTACCAACTGCTGGCCGAGCAGCGCCGACGGTGGGGCGTGCAGGTGATCGCGTGGCGCAATCTTCGCGAGATCCACCGCGTGCTGCGCGACGCTGGGATTCTCGCTCTGCTGGTGGACTGGGGATACCGACCCGACGGCATCCCCGTGCGGTTCTTCGGTGACTGGACGACGCTCCCCGCGGGGCCGGCGGCCCTGGCCGCCAAGACGGGGGCGGCCATCGTGCCGGTCGTCAACCGCCGTGCGCGAGACGGGCGCTATCACGCCGAGCACGGCGACCCGATCGAGGTTGCATCCGGCGCACCGGCCGCCATCCAGCGCGCAACGCAGGCGGTAGCAGACGCGCTGCAGCGCGCCATCGAGGTGGCACCGGAGCAGTGGTACTCGTTCAAGCCGATCTGGCCAGACACGGATCGCGAGGGGGACGAACTCGCCGCCCGCGCCGCTGCTGCGCTTGCGGACGAGACCGAGCATGGGACCCGGCACGGCCGGCGCCGGAGGGTGGCGAGCGAGGCGGTGGAGGACGAAGTGGCCACCGAGCCAGGTGCCACCGACCTGACCCCTGAAGCCGTAGCCGCCGAAACACCGGCCGATGTCTGAGTTACCGCGAGGGCCCGGGATGACGCGTCGTCAGCGACTGGGAGCGCAGGCCCTCGTCTCGCTGTCGAGCGTCGCGTCTCGGCTGCCCGCTGGCCCGCTCCACCGGATCGCCCACGCTGCGGGTCTCGGGTGGTACCTTGCCGCGCCACGCCAGCGAGGGCTGGCACGCGCCAACCTTCGCCGCGTATGCGTCTGGCTGGATGAGAACGGGATGGCCTCGCCGCGCGTCCAGCGCGCCGCGCACGACCCGGCCCGCCTGGAGCGCCTACTCCGAGGGGCCTTCGGCCACCGTGCCCGGTACTACCTCGAAGTCGCGACGAACGAGCGCGTGGATCCGGCGTTCCTCGCACGCCACCTGTCGCTCGCCGATCCGCAAGCGGCCGACCGGGAGCTGAACCGGCCGGGACCAGCGCTAGTGATCGGCCTCCATCTGGGGGCGCTCGAGCTGCCGGCCCAATACATCACGGTGACTCGCGGGCGCCGAGCCATCGCGCCCATGGAAACCCTTCGCAACCCTGTGCTCCAGGCGTATCTGGAGCGGACGCGAGGAAGGACGGGCGTGCGGATCGTGCCCATCGCCCTCGCCCGGCCGATGCTCGAGCAGGCGCTAGCCAGCGGGGACATCGTCGGGCTGATCGCCGACCGGGACATCTCGGGCCGGGGCATCCCGGTCACGCTGTTCGGAGCGAGGACGCGGCTGCCGGCCGGCCCTGGCATCCTAGCGGTCGACATGGGCGTGCCGGCGTTTGCCGCCGCCGCCATCCGCTCCGGCTGGGGCGAGTACCGCGGGTTCGTGATCCCGATCGAACTGGCCGCTGGCGACACGCGACGCGAACGTGCGCGAACCTTCACCGACAGCGTCGCCCGGGCGTTCGAGCGGCTCATCGCAGAAGCGCCCGAGCAGTGGTGGTCAATCTTCCAACCAATCTGGGAAGAAGCGTGAGCATGGACGACCGCGGCGCGGCACCCGAGCCAGCCGAGCGACTCGGTCTCGCTGATCCCCACATCCACACCCTCGCGTCCGACGGCGTGGCGGGCGTGCAAGAGATCCTCGACTACGTCGAACAGCATACGGACCTCGACGTCGTCGGCATCAGCGACCACGAGCGGATCGACGCGGGCTTGGCGGCACGCGCCCTCGCGCGAGAGCGCGGGTCGCGCGTGGATGTCGTCGTCGGCGAGGAGATCACGACCCGCGGGGGCCACCTTCTTGCGCTGTTCTTAGAGGAGCGGGTCCGGCCACTCCAGTCGCTGCGCGCGACAATCGCCGACGTTCACGAGCAGGGCGGGCTCGCGATCGCCGCGCACCCACTAGCGCCGTACCCGATCTGCGCCAGCGCTCGCGCTATCCGCAGGCTCCAGGCAAACTCCGATCCGCGCTTCCACCTCGACGCGCTGGAGGCGTTCAACCCGACGTCGGCCGGGCGAAGCCATCATGCGAAAGTGGTAGCGCTGGCCGACGAGCTCGGGATGGCGGCCGTGGGTGGGAGCGACGGCCACCTGCTCGAGGCAATCGCCACGGGATACACGACGTTCCCCGGGCGCACGGCCGACGACCTGCGCCGCGCGATCCTCGAGCACCGGACCGGCTGGCACGGGGAGTTCTGGACCTTCGGATTCGAAGTCCAGATGTACGGCCGTCAGCTGCGCAAGTATGGCCGCGACATCCGCGATGATCTGCGCGGGGCGCTGCTGCGGACGCGGACCGGACGTGACCTTGGGTATCCCGGCGGCCGCCTACGTCCCCCGCGGTTCACCGGAGACGGAGCCGACCGCAGGCCGTGGCCGGCCAGCGACGAACAGGGGCACGCCGGGGGCAAAGCCGCGCCGTGAAGATCGGACTGGTGACGCCCTACATCTACCCGCTTCCGGGCGGCGTCAACGCTCACGTCGGCTTCCTGTATCAGCACCTCCGGGAGCGCGGTCACGACGTGCGCATCCTCAGTAGCACGCATGGCCTGCAGCGCTCGAGCGAGGGCGACATCATCCGCATCGGGCGCGGCTTCAGCGTCCCCTCCAACGGGTCGGTCGGGACGCTGACGGTCTCGCCGCGCTTCCTATCGCAGGTCCGCGAGGCACTCGAGCGTGAGCAGTTCGACCTGTTGCACTTCCACGAACCCTTCGTGCCCTTCCTGTCGCTTGTACTCCTGCGGGAGTCGACCAGCGTCAACGTTGCCACGTTCCATGCCTACAACGGCTGGAGCCCCGCCTATGAGTTCGGGCGGCGCATGCTGTCCGGATACGCGCGACGGCTGCACGGGCGGATCGCGGTGAGCGTGGCCGCGCGTTACTTCATCGACAAGTACTTCCCGGGCGAGTACAAGGTCATCCCCAACGGCGTCGAGGTGGAGCGGTTCGCCTCGGCGCGCCCGGTCGAGCGCTGGCGCGACGGCACGCCGAACCTGCTGTTCGTGGGCCGGTTCGAGGAACGGAAGGGGCTCCTGCACCTGCTGAAAGCGTACAGGCTGCTCCGGCGTCAAGGCCGCGACTGCCGCCTGCTCGTAGTAGGGCACGGACCCCAGGAGCGTGAGGCGCGCCGATACCTGATGACTCGGCGGCTCAGCGACGTCGAGATGCTGGGACGTGTCACCGATGACGAGAAGGCTCGCTGGTTCGCGACGGCGGATGTGTACGTCTCACCGGCGACCGGGCGCGAGTCGTTCGGAATCGTGCTGCTGGAGGCGATGGCGGCTGGGACGCCCATCGTGTGCAGCGACATCCACGGCTACAAGGGCGTGGTGCGGCGGGGGGAACAAGGGCTGCTGGTCCCGCCCCGCGACGCGGAGGCCCTAGCCGATGCGATCGGCCGCCTGCTCGACGACCCGGTCGAGCGTGCCCGCATGGGCAGGTCCGGCCGCGAGCGGTCGCACCAATTTGGCTGGGACCGAGTGGCGGCACGAGTGGACGACTATTACGGGTTCGTGATCCGTCGTCTAGCCGCGCAGGGCCAGCTGCCTCCCGGGTTCCACGCGCCGATCCCGTTACGTTCCCCGACCCTTCCGCCCTTCCCCTCAGGAACCGCCGAGTAGGCAGTCGGGCGGGCGCTCGCCTGCCGTCCGGCTATGTCGTCGCCGGCCCTGTTTCGCCGGCAGTGTCCGCGACGCGCCCTTCGCGCTCAGCGCGGCGGACCGCCAGCTCGAGGCTCCAGGCGCGGGCCGCGTACATCACCGCCAGCGAGCCGACGAGGACCGCGACGATGAGCGAGATCGACTCGGCCGTGAGCAGTTTCGGGTGGGCGGCCGGGGTCATGTTCACGGTGAACTGGAAGTCGTAGATCCAGGTCGGCAGCAGGCCCTGATACATGTTGACGAAAGACCCGGGAAGCGGCAGCGCGGCGATGTTCGGATACCAGATCACGAACCACAGGGCAGCCGCGACCAGAACCCCCAGTGCGAACCGCCGCGGGTCGCGAGCGCGCAGCACCAGCCAGGCGGGGCCGCACAGCAGCAGGCCCACGACCGCGGCGACCACGAACGGCCCGTCGCTCCCCAGCGGGACAGAGACGAGCAGGACGTCTGGCACGCTCACCTGAACGACAACGAGTGCCGCCAGCGCGATGAGCGCCGCGGCAAGCGACGGAGCGTACACACGGAGCCGGCCCACTCGACCATCGTCGCGGGCGGCCGCGCCTCGCGCAGTCCACCAGAGCCAGCCAGCGCCGAGTGCTCCGATCACGATGACGGTGACCGCCGCGGCTACCCGCTGGGTCACCACCACAGGGTTGGCGACGGCGCCGCAGACCTGCGACGCTGGGTCCACCGCGGCCGTACCAGCAAAGACGCAGAGCGGGCCCTTGACAAGCCACAGAATCGCCGGTCCCAGGATCGCCAGGGCTGCGGTCACGCGCGCCAGCGCCCACGTCCCCGGCGCCGGGCCATGCCACAGCTCCGCCACGAAGTAGGCGAGCGCAAGGAACGAGAAGGGCAGCGTGGTCAGGACGTGGTATTGGAACGTCGCCCGGTCCACCCATACCCAAGGGAGCCACTGGCTCGCGGCGGCCAGCACCACGATCCCCAGCGCAAGGCTGCGCCGGCGCCATGCCTGCCATGCCGTCCACGGGACGGCCGTTACCGACATCCAGAAGAGCACCAAGTTCCCGGCGTCGTAAATGGAAGCGCCCGTGTCATTCGCCAACGAGCCCTGGTACCACCAGACGGGTTTGAGGTCGAACGGCCACGCCCACCACGGCGACGAGGCGGGGTGGGCCACCCGGAGGTCGTTGTGGTAGTTGAACATCGAAACTGTCAACTCCCACAGGGTCTGCCCGTGGTTGCCGGTCGGGAACCCGGTCCAGAACTGGTTCCCCAGGGCGACCCATGGGATATAGCTGATGACATAGACGACGAGCGGGACGACGGTCATGCACGCGAGCGCCCAGAGCCAAGGCAGGCCGAGAGAAGCTCCCGGCACCAGCCAGCTCTCGGCGGGCGGTTCGGCCGGCGGATCGGCGTACGTGCGGGCCTCGCCTGGTCGGGCCGGTGGGGCGAGCGGGCCTGCACCGAACCGGGCGAGCACGAGCGGCACCGCGTACGCGACGAACGCGACCACGATAAGCAGGAAGGCTCCGGCCAGCAGCATGTTCTGCGTTAGCGGCCCGCCCTGTAGCCGCGATCCGAGGCTGATGCCGGCAACGGCAGCCAGGATCCCGATCACGAGTGGCGCGAGGACCGCGAACCGAAGCTCCTCCACCGTCCAGTGGATGGACCGTACGGCGATGCCCGCGCCGAGCAGCAGGGTCAAGGCGATCATCATGAGCAGGAACGTGAGGTTGAGCTGCGGGCTGGTGACGCCCGGCGCCGCGCTGATCGAGTAGTAGCCGAGGATGCCTGTCAGGACCGCCATTGCGCCGAGCGCCAAGACGCGTCCCAGGCCGGTGCGCAGCAGGGTCAGCAGCCCGATACCGCCAACGGCGTAGAAGCCGACCCACTTGGAGGCGCAGGCCAGCCCTAGCAGGATCCCGAGGAGCGGGAGGCCGACCAGCAGCGCGGAGCGGCCTCGCCAGCGTCCGAGTGCAAGCGCGGCATAGACAACGTACGCGGCCACGATGAAGAGCGCGGCATAGGTGTCGTTCATGCCGATCCGCGAGTTCGCGAAGAACATGCCGTCCACCAGCGCAAACCCGGCAACGAACAGGCCCACGGAGCGGCGCCGGAACAGGATCCGGGCCAGCAAGTAGAGCAGCGCCACGAGCAGCGTGCCGGCGATCACGCCCGGCAGGCGCCACGCGAAGGCATGGCTTCCGGCGTCCACCGCGGCGACCGAGCCGGTTGACGAGAAGACCAGGATCTGCTGGCGGTCACCGGACGGGTTGTTGGGCTGTTGGTCGAACGCCCAGGCGACCGGTGTGAACGGCAGGTTCGCGTTCGCGTACACGGCGTTGCCGTGCGGCTCCACCACGTAGATCGTGGGCGACGAGCCGTCGGGGGTCCTCCCCAATACGTGGACCATGTTCGACGCCGCGTCCCACGTGGCGTCGCTGACGGTCCCGGGCATGGGTATGGGCGACCCGACGACTGGTTGCGCATCGAGCGGAAGCTGGATCGTGCGGAGCGTGCGGTCCGAAGCGACGTACAGCGTGGGCTCGTCGATGCCGGACGCGACGAAGGTCATACCCCCGGCGGTCCCGTCCAGTGGCAGGGAGAGGACGGTGTCGAGGGTCGCGGCGTCAAGGAAGCGGACCGACGTGCCGGCGGAGACGGCGAAGATCGGCGACGTGTCGAGGCTCGCCGCGTCGCCGAGCGCCTGCACCGCCGACTGGACGTTCGCCTGCTGGGCGGAACTCAGGAACGCCGAGACGACCACTGGTCGAAGGTTCGCCTTCGCCGTGGCGAGTTGCTGTTCGTCCGCCGTGAGTGCCTCCCGCGCTTTCGCCAGCGCGGCGTCCTCGGCGGTGGTGCGCACTCTCACCGCCTCGTACTGCAGCACCGTGACGGTGTCAGCACTCACCGCTTGCTGCCACCTAGAGACCGCGGCCGGCAGATCGAACACGGGGCCGGTCGACACGCCGAGGGCCGTCGTCAGCGCGCTGAGCTTCGTGGGGTCGTACGACTTCGTGAGGTCGACGGTGACGCCGGCTACCGGATCCAGCGGGACAACGCCCACTACGGGGCCGGTGCCTACCTGCGGACTAGCTGTGGTCCGACCGAGCACGGTCCCCGGAGTGCCGGAGGTGTCGATGCTCACGAGCTGGCCGGTCGTGGTGACCGCAAGCAGGCTTGCGCCAGTCGCAGAAGCGACCAGCCGCTGTACGGGGCCACCGGCGCCGGGGCCCGCCAGCTTCGTGGGCTGAATGTCGGCCACGCCGCCGATGGTCGAGCGCAGCGCATCGAGTCGGGACGTGGGCAGTGACCAGATGGTCCCGTCGGCTGCGGCCGCGTAGAGCACGTGCTGAACGGTGTCGACGGCGACTGCGGTCGCTCCCGGAACGGCGAGCTTCGCCACGACGCCGCGTCCCTGGAGATCGTAGGCGAGCACGTTGCTTCCGGTCGCGACGTAAAGCCGGTCCCCGTCGCGGCCGGCGGAGACGCCCGGGTCGCTCCAGCGCGGCTCGATCGCGGTGGCCCGCACAGGCACGTTGAGGCTGCTCGTCCCGGTCACCTGGTCGTCACCGAAGGCCACGAGCCCCAGCGCCATGAGGTACTTCGCAAGGTGCGGGTGCGTGAACTCGTAGATAGCGTGCGGCATCCCGTACCGCCAATCCTGCAAGAACTCGGTCGCCGTGCGCGCGTGGTAGACCTCGTCGAAGTACATGCCATACGGCTGCGCCAGGCCCACGACGCGGGCGGTCATGGCCGCAACGACCAGCAGCGCCATGATCAGCAGGTCGAGCCGGTCGACGCACCCTCCGCCTTCCCCGTGCAGCATTCGGCTGTGATCGGCCCGGATCGAGCCCCGTCCGAGGAGGCCGCGCAACATCCCCGGGCCCCAGCGTGTGGGTGGGCGGTCCATCCACTCAACGGGTGGGGCGGTCGCTGAGGCGCCCGGCGGGTCGGTCGTCCCCGCGACGAAAACGCCGCCGGCCGGGTCGGCCATTCCCGCAACGGGAGCGACAACTGGCAAGTCGTCGGCCCCGGGAACCAGAGCGCCCTGGTCCAGCGCCGCACTGCCGGCGACCGGGTGGATAACGCTCGCCACGGAGATGGCCGGCTGCGCCCTAGGGTCCGGCCTCCCGCGACGGAGCAGCCAGCGCACTGGTTCGAGCGCTCCCAGGGCGAGCAGGAATACCGCCACATGCCCGAGCGCCGAGAGCACGACGCCAGCGTCCGAGCGGAACGCAGGCCCGCCCAGCAGGTTCGCGATGTTCGGCGTGGCGTAGAGCGGCAGCGTCAGGATGGCGTGCAGGTTCATGAACGAGGCTGCGGCCAGCACGACCGTGGCCACCAGCCACCGGCGGGAGGTCAACGCCAGCAGCGGGAGGAAGACGAAGATCGGGAACAAGTAGCGCTCGTGCACGCGCGTTGGCAGCACGAAGAACGCCAGCGACAGGAAGGCCGCCGCGAGCAGGATCGAGCGACGATCGTCCCGCCACGCAACCTGCAGCACGCCCAGCGCGATCCCCGCGAGCAGCAGGATCGCTCCGATTGCGAACCCTGGCAGGGGTCCGAGCAGCGGGACGAGGTCGTCCGACCAAGTGCCCGCATGCGCGAGGGACGCCCCGCCCGGGTCGGCGATCAGCGCCCACGGGTTATAGGCATTGACCGTCAGGTAGTGATACTCGCCCGCGGTGCTGACCACAAGCCGCACCAGCCCCACGATGTCGAGGTTGAACGGCACGATCACCACGAACAGCACCGCCAAGCCTGCCGCCACGGACGAGACGAAGCGCCAGGGCCCTTGTTCCTCGACGAACCAGCTGGTCAGCCGCTCGCTGCCGACCCGGGGCCGGGGCCCGGAACCCGGGACGACCACGTGACGGCGCAGCAGCACGACGCCGACGATCGGCGCGAGGACCAGCCCGAACTGGGGCTTGACGAGGGCCGCGAGCACGGCCAAGGCCGCGGCCGACTCCGACCACCCGCCAACGAGCGCCAAGACGGCCCCGAGCACGACCAGCGCACCCAGGGCATCCACCTGGCCCCAGAGGGCGGAGTCGTACCAGGGGACCGGGTTGAAGAGGTAGAGCGCTGCCACGCCGAGCGCGAGGAGCCGCACGCGCCCTGGGTCCGACGGACCCGTATCTGGCCCACCGGCGGGCGACTCATCGAGGCGGCCCTTCCACTTGAGCACCGTGCGATACAGGACGTATGCGACGGCCAGGTCCAGTAGGATCGCCGGCAGCTTGATGAGCTCGCCGGTGATCGTGCCCTGGTCGCTGCCGGTCAAGGTCGCCAGCGCGCGTCCGGCCAGCCCCACCACCCAAAGGACGTAGAGGTAGCCGGGGGTGTAGTCGGCGAAGCCGGCGTTGGCGTAGAAACCCGGGGGGCCATAGCGGGCGAGTGTCATCGCCCACGAGGTGAAGCTCGAGATGTCGGTCTTGAACCCCGAGCCCGGGAAGAGGACGTATGCGATGATGAGCCGCAGGGCGAGCCCGGCGAGCAGGAGCAGTGTGATGGCGGGAATTCCGGCGCCAGCCCGCACCGACCATCCCGGCGCTCCAGGGCCGCGTCCGGTCCCACCCGCCGAAGGCGATCGAGCCAGGGAACGAGCCTCCTGACGAGCGACGAGGTGCACGGCAGTATAGCAACGGACGCGGGACGGCCGACTCCCGTCGGGGCCGCAGGACCAGCTTGGGGGCCCGCCCCTCGGTACGCCGACGCCAGCCCACGCCTGCCCAGACGGGGACCGACCACGCGCCTCGGGCTGCGCCTGAACGAGATCCCGCCCCGCACGCTGGGTCTCGCGCTCGTCGCGGTCGCGGCGCTCGTTTACGTCGTCTCCAACCCGTTGCATGACGACCTGTACAACCACTTCGTGTGGCAGGCGGACGCCTGGCTGCACGGACGGCTGGCCATCGCGTTTCCCGTCTCCAGCGGACCCCACCAGAACTCGTACTTTCAGGACGTGGTGCCTGATCCCGGCCACCCGGGGCTCGGCCTCCTGCCGTTCCCCCCGCTGCCCGCGCTCGCACTCCTCCCGTTCGTGGCCATCCTGGGCCTGGCCACCCCGGCATCCCTGATCGCGGCTCTGCTGGGCGCGCTCGACGTGGGGCTTGCCTGGCGCCTATGCCGGCGTCTGGCGGCCGATCGCGGAGTAGTCCTGATCACCACGATGTTTTTCGCATTCGGCACCGTGGCCTGGTACGCGGCCGCGATCGGCACGACCTGGTTCCTCGCCCACGTGGTGGCGGTGGGACTCTCGCTGCTGGCGGTGACCATCGCGATCGACGCGGACCTCGCCTTTAGGGGTGCAGGAGCGCCGGGCAGATCGGCGGGGTTGGAGCGTGTGCCCAGCTCGGGCACAGCAACCGGGTCGCACCACCTCGGCGGAGGCAGGGCCACGTTCATCGCGGGCCTGCTGCTGGGGTTCGCGACGCTCGCCCGGCTGACCGTCATCTTCGGCCTGCCCTTCCTGTTCCTCGTCGGCGGCGGCACGTGGCGCAGCCGGCTCGTCCTGGCCGTGGTCGGCGCCGCCATCCCACTCGTGGTGCTCGCCGGTTACAACGTCGCGTCCACGGGCCAGCCGTTCAGCCCGGCCTACGCCACCATCGCGCGGATCGAGTACCACCCTGAGCCGGCGCTCTACCATGCCAACTGGGGGGTGGAGGACGTGCGTTACATCCCGCAGAACCTGCCGCTTGCGCTGTTCAACCCGCCCGAGATCCGGCCCGAGTGCGGCCTCGCGCTGCTCGATCCGAACTGCGGCACGGTGCGGCCCGACCCGATCGGGATGGGGCTGATCCTCGTGAGTCCGGCGTACCTGCTCGCGCTCCCAGCGCTCCGGAGGCTGCGGCGCGACCGGGTGGTCGCGGCCGGGGGCTTGGCCGTCATGCTGATCGGGCTGGCCGACGCGGCGCACTTCAGCCAAGGGTGGGTACAGTTCGGCTGGCGCTTCAGCAATGATTTCGTTGCCTTCGCGCTGGTGCCGGTCACTCTGGCGATCGCCCGCATGGGGCTCAACCGGCGCGTACTCTTCCTCGTCGGGCTGTCGATACTGGTGAACCTGTGGGGCGTGTACTGGGGCGTGACGCTGGGATGGTGAGCGGGATCGCCGCCTTCCTCGTAGCGCTCGTGCTCTACCTGCCGACATTGATGCCCACCGTCGGGTTCTGGGACACGGCTGAATTCCAGACAGTGGGGCCCATCCTGGGGATCGCACACCCCACGGGCTTTCCTGCCTACGTACTGCTCACGTGGGCGGCCAGCATCATTCTGTCGCCGTTCGGGGAGACCGCGTTCCGCATCGACCTGCTGTCCGCCATCCTCATGGCCGGGTCCGCCGGTCTTGTCGCCGCGACGGTACAGCGCCTGACCGGGCGCGTAGTGCCTGCCGTCGCCGCCGGCCTCCTGCTGGCCAGCGCCCCCATCTCCTGGTGGACGGCCGAACGCGCCGACCCGCACGCTCTCCACTTGTTCCTCTCTACACTGCTTCTCTTCCTGCTGGTCGCATGGGCGCAACGCGTGCGGGAAGCGGACGCCGGTCGCGAACGGACACCCGACCGAGTCGCGGACCGTCTACTCCTGTCGGCCGCGGCGGTTTACGCGGTTGCGCTCGGTAACCATGCTCTGAGCGTGCTGCTGGCGCCAGGCATCCTGGTCTTGCTCGTCGCGGCCCAACCGAGCCTCTTCGTGCGGCGTCCCCGCTTCGTCGCCACCTGCGCGGGCCTAATCGTGCTGCTGACCGCCCTGCTATACGCCTACATTCCTCTGCGGGCTTCGATGAACCCGCCGCTCGACTACGCACACCCAACGACCCCGGCGCGCTTCGCGTACTTGGTCCTCGGCCTCCAGTTCGGCGGCCTGCTGCACGACCCGCTCACCGGCGGGCTCGGGGCGGTCGTCGACATCTTCGCCACCCAGTTGAGCGCCGCGGTGCTGGTCGTAGCCCTGGCGGGGTTCGCAGCGGTGGTCGTGGGACTCGGCCGCCTCCGGGGCCCGAGATTGCCGATCGTGCTCCTCACCGCCACTTGGTTCGTCGTCGTCACCGTCTTCGCCCGTGCCTACAACGACGGGTTCCCGGATCGCTACTACCTAGTCCCGCTCGCGATCGTCGCGCTCTGGGCGGGCGTCGCCGCCTCGTTGGTATGGGACGCCGCGGCACGGCTGCTCGGCCGCCTCCGCCTGCGCGCCATCCCCCGATTCTTGCGCGCCGGCGCCCTCGTCCTGGCTGCCGTGATTGTGCTGACGCTGCCCGGGCAACGTGCCCTCGCCGGCCAGGCGCAGCAGCGGGGCGCCGCCGACGACAGTGGCGCACGCTGGCTCGACGCGGCGTACGCGATCCTGCCGCGCGACGCCGTCGTGATCTCGTGGTGGAGCTACTCGACGACCCTGTGGTATGGGCGCTGGGTGGAGGGACGGCGACCCGATGTGCAGATCGTGGACGACCGAGATCTCCTAGACGACGGCTACGAGACGGTGGCGAACGCGGTGGCGCATTTCGAGGCACTGCACCGTCCGATCTTCCTGATCCGTCAGCCGGCTGACATCGCTTCGCTCGAGTACCGTTACCAACTCGTCGAGCACGACACGATCGCCGGCTACAGCCCGCTCTGGGAGATCATTCAATGACCGATCGCGCGGCACTCGTCCCGGCGCTCTCGTACTTCTTCCCCGCCCACGACGAGGAGGCCAACATCGAGGGGCTAGTGCAGGAGGCGCTCGAGACGCTGCCGACGCTGGCCGAGCGGTTCGAGATCATCGCGGTCGACGACGGCAGCGCCGACGCCACACCGGCGCTGGCGGACCGCCTGGCCGCCGAGCACCCTGACGTCGTACGTGCAGTGCACCACGCCACCAACCTGGGCTACGGCGCCGCGCTACGCAGCGGCTTTGCGGCCGCGCGGTTCCCGGTCGTCGGCTTCACCGACGGCGATCGACAGTTCCGAGTTGCGGACCTGGGCGGGCTGTTGGCGGCGTTCGAGCCGGCGGCGCGCCCGGCAGTGGGGGGCCGGCCTGACGCGGTTGTCGGGTACCGGACGCAGCGCGCCGATCCGGCCGTGCGGCTTGTCTACGCGCGCCTCTACCGGCTGGCGCTCATGACGTTCTTCGGGCTCCGCGTGCGCGACGTGGACTGCGCCTGCAAGGTCTTCCGGCGCGAAGCGCTAGAGGGGGTTCGCCTCGAGTCGGGCGGGGCGTTCCTGTCGGCCGAGCTTCTCATTAAACTCCGGCAGCGCGGCGGGCGGTTGCAGGAGGTGGGAGTGCCGCACTTCCCCCGCACGGCCGGGAAGGCCACGGGCGCAAGGCCGCGCGTCGTGCTGCGTGCCGTGCGCGACTTCTGGATGCTCCGGCTGCGCTTGTGGGCGAATCGGCCGGCGGCCCTGCGGCGCGGGATCCCCGTGGTGCGTAGCTCGGCCTGACGGACTGGCTCGCGCCGGCGGGAGGCACCCGCCGTTCGGGCTTGGCTCGTGTGGTTGGGGGGTTCTATCGGGCAGGCCGGCCCTCCGACCCGCCGCCGCCCGGTGCGTCGCCAAGGTCGACGTCGAGCGAGTTGACGAAGTCGCGAAAGACAGCCAGTTGGTCGCTGCCCTCCTGATCCGCGCCCGAATCGGCGTCCGGCTCCACCCCAGCCCGGTCGAGGACCGCCTGCGTGGCGTAGATCGAGACTCCGCCGCGGATCGCGAGTGCGATGGCATCGCTCGGGCGGGCATCGACGTCAAGCGCCCTGCCACCCACCTCAATGACCATCCGCGCGCGGAACGTCTCGTCTGCCAGGTCGGAGACCACCACCTGCCGCAACGTCGCCCCGAGTTGCACTAGCGTGCTGAC
>Ga0326727_10019172_pt1 | contig 13806 bp, 12 predicted proteins | sample MB2enrmetagenome_FD_207643 | JGI IMG/M metagenome (GOLD analysis project Ga0326727, IMG submission 207643) | Lab enriched peat soil microbial communities from McLean, Ithaca, NY, United States - MB29MY | ecosystem: Environmental > Terrestrial > Soil > Wetlands > Peat | place: USA: New York... | reverse complement strand
GGACCGGAAACTCGTAGCGGTCCTGGATTTTGACTACGGCACGGTGCGGTCCGCGGTACAAGCCTACTTTGGCACCGACCAGGATGTCGGGAAAGGGATCTCGTTGCTGCTTGAACAGAAACTCGTCAATGATGGCAAGTACAGGGTGATTGACCGCAACACCCTGGACAAGATCCTCAAGGAACAGAATTTCTCCAACAGCGATCGCGCCGACCCGAGCAGCGCCGCCAAAATCGGCCGCGTCCTAGGGGTTAGCGCCCTCATCGTGGGCAGCATCACGCAGTTTGGCCGCGACGACAAGCACCTGGGCGTGGGTGGCGGAGGCTACGGGCTGGGAAGGTTCGGCATCGGCAAAGTCGGGAAAAACGACTCCAAGGCGGTAGTGGCTGTCACCGCCAAGTTGGTGGACGTGAACACCGCTGAAATCCTGGCCGTGGTAACCGGCACCGGGGAGTCAAAGCGTGGCGGATTTGCGGTCGGCGGCGGCGGTGGCGGCTGGAGCGGCGGTGGCGGCGGCGCGGTCGACATGGGCAGCAGCAATTTTGCCAACACCATCCTCGGCGAAGCGGTGAACGCAGCGGTGGAAAACACCGGCCAGCAACTTGACGATAAAGCCCAGTCGCTGCCTACGGTCAAGGTCCAGATCTCGGGAGTGGTGGCTGACGTTACCGGCAACACGCTCGTGTTAAATGTGGGCAGCAAAAACGGCGTGAAAGTCGGGGACCAACTCGCGATTTCCCGCAAAGTCAAAGATGTGAAGGACCCCACCTCCGGAGCGGTGATCAAGACCATCACAAACGAGCTCGGGACTGCTACCGTGACCGAAGTGGAAGAGAGCTCGGCCACCGCGACTTACAACGGAACCACTCACCCAGCGGTTGGGGACGTGGTGAAGAGCCGGTAAGAGCGCCGTTGACCAGGATCTGGAATGCGCTCTTTCGGCTTCAATAGGCCAGCCTTCAGTGTCGTTCCGGATGCCGATCTCGTCGTAAAGATCGCTTGGCTGGCCGTCACGGGTATAAGAGTTGCCGTCCCCATGATAATCGGCTTGCACCATGCACAAGCAGGTTTAATGACAGGGCGTTAGGCTTGCTTCGCGCTTTTTCCCTTGGGCATCAGTGGTAAGGACTTTTTCCCATGGCTTGTAGCCATAAACCGCGCATTTCGCGAGATTGAAACCTTTGCGTGCGAAGTGAAGATGTTGAGGCTGGCGATGCGCACTATCCCGTCTTTTGCGGCCTCCCCCTGGTTCCGAGCGCCTTCAAGAACCGTGGCCGGAATAGGAAGCCGCTCTTGTTCCTTGGTCCCGCAGAGGGGCTCGCAGCCGCCACCTGCCAGCACGACGCTCGCCTGATGCCAGCAAACATCATCGTTTCCCTTATCCTTAGTCTTTAGTCATGGATTCGATGATTGATTTGACATTGCGATTTGAAGATGAAACGTCGTTGAATATGGAACCAATAAAATCGGTGGGTTCCAGTGATTTTCCACTGGAATAGGCCCGCGGTCCAACAGCGCCAGGAAGCTCGCGGCTGCGTTTTTTCAAGGACCCTGCATCCCCCCGGTCCTTGCCATTGGCTTTGATTTGCGCGAATTCCTTTGAGGCCGATCTGGACTACCCCCGACCAAATGCAGCGATCATTGCATCCAATTCCGTATCGGTCGTGGATTTCACGGCGTTCAACTGCGGATCGAGCTGGAGGTTCTGGGTCACGTTCCCGACGATCCGGTCCAACCGCTCCTTGATGGCTGCCGGGTTCCCTTTGCAGGCCAGCTAGAGCAGCCGCCCGGCCAACACTTCCAGCCAAGACCGGCCTTGCGGGTCGTGGGGACATGCATGCCGGAGTTGCGGCTGCAACTCCGGCGACAACAACGGGTCATTTTTCGGCCGTCCCAAAGAGTTTCCGCTTGCCCCCTTCACCCATCGGGGACTTCCTCTCGGGTTCAAATTCGCTCTGTTTCCGGCTGGCATTATCGAATGGTGACCTTGGAACTGTGCAAAAAATGTGCAAGTGCTCTCAACGAAAACCCGCCATTCAGTTTTAAGCGGGAATCTCTGGAGGCCTTGATTTTATTGATGATTTTATCGGGATTGATAGTGCGCGATTGTTTGGCTTTAGTGAAAAACTCAAACGCCTGAAAATCAAAGGGCGATAAAAAAAGCCGGGAGCCAGCGGTCCCAAGGGAGTGGGGGTTCGGTTCCCGTGCGCGTTCGAGCAAATTCGGGCCCTCCCCTTCCTCTTCGGCTTCCTGCTTCTCTCCGCATTGACTTGGCGATGGCTTACCGCTACTTTTATTGGGACATTTGCGACGGGGGATTCAATGAGGAGAAATGCACTCGTTTTCGCACTGACTTGCAGTTTGATCGCCGTGCTGCTGGCTGCGCCCGCAAAAGCTGACTACAAGCAAGCCGTCCAGGAATACAACCAGGGCCACTACGACAAGGCCATGCAGGCAATAAAGCCGGATGTCGAACAAAACCCGGATTGGGAGCCTGGGCACCGTCTGCTTGGACTCTGCTACCTTAATCTCAAGAATTACGCGCTGGCTGTGTCCTCCTTTTCTCGCGCCGTGCAACTCAAGTCCCAAAGTTTTTCGACCTACCTCGGGCTGGGGAAAGCCTATTACTACATGAAGAATTACGACGGCTGCATTTCAGCTCTGAACCAGGGAGAGCCCTTCTCGGCGAAAGACAGGGACGCGGATAAGGCCGCTTTATACAAGTTTCGAGGTTCAGCCTATTTTAAGACCAATAAACTCGGCGAAGCCATCGGTGACTTGACGAACGCTCTCCGAATGAACCAATCGGATTGGGGCGATTTTTTTATGCTCGGCAGCGCCTATCTTGGGGCAAACCGGACGGACGAGGCCATTCAGGCTCTGGAGAAGGCCCTTTCGATGAAGCCGGGTGAAAGCACGACGACCAGTCTGCTCGGAAAGGCCTATCTGAAGAAAGGGACTGACTCCATTTCAGCGAAGCAGTACCCGGCCGCCATGCAAGAGCTCCTGAAGGCCAAAGACTATGACCCGCGGAATGGATACGTCTATTACAACCTTGCCGAGATCTATCTTTTTGAGAAGAAATATCCGGACATGGAAAAGGCGTTGAGCCAGGCGATCGATCTGATGCCGAAAAGTTCGGGACTCTACGAGCGCCTGGGCCTAGCCTATGAAAATCAGAAAAAATGGGACCTTGCCTTAAACGCCTATAAGAAAGCCGACGAGATGGGCCCGTCCAAGGAAATCAAGGACGCCATTACGCGCGTCACTGAGAACAAAAAGAGGTAGACGACAATCTGTCGGCAACACTCGTCGCGTGCTCCCGCCTCTCGGAATGCGCAATCAGTGGCTTACGGGGGAAGCTGAGAAACCGCCGCCAGGACGCCAGGAACTCAAACAAGCTCAACGATGCCTTCCGTGGCGAAGCCTTTGCGGTGTTGCCCGCGGGTTCGTCCGCTTCACCCGACATCACTAACCCGTTGCCGGCATGCCGGGAAGTTTTATTGACGCGCAACAGGATTTCATTTAGTTTACGCCCATGTCACTAAAGGTATTGTTAGCGTTGCCGGTTCGCGAGGGGGACAACATCCAGATTTCCCCGGATCCAGGCATCCTCTATCTCGGAACGGCCCTCAAAAACAAGGGCTTCGATGTTACGCTGCTCGACTGCCCGAAAGAGAAAATGACCTATGCCGGCTTCCGGGCCTATCTGGAATCCGGTCGCTTCGATGTCGTCGGGTTCCGCTGTTTCAGCCGCGATCACAATTACGTCGTCAAACACCTCCAGGTCACACACCGTGTCCTGCCCGAGGCGCTGACACTGGTTGGCGGTCCTCATTCCTCGGCCTTGCCGGAATATGTGATGTCGTCCATGCCCCATTTGGATTTTGCCTGGAGGGCGGAGGCGGAGGAAGGTCTGCCGGTTCTGCTGTCGGCTTTCGAAAAATATGGAAGACAAATACCCGAGGCGGAGCTGAAAAGCATCGGGGGACTCGTCTGGCGCAACGAAGCGGGAACCACGGTATTGAACCCGGTTCGCTTTGGCGTCGACCTGGATAGCTACGGTATTCCCCTGTGGGACATGATCAAACCGGAGACGTACCCGGGATTCATCTGGGATCGATTCTATCCGATCGTCACGACGAGGGGTTGCCCCTACCCCTGCACCTACTGCAACACTCCAGGCCTTTCCGGCAAGAAACTGCGCCACCGCAGCGTGGAGCACGTGCTGGAAGAATTGCGCTTCCTCAAAAAAACATACAGCATCGCCCGTTTCAGCATCGGTGATGATGAATTTACTCTTGACCGGCCCTATGTCGTCCGTTTCTGTGAAGCCTTGATCGGATCGGGGCTCAATCTGCACTGGGATTGTCCCGTTGGCGTACGTCTGGATGCGGTGGATCCCGAACTGCTGCAACTCATGGAGAAAGCCGGCTGCGAGAGCGTTGCGGTCGGCATCGAATCCGGCAGCGAACGAGTTCAACGGGTCATCCAGAAAAAGGTCACTGTCCAGAAGATTCGAGAGCAGGCACGGATGATTGCCGGTTGCAGCGGCATAAAGATCACCGGTTTTTTCATGATTGGTTTCCCGGATGAAACGGAAAAGGAAATCTGGGAAACCATCCGTTTGGCCAATGAGCTTCCATTAAAGCGAGCCAACTTCAATGTGGTGATCCCGGTTCCGGGGACGGCAATTTTCAATGAGGCGATCCGCTCTGGAGCTCTAAGCCTGGATCAAATCAACTGGGATACTTTCACGCACGACCAGGTGTCGTTTCGCCGTCAACATGTGTCCGGATCGCGTTTGATCGAACTCCAGAGGAAAGCGTTCTTCCGCTTTTACGCCCGGCCGCGTATCGTTTGGTACCTGTTGAAGGAGAGCCGCAAGAATAGTGAAATCATCAAAGCCAGCATTCGAAAAATACGCATGCTGCTGCGGCGCACCGAGACGATAGACCGCACGCCTCTCTACCGGCGCGAATCAGAAGTGTAGCGTCCAGGTCGGCACCGGTCCGCTGCGGCGGGCTGTCAGGATCGCGCCTGTGAGAAATGCGGTCTTAATTCCCGACCTTGTACCTGCCGGGCCAGCGGCGCAGGTTTCCGGATTCATCGATGGCCGTCACCTGATAGCTGTAATCCCCAGGCGGACAATCCGCATCGATCGGCAGTTTCACCAGCAGGTCGCCGGTTCCCTTTTCGGAAGGCGAATGGGCCTGCTGGACGCGTCCGGTGCGCTCATCCCGAAAAAAGACCCCTTCAGGCAACAGGTTGTTTCGGGGGCTCTTTAAGAAGAGCTGAATCTCAAGAGTTTCTCCCGGTTTGACGGAATCCGGGACCAGTGCGGTCCCAAGCAGCTTGGGGACATCTTCGGGAGCGAGGGTGATCTCGTCGACCGCCTGATGTTCGCGCACCTTCTTCAGCCAGCCATTTTCGGCTTCCGCCGCTGAAGTTTTGAAGACGGCCGCGAGGCTCGCGCTCAGGCTGTTCCTTCTCAGGGATTCGAAAAGTTTCAAGGGAGCGTCTCTTCCCTGTAACTCCCGTGCGGTTGTAAGGAGAGTAATGCCGGGTGCAGCATTGCGGAAACTTCGTTTCCCGGACGAAAACTTGGCCCAGGAACGCTGAGTGGCCACTCCAAGCAGCTTCATGTCGTCCAAGTACTGGCAAATGACCCAAGCTCCTTCGAGACTCCTGGAACTGTGTTCATATTCATGAACAAGAATCTCGGCCATTCCCTCGAAAAGAAATTCCGTGTCCTCCCGCTGCGCACCCACGGAAAATTCCAGAAGCCCCAAACGGGCCATTTCTTTCGCCGCACGGTACAACAGGATCCCTTTCAAATCCGAGGATGCCAATGGGTTGTCCATCCCGACCGTGATCGTTGCATCCTGAGGGTTGCAGCTGCTGTCGGGTAGATTCCAGTCGACAGCGATCAGGATTTTGCGGGGAAGGCTTTGGCCGGTGGATCTGTTCATAAACAGGTAGCAGCGCTCCATTTCGGCAGCCAAGTCCCTGCCCATGGCCGCCCTTTCCGAAGGCAAGCGCATGCGCACATGCTCCGATCCAACCATCTCATCCACCTGGGCAGAGGATATTCCCGCCGGAAGGAACGACGAAACCAGGGCCGCAAACAGAATGACGAAAACAGGCCGAAACATATTCACTCTTCAGGCTCCCGCGGAGACGGAGCGCAGGCATTAAGAGAAGCTTGCAACAGCGGCAGATTCGTTGTCATACGAATCGAAAACGTCGAGAAGCTTCGTAATGGTCAATAGGTCGACGATTCGTCGATTGGGTGACAGCAGCTTGAAATTACCGCCGCTTTTCCGGAGCGTTGTGTAACATCGAATGATCTCGCCAAGTCCAGCACTATCGAGATAGGGCACCTTGGCAAGGTTTAAGATGAACTTTTTGTTGCCCCGGTTCAGGAGATCATCAACGGTCTTTTTCACTTCCACGTCCCCTTCGCCAAGAACAACCTTCCCTTCGATGTCGATGATCACCACGTTCCCCGTTTTTCTGGTCGAAAGTTTCATGGCGCCTCCAGCGTCGAAAGGAGAAGCTAACACAGCCGGCATAGGCTGTCAATTTTACGCAAAGGATTGAAAAGCTTCCCTGCCATGCCGCCGATACCGTACAGAGCGCAGAGAAAGACCACAGAGGTTTTCTCTGCATTATCGGCGCGCTCTGCGTCTCTCGGGCGAGAGAGGTCTCTTGCTCCTTCGTGAGAGGCTATGTTATACATCAGGTTCGCAGGCTTCCGCGCGCACGAGGCTCTCATCCGGGAGGATCTGAAATGACAGGCACGATTCGTTCGGTAGTGGCCAGAGAAATTCTTGATTCCAGGGGGAATCCGACCATCGAAGCCGATGTCGCCCTGGAAGGTGCCATCCGAGGCAGGGCCGCCGTTCCCTCCGGCGCCTCAACGGGAGCTCACGAGGCTGTGGAACTGCGGGATGAAGACGAAGCCCGGTACTCCGGCAAGGGAGTGCTGCGGGCCGTCGAGAATGTCAATGCCATCATCGCACCCGCGATCATCGGGGAAAGCGCTCTCAATCAAAGAAATCTCGACCAGATCCTTATCAACTTGGATGGCTCCCCCAACAAAGGCAATCTCGGCGCCAACGCGATTCTATCCGTGTCAATGGCGGCGGCCAGGGCGGCCGCATCCTTGCTCGATCTCCCGCTTTATCGCTACCTGGGCGGAACGAACGCCTGCATCCTCCCGGTTCCGATGATGAACATCGTCAATGGAGGCGTCCACGCCGACAATAGTCTTGATCTCCAGGAGTTTATGATCGTTCCGGCAGGAGCCGATTCGTTTGCTAAAAGCCTTCGGATGGGCGTCGAGACTTTCCACTCGCTGAAGTCTGTATTGAAGAAAAAAGGTTACTCCACCGCGGTGGGAGATGAGGGCGGATTTGCGCCGTTCATCAAGTCGAATGAAGAAGCGCTCGAATTGATAATGGAATCGATACAAAAGGCCGGCTACAAACCCGGTCAGCAGGTTTATCTGGCGCTGGACGCGGCGGCCAGCGAATTCTATGAAGATAAGAAGTATCACTTCAAGAGATCGACAGGCGCCCGTCTCGACGCGGATCAGATGATTCAGATTTATGAAAACTGGGTCAGGCAGTACCCGATTGTTTCGATCGAGGACGGCATGGCCGAGGATGACTGGCCGGGATGGATGGCACTGACCTCGGCGCTGGGAGAAAAAATTCAGCTGGTCGGAGACGATGTATTTGTCACGAACTCGAAGCGGCTTCAGAATGGAATTGCAGAGGGGGTCGGCAACAGCATACTGATCAAGCTTAACCAGGTCGGCACCTTGAGCGAGACAATGGACACCATAGAGCTGGCGAAGGTGGACGGCTATACGACCGTGATTTCCCACCGCTCCGGCGAAACTGAGGATTCCTTTATAGCGGATCTGGCCGTTGCCACCAACGCCGGACAGATCAAAACGGGGTCCGCCAGCCGCACGGACCGAGTCTGCAAATATAATCAACTGCTGCGCATTGAAGAAGAACTCAAGAGCCAAGCACGATTCCTTGGGAATCAGCTTTTCTAACGAATTCGGCATTCATGAGAAAAACCGTTCCAAGACCTCAACGATCCGATGGTTTTTTCTCAGGCGTTTTTAGCCCCCTTAGATGGGAATTCTGAATTCCGGCTCCTGAATTCTGGATTCGGATTTTATGGTCGAGAACAGGGAATCCGGCGTTCCCCCGCTAATGGAAGTGCGCGACCTTTCCGTCACCTACCGCTCTCCTTCAGAATCAACCCGCGCCGTCCGTGGCGTTTCGCTCTGCATCCGTGCGGGCGAAACCGTGTCGCTCGTGGGTGAATCGGGCAGTGGAAAATCAACGGTCGCGCTCGCCATGCTGGGCCTGCTCGATCCTCAGAATCAGACGGGCCAAGTCCGGTACATGGGAAACAACATCGAATCGCTCCCCGAGCAAGAATGGAGGAGAATTCGCAGCCGCGAGATCGGGATCGTCTTCCAGGATGCGCGCGGCACCCTGAATCCCGTGATGACGATCCTGGACCACTTGATCGAGACACTCCGCGCCCATCAGGCGTTTTCGAGAACAGAATCCCGAGCGAGGGCTTGCGAAACTCTCCAGGAGGTCGGGATACCTGCGGGCCGGGAAAAGCTTTATCCTTTCGAACTGTCAGGCGGCTTGTGCCAGCGGGCCGGGATCGCGCTCGGCATCTGCAACAGGCCGAAGCTTTTGATTGCGGATGAACCCACGAGCGCCATCGATTCGGCCATTCAAGCGCAAATCCTCGACCTGCTGCAACGGATGAAAGAGCGTTACGGCCTTGCCCTTTTGCTGATCAGCCACGACTTGCCATTAGTTGCTCAGGTTTCCGATCGGATCGCGGTGATGTATCACGGCAGCGTGGTGGAATCCGGGCTCAAGGAAGAGGTACTGGCGGCTCCGGCACATCCGTACACCCGCAGCCTGCTCCAGTGCCAGCCGTCCTTTCAGAATCACCACGAGAAGAAACCTCTGGCCGCAATTCCCGGCGCAGTCCCGAAGGCGGGCCAGGAATTCCCGGGGTGCGCTTTTGCTCCCCGCTGCGACCGGTCGGAGCCGCGCTGCCGGGAATCGGTTCCGGCCGGGCGAAAAATTTCGGAAACATGCTGGGTTGCCTGTGTGAGGGATGCAGAATGAATTGTGGATTCTGCATCCTGCACCAAACCGTTCCGGTTTCTTATTCCTTATGAGCGCTCCCATTCTCGAGACAAGCGGCCTTTGCAAGGATTTCCCCGCAAGCGGGCTGGGAAGAGAAAGCACCCGTGCGCTCGACCATGTGGATATGGAAGTGCTTCCCGGAGAAACGCGGGGGATCGTGGGGGAATCGGGTTCCGGCAAAACAACCCTTGCTCGCTGCAGTCTGAGGCTTCTCGAACCTTCGTCAGGCCGCACGTACTTCGACGGCGAGGATTTGACGACCCTGGACGGTGCGGCATTGAGGCGCAGGAGGAGCGAATTCCAGATGGTGTTTCAGGATCCATACGCCTCGCTGAATCCCGGCATGACGGTCGAGGAGATTTTGCTGGAACCTCTCGAGGTCCACGAAATCGGCAACCGGGAGGAGCAACGCCGGCGGGTGCTCGGATTGATGGAGTCGGTCTCTCTTGACGAACGTTTGCTGATGAGAAAACCTGGGGAACTCAGTGGGGGCCAGCAGCAAAGAGTGGGCATCGCTCGCGGTTTGGCGTTGCAGCCGCGCTTGCTCGTCGCCGACGAGCCGGTATCTGCGTTGGACGTCTCGGTGCAGGCGCAGATACTGAATCTTCTTTCCGACGTGAAGAGGCGCTATGACCTGACTTTGATGCTGATCTCCCATTCTCTATACGTGATTCACTATCTCTGCACCCACGTTTCGGTCATGTTCCGGGGACGAATTGTGGAAGAGGCGCCGTCGGCCAGATTTTTCGAGGAGCCGAAGCATCCCTACAGCAGGATCCTGCTGGACTCAATGCCTGGAGTCGAACCACGGAGGCAAACCGGCCCCCGTAACGTCAGAGAGGATTTCGGATCGGTTCCAGGCGATCATTCCGGTTGTGCATTTTATCCGCTTTGCCCGCTGAAGTTCGACGTCTGCCGAAAGCAGATCCCGCCGCTGAAAGAAATGGCTCCAGGTGAAAAGGTGGCCTGCTTCCGTTATTAGTCGGCCGCGGGCGGCCGACAACGGTTTTAAAATGAACGCATCAGCGGTTTATTTGCGGGTTATCTCGTCGCTGTGAATTTTGCCGTCCAGGAGGCGAATGACGCGGCGGGCGTGTTGGGCGATGTCGCTTTCGTGAGTCACAAGGATGATCGTGTTCCCGCGGCTATGAAGCGCATCGAACAGAGCCATGATTTCAGAACTGGTTTGGGAATCCAAATTCCCGGTCGGTTCATCGGCGAGAATCAGCGAGGGATTGTTGACCAGGGCGCGGGCGATGGCAACTCTCTGGCGCTGGCCTCCCGAGAGCTCGTTCGGCCGGTGATACAGCCGTTCGCCCAGTTCGACAGCCTGCAGGGCTTTGATGGCGCGTGTCTTCCTTTCCGAAGCCGGCGTTCCGTTGTAAATCAGCGGAAGCTCGACGTTGTGGAGAGCGGAAGCTCGCGGCAGCAGGTTGAAGGTCTGGAAGACAAATCCGATTTCCTTGTTTCTGATGCGCGCCAGTTCGTCGTCGTCCATTTCCGATACCATCCGCGTATTCAGAAGGTATTTCCCTTTTGAAGGGGTATCGAGGCAGCCGATCAGATTCATCAGTGTGGATTTGCCCGATCCGGAAGGCCCCATGATCGCCACGTAGGAACCCCTCTCAATCTCGAAAGTCACCCCGCGCAGCGCGTGGATCTCCTCGGCTCCCATCTGGTAGGTCTTCCAGAGGTCTTCGACTTCCATCAAATTCTTGCCACTGGTCGGGCTATTCCCGTTGGCTCCGCTCATTAAACTTTCCTCAAAACGGTATCAGCTTTTCTTCTCAGACCCAGACACGTCGGTTTTTTCGATGCTCACCGCCGCCCCATCTTGAATGGTCCGCAAGGCCTGGAAACTTCCCGAAACGATTTCTTCGCCTTCCTTCAGGTTTTCCCGCACTTCAATTTCCGATTCTCCCGTAATGCCGGTCTTGATCACGCGGAAACGGGCGACTTTATTCTCATTGATTACGAAAACCCCTTCAAGCTCCTTCTTTTGAATTTTTTCTTTCTCTTTGCCGGAATCGGCCTGGGCCACATAGCCCTTGTTTTTCTTTTGCAGGTCGGGCGGATGATAATTCCCATCCTTATCCACTTCCACATCACGCATCGTAAGCGCCTGGATGGGGATGACCAGCACGTTGTTTCTCGTTTCAGTCGTGATGTCCCCGGTGCAGGACATGCCCGGGCGGAGCTTGGAAGACGGGGCCTTGAGCGTAATAATGACTTTGAAATCTTTTGCTTCCTGAGACGTGGTCGACGTCGTGATCGGGCTGTTCCCGATTTCGGTGACCTCCCCCTCGAACGCAGTGTCCGGAAGCGCATCAACCTTTACGCTCGTCCTGTCCCCGAGAGACAGGTTGACAACGTCGGTTTCATCAACCTTCAGCTCGGCTTGGATCACGCTCAAATCCGCGATGGTCATGATCGTCGCTTCCGGGCTGGTCATCATGCCCGGCACCGCGCGCTCCCCTTTTTCCTTCTTCAACTGCGTAATGACGCCATCCTGGGGAGATACGACCGTGGCTTTGGCCGACTGATCCCTCTGCTTGGAGAGATTTGCGGCGCTGGCTTCCTCCGACGCCTGGCTCGAAGCCAATTGATCCTTCATTTTTGCGATGTTGTTTTTGGCGACACGGAGCTGATCTTCCGCCTGGGCGACACTGGCTTGTTGCATATCGAGGGTCGCCTTCTCCGCTTTATACTTGTTCTGGGCTTCTTCATAATCATCACGCGAGAGCAGACCTTCCTCGTGCAATTGCTGCTGGCGCCTGAAACTGCTTTGCGCCCGCGAATAATTGTCCTGCTCTTTCTGGAGCTGGGTCTGAGCCGATTTCAAGGCAGCGTCTTCGTGCATCAGCTGGACTTCCGCATTTGAAATTTCAAATTCCTGCATTCGGGTCTGTGCTGCGGACTGCTCATGCTGAGCGCGTGCCGCTTCCAGGTCCGCATTGGTCTGAACCGGGTCGATTCGCAGAAGAACCTGTCCCTTTTTGACCACATCCCCTTCATGAACCGGAAGGTCCGTAATAATTCCCTGAACTTCGGACTGGAGATCAACCGATTTTTTGGCGCGGATCTGGCCGCTGGCTGTTACCTTGGAAACGAGAGTGCTTTTGCGCTGGACCTTGGAAGTCTGGACGGCAACGAGATTTCCGTGCCTGGAGTTGATGCTCACCCCTATCATGAGTGCCAGAAGGACAATCGCTCCAACGATGATCCATACCTTTTTCCCCTTGCTCATCCACACCTCCATTGGGGGCAATGACGAATACTACGAGCGCGCCGGATGAAAGGTTTCAAATTTCAGCGACGAAACCTGCGGACAGTCACCCTATTTCGCTGATTTGTTGTTGTTCATTCGCGGCTATGCCGGCGAAATTGGGTGACTGTTTGCTCGAGAACTGCATCTGATTGCATCTGTTTGGGCACAGGCGTAAAATGGGCTTCGTCTCCCAAAGAGAAGCATGGAGAAACCAAAATGCCGGAAACCGAAATCAAGCGTCTCATGAAACATCTCGGGGAATCGATCAATGAGACCTTGGCTGAATCGCCCAGGATCAATGAACGCATCCAGGATATTCGCGATGCCGGATATGAGGTTTTCCTCGTCATCGAGGCGAAAATCGGGTTCAGTCGCAAGGGGAAGGGAGAGGGGGAACCTGATCCCTCGATCTGCGAGGAGCCTGAGCGGCTGCGAATCACCCAAGAAGACGCTAAGTTCTTGAAATCATTAAGGATAGCTGTTAACGACACTCGCTGACGGCTGTCCCTGTTCAACTCCTTCCAGCCGATTTCCCACTAAGCATGGCTTGCGGGCTGTGCCGCTGCGCCGGGTGTCGCTTCCCGTTCGGTGCGAGCCTTCTTCTGATCCATCATGTTGCAGCGCCCTTCGAAGAGTGCCCCCGCCTCGATAATCAGGCAGGGCGAGAAGATATCGCCGACAACTTTCCCTTCCTTCAAAATTTCCACCCTTTCGGATGCGCGAATGACCCCGCGGAATTCGCCGCGGATCACGATTCTGCGCACTTCAACCTCGGCATCCACTTTGCCTGGGGGGCCAATCTCCAGAACCGCCTCCGAGTGGACCTTGCCCCTGACTACGCCGTCCACCCGCAGTCCGTTGGTGAAGGAAAGCTCGCCTTTCAGCTCGGCCCCTTTGCCAAGATGGCTGGCGATCTCATCTTCCGCTCTTCCCTTTTTGAATTGCATGACTTGGCTCCGTTGGATTGCGGATTTCGGATTAAGACACCCGGCTTTCAGTCCGCCAGGCGCAATTCGCAATTGAAAGATCTATTGACCGACCGACACCAGGATTGAATAAAGGCGCATCAGTTCTTCCTGGCCATGATAGTGTATCTTTATCTCCCCTGATTCTTTGGATTTAGCCACGATTTCGACCTTGGCACCCAACGCCAGGCGCAACCGGTCGGCGGCGGCCGCTTCGTTTGGGTCCGGCAGTTTCCGGGGACTTGGGGTCTTGGACTGGTTCTTCGCCCACCGTTCCGCTTCGCGCACGGACCAGCCTTTTTCGACGATGGCTTTTGCCATTTGTAGCATCTCGGACGGGCCGGCGCTGGACGCAAGCAAGGCACGGGCG
>Ga0326727_10019171_pt1 | contig 13807 bp, 8 predicted proteins | sample MB2enrmetagenome_FD_207643 | JGI IMG/M metagenome (GOLD analysis project Ga0326727, IMG submission 207643) | Lab enriched peat soil microbial communities from McLean, Ithaca, NY, United States - MB29MY | ecosystem: Environmental > Terrestrial > Soil > Wetlands > Peat | place: USA: New York... | reverse complement strand
GTGCGGAACAATATTGACATCAAAGCCGGCATTCGATACTCCGTTGACGGTCAGGCTCACGCCATTTAGGGCTATGGAGCCTTTGCCGACCACGTATCTCAAGATTTCCGAAGGAGTATCGAAGAAAAGCCTCAGAGACCTGCCTTCAGATTTACGCTCCTTCAGAGTCCCGATCCCGTCTATGTGTCCGCTGACAAGGTGCCCGCCCAACCGGTCGCCGAACCTCAATGCTCTCTCAAGATTGAGCCTGCTCCCCGGCGCTTTCCTCCCGAGCGTTGTCCGGCTAAGGCTCTCAGCGGAGACATCCGCAGTAAAAACTTCCCCGCGGAACTCGACTACCGTGAGGCAGGCGCCGTCAACCGAGATGCTTTCCCCCAAAACGACATTGTCCATCCAGAAACCGGCGCGAATAACCATCCGGGCGTCAGGGCCGAGACGTTCCGTGCGCTGCAGCGTCCCAATCCCTTCTATAAGGCCGGTAAACATAGCAATTGCCTCAATAGAGCTGTTCGCGAAATCGGCCTGAAACGAGCAGGTCATCTGCGAACTTCTTCACAGTTATCTGGTAAGCCCTGACGCAGTCGGCAATTTTCAGCTTCGGCCCGCAAGTCAGCATGCTTACCCCGCCTGGGTCCCCAAGTATTTTAGGAGCATAGAAAAAGTGGAAATCATCGGCCAACCCGCTTTCCAGAAAAGAACCAAGAACGCGCCCACCGCCTTCCACCAAAATACTTGAGATGCGTTTTCCACCAAGCGTCTTTAGAACCGACGCAAGGTCCACACCTGAACCTCCCGATGAAACCCTCGCAACCTCGATCCCCGCGCTGCCAAGGGATCGCTCTTTATTTGCGGGCGCGCCCTGCCCGCAGATGACCATTACCGGGGAGACAGATGCGGATCGAACCAATTGAGAATCCATCGGTATTCGAAGCTCACTGTCCAGAACAATGCGAACCGGCTTGCGGTGGAATTTCTTTCCGCGCAGGCGGACCGTCAACAAAGGATCGTCGGCCAGCACCGTCCCGATTCCAACCAGAACACCATCAGACAAGGACCGGAGCCGGTGCGCAAACTGACGGGCCGGTTCACCGGTGATCCATTTGGAGTCTCCGGAGGAAGCGGCGATAAAACCGTCCAAAGTCGCAGCCGCTTTGAGCGTGACATATGGCACGCCGGTAGTCACGTACTTTATAAAAACCTGATTGATACTCCGGCATTCACGCTCAAGCACGCCTCCTTTGACATCGATCCCATCGCGCCTTAGCTGTTCGCACCCACCTCCTGCAACATCAGGATTCGGATCGGACATCCCGAAGACAACCCTGGAAATCCCGGCCTCGACAATGGCTTTTGTACAGGGAGGAGTCAGGCCATGGTGGTTGCACGGCTCGAGAGTGACATATAACGCCGCCCCGGCGCAGGACCGGCCTGCGTCCTTAATGGCATTGACCTCAGCGTGCGGCCCGCCGAGCGTCTTATGGTATCCTCGCCCCACAACAGCACCCTGCTTCACGACGACAGCCCCAACCACGGGGTTTGGGCTGGTCCTGCCCGCGCCCAGCAATGCAAGGCGCAGCGCCCTTTTCATCATTGTAGCGTCGAGGTCTGTTTGGGACATAAAAGTTCAGGCGTCTTCATCGGAGAATTAAATCAAACAGGGGCGGCATATCGCCAGCCCCATCAAAACCTCAACCACATCCCTGACGGATCTGCAGAAAACTTACCCGTGCAGAGAGAAACCGGAACAGAATTCCGCGACTTCGCGGGCCAATGACTTAAGCACGAGGTCGTTCCCGACCGATTTTAGGGCGCGGTGCATGAAACCACCGACTATCTCCATTTGCTCCGGACCCATTCCGCGGGTCGTAACCGCAGGTGTTCCAACCCTGATACCGCTGGTCACGGTAGCTTTTCGCACGTCGAAGGGTATGGCATTCTTGTTCACCGTAATTCCAGCCATATCCAGGGCTTGCTCGGCGACATTCCCGGTCAGCCCGCTGGGGGTAAGGTCCAGTAGCATCATATGGTTATCCGTGCCCCCCGATACAAGCCGGTAACCGTAACTCGACAGAACCTCGGCAAGCCTCCTGCTGTTCGCAATGACCCGTTCCTGGTACAGCCTGAATTCCGGCTGAAGCGCCTCCTGAAAAGCAACGGCCTTGGCCGCTATCACATGCATCAGGGGCCCGCCCTGGATTCCGGGGAAAATCTGGGCATCGAGCATCTTGCTGTAGGAAGAGTGCGAAAGAATCAGGCCTCCGCGCGGCCCCCTTAGAGTCTTGTGGGTCGTGGAAGTCACAAAATCGGAGCAAGGGACAGGGTTCGGATGAAGACCCGCGCACACCAGACCGGCTATATGAGCCATATCCACCAGCAGATAAGCGCTGTTGGATTTTGCGATCTGGTGAAAACGCTCAAAATCGATGACCCTGGGATATGCGCTGGCCCCTGCTATTATCAGCTTCGGCCGCTCCTGGCCGGCCAGTCTTTCAACCTGCTCGTAGTCGATCTCCTCCGTGTCGCGCCGAACTCCGTATGAAATAACTCTAAAAAGCCGTCCGGAAAAACTTACGGGGCTCCCGTGGGTGAGATGCCCGCCCTGTCGCAGATCCATTCCAAGTATGGTATCACCGGGCTGCAGCACGGCGAAGAGCACGGCCATATTCGCCTGTGAGCCTGAATGGGGCTGTACGTTCACATAATCGGCCTGGAACAACCTCCTTGCCCGTTCCTGGGCGAGTTTCTCTGCTACGTCAACATGCTCACATCCGCCATAGTACCTTTTTCCTGGATATCCTTCGGCATATTTGTTCGTCAGCACGGAGCCCTGGGCCTCCAGTACAGCCCTGCTGACAAAGTTTTCAGACGCGATTAGTTCCAGACGCCCCTTCTGGCGTATTTCCTCTTTTTCGATAACCTCGGCTATCTCCGGATCGATCTGCCGCAAATAAGACATGCCCTTCCCCCGGGAACAAAATACCTGATTAAGGACCCCCGCGCGAACTCCTGCCATAATCTTCCCCTTCGACCGGCAACCACGGCAGCGTCCAACTTTTAAACTTTACTCCAACTAATGGAATTTCGCCACAGATATCGCCGCCGAAGCCAACCACAAAACTCTTTCCCCTGTTTTCGAAAACCCGGGATGGTCGATCTTAACAGCTTGAAGTGCTCATGAGCAATACCTGGAGAAGTAATTGTGCCAGATTTTCATAGATTTTCCCAATATTCTATTTATATTGCTCGGCTGACATATTTCTTTTTGCCGGAGGACCCGAATGGTTCATCTGAGGGCGCGAATGGCCATGAGCCGCAAGGCCTTAGCGGTCATCCTGTTCGCATCGACCCTTCTGTTTTCTTCTCACTTCCTGGTGACGCCAAACAAAGTCTCGGCGCAGACAAACACCTCCAGGACTGAACAGGAGACAACCGACAAGGGGAAGTCTCCATTTCGACAGCATTCCGATCCTTCCGCTCGGGTTTTCGGGGTGTTGGCTTTGATGGTGAGCTGTGCAGCCATTGGGCGCTTTGGCGCCAAAAAGCTTAAACAATCGCCGGTGCTTGGCGAATTGGCGGTAGGAATCATCGTCGGGACAATTCTTTACAACATCGGCGGTCCAACGGTCACCATAATCCGCCACTATGACGTCATCGAGCATACAATCGAGGGCGCCCTTACTGAAGGCGAAGACTGGCATACAGCGGTCCGCTCATCACTGGCGCAGGCAGATCTCCCACCTGATGTCGCCGCAAGAATCGAGCATGTGTTCCTGAGCAGGGACTTTCCAGCCAATCTCTCATTGGCCAGATCGATCCAGCTTTTCGCCAGCTTCGGAGTCGTAATGCTTCTTTTCATGGTGGGGCTGGAAGTCAGCCTGAAGGAGTTAAGGGAGATTGGAGGCAGCGCATCGGCTGTCGCCGCGATCGGTGTCAGCCTGACTTTTATTCTGAGCTTCCTCACGACCTGGCTGCTGATCCCAAAGTCAACCGATTTCATTACCCCACTATTCGCCGGAGCAGCCTTCTGCGCTTCCAGTATCGGCATTACGGCAAGAATCTTCAGGGACATGAACAGTCTGGAGATGACCGAAGCAAAGACGGTGCTTGGGGCTGCCGTGATGGACGATGTGCTGGGCCTCATTGTCCTCGCAGTCGTAACCGCCGTTGCTACAAGAGGCAGGATTGAAGTCGGAAATGTGTTTTGGATACTGCTCAAGACGACCCTGTTTCTAGGAGCGGTCATAATTTTCGGAATCAGGTTTTTGGAGCTGACAGTCCAATATCTTGCAGGATTAGACCTGGGAAGGATCAAGGTCCTGTATCCGTTTGCTCTTTTGATGGCTTTGGCATGGCTCGCCAACAAGATCGGTTTGGCAGCCATCATAGGGGCTTTTGCGGCTGGAGTGATCATTCAAGAAGAATCATTTGAAAAAATCGGCTTGGGATCCAGTCACGAAGAGAGCGTCGAGGCTATCCTGGGACCGATTGAGCACCTTCTGGCTCCAATCTTCTTCGTCCTGATCGGATTACAGGTCGACATCACGGCACTTGCCAATGTGAAGGTCCTGCTGATGGGACTCCTGCTCACCACGGTCGCAGTAGCCGGGAAGCTGGCGTCATCACTGGGGGTGATGGGCGGAGCGAACAGGCTGATCGTCGGGATAGGCATGCTTCCAAGGGTGGAAGTGGCGCTGATTGTCGCCAGCATGGGAAAATCGCTTGGTTTACTCAACAATGCCCTCTACTCGGTCATAATCATCGTGGTATCAATAACCGTTCTAATCACCCCGCCTCTATTGAAATGGTCCATAGAAAGAAAACACAATGAGGCTCCCGGGCCGGTCTAGCCGTCAATATCCTGCACAACACCACCCAAGCACCTTCATTTACTAGGATAATTCTTTTTTTGATCCACACTGGAGTATTGGGCCGTTTTCGAATATACACCAGCCGAAGATTCAGGTACATAAGACCGAAAACCAAAGCAGAAACTTTCCGCCATCCGCCAATCCTGCATTCTCGGAGTCCGGCGGAAGAGCGATTCCTGTGCCGGCTTTTACGTGAAAGGCACAGGGATATGGATCCATGAACGCTCCATTACGGGAGGCAGGAAATGACCTTGCAGCACGCGCTCTTTTCAAGGTTCGTCCAATTACGTCGGCGCCGCTCCCGGCGGCGATGCCTTTTGGCTTTGCTTGCCTGTATTGTCCTGATTTCCGCTTCGGCCTGCCAGAAACACGAAGGCGGTTCCGAAGGGCAAGAACGCTCGGTGGAGGTTACCGCTATAACTGTCACTCCGAAGGACACACCAGTCACTTTCGAATACATTGCTCAGGTGCAAAGCTCCCGCCAGGTAAACATTCAGGCTCGTGTCAGCGGCTTCCTTGAAAAGCGTGTATACACCGAGGGCGCAATAGTGAAGGAGGGACAGACACTTTTCCTGATGGACCAGAAACCGTTTAAGGCTCAGCTCGACCAGGCCAGGGCGGCTCTTGCGGAACAGGATGCTGCCCTCGAAGTGGCGCGCAAGAACCTGGCGAGAGTGAAACCGCTTGCCGCCGCCAACGCGCTATCACAAAAGGAACTGGACGATGCAACCGGCCAGTTCCAGACGGCTTCGGCGGCGGTCGCCCAGGCCAAGGCCGTGGTCGAACAGGCTGAACTCAATTTGTCTTATACGGTTATTAAATCACCTGTCGACGGCATTACGAGTTACGCGATCCAGGCGGATGGGACTTATCTCAATCCCGGCAACAGCCAACTCACCACCGTCGCCGTGCTCTCACCGAGCTATGTTAACTTCAGTCTCTCGGAGAACGACAGGTTGAGACTCCACGGCGAGGTTGCCAAGGGGCTCCTGCGCTTGCCAAAAGACGAAAACTTCGTTGCAGAGGTCGTGCTTTCGAATGGCTACGTTTTTCCCTATCAAGGGCAGGTGACTTTTCTGAACCCAATGTTCAATGCCCAGACCGGCACATTTCTCATCCGCGTCACTGTAGATAATCCCGAAGGCTGGTTGGTTCCGAACGAATATGTGCGGGTTCGCCTCAAGGGCGCGGTCAGACCAAACGCAATTCTTATCCCACAGCGAGCGGTTCAACAGTCAGCCAAAGGTCATTTTGTGTGGGCGGTGGATAAAGACAACAAGGTCGAGCCACGGCCCGTGACCTTGGGCGATGCCAATGAGAACGACTGGTTTATCAACGAAGGTCTTCGCGCCGGGGATCAAGTGGTGGTGGATGGGACTCTAACGCTTCGTCCGGGCGCTTCAGTCAAAACCATCCCTCTTTCAGAAGAAACGAAGGAGTCGTCAGAGGCCGCCCCTGCCGAAGCAAAATCGTCAAAAGGCGGCAAATAAGCAACGGAGGCGCTCAATTTATGTTTTCAAAGTTCTTTATCGAGCGGCCAATCTTCGCGACAGTTATCTCTCTTATCATCGTCATCGCCGGACTGGTGGCCATGCAGGCCCTGCCGGTGGCGCAATATCCCACCATTACGCCGGTACAGGTGCAGGTCACCGCCACTTATCCAGGCGCGGACTCAAAGACGGTCGGCGACTCAGTGGCGGCTCCTATCGAGGCCCAGATCAACGGCGTAGACAATATGCTCTACATGACCTCGACGAGTTCGAATACCGGCCAGATGACTATAACCGTTTTCTTCACCCTGAATACCGACCCCGACATCGCAGAGGTTCAGGTACAAAACCGTGTAGGTCTGGCTACTCCGCAGCTCCCTGCGGCAGTGGTGCAGTACGGCGTCTCGGTGCAGAAAAAATCCGCCAGTCCTTTGATGATCATTTCTGTTTTCAACAAAGACGGACGCTATAGCCCGGATTACGTGACCAATTACACAAACGTCTATATTCTCGATGCGATCAAGCGCGTGAACGGCGCGGGCCAGGCCCAGATTTTCGGCGTGCCGGACCAGGCCATGCGTATCTGGATGAACCCGGACATGATGGCCTCCCTCAGCATAACGACTACCGATATCCAGAATGCCGTTTCGAACCAGAACGCACTGTGGGGCGCCGGACAGATAGGCCAGTTGCCGGATGACGGAACGGTGCAATTGACCTACCCGGTTGTCACGCAACCCCCGTTTATCAAACCCTCGGAATACGAAGACATTATCCTTCGGGCAAGCCAGGACGGCAGCGCGGTTGTCCGCGTCAAAGATGTCGCCAGGGCCGAAGTCGGCCGCAGACAATATATCGATGACAACAGATTAAACGGAGCGCCGGCAGCCCCGATCATAGTCTATCAGCAACCCGGCGCAAACGGGCTGGATGTCTCCAAGGCCGTACGAAAGGTCATGGAAGACTTGAAACGAACCATGCCGGACGGCATAGAATATGTAATCGCCCTGGATACTACTGATTTTGTGCGGATCTCAATCGAGGAGGTTATACATACTCTCTTCGAAGCTATTGTGCTGGTCATTCTGGTCGTCTATATCTTTTTGCAGAGTTTCCGCTCCACCATAATCTGCACGGTCGCGATCTTTGTTTCCCTGATCGGTACGTTCTGCGGAATGCTTGCGCTCGGGTTCTCGATCAACATGCTGACCCTTTTCGGCATCGTGCTGGCTATCGGCATGGTTGTCGACGACGCAATCGTAGTTGTGGAAAACGTGGAACGCAACATGGTCAAGTCCAATCTTCCTCCGAAGGAGGCCACCATCAAGGCCATGGAGGAGATCGGCACATCGCTCGTCGCCGTGGTGTTGGTTATGGCATCGGTCTTCATCCCGGCGGCATTCCTTCCCGGCACCACCGGCCAGCTTTACAAGCAATTTGCAATTACCATCGTCATCTCCGTGTCTCTATCCGGGTTCGTTGCGCTGACCCTCACGCCTGCCATGTGCGCAATCATGCTCAAGCACTCCAACCCCCCACAGAAAGGTCCTTTTGCCTGGTTCAACCGCCAGTTCGACCGCTTCACGCTGGCTTTCGGCGATGCGGTGGTGTTGATGATCAAACGAATGTCCGTCGCGTTCATCATCCTGGCGTTTCTGATATGGGGCCTCATACACCTGTTCCGGACCATTCCGACGAGCTTCGTGCCGAACGAGGACCAGGGCTACTTGATGTCACAGATCATGATGCCCGATGCCGCCAGCCTGAATCGCACCGTCCAAACTACGGCCGCCATTGACGAATTGTTCGCAAAAGAGCCCGCGGTAGTAAACCGAACCGTTGTCAACGGCTACAGCATCATCGATGGCCAGTACAAGCCCAACGTTGCAACTCTTTTCGTGACTCTCAAAGATTTCAAAGACCGATACTCAACGAGCAAGCGCGCCGCTGATGAAAATGCCAGGACCGTGCTGAGGCGCGTCGCGGCCGAAACAAGAAGTATCAAGAGCGGTGTATTTATCCCTGGAGGATTCGAGTTCTGGATCCAGGATAAGGGCTCCGGAAGTCCCGCCCAATTGTACGATATTACAGAGCAGTTCATCACCAAATCCCGCACGCGTCCTCAGCTTGCCGAATTGAATACCACTTTCCGCGCATCCTCTCAGCAGTTGCGTGCAGACGTCGACCGCTCCAAAACCGTGCTTCTCGATGTTCCTATTGAGGACGTCTACAGCGCTCTTCAAGCTCAGTTCGGGTCGATTCAGGTCAGCCAGTACAACGAGTACAGCCGCGTCTGGAATGTCGTCCTTCAGTCCGATGCTCAATTCCGCCGCGACCCGGCCGATATCACCCGGTTGTACACCAGGTCCAGCAAATTGAAAATGGTCCCGCTGACAGCTCTGGTTACAACCAAGTTCACCACGAATCCGGATCTTGTGACCCACTTCAATGGTTTTCCGGCCGCCCAGATTACCGGCGATGCCGCACCGGGATACAGCTCCGGTGACGCTATCAGGGCGATGGAGCAACTTGCGGCCGAAGTGCTTCCGAGCGGCTATGACTTTGCATGGTCAGGCATGGCCTACGAGGAGAAAAAATCGGGAGGGACCTCAGCGTCGGCTTTCGTATTCGGTCTGATAATAGTGTTCCTGGTATTGGCGGCTCAGTTTGAGTCATGGACCCTGCCGGGTTCGGTAATGACTGCTGTGCCTTTCGGCATTCTGGGCGCCCTGGCATTCAATTCGATGCGCGGCCTTGAAAACGACGTCTACTTTCAGATCGGCCTCCTGGTGCTCATCGGCCTCGGGGCAAAAAATGCCGTGCTCAGGGTCACCTTCGCAGTCGAGCTGCGCAAGCAGGGGCTATCGATCATGGATGCCACAATCCAGGCCGGCGAGGAGCGGCTAAGGCCGATTATCATGACCTCGCTCGCGTTTATCTTCGGCGTTTTGCCGCTGGCCATCGCTACGGGAGCCGGCGCAAACGCCCGTCATTCCATCGGGACCGGAATCATGGGAGGAATGATAGGCGAAGCTACCCTTGCCATGCTCTACGTACCACTGTTTTTTTACATTTTTGACAGATTGAGCGAGCGCTCCGAGGCGAAAAAGGAGGCTAAGGCCAAACAGGACGCTCCGCCACCCGCTGCACTTGGACCGGCAGGGGAGGGAGATTGAGATGCGCACCTTCGCCGTCTTCGTAATTGCCGCTTTTCTGGCCGGCTGCATGATCGGCCCCAATTACCATCGCCCGGCTGTGGATACCCCTGAGGCTTTCAGATATGAAGAAAAAGACGCACAAGACACGGCCAACACAGATTGGTGGAAACAGTTCGGCGATCCAGCGCTGGACGCACTGATAGCCGAGGCGCTGGCGAACAACAGGACCGTCAAAATCGCCGCAGCGAATATAGAACAGGCAACAGGCGTTCTCATGCAAACCCGCGCGCAACTGTTCCCGCAGATCAACTACACTGGCTCCGGCGCGCGCGCGAGGGGGAGCGAGGTGGAGGCCACCCCGATTACCGGCCTCCCAAACCCGCAGACAACCTACCAGTTATTCGCGGGCGCCAACTGGGAAATCGATTTGTGGGGGCGAATCCGGCGATTGACCGAGGCCGCCCGGGCTCAGATTTTCGCATCCGAAGAAGCGCGCCGGGGCGTTATCCTAACCCTGGTCGCTTCCGTGGCGAATAATTACATCCAGCTCATCACTTATGACGAGCAGCTCCGAATAGCCGAGCGCACTCTCGCCACCTATAAGGAGACTGTCGACCAGTTCGAGCTCAAGTTCAAATGGGGTCAGGTCTCGCAAATGAACGTCGAGCAGGCGAACTCTCAGTACGAAACCGCCGCGGCAGCTATTCCTCCGATCAAGGCCCAGATAGTACAGACCGAAAACGCGTTATGCATCCTGCTCGCCCGCAATCCGGCTCCGATTGACCGCGGCAAAAACCTCTCCGAGCTTACGCTCCCCGATGTGCCGTCCGGTCTGCCGTCGCAACTGCTCAAACGAAGGCCGGACATCGCCCAGGCCGAGCAGAACCTGATTGCCGCCAATGCACAGATCGGCGCCGCCGAGGCGCTCTATTTCCCCGCGATTTCCCTCACCGGCGCGATCGGCGCCAGCAGCTACGACTTGGGTAATCTTTTTCAGGGGCCTGCGCGGATCTGGAGCTATGCCGGCTCTTTCACCGGGCCTATTTTCACCGCAGGGGCCATCGCCGGGCAGGTGAAACAGGCTGAGGCCGCTCAGAAGGCCGCCATTTTATCTTACGAAAATGCGATTCAAAGCGCTTTCAGAGATGTGGAAAATTCGCTTTCGGCACACAAGGAATTTATCGACCAGCTCCAGGCACAAGGGCGCCTGGTCAAAGCCTACCGGGAATACGCGCGCCTTGCCAGGATGCTGTATGATGGAGGTTATACACAGTATCTTACGGTTCTCTATGCGGAAACCCAGCTCTTTCCCGCCGAGCTTAGCCTAGCCCAATACTATGGCTCGACTTTGACTTCGCTTGTCAATGTCTACCAGGCCATGGGAGGTGGCTGGGTAAACGAGGCCGACAAGCTTACTCAGACTTCTTCGTGCAAATGATGTCCGGCAGTTGGCCGATTTTCCCGACGTTTCAGCAAGGGAAAGTCAGGCTCGACATTGGAATCGCGTCACAATGTAAGAAAACGCCCGTTTTCTCGAAGCCATTTCCTTTTTTCCCGGTGTCCGGGGAGATGTGTCTCCACAAGTTTCCAATATTCGGCGGAGTGGTTGCGATGGACCAGATGACACAACTCATGAACTACCAGGTAGTCCAGTACCGGCGGCGGCGCCATTATTATATACCACGAGAAATTCAGAACTCCCCTGGTTGAGCAACTGCCCCATCGAGACCTGAGATCCTTGACCCTCACCGCTGTCGGTTTTGCGCCGACCCTTCCCATGAAATGCGTGACTCGTTCAATAAGCTTTATCTGGGCCATCTCGGCATACCAAATTATGAGCTCACGCCTGACAAACAGGGCGCGCAACCGTTCGGGAGTCCACGGGCGAATAGAAACCAATATCTTATCTTTCTTGCAGGACACCCCGGCATGGCGCCGTTCGCGAACTTCCAGGCTGTACACTTCGCCAAGATACAACAGCTTCTCGCCCGGATTGAATTCCCGTGGGGGCAATTTTTCCTGCATCTCGTGGTTCAAATCCAATTTCTTGCGGACCCAATCCGATTTCTTCTCGACAAAGCCGATAATGTCTCTTTGGGAAAGCTTTTGCGGTGCAGACACAATTACCCTGTTGTCCGGGTATACGCAAAGCGAGAGTGTTTTCCTTCGGGCGCTGCGCCTGATTTGCCATTCAAAATCGACCATTGCAAAATCCTGATTATGATGCTGGTGAATCGTGAGTGACTCTTTTCCCCAAGGGTCTTCTCAACCCCTCATTCCGGGTAAAGGCCTATTTACGGACAAGCCCTTAGTCGGGGAACTTGTGACTCACGTCAATCCAATAACCGGCCTTATAAAGCTCGGATTGAATCACCCTGATATGTTCGAAATCGCGAGTTTCTATCTCAAGATCGACGACGCTCTGATGAATGGACATCTCGGCGCCGCCCCGGTTGTGATATATTTGCAGCACATTGGCTTTTGCATCGGCGATTAAGCGCAGAAGCGAAGCAAGCGACCCCGGCACATCATCCAGACATACACTGAACCTCAATATACGTCCATTTTTTGCTAGACCTTTGCGAATTACTCTGTCCAGCAGAGAGATATCGATATTGCCCCCACTGATCAGCAGCACGACTTTCGCACCCTCCGGAGCTTGAATGGCGCCGCTGAGCAAGGCAGCCACGCAAACCGCGCCGGCGCCTTCAGCCAGTGTTTTTTTCCTCTCCAGAAGCATAATGACTGCTTCAGCGATCCGGTCTTCATTCACCAAAACGACCTGGTCGAGCCTCTTATGAATTATCTCGAACGGAATGCGCCCAACCTGCCGCACCATGATTCCATCGGCAATCGAACGCTGAGCTTCTACAGAAACGACTTCGCCGGTCTCAAACGCCTTGCGCGCTGAAGGACAAGTCTGCGCTTGGACCCCAACGATCCGGATTGCCTGCTTCGCTCCCGAAGCCGCTGTACAGATTCCGGCCGCCAGCCCTCCACCGCCCACCGGAACCGCGATCAGGTCGGCATCCGGCAAATCTTCCATTATTTCCAGGCCGACAGTCCCCTGCCCCGCTATTATCGACGGATCGTCGAATGGATGAATGAAAGTCTTGCCAAACCTTGAGAGTTCCAGGGCTTTTTTAAGCGAATCCGTCAGGCTTTGTCCCTCGAGAATCACCTCTCCACCGTAGCCGCGCGTTGCCTCCTGTTTTGAAATCGAAGCCCATTCGGGCATAACGATAGTCGAGGGCAGTCCGGCCAGGCTCGCCGCCATTGCCACCCCCTGAGCATGATTGCCGGCAGACGCGGCAACGACCCCCTGCTCGCCGATTCCGGCACGCTCGGACATGACTTTGAACAGTGCCCCACGAATCTTGAACGAGCCGGTTTTCTGGAGATTTTCAAGCTTGAGATAGACCTCGAACCCGGCCAAGCGGCTCAGAGTGGGAGAGTACACGAGAGGCGTCCGGATGACAGTGCCCTTGACGACTTTATACGCCCTTTGAACATCCTCAAAAGATATCATTTTTGAATCCGCGAAACAGTAGTGAGTCGATGCTGAGATTAATGACCGGCATATCACGCCGATTGTTTTGGCAGGATAAGAATGAAATCCGAGCCGTCCAGTCTCGGTTCGTACCAGATGTCTCCTTCGTGTTTCCGGATAATTTCCCGTATCAGGTACAGCCCCATGCCGAACCCTTCTTTGTTCTCGGCTCCATCGTCCATGTGGGAGAATTTCGTGAAAAGTCTTTCCCTGTATTCTTCCGGAATGGGATTTCCGCTGTTATAGACGTTCAGACGGTAAAAGGAGCCGTGATCTTCAAACCCGAAAGCTATCCGGCAACCCCTGCCGCCATATTTGGCAGCGTTCTTGAAAAGGTTTCTGAATACGGCCTTCAGCCACATCATATCGACGCCGATTGGAATCGTTCCTCCGGGTATGGCTCCAAGCCGGTTGTCAATCACTATCATCCGTTCCTCGATTTCATTTGACATCTCGTCCAGAACCGCATCTATGATGTCTTGTCTGAGGTCTATCATTTCCCTTTTCTTGCGAAGCGCACAGTCAAAAGAATGGGCGCTCCCCAGGCAATCCTCAACTATACCGAGCAGTTTCCGAACACGGGCCATCAAATCCGAGACGGTATTCCATACGGACTCATCCATACGCCCAAAGGAGCCGCGCATCATCAGCTTGAGTGTGGCGGCGATAGAAACCAGGGGGCCGCGCATGTCATGAGACATGATCATCAGCATGTTCAGTATGTCCTGATTCAATTCCCTT
>Ga0326727_10019167_pt1 | contig 13809 bp, 16 predicted proteins | sample MB2enrmetagenome_FD_207643 | JGI IMG/M metagenome (GOLD analysis project Ga0326727, IMG submission 207643) | Lab enriched peat soil microbial communities from McLean, Ithaca, NY, United States - MB29MY | ecosystem: Environmental > Terrestrial > Soil > Wetlands > Peat | place: USA: New York... | reverse complement strand
TTTATTTGCGGTTCAACGCTGACAGTTCCGGCACCACCACGTTCCGCGTTGCGCGATCACCGTTCGTACGATCGGTTTTCCGCAACGAGGGCACGGTTCACCCAACTTTCCGTAGACCGTGAGGACGTTTTGAAAGCCGCCTCGCAGCCCGTCTGCATCAACGTAATCGTCGACGCTCGTTCCCCGCATCTCGACGGCGCGGGCTAAAACGTCTTGAATCGCCTGGTGCAAACGGCGAATTGCTGGTTTGGAGAGCGCCTTTGCGGGCCTGCTGGGACGTATCCCAGCTTCCCACAACGCCTCGCACGCATAGATGTTTCCGATGCCTGCGATGCGATGCTGATCGAGGAGAAAAGCCTTGATCGGCGTCGTCCGCCCCGCAAGCATACCGATAAAGGCCTGCGGTGTAAAGCCTGAAGACAGGGGCTCCAGACCCAGAGCTTCGTCCCACTTCTCGCCTGGTTCGGCCAGCCGCATCCGCCCGAACGTGCGTACGTCGGCGAAACTCAGCCGGGTTTCATCTTCAAAGTAGAGGACGATGTGGGTGCCGGGATAGTCCGGCTCGCCCGGCCGCTGGACGACCAGCCGGCCGGTCATCCTCAGGCTCACGACCAGCGAGCGGCCCGAGCTGAGCTCGATGACGGAGTATTTTGCCCGGCGGTGCACGCCGGCGATCCGCTCGCCGGGCAGAGAGCGAGAAAAGTCGGCCTCGGGAGGCACGGCCATCTTTGCGAGCCGCACGTCGACGCCGGCGATGGTCTTTCCGAGGATCGTGTTCGCGAGACCGCGGCTGATCGTCTCGACTTCGGGCAATTCGGGCACGGCGTGGAGATTCGCCGTGCCGGGCGCTAGGAACTCGGCGCGATCGGCGAGAGCCAGACGAAGACCGTCTTGCCGGCGACCGGCATGACGGTGGCGCGGAAGGCGGACGGGCTGTCGCCGAATGCCGTGAGGGTGTGCAGGTCGGCGTGCAGATCCTTGAAGCAGAACGAGCCGTCGGTATTGATACGCCCCTCGACGCTCTCGGTTCCGGAGGTCGCGTAGATGATGTTGAGCGGCGTCAGCTTGGTCGAGAGATCGAAGATTTTCATCGCAGGCGCGTTCACGCGGCCGCACACGGTTGCGTCGCTCGACTGCGCGCTTGCTCCAGTCGGTAATCCGGAAACGAGCGCGGCTGCCGCGGCGGCGAGGATCAGGTGTTTCATACTCGTTCGAACGCACGTGCGGTCCTGCGTGTGACGGCGCTAGAACGTTCGCGCGCAGATCTCCGCAAGCTTGACCCCAGGGATGATCGCGTCGGCCGGCGCCTCGTCCGCCGCGAGTTCGATGACGTATTTCGCCGTCCCGTCGCGGCGCGGAATCTGATCGTCGGGAGTATCGAGCGGGACCACCGGCACGTTCGAATAGACGTTGCGCACCGTGCAGTCGGCGCCCACGAAGATCATGTCGAGCGGAATCAGCGTATCTTTCATCCAGAACTCGATCGGCGCTTCCTCCTCGAAGACGAAGAGCATGCCGGTGTGCGGCGCGAGTTTCTTCACGCTCATCAAGCCGCGCTCGCGCTGCTCGTCGGTCTTCGCGATCTGCAGCGTCAGGGTCGCCTTCGGTGCCGCAACCGTCATCGTCGGCAAGTGCTGCGGCGGGGGGGTTGCGATCGCCGACGCCAGGATCACCGCTTCAAACATCGCTCATAGCCTCCACGTCGTACCAGTTTCGCCCCGACTTCACGGTTACTTCCAGCGGGACCGTGAGCTCGAGCGCCCGCTCCATCTCGCCGCGCACGAGCCGGGCCAGTTCGTGCGCGCGATCCTCCCGCACCTCGAAGATCAATTCGTCGTGAATCTGCAGCAGCATCGTTGCGTCGATGCCGCTCTCCGCCAGCGCGCGGTCGATACGCACCATGGCGAGCTTCATCAGGTCGGCAGCGCTCCCTTGCAGCGGTGCGTTGGTCGCCTCGCGCTCGGCGGCGGAACGCAGCATGTAGTTGCTCGAAGCGAGCGCCGGCATGTAGCGCCGGCGCCCGAGGATCGTCGTGACGTAGCCGCGCTCGCGCGCCTCTTCGATCGTCCGCTCGATGTAGCTGCGCACCGACGGAAACCGCGCGAAATACGATTCGGTAATCTCGCGCGCTTCCGAGCGTGAAATCTCGAGGCGCTGCGCGAGTCCGAAATCCGACATCCCGTAGAGCAGGCCGAAGTTCACGCTCTTGGCCATGCGGCGCTGATTGGCGTCGACCGCCATGCCGGCCGGCACGTCGAAGATCTGCCGGGCGGTGAAGTCGTGGATGTCTTGCCCGTCTTCGAAGGCGCTGCGCATCGCCTCGTCGCCCGAAAGATGCGCCATCAGACGCAGCTCGATCTGGCTGTAGTCCGCAGCCACGAGCGCGTACGCATCGCTCCTGGCGACGAAGCCCTTGCGGATGCGCCGCCCGAGTTCGCCGCGCACCGGAATGTTCTGCAGATTCGGATTCGTCGAGCTCAAGCGCCCGGTCGCCGTAGCGGTTTGATTGAAGACGGTGTGTAGCCGGCCGTCTTTGGGGTCGAGCAGTTGCGGAATGACGTCGATGTAGGTGTTCTTGAGTTTGGTCACCTCGCGCCATTCGAGCACGAGCGCGCAGATCGGATACTCGCGCGCGAGGCCCGCGAGGATCTCGACGCCGGTCGCCCACCCGGTCTTGGTCTTCTTGCCGCCCGGAATACCCAGCCGGCCGAACAAGATGTTTCCGAGCTGCTGCGGGGAGCCGATGTTGAACTCTTCCCCGGCGAAATCGAAGATCTGCTGCTGCAGCCGGCCGATCGTCACGTCGATCTCGGCGCCGATCGTCGCGAGCTCACGGACGTCGACCGCGATCCCCGCGGCCTCCATCGCACAGAGAATCGGCGCGAGCGGCACTTCGACCTCGCGATACAAACGCCATTGATCGCGCGATTCGAGTTCGCCGCGCGTCTTCTCCAGGATCTGCAGCGTCACGTCCGCGTAGCCGGCCGCGTCGTCGCCGGGATGCACGTGGGCGAACTCGGCGGCGGCGTCGGCGATATCGGAGAAGGTACGCGACGGATTGAGCAGGTGCGCCGCGAGCATCGCGTCGTCGGAAAAACGCGCCGCGATTCCCGCCGCGCGGAGCGCGTGCGCGACGCGCTTGGCGTCGTAAGCGGCCACGTGCGCCGCGTTTCCAAGCGCGCCGGAGAACGCGCTGCGAACCGCGTCGTGCGCGAGCGCCGCAAGCGGAAACGAAACGCCGGTTCCGGCCGCGCCGCTGATCCCGAGCTCCGACTCGCGAACGGCAAGCGCAATCGCGCTTCCCTCGAGCGCACGCAGATCGCCGGCCAAGCGTTCGAACTCGGGGGGATCGACCGCTGCAGCGTACGAGCGGTAGGTGCCGCTGACGCGCTCCTGCGCCGCGAACAGCGGCAACCCGTCGACCGGCGGCTTGAGCCGCGCGAGCAGCGTCTTGAACTCCAAATCGGCGTAGAGCGGATAGAGCTCCGCGTCGCCCGGCGCGCGGTAGGGCGCCTGCCAATCGATCGCGAGCGGCAGATCGCGGCGCACCAGCGAGACGTCGCGGCATACCTGCGCTTGCGCACCGTATTCGCGCACGAGTTTTTCCAATTTTGCCGTGCCCGCACGCTCGGGATGCGCCACGAGCTCGTCGAGCGAGCCGGCCGCTTTGATCAATTTGATCGCGGTTTTTTCGCCGACCCCGGGAATGCCCGGAAGATTGTCGGACGGATCGCCCTTGAGGCCGCGGTAATCCGGCAGTTGACGCGGCTCGAGTTCGAACCGTTCGAACACGGCTTGCGGATCGTAGCGCCCGAGATCGGTGATCCCGCGCCGCGTCGTGAGCACGGTCGTGCGCTCGTCGACGATCTGCAGCAGATCGAGGTCGCCCGTCACGACGAGCGTGCACTCGCCGGCCTCTTCGGCTTGGCGCGCGAGCGTAGCGATGACGTCGTCGGCCTCCTGGCCCTCGATCTCGACCACGGGAATCCCGTGGACCGCAAGGACGCGGCGGACCAGCGCGAATTGCGAGCGCAGATCGTCGGGCATCGCCTCGCGTTGCGCTTTATAGTCTTTGAACATCGCCACGCGATCGGCCGGCAGCCCTTTGTCGAAGGCTGCGATCACGTGGGTCGGCTTTTCGTCAGCGATGAGCTTGTTGAGCATCATCGTGAATCCGTAGACGGCATTGATCGGCACGCCGCCGGTGGTGGTGAGCGGCGGCAACGCAAAGAAGGCCCGGTACACCAGACCATAGGTATCGAGCAGCATCAGCGTCGCGCCGGCTTTCGCTTTGACCATCTACGGAATCACCACGTTCGCCTGCGCCGCGAGCACGCGGCCGTCGTTTGCGATCTTGAGCACGGACACCGTATAGCGCCCGCGCTCGGCGGGCAACGTCACAACGTACGGCTTCCCGTCGTCTTGCAGCACCTGCCATTGCACGGCCTGCGTCTCGGCTTGCGCGATCGAGAGATCCTGCGGCGGCGCGGAGCGGCGTTCGAAGCCGAGCACCTGCGCGTGATCGCCGGTCGAATCCACCCAGGGATGCCAGGTCTTTCCGGCCGGCGCGGTCACTTGCGTGGCGGCAAGGCCGATGGCGAGAAGCGACGGCGCGCTCTCGAACGCCGCGCTGCCCGTGGGCACGCCGCGACTGAAGCGTACGACGACGGTACCCGGCGAGGCGAGCGCGTCGTCGAGCGTGAGCGTCGCGGCACCGCTCGACGACTTCACGTCGAGCGACACGTCGCGAGGACGGCCGGGCGCGTCGAGATCCAGCGGCACCGACGTCCACTCGATCGCACCGGCACGGACGAACGCCGCGCCCACGCGCAGGTCGCCCGGCGCGTCGGCGACGCGAAGCGCCGTTCGGGCGTGACCGCCGGACGTGCCGACGACCGCAGCGCCGACCCCCGCGGCACTCTCGAGCGTCACGAGCGCATCGCCGGTTGCGCCGCCGAGCGACGCGTCGACGCGCACGTCTTCACCAGCGTGATAGACCGCGTGGTCGACGCCGATGCGAAGATCGGAACTCGCCGCGCTGCCGGTGTCGGTCGCCTGCGGAACGACGTCGACTTGGCCCGCATCGGTCGCTTGCGCACCATCGATCGATACGTTCGCAAGAATCAAGTTCATCCCGAGCGAGGGTGAGGTGAACGTGCCGCGCGCGTGCCCGCCGGCATCGGTGGTGAGCGTCTGCTGCTGCACCGACTGACCGTGCTGCAGCTGCACGGTGACGGTTTGCCCGCCCAGCGCGGCGCCGCCGGCGACGTCGTTGACGTAGACGTCGAAGTTCACCGGCGTGCCGAGCGTCTGCGTCTCGCTGTCGACGTGCAGCCGGACGGCGGCGCGCGCGGTCGGCACGATGATGCGCGTGTCGGCCGTCGCGCCGCCCGCGCTTGCACGGACGCCGTAGGTCGACGCGAGCCCGTCGGTCGGAGCCGGAACGATCAGCGTCGCGCGCCCGTCGGAACCGGTGGTCACCGTGGCGTCGAGCCACTGACTGGTCGCCCACGGCGTGGTGTCGGGCGAGTAGCCGACGTAGATATGCGGCGAACGTACGATGACGATGTGGACGGGAACGCCGCCGCGAGACGAGCGCACCGTGACGGGAACGTCGGTGCCGGGCGCGCACGGCCCGTCGCAGGTGGTCGAAAGGTCGAGCGTAAGCCCGCCGGCGTTCGCGTCGACGTGGACGGTCGCCCCGCCGATGCCGCCGTCGGCCTGCGCGAGGAGCGCGTAGTCGCCGCTCGCGGCGTCCGCAGGCACGGCGAGCGTCGCAGTAAACGCTCCCGCGCCATCGAGTTCGACTTGCTGCTGCGCAACCAGCGTTCCGCCGAGTCGCAGCGAGAGCGCGACCGATCCGCTCGCCGGCCGGAGCGAATCGCCGCTGCGCGAACGCGCGAAGCCGACGACGCGGACGGACTCGCCCGCATGCACGACCGCCGAATCCGTCCGCACGCCGACGATCGCGTTTGCCAGCGGAGCTTGCGGAAGGAGGCTCGTGAAGGCGTAGCTTCCGCCCCATTGCGCGAGCGCGAAGGCGGGCCGCGGCGTGCGGTTCCAGCGAACGATGCCGTGAACGTCGGTCTCGCGCGTCACGAAATCGCTACCGACGAGGAACTGCACGCGCATCTTGGCAAGCGCGCGCCCGCTGCCGAGATCCGTGCCGTAGACGAGCAATTCGTGCGGCGTCTCCTTCGTGACGAGCCCGACGCGCGTCCGGTTGATCCAGACCTGCTCGCCGACCGTGCCCCGCCTGGCTTCGACGACGAAGAAGCCTTCGCGCGAGCCGAGCTGTACGTCGATTTGGCTCGATTGGAACTGGTAACCGCCGGGGGGCGTGAACGTAAAGTGCGAGACCGGTGTGCGCGAGCGCGTGTCGATCGCGCGCGGGCGCGCGTTCGAGCCGGCCGTCAACACGTCGCCCGGATCGACCTGATAGACGTTGAAGTCGACCGGCGCGCTCGAATAGGTATCCAAACGCACCGTGGTCGGTTGCCACGGAACGTTCGAATCGCTGGCAAAGAGCGCGAAATACGCATCGAGCTTGTGGAGATCGACGATCGGCCGGGCGGCGGACGCCGGAAGCGCGGATGCGACCAGCACGCAGAGCACCGTGGCGAGGAATCGAAGGCGGAACACGTCGATGCGTCGTTCGCGCAGCAGCGGCAACGGTCCCGGGAGGTCGAAACGTCAGCAGGGGGAAGCAGGAGGAAAAATGACCAGTTTGCACGCCGCACGAGCGCTCGCGCTCCTCGCCTTGACGCTCTGCCTTGCGGCCACCCCGACGCCGAAACCGACGCTGCCGCCGCATCCCGCGCCGACCCCGCACTTGTCGTCGGTGCCGCTGCACACCGAGTTCGTCGTCGAGGTCAATGCCAAAGGGCAAGTCGTCAACGTGAAGTCGCGTAAGGGATGCCCCAATCTCACGTTCAACGCGCAGACCTACGGCAACGTGCTCCAGATGTGGATTCGCCACCCCGACGGATCGGCCGAAGTCGGCCTCTATCGCGTGACGTACGACTACGATCCGAAGACGAAGGCGGTGGCGCGGAGGATTTCACTCGTGCAATCCGGCGGCGATTGGGGCGACCAGCCGGGCGCCGCGACGATGATGATGCAGAAGGCCGACGAAGAGGCTCGGGCCGCGCAAAACCAGGCGCACAACCTGCCGCCGCTGCAGAACATCCTCGATGCCACGCCGACGCCAAGCCCGCACCCGTAAGCGCGCTCCGCTGCCGGCGGAGCTCTTCTTCGACGAGGCCGCGCATCGCGCGCGCAGTTGCGAGAGCAAATCCGCCTACGAGAGCGAAGCCCACGCCCGTGCCGTGATGCTGGCCAACGGCACGGCGTCCAGCCTGACGATCTACGAGTGCCGGTACTGCAACCTTTGGCACCTCACCAGCCGTCGCGACGCATAAGGTAGAGCAACATGCGATTCATCACCTATCGAACGTCCGACGGAGCGTGTCATCCCGGCGTGGTCGAAGGCGAACTCGTCCGCACGATCGTAGCGCCGAGTCTGCTCGACTATATCGCGCTCGCACCGCACGAGCGCCTCGCGCGACACTCGGGCGAAACGCTCCCGCTTGCGTCGGTGGCGCTCGACGCTCCGGTGCGACCGTGCCGCAACGTCTTCTGCGTCGGCAGAAACTATCTCGAGCACGCCAAAGAGGGCGCGCGCGCGATGGGGCGCGAGCTCAAACTGCCCGAGGTTCCGACCTTCTTCACCAAGGCGCCCACCGCGATCGCGGCGCCCGGGGCAACCCTGCACATGCAAGCCGGCGTTTCGAACGAATACGACTTCGAAGCCGAACTCGCCGTGATCGTCGGAGCGCGCTGCAAAGACGTGCGAGAGGACGAGGCCTACGACGTCATCTTCGGTTACACCGCGTTCAACGACGTGACCGCGCGCGATCTCCAGCGCGCGCACCAGCAATGGTTCAAAGGAAAGAGTCTGGACGACGCCGCCCCGGTCGGCCCGTCCATCGACCCGCACGATCTCGCGATCGCGTTTCGGCTGAACGGCGTGGAGAAACAGCACAGCACGACCGGCAACATGATCTTCCGCATCCCGCGGCTGATCGCCGAGCTCTCGCGCGGCATGACCCTCGAACCGGGCGACATCATCGCCACCGGGACGCCGGAAGGCGTCGGCTTCGCGCGCACGCCGCCCGAGTTTCTCAAGGACGGGGACGTGATGGAAGTCGATATCGCGAAGATCGGCGTACTGCAGAATCGAATCTCGATCGCATGAACGCCCGTCACGCGCTGGCAGCCGCACTCGCCGCCGCCGCATTCGCGTCCGCCGCCCGCGCCGATATCGGCGCCCCGGTACACGATCAGCTCACGCGCATCGAACAGAGCCGTCAATTCGCCGGCGTGCCGGTAGACCACGGCCCGCTGCCGGACCAGCATCTGCAGCGCTGGAAGTTCGAAACGTCGCACGACGAGGGGCACGTGTTCACGGTCGACGGCAAGAGCGAGTCGGCGCCGGTCGTGCGCGAAACGTTCGTGCGCATGACGCAGGTCGATCCCTATTCGCTGCAGCCCGCGAAGGCGAGCGGCCGTTTCGATCTCGTCGACGTGCTCTCGGTCGCCGAGTACGGCGACTTCCAGAAGGCCGCGGCGCTGACGCCGATCCCCGAGCCGCCGAGGCATCTCGTCGCCTATTTCTACCGCGGTCGCCTCGCAGCGTACGAAGTGCTCGAACCCGTGCGCCGCACCTACGGATCGCCCGATCGTTTCGAGTGGCGCAGCTTTCCGCTGACGCAACTCGACGCCGCGATGAAAGCCGCTCGCGCGTGCGACAACGGCGAAGACTGCGCTGCGTGGTTCTAGCGCGTTGACGGAATTCGCGCTGACGCTGTGCGTGCTCGCAAGCGTAGGATTGATTTCGATCGGCGTCCTGGCGCTCGTCGCGCCCGAACGCCTTTCGCGCAGCTACGGCGTCGCCGTCGACGCGCCGAACTCGTTCGTCTACGTACGGGCGACCGGCGCGCGCGACTGCATCATCGGTTTCGTGTTCGGATCGGCCGTGTGGGCGCACGACCGGAGCCTGCTGCTCGTGCTCGCGGTCGCCGGGCTCGCCCTCTCGCTCGCGGACTTCGCAATTGCATTCGCGTTTGCGCGCGGCTTCCGGAGCGAACACGTGGCACACCTCGGCGGCGCCGCGGGTTTCCTCGTCATCGCGATCGCACTGCTGCTCGGCGCGCAACCGTAGAGCGCAGGTTTGGCCCCGCCCACGCGTGAACGCCAGGGGCATGATCGTTGCAGTCCCGCGCGAGGCTGCTCCGAACGAGCGCCGCGTCGCACTCGTTCCGGAGACGGTTCAGCGCCTCGTAAAATCGAGTGTCGACGTCCGCGTTCAACGCGGCGCCGGAACGGCCGCCGCTTTCCCGGATGACCTGTACGCGCAGGCCGGTGCGTCGATCGTCGACGATCCGGCCGCGCTCTTCGCCGGTGCGAGCCTCATCGCCGTCGTCGGCCGCCCCACACCCGAAGCCCTCGCGATGATGCCGCGCGGCGCGACCCTGGTCGGGTTCCTCAACCCGCTCGGAGATCCGGCGTACGCGAAGACGCTCGCGGATGCCGGCATCGACGCGCTCGCAATGGAGATGATTCCGCGCATCACGCGCGCGCAGTCGATGGACGCGCTCTCGTCGCAAAGCAACATCGCCGGCTATAAAGCCGTCTTGCTCGCTGCGGCCGCCCTGCCGAAGTTCTTCCCGATGCTCACGACGGCGGCCGGAACGATACCGCCCGCGAAAGCGCTGATTCTCGGCGCGGGCGTCGCCGGTCTGCAGGCCATCGCAACGGCCCGCCGTTTGGGCGCGGTCGTCAGCGGCTACGACGTGCGTGCCGTCGTCAAGGAACAGGTGCAATCGCTCGGCGCCGCGTTTCTCGAATTCGATCTCGGCGAGAGCGCCGAAGCGGCGGGCGGATACGCGAAGGAGCTCACCCCCGAGCAGCAAGAGCGCCAGCGCGCGTGGATGGTCGAGCAGATCGGCAAGAACGACGTCGTGATCACGACCGCGCTCGTGCCCGGGCGGCGCGCCCCGCAGCTCGTGAGCGGAGCAGCCGTCGCGGCGATGAAGCCGGGATCGGTGATCGTCGATCTCGCCGCCGAAGCAGGCGGCAACTGCGCGCTCACCCGCGCCGACGAAACCGTGCTCACCGACAACGGCGTTACGATCATCGGTACGACCAATCTGGCCGCGACGATGCCGTTCAACGCCAGCCAGCTTTATTCGCGTAACGTGTACGCCCTGATCTCGCCGTTCATCAAAGACGGCACGCTCGCGCTCGACCCCGAGGACGAGGTGATCAAGGGCGCCTGCATCGTTCGCGGCGGCACGTCATTGCTTGGAGGAACCGGTTCGTGATCGACGCCAACCATCTCATCAGCCTGCTCACGGTGCTCGTGCTCGCCGTGTTCGTCGGCTTCGAGGTGATCTCGAAGGTGCCCACGACGCTGCACACGCCGTTGATGTCGGCGACCAACGCGATCCACGGCATCGTGCTCGCGGGCGCGATCGTCGTCACCGCCGCGTACTTCAAAGGGCCCGGTTCCAACGTCGCGATCACGATCCTCGCGATCGTGGCGACCACGCTCGGCGCGATCAACGTCTTCGGCGGCTTCGCGGTCACCGAGCGCATGCTGCAGATGTTCAAGCGCAAGGAGAGCAAGTAGTGACGACGATGTCGATCGCCGCCGCGCTGCTCGATCTGATCGCGATCGCGCTGTTCATTCTCGGCCTGCATTTCCTCAACTCCCCGCCCACGGCGCGCTTCGGAAACCGCCTCGCGGCGCTCGGCATGTTCATCGCGCTGGTCGTCGTGCTCGTGCAGACGCTCGGCGTCGGCTGGTGGGCGATCGCGATCGGCACCGTCATCGGAGCGGCGATCGGCATCTATGCTGCGGTGCGCGTCAAGATGACGGCGATGCCGCAGATGGTCGCGCTCTACAACGGCGCGGGCGGCGGCGCCGCGGCGCTGATCGGCGCGGTCGAATACTACGTCTTCATCGGAAGCGGCCAAACCGCGCTCGATCCGATCGTATCGGTCTCACTGGTCCTCTCGATGATCATCGGCTCCGTCAGCATCGCCGGGTCGGTCATTGCGTACCTCAAGCTGCAAGAGGTCATGACCGGCCGCCCGATCACCTATCCGGGCCAGCAGTTCGTAAACGCGCTGCTCGGGCTCGCGATCGTCGGTCTTGCCGGCTGGTTCGTCTACTCGGCCGGCACGCTGCCGACGCCGGCGTTCCTCGGGCTCTTCGCGCTCGCGCTCGCGCTGGGCGTGCTCTTCGTGCTGCCGATCGGCGGCGCCGACATGCCGGTCGTCATCTCGCTGCTCAACTCGTTCACCGGTCTTGCCGTCGCGATCACGGGGTTCGAGATCGACTCCGTGCTGCTCATCATCTGCGGCGCGATCGTCGGCGCGAGCGGCACGATCCTCACGGTCGACATGGGCAAGGCGATGAATCGTCCGATTACCAACGTGCTCTTCGGCGCCTTCGGTGCGGCGGCCGGCAGCGAATCGAGCGCGAGCGGCGGGCCGCAGAACGTGCGCAGCGTCAATGCCGACGACGTCGCGATCATGCTCGCCTACGCGAGCAAGGTCGCGTTCGTGCCTGGTTACGGCATGGCCGTCGCGCAAGCACAGCACAGCGTCAAAGCGCTCGCCGACCAATTGGAAGCGCGCGGGGTGAAGGTGTTCTACGCCATCCACCCGGTAGCCGGCCGCATGCCCGGACACATGAACGTGCTGCTTGCCGAAGCGAACGTGCCGTACGAGCAGCTGCTCGATCTCGACGACGCCAATCGCGAGTTCCCTACCGCCGACGTCTCGCTCGTGATCGGCGCGAACGACGTCACCAATCCCGCCGCGCGCAGCGTCAAGAGCTCGCCGATCTACGGCATGCCGATTCTCGACGTCGATAAATCGGGAAACGTGATCGTGCTCAAGCGTTCGATGCGTTCGGGTTTTGCCGGTATCGATAATCCGCTCTACGAACTGCCGAACACGGCGATGCTGTTCGGCGACGCGAAAGCCTCGGTCGACGCGCTTACCGCCGCGGTGAAGGCGCTCTGAAGGAAAGCACCAGCAGCCATAGCATGAAGGCGATCCTGCGCGAACGTCAGGGCCGCAAACTGGTTCAGCTCGTTGAGAAACTCCATCGGGACGACGATGATGCCGCCGAGCACGAGCGGCATCAACGAAACCTCCGGCGCGACCGATTTAAAAAGGCGGTAGAGCGCGTACCCGACGCCGAGCAATAAGACGCCCGCGAGCATATCGCAGTAAATTCCCAAACGCATCAACCCTGCGTGCGCGACGAGGCTGCGCGCGAGAACGCCCGCATCGTCGCTCGCAAAAACGGTTTGCGGAATGTAGATGAGCGTAAACGGCCCAAGCAGGATGATCCCGAGATATGCGAGGCCCGCCGTGCGGGCATCAGAACGGCGATCGATCACGGCAGACTCCGCGCGATGCTGAGCGGTATACGGAACGTACGCGCGAGGCGAAGGGAAGTTTCGGGAGGAGCGGCCGAGCGCATAGCGGTAAAGCCAGGGCGTGAGCACGCGACGCCGTCACATCGGAAGCGGAACCGTTTGGGAGGACCGGGCGGGTTACTCGCGTGCGGTTCGCATGGGAAATCTCGTGTTCGTCTCGGGGACGACGTGCGACGGCCCGGATGCGTACACGCAGGCGAAGGGCGCGATCGCGCGGATCGAGCAAGCGCTCGAAGAGGCCGGCGCATCGCTCGACGACGTCGTTCGCACGCGCATGTTCGTTACGAGCATCACCGATTGGGAGCAGGTGGCGAAGGCCCACGCCGAAGCCTTCGGCGACATCCGTCCGGCCGCAACGATGGTCGAGGTGACGAACCTGATCTCGCCCGAGCTGCTCGTCGAAATCGAGGCCGACGCCTACATCGAATAGCATGGCTCCCTCCGGCCGCCTCCACGCGTATCTCCGCCGTATCAACTACGGCGGCCCCTTAGCGCCGTCGCGCCAGACGCTGCACGGTCTGCACCGCGCGCACCTGCTCGCGATTCCGTTCGAGAACGTCGACATTCAGTTGCGCGTGCGCCCGACGCTCGATACCGATGCGATCTACGAAAAGATCGTGGCGCAGGGACGCGGCGGCTGGTGTTATGAAATGAACGCGCTCTTCGGCTGGGCGCTGCGCGAGCTCGGCTTCCGTGCCGACTACGTCGCGGGCGCGGTGAACCGCCAGCGCAGCGGCGAGAAGGCGCTGATGAACCACCTTGCGCTGGTGGTTCACGTCGGCTCGGACTACCTCGCGGACGTCGGCTTCGGCAACGGAACGCTCGCGCCGCTGCCGTTGCGGGAAGGAACGTTCAACGACGGACGCTTCGACTTCCGCCTCAGCAAGCACGGCGACTGGTGGCGCTTCCACAACCACCGCCACAACGGCGCAACCTACGACTTCACGGAACGCGCCTACGAGCTCGCCGACTTCGAGGCGAAGATGCGTATGCTCGCGACCACCTCCGAATCGCCCTTCGTCCAGCATCTGGTCCTCGGGCAACTCACCGAAGACGGCATGATCACGCTCACCAACGCCGCGCTGCAGATCCACCGCGCCAAGGAGATCGTCGAGGAGACCGCGCCGAATGCGCGCGAGCTCGATCGAATCCTACGCGAGCACTTCCGCCTCGAGGTCGGAGAGATCGATGCGCTCTGGAATCGCGTCTCCTCGCAGCACAAGAACTGGATCAGGAAGAAAGTGCGCGGCTTCTAGCCGGGATCGACGCTGCTATGAACTCTCAAAGTGAC
>Ga0326727_10019166_pt1 | contig 13810 bp, 9 predicted proteins | sample MB2enrmetagenome_FD_207643 | JGI IMG/M metagenome (GOLD analysis project Ga0326727, IMG submission 207643) | Lab enriched peat soil microbial communities from McLean, Ithaca, NY, United States - MB29MY | ecosystem: Environmental > Terrestrial > Soil > Wetlands > Peat | place: USA: New York... | reverse complement strand
CATGTCCGGCGGGCTCGACGGTCTGCAACGAGACGGTCACGGCGGGGAACAACTACCTGACGCAACTGGACCTGAGCGTAGACGGCTTCATGCTGCAAGGAACGCCGCCGCCGGCCAAGTGGTTTGGGCAGTATTTCGGCTTCGGGGACTACTCGGCGTGGCCGGCGGTGCGCCTGGGGGGCGCTCAGGAGGAAAGCAGTCAGGCCGCTTACGTCGACTTCGATCTCAAGACCGTGCCGGGCGCCACCAGGGTCCGGGCGATCGCCACGCTGCCCAACGGCGACACCAGGGAGACGGAGTGCGCGAGCGCTCCCTGCGTCATCGACGTGGATCCGCGGCAGGGAGCCTACGATCTCGATCTGACCTATCTTTCGAGCGACGGCAGGGCGCTATCGGCCACGTCGGCCCATCGTTCGGTGGGGTTCTGAAAACCGGTTCCGGAACCCTCCGAGTAGTGCCCTTATACTATAGAAAAACAGACCCCAACACCTTAATATTGTTGTTCATGCGTTGGATGCTCGGGGTGGGGTTGCTGGGAGGGTTGGTCTCGCTTCTGGCCGGACAGGCGAAGCGGACCGATCTGCCTCCATTTCTCTACACTGCGGCGGCGCGTTACGAAGCGGCGGCCTGGAACCAGGGCGGGGAACGGTTTCCGGACGGGGCGCGCCTGGTTCTGGTGGCTCCCGAAGGACGCCGCGATGTGGCGCCCGGCTTCTTTGCGTCGGCGGATGCGGCTGTCTCCTACGATGGCCACCGCGTCTTGTTTGCCGGCCGCCCCGCCCGGCAGGACCATTGGCAGATCTGGCAGGCCGATCTGGCGGGAGGTGCGCCGCGCCGCTTGACGGCAACCTCCGACGCCTGCATTCGCCCCCTGTATCTGCCCGATGGAAGGATAGTTTACACGCGGGTCGCCTCGGAGGGGTCGGAAATCGAGGCGATTCCAGCCGAAGGCGGAAAGACCGACGTGTTGACCCACGTTCCCGGCCGGTATCTTACCAGCGACGTACTCCACGATGGCCGTATTCTGTTTGAATGGCGCGGCGAGCTGTTCACCGTGTATCCCGACGGCACCGGAGTCGAGTCTCTCCGTTGCGATCACGGGCCGCGGCGCTCCGGCGCCCGGCAGGTTTCCTCGGGAGACGTGATTTTCGGCGTGGATGGCGGCCTGGCCCGGTTCACCTCCGCGCTGGCCGTGCAGGTTGCTTTGCCGCGCGCGGAGTTGGAGACCATGGGCCCGGTGGCCGAACTGGCGCCCGATCGCTGGCTGGTGGCGGCGCGCCCGCGCTCGGGCGGCGCCTGGGCCGTTTACCAGGCGGGGCCCGGTTTGCGGGAGTTTGAGAGCGTCGAGGCTCCGCGCGGCCTGCAAGCCGTCGAACCGGTGGCTGCGGCGCCGCGTGTGCCGCCCCGCGACTTTCCCTCCGGCCTGGTGGCCACGCGGACCAACGGCAATCTGCTCTGTCTGGACGCGCGCCAATCCAAGGATCCCATCCAGGGGACGATTCGCTCGGTGCGGGTCTTCACCCAGGATCCGGCGGGACGGCCGCAGGCGCTGGGCCAAACCGCCCTGGCGGCGGATGGATCGTTCTATGTCGAAGTGCCCGCCAACCGGCCGATCCGCATCGAATTGGCGGATGCCGCCGGCGCCCGCCTGCGCGCCGAAGAGCACTGGTTCTGGATGCGCCCCAGCGAACAGCGTATCTGCGTGGGTTGCCACGCCGGACCGGAGCGCGCGCCGGACAACAAGGTCCCCGAGATACTCAATCGGATACTAATCCCGGTGAAAATGCTGGGAGACCACGGACAAACCAAATGAACTTGCGACCTGGCCTTTATCTCCTGCCGCTGGTGGCCGCCGGCGCCCTGATCGCCCAAGACAGCAGCCCTATCCGCTTCGAGGACGCTACCGCCCAGTCGGGCATCGACTTCACGCATTCCTTCGGGGCCGAGAAGCTGGGTTCGCTGCTGGAGAGCACCGGCGCCGGGTGCCTCTGGTTCGATTACAACAACGACGGCAAGCCCGACCTGTTCGTGGTGAGCGGCCGGCCGCTGGGCAAGGAGATGCATCCCTATCCGCTGCGCAAGGCGCCCAAGGAGATGCCCCACAACCACCTCTACCGCAACGACGGCAACGGCAAGTTCACCGACGTGACGGAACAGGCCGGAGTGGGCGGCGACGGCTTCGGGTTCTCCGCCATCGCCGCGGACTTCGACAACGACGGTCTCACCGACCTGCTGGTGACTTACTACGGCCACGTCACGCTCTACCGCAACAAGGGGGACGGGACCTTCGAGGACGTAACCGTCAAGGCCGGGTTGGACGTGAAGGGATGGGCCATCGGCGCCACATGGCTGGATTACGACAAGGATGGCTGCGTCGATCTGTTCATCGGACGGTACGTGAAGTTCGATCCCACTTACCGATCCTACTACGCCGCCGATAACTACCCGGGGCCTCTCGACTACGAGGGAGATACCAATCTCCTGTTCCACAATACCTGCCACGGCACGTTCGTGGACGTGAGCGAGAAGTCCGGCATATCCAGGTTCAAGGGCCGCACCATGGGCGTGACGTCCGCGGATTTCGACGGCGACGGCTATCCCGATATCTACGTGGCCAACGACAAGACCGAGAACTTTCTCTTTCACAACCTGCGCAACGGGACCTTCGAGGAGATCGCGCTCGACGCGGGCGCGGCGTTCGGGCAGAACGGGGAATCCACCTCGGCCATGGGACCGGTGTTTTTCGACGTCAACAACGCCGGGCACGCCGACCTTTGGGTGAGCGATTCCAAGTACAACCGGCTGCTTTCGAACTCCGGCAAGCTGCCCTTCACCGACATCACCCAGCAGGCCGGCATTTCGCAACTGGCGGCGCAGTATACCAGTTGGGGCACCGGCGCGTTCGATTTCGACAACGACGGGTTGACCGATCTCATGATCTTCCACGGCGGCCTCATTCACCTGATCCCCCAGGAACATTCGGTCTTCCGCAACCTGGGCGGCGGCAAGTTCCAGGACGTGTCCGCGGCGGCCGGCCCGTACTTTGCCACCAAGAGCGTGGCGCGGGGCGCCTGCTTCGCGGACTACGAGAGCAACGGCAAGGTGGGCGCGTACCTGGTGAACCTGGGCGCGCCCGGCGTGCTGCTCAAGAACACTTCGCCCGGGGCGGCGCACTGGCTCGACATCAAGCTGGCCGGCGTCAAGAGCAACCGCGACGGCATCGGCGCCAAGGTGGAAGTGGAGGCCGGAGCGTTGAAACAGCGGGCCGAGCGCGTCGCCGCTTCGGGGTACCTGAGCCAGAACGATGGGCGCCTGCATTTCGGCCTGGGAGCCAACGCCAAGGTGGACCGCATCACCGTCTCCTGGCCCAGCGGAATCCGCCAGGTGGTCGAGGGAGTGGGCGCCAACCAGGTGATCACCATCACGGAGAAGTGAGCATGCGACGGGCCATCTGGGGACTCTTAATCGTTGCGGCCGCCGCCGGACAAACCCGTTTCCGGAGCCCGGACGATCTGGCCCTGTCGCCCGACGGCAAACGGCTTTTCGTGGTGTGCAGCGGCAGCGACGAGGTGCAGGCGATCGACACCGCCGCGCGTGCCGTCGCCGGGCGCGTAGCGGTCGGCAAAGTGCCTCGCGGCATCGCCCTGTCGCCGGATGGGACGCGGCTCTACGTGACCAATTCCTGGTCCGACACGGTGAGCGAGGTGGACGCCCGGTCGTTGCAGGTGTTGCGAACTCTGCCGGCGGGTTTCGAGCCCACCGGGCTGGCGATGGACGCGGCCCGCAATGTGCTCTACGTGGCCAACCGGTTGAGCGACGATATCTCCATCGTCGACCTGGCCGGCGGCGCCGATGTGCGGCGGCTGGCGGCGGCCCGCGGCGCCAGCTACGTGGCCGCATCGCCCGATGGCTCGCGCATTTACGTCAGCCACATCTATCCGCAGATCGGCAAGTTCCGCGCGCCTCCGCGCTCGGAGATCACCGAAGTGGACGCCGTGCGGCAGGTGGTGGCCGAGCGTCTCGCGCTGGGCGATGCGGCCGGCGTGTTTCACATCGCCTTGTCGCGGGACGGCCGCCTCGGCATCGCCGCCGAGATGCGCCCCAGGAACCTGGTGCCGCTGGCGCACGTGGAGCATGGCTGGGTATTCGGCAATTCGCTGGCAGTGTTCGGCGACGACATCGGCGGCGTGGTGCAACTGCCCCTGGACGAAATCGAGAACTATCCGTCACTGCCGTTCGGCGTCGAGATCGCGCCCGATAAGTCGCGGGCATACGTTTCGGCCAGCGGCTCGAACGAGATCGTAATCGTGGACCTGGCCAAACTGGCGGCGGCGGCGCGGTCGCCCAAAGCGGCCCGCCTGGCGAACGATCTTTCGGCCTCCGCCATGTACGTGACCGCGCGCGTGCCGGTGGGATTGAATCCGCGCAACATCCGCCTCTCGCCGGACGGAACCGCGCTGTACGTGGCCAACCGCCTGGACGACACCATCTCCATCGTGGATACGGCGCGCGCCGCGGTGGCGGCCACCATTTCGCTGGGCGCGTCCCCGCCATTGACGCCCGAGCGCCGAGGGGAGCGGCTGTTCTACTCCTCGATGTACGCCTTCGGCCACCAGTTCGGCTGCGCCAACTGCCATATCGACTCCACCTTCGACGGCTTGCAATGGGACCTGGAACCGGACGGTTTCGGCATCGACATCGTGGACAACCGCGCCCTGGAAGAGATCAAGGACACCGCGCCGTATAAGTGGAACGGCGCCAATCCGGACCTGCAAACCGAGTGCGGCCCGCGGACGGAGCGCTACTTCTTCCGCTCGCAGGGCTTCCGCGGCGACGACCTGGAAGACCTGGTGAAGTATGTCCAATCGATTCCCCTGCGCCCCAACCGCTACCGGCTGCCCGACGGGGAATGGACGCCGGCGCAGGAACGCGGCATGGATATCTTTCAGCGCACCACTAAGAAGAACGGAACCCCCATTCCCGATAACTTGCAGTGTTTCGTCTGCCACTCCGGAACTTACTTCACGAATCTTCAAATGGAGGATGTGGGCACCGGCAAGCCCACGGACCGCTCTCCGAAGGTGGACACGCCGCAGTTGACCAACGTGGTCAACAGCGCGCCGTATCTGCACGACGGATCGGCCCGCACGCTGGAGGAGATCTGGACGGTGTTCAACCCCAACGACAAGCACGGGGTCACCAACGATCTGACCAAGGACGAACTGAACGATCTGATCGAGTTTTTGAAAACGTTATGAAAGGCGCCACGATGCAAAGCACGTTTGTGGGGCAGGTTGGTAACCTGCGGCGGGTTGTTAACCCGCCTTCCGAAGCATACGCAGATGGCCGCCCAGGCCGATTACCAATCGGCCGCAGGATGCCATCCTGCCCCACAAGCCGCGTCTGCCTCCTCGCCCTTTTGGCCATCTCCGCCGCGGCGGCCGACCTGCCGCGATTCCGCTGGCAGAACTTCACCGTGGAGAACGGCCTGCCCGACAACCGCGTCTATTGCGTGGCCGTGGATGGCGACCGCGTCTGGGCCGGCACCGACAACGGCCTGGCGCTGTACGAGAAGGGCGTCTGGAGAAGTTTCGGCGCGGCCGATGGCCTGGCGCACCGCGCGGTGCTCTCGCTGGCCCTGGACAAGCGCAGCCACGACCTGTGGATCGGCACCATGGGCGGGCTCAGCCGCTATTCCGCCGGCCGGTTCGACACCTTCACGCAACTCTCCAGCGGTCTGCCCAACGACGTGGTCTACGGCGTCTCGGTCTTTGGCGATTTCGTCTGGGTGGCCACCGCCGCCGGCGGCGCCCGTCTGAACACCCGCACCCGCGAGTGGAGCCTCTACAACGAGCGCAACACTCCCATGTACGAAATCTGGACTTACAGCGTCACCGCCGCCGAGGACAAGGTCTATTACGCCGTGTGGGGCGGGGGAGTGCTCGAGTACGACGTGAAGACCGAGCGCTGGAAGGATTACAACGATCCCGACGGCGAAACCGAGATCGTGCTGTTCAAGGACCAGGGGTTGATTCACGAGGTCACCACCTCCGTCAGCTATGTTGGTAAGATCCTGTGGGCGGCCACTTACTTCGGCGTGTCCCGCTACGACGGCCGCAACTGGCGTAACTTCCTGGATAAGGACAGCGGCCTGCCGAGTAACTTCCTCAACCAGGTGAAGACCGTGGACGGCACGCGCACCTGGTTTTCCACCGACAAAGGCCTGGCCTATTACGATGGCGAACGTTGGGCCACTTATCGCCCGGCGCTGGACACGCGTCAGCCCGAGATGCTGGTGCGCGACGAACAGGGAGCGGTGACCCGCGTGCCCGTCGCCTCCGCGCCGGCCCATCATTACACCTTCGCCGTGGATTTTCAGAACGACGACGTTTGGGTGGCTACCGCCAAGGGGATCAGCCACGGAATTCGCATTTCACCAGGAGACTCCGACCGATGAACACAATCGAACTGATCGACCGCATCGCCGGCGCGAAGGCAGTCAGGAAGCGCGCCATTACCGAACCGGCGGTCCTCAATGAAGCTTACGACTACGCCAAGCCCAGCTCCTTTTCGCGCGGGCTGCGCATCGACCTGGGGAGCGTCGCGATCCTCCTGATTTCCGGCACGGCCAGCATCGACGAGAACGGCCAGAGCGTTCATATCGGCGATTTCCGGGCGCAGCTCCGGCGCACGTACTCGAACATCACCGGCCTGCTGGCGGCCGAGGGCGCAACCTGGAAGGACGTGGTCCGCACCACCTGCTACCTGCGCGATATCGAGCGCGATTACGCCGAATTCAACGAGGGGCGCACGGAGTTTTTCCGCGAGCAGGGCCTCGACCCGCTGCCGGCTTCCACCGGCATCCAGGCCATCCTGTGCCGGCCCGAGCTGCTGATCGAGATCGAGGCCATCGCCATGATCGTTCCGCCGCGCGAGGAACCGCCATGCGATGGCAACTGATCGCGGCGGCGCTGGCCGCGCCCTGGTGTCTGGGCGCGCAGTCGCCGGCGTGCGCCTGCGGCGCGCAGCCTCCGGGAGCGCCAGCAAGCCGCACGCTGGCTCCTTACGCCGGCACTCCCGAAGATCTGCGGCCGTTCTCGAAATACACCCAGCCCTATCACGAGTTCTACACCACCACGCCGGAATACAACGGCGCGGCTGCCGATACGCGCACCGTGCCCGCCTCCGAAGTGACCGAAGTGGCCATCGGTTTTCTGGGACCCATTCAGGATCACAAGGACATGGCGTTGGGACTGGCCATGCTGCACGGCGCGCAACTGGCCGTCGACGAAGCCAACGCCCGCGGCGGGTACGGCGGCAAACCCTTCAAGCTGGCGATTCACAACGACGCCGCCACCTGGGGCGCGTCCAGCAACGAGATCGTCAAGATGGTCTACGACGAGAAGGTGTGGGCCATGCTGGGATCGAGCAGCTCCGATTCCACCCACATCGCCCTGCGCGTCTCGCTGCGCTCGGAGCTGCCCATCGTCAACAGCGCCGCCACCGATCCCACCATTCCCGAGACCATCATCCCGTGGCTGCTGACCACGATTCAGGACGACCGCGTGCAATCCTACACCCTGGCGCGCCGCATCTTTACCGACCTGGGACTCAAGCGCGTGGCCCTGCTGCGCGTCAACGAGCGCTACGGCCGCTTCGGCGTGCTGAAGTTCCGGGACGCCTCGCGGCGCCTGGGGCATCCCGTGGTGATCGAGCAGAAGTTCGATCCCGCCGACCGCAGCTTCACGCGCCAGCTCCGCGTGATCAACGATTCGCGCGCCGACGGGATCGTGCTGTGGTGCGACTCCGCGGCGGCCGGGATCGTGCTTAAACAGATGCAGGAAATGGGGATGAAGCAGCCGGTTTTCGGCAGCGCCCGCGTGCTGGGGGATGGCCTGCTGCCCGCCGCCGGCTCGCCCGCCGCGGCCGAGGGATTGGAAGTGGTGTATCCGTTCGACCCCAACCGCGACGATCCCCGGTGGCTGGATTTTCAAAAGCGTTTCGAGGCCGCCTATCACGCCAAAACCGACGCGTTTTCGGCCCTGGCGTTCGATACTATGAACATCCTGCTGGACGCCATCTGCCGCGCCGGCCTGAACCGCGGCGAGATTCGCAACGCGCTTTACGGCCTGGAGCGCTACCGCGGCGTCACCGGCGAAATGGTGTTCGATCCCAACGCCAAGAACATCGCCCCGCTGTACCTGGGCAAGCTGCACGACGGCCAGTGGACGTTCCGCCGCTACACCATGCAGCAGCCGTACGCCACGGTGGGCGCCGCGGGCGTGGAATACAACGGGCCGCCCAGCACGGTGACCGCGGGCCCCGAGCGCAAGATCGGCCTGTTCGGTCCCGGCGCCGCGGCGCTGGCCGCGGGCCTCAGCCGCCCCGGCTACGAAGTGGTCGGCATCTCCTCGGAAGCCGCCTGGGGCAAGGCGTCAAACGAGCTGGTGGGTCTGGTCTACGACCCCGACGCCATCGGCGTGGTGGCCACCGACCGGGCGTCGGCGCACCTGGCCGAGCAGATCGCCGTGAAGGCGCTGATCCCCGTGGTGGCCATCTCCGGCGACCGCACGCTGACCTCCGCCAACATCTCGTGGATATTCCGCCTGGAGACCGGCACGGCGCCGGCCGAGGCGGTGCGCTGCCTGAGCGAAGCCGCGGAGAAAGCGGGGGGAAATCGCGAGAAGATCCGCGCGTGGCTGGCTTCGGGGAACACCGTGGCGAAGCGGTTTTCGTTCGCTTCGACGGGGGAGCTGAGGTAGGGGCGGGGAAGCGACGGGCGCCCGGGTTTATACTTGAGTCATGGCCGTGCCCACTGAGAATCGGATCGCGAGAACCCCCGGCGTGTGCGGCGGCAAGACCTGCATCGCGGGGCACCGCGTCCGCGTGCTCGATATCGTAGCGTGGTACGAGCACCAGGGCATGACGCCCGATGAGATCGTCTCTCACATTCCGTCCATCACCCTCGCCGACGTCCACGCCGCCCTGGCTTACTACTTCGATCACATGGACGAGATCCAGCGGGAGATGCAGGAGGAGCGCGCTTTTGTGGACGAGTTCCGGCGTGGCCACTCGTCGCTGCTCGAAGAGAAGCTGCGGCAGGAGCACCTGGAACAGGCATCCTGACCGGTGCCCATCCGTTTCCACCTGGACGAACACATATCGGCCCACATCGCGGCTGGTCTTCGTCGGCGCAGCATTGATGTGACCACCGCGCCGGAAGCGGGTTTGATCGGCGCGACCGACCTGGCTCACCTTGAGTTCGCCGCGTCCTCCCGGCGTGTCGTGGTGACCCAAGACGAGGACTTCCTCCGGCTTCATGCGCAAGGTGTGTCCCACGCTGGCATCGCGTATTGCCGGCAGCGGTCTATGTCCCTCGGGGAGTTGCTCCGCCGGGTGGTTTTGATCCACGATCTCCTGTCGCCCGAGGAGATGGCTGGCAGGGTTGAGTTCCTGTGAGCCGCGGCTCGATGCTCGCCCACCCGCGCCCAGACTGCCGGTGTCAGTGGGGCGGAACAAGCGGCCTACCTGCTCAACTTCCCGAACAGAAACCCCATCGTGAGCGAAACCGCGTTGGAGATGACTAGCCACAGGAGCTTCTGCCCGTACTCAGAGAGGACGGTCTTGTGCTCGGCTCGCTTCTCCAGGCACAACACTGGTCCAGGCCGAAGGTGGAGCAAGAGGCACAGCGACACCACCGCCACGCCAAGAAGCCACACAATAGCTAACGCGTTGAGGCCGGTCCCGTGCCTCGCCCACTGGGCGTAGTGGATGAGGAAAGCTGGGGCACATGTGGCGGCCATCCCGAGGAGCCACATCTTCCAATCCAGGAGGCTCGCAAGATGACGGCGGGGCAGCGCCTTGATGACCCTCTGGGCCAAGCCGAGTGAGGTCGAGTCGTCAGCATCTCCCAAGTAGAGCCCGAATTGTTCGAAGGGCGGGCGCCTCCAGTCGTTCGAGAGATCCAGGTGGACCGTAGGATCACGCCCGTGGATCGAGAGGTCGCGCACCCTCGGTGTCCGCAGGCTATCCCGAATCTCGTCGATCTCGGCCTGGGAACAGTCTTCCAGCCGGAAGCGGTCGATGGTGACCTCGACAGACTTGCAGTTCTCCTTGAACAGTCGCGCAATCTCCCAAAACTCGTCAAGGTGAAGCCGGGTCCTTGGAAGGCGCTTGAATTCACTGCGCTCGACCTTCTTCATTTGCGATTAGTCTACCACCGCTGGGGGCAGGGACGCTCCACGGTCAGGGCGCGCGGCTAACGCTCTCCCCTCGACCGGGGCACACAGCGACGACGGAGGGAAGGCCCTCATCGGCCGCCGCGCGTCGCTAAGGGTCGCGACGCGGCACGCACGAGTACGCGCGCCACCCCCCCACCCCCAAAACCGCTCACCCGTGAGCGGTTTTTTTGACGCTAAGTCCTTTAGAATCAGTAGGCCTCTATGCAGAACCGCTCATTTGAGCGGTTTACGGCGCCGGCTCCACGTGCACCAGCACGGCCGCCACCCAGTCCAGCTTCGTCAGCACGCGCTGCTGAACGCGGTGCGCCAGCTCGTGCGATTGCCGCACGGTCATCTCCGGGTCTACTTCCAGGTGCAGGTCCACGTGGTAGCGCATGCCGGTCTTGCGCGCGAAACATTTCTCCACCCCGCGCACGCCGGTCTCCGCCAGGGCGGCGGCGCGGATCTGGTTCATCAGCCGGTCCTCCGGCATGGTGTCCATGAGCTGCATGGCGGTGTCGTAGACCACCCGCACGCCGGTCGAAATGACAATCAGGCCCACCACGAATCCGCCGTACCGGTCGGCGTTGGCGAAACGCGCGGGGTTCAGCAGGGTCAGCCCCACGGCGATCAGCGCGGCGATGGCCGAGAGCGTGTCCATGGCGTCGTTGGAAGCGTCGGCGGTCAGGGCGGCGCTGTTCAGCTTGCGCCCGAAATGGAACTTCATCGTCGCCATGCCGGTCTTGGCCGCCAGCGAGGCCACCAGCGGCCACACCACGTACGCCGCCAGCGCCTGGCGCGGACGGCCCACCCGCTCGATGGCGCTGAATGAAATCAGCGCCCCTCCGGCGGCCAGGACCAGCCCGATCAGCAGGCCGGTCAGTATCTCGATGCGCCCGTGGCCGTAGGGATGGTTCTGGTCGGCCGGCCGGGCCGCCAGCGTCAGGCCGAGCAGCACGAAGCCGGAGGAGAACACGTCGCCGGCCGATTCCAGTCCGTCCGCCACCACGGCCGTGGAATGGCCCGTCAAGCCGGCGGTTATCTTGACCAGCGCCAGCGTGCCGCTGACCGCCATCCCCAGAACCGCGATGCGTTGTCCGGTCGACATGCGGGCGTCACGCGCGAGCCGGGTCGCGGCCTTCCGTGTCGATGCCCAGGGCGGTGAAGGCCGCCGCGGCCCGGGCCGGGTCGAACTGGCCGTCGCGCGCCAGCCGCGAAAGCGCCGCGGCGGCGATCGAAGCGGCGTCGACCTCGAAGTGCCGCCGCAGATACTCGCGGTTGTCGCTGCGGCCGAACCCGTCGGTTCCGAGCGCCTCCATGCGGCCCCCCAGCCAGGGCGCGATCTGGCCGGCCACCACCTTCATGTAATCCGAGGCGGCCACAATGGGCCCCGCGGCCCCGCCGAGCGCCTCCGAAATGTAGGGCGTGCGCGGCGGCTGGCCGGGATGCAGCCGGTTCCAGCGTTCCACCTCCAGCGCTTCGCGCCGCAGCTCGGTGTAGCTGGTCACGCTCCACACGTCGGCCGGCACCTGGTATTGTTCGCCCAGGATTTGCTGGGCCTTGAGGGCTTCGTTGAGGATCGGGCCGCTGCCGAAAAGCTGCACCGCGGCCGGGCCCCGGTCCGCCGCGCGGAAACGGTAGATGCCCCGCAGCACGTCCTGCGGGTCCAGATCCGCCGGCATGGGCGGCATGGCGTAGTTCTCGTTGTAGAGCGTCAGGTAGTAGAACCGGTCTTCGCCCGCCTGGTACATGCGGCGGATGCCGTCCTGCACGACGATGGCGATCTCGTAGGCGTACGCCGGGTCGTAGGCGGCGCAGGTGGGCACGGTGCTGGCGTGCAGCAGGCTGTGCCCGTCCTGGTGCTGCAGGCCTTCGCCAGAAAGCGTGGTGCGCCCGGCCGTGCCGCCGCACAGGAAGCCCTTGCCGCGGGCGTCGCCGAACGCCCAGATCAGGTCGCCCACGCGCTGGAAGCCGAACATGGAGTAGTAGACGAAGAACGGAATCGTCTCCACGCCGTAATTGGAGTAGGCCGTTCCGGCGGCCGCGAACGAGGCCATGGAACCGGCCTCGGTAATGCCCTCTTCCAGAACCTGGCCGTCCTTGGATTCCTTGTAGTAGAGGAACATTTCGGCGTCGTGCGGCTTGTAGAGCTGGCCCTGGCTGGCGTAGATGCCGAACTGCCGGAACAGCGATTCCATGCCGAAGGTGCGGCCTTCATCGGGGATGATGGGCACGATGTGCCGCCCCAGTTGCGGGTGCTTCATGAGCAGCGTGAGCAGGCGCACGAACGCCATGGTGCTGGAGACTTCGCGGCCCGAGGAACCCTCCAGCGATTCCTTGAAGTACTCGAGTGGCGGCGCTTCCAGGCGCCCCGCCGGCGCCTTGCGCGTGGGCAGGTACCCGCCCAACCGGCGGCGTTGCTCGTGCAGATAGCCCATCTCCGGGCTGTCCGCGGGCGGCCGGTAGAACGAGGCGTCGTGCGCGATTTCCTCCGGGATGGGGATGTCGAAGCGCGACCGGAAGTGCAGCATCTCCCGCTCGTTCAGCTTCTTCTGCTGGTGAGTGATGTTGCGGCCCTCGCCCGCCTCGCCCAGTCCGTAGCCCTTGATGGTGTGGGCCAGAACCAGCGTGGGCTGGCCGGTGGTTTCCACGGCGGCTTTGTAGGCGTTGTACACCTTGCCCGGATCGTGCCCGCCGCGCCGCAGCTTGAAGATCTCGTCGTCGGAGAGGTGCGAGACCAGGTCCAGCAGCTCGGGATACTTGCCGAAGAAGTGCTGGCGGATGTAAGCGCCGTCCCGCGTGACGTAGGTCTGATAATCGCCGTCCACCGCTTCGGCCATGCGCCGTTGCAGCAGCCCGCTCGAATCGCGCGCCAGCAGGGCGTCCCAATCGGCGCCCCAGATGAGCTTGACGACGTTCCAGCCGGCGCCGCGGAAAGCGGCTTCCAGTTCCTGAATCACCTTGCCGTTGCCGCGCACCGGACCGTCCAGCCGCTGCAGGTTGCAGTTGATGACGAAGATCAGGTTGTCCAGCTTTTCGCGCGAGGCCAGCGTGATGGAGCCCATGGATTCGGGCTCGTCCATTTCGCCGTCGCCCAGAAACGCCCAGACCTTGCGCGGGGACGCGGGGATCGCGCCGCGGTTTTCCAGGTAGCGCATGAAGCGCGCCTGGTAGATGGCGTTGATCGGCCCGATGCCCATGCTGACGGTGGGGAAGTTCCAGAAATCGGGCATCAGCCAGGGGTGCGGGTAGCTGGACAGGCCGGGATGCTCGCGCAGCTCGTGGCGGAAGTTCTTAAGATGCTCCTCGCTCAGGCGGCCTTCGACGAACGCGCGGGCGTAGACTCCCGGCGAGGCGTGCCCCTGAAAGTAGACCAGGTCGCCGGGCAGCTCGCCGTAGCTGGCGTGGAAGAAGTGGTTGAAACCCACTTCCAGCAGGGTGGCGAGGGAAGCGTAGGTGGAGATGTGGCCGCCGATGCCGGCGTCGTACTTGTTCTGGCGCACCACCATGGCCATGGCGTTCCAGCGGATCAGGCTCTTGATGCGGCGCTCCATGGCGCGGTCGCCCGGATACGGCGCTTCGTCCTCGGG
>Ga0326727_10019165_pt1 | contig 13810 bp, 11 predicted proteins | sample MB2enrmetagenome_FD_207643 | JGI IMG/M metagenome (GOLD analysis project Ga0326727, IMG submission 207643) | Lab enriched peat soil microbial communities from McLean, Ithaca, NY, United States - MB29MY | ecosystem: Environmental > Terrestrial > Soil > Wetlands > Peat | place: USA: New York... | reverse complement strand
CTCCGTCGAACCCCATCTCGATCGAGTCACGGCTCGACAGAGTCTCGCCCTACCGTGTCAAACTTCGTGTTCTTTGTTCCTTTGCAGCAAAAATCTTCCAAAAAATGAATGATTTTGAACTATTGTGTCACAGGGAGTGGTGGCAGTCGCAGGCGATTCCCTGGCCGTTGGAGTACTGAGCCCATTGGGCGCTTCCGTTGCGTTTACGGCTCCAAGATGACCGCTCCGGCGTTGGTTTTGGTCAGAAAATAACCGCCGCCATTGGTTCCATTGAGCAAAATCACGCCGTAGCCGGTTGTTTTTGATGCGCCGCTCCCGAAAGTCACTTTCAACAGGCCCGTTTTGGGGGCGATTGAACCGTTCAAGGGCTTCGCCGGGCCGGACAATTTGCCGAAATCGAAGGTCCTGTATTCTTCAAAATCTGGATCAGGACGGCGGCGTTGGACAGCTAAACAGCTAAACAGAGGCAACGGTTCCTGGCGCGTTTCGTATACGCCTGATGGAGCATATCTGGTTCCGGGTGCCAAGTCACTGTCTTATTGCTTCGCAGCCTGATTCCGGTAAAATGAAACCAGCGGTTCGAACACTTTGTGGGCTGGTGGATTGACCGCATTCTCCTGCTGGAATCCAAGAGATTGATTGGTGCAGTCCCGGTTCTGAGGCCGATCCGACCGAATCGAAGGGTCGAAGGGGTCAAACCGTATATTTGCATTATTTTGTTCAAGCAGGCGTCCGTTCCTAACATTTCAGCATGCTGCTGCGTTCTTCCACAAATTGTTTCGCCGCCGCATCCATTTCAATGCATCAGTTCCACCAGACCCGTTTCATCCGCAAAACGTTTTGCCAGCGGTTGATCGAGCGTTGCCAGACTGCATCCATGTTGCCGGGCCTCTGCCAAACATTCCTCTGCCATCTGCATTTTTCGAGCACGGGAAAAAAGGCCTTTGCCCGCTGAACACGCAGATGGACGCAGATGAAGAATTCTTATTCCGTATCTGCGTTAATCGGCGTGTTCGGCGGGCAAGTCCACATTCGGTTGCGGCTGGCCGCGCAGGGGTATTTGTGGCAAAATGGTTTCGCGGTTTCCCCGGTTTTCCATTATCTTTCCGGGCACCCATGAAAAAGGCGGAAGGAAGAATTAAGCGTAGCGGCGCCTCGGCAGAGCGCCACACTCACCGGCTGTCTGCCGACAGCCGCTACGCGGTTCGACTTTTGGCTGTATTTCAGATTTCTTAATTCTTAATTCTTAAATCTTAATTCACTTCCGAAGCCGGCTTTATCGTTAACGTAACGGACTTGTTGCCAACCGTTGCCGCTGTGTTGCCAGCCGAAAAGCTCAATGAAACCCTTGTAAAATAAGGCTTGTTGCCGTGTTGCCGATTTTCCAGACCTACATATCAATCTTGCGTGTCGTGCGTCTCTTCGCGCACGATGGGTCTGGCCTTTTGGGCACAGGTTTCAACTTCAGCATTTAGCATTTAGCATTTAGCCTTTGCTTGCACTTCCTCTTTCTCCCTTTCCCCCATATACTCGCGAATCAATTTTTCGAGGAAATCCAGCCACAGCGGATGCTCGTTCAAGCACGGAACCAGGTGGAACTCCGTGCCGCCGGAGTCCAGGAAGATTTTCCGGCCGCGCATCCCGATTTCTTCCAGGGTTTCCAGGCAGTCCGACACGAAGGAGGGGCAGATGACCAGCAGCTTCCTGGTCCCGGCCCTGGCCAAACCTTCAATGACCCGGTCCGTATGGGGTTTGAGCCACGGCTCGCGTCCCAATCGGGATTGAAAGGCGACCGAATACCTGGATTCTGGAATCGAGGCCAACCGCACAAAGGCTTCCACCGTTTTGAAACATTGCGCGCGATAGCAGGTGCTCAGGACAGGACAGTCGCCCTCGCAGCAATCCCGCGACCCCAGGCAATGGCGGCCGGTCGGATCGGACCTGCGCAAATGTCTCTCGGGTACGCCGTGAAAACTGAAGAGCAAATGCTCGTAGTCTCGATTGAGACACCCGGACGCTGTTGCCGTCATGGCCCGGATGTAATCCGGATGGTCGTAGTACGGCGGCACGACCGTGAGCGACATGCGCGGCGAAATTTCAGCCATGACTTCCCGGACCCGCTCGACGGCCGTTTCATAACTGGACATGGCGTAGTGCGGAAAAAGCGGGATGAGCAGCACCTCGCGGATGCCTTCGTCGCGCAACTTGCCGATGGCATCCGGGATGGACGGATTGCGATAACGCATTGCCAGCTCCACCCTCACTCCGGCGCGGTCTTGCAGCGCCTTCCGCACCTTCCGGCTGGTCGCCACCAGAGGCGAGCCTTCGGGCGTCCAGATTTTCTCGTAGGCTTCAGCCGATAGGGCCGGGCGCGTGGGCAAAATGGTGAGATGAACGATGCACCAGCGCACGGGATACGGCGCGTCCAGAACGCGGCCATCCATGAGAAATTCACCCAGATAGGCCCGCACATCTTCGACGGATGCGGAATCAGGCGACCCCAGATTCACCAGAAGAACGGCTCTCGTGTTCATGCGGAAACGGGGTCTTGCATGGTGGTGCGGCGGCTTTGGTTCGATCTTAAAAACGTCTCGATTCTTCCAGCAACCTTGTGGCCGGAGACAATGGAATCGCCCAGCGAAACTCCGTCCCGGGCATGTCCGGCCACAAACAGGCCCGGCGCCTTCGCTTCCATGTCATTCATCAACTCGCGGAATTTTCCGAAGCCCAGATTGTATTGTGGAATGGCCTGGCGATAGACGGCGACGTGCTGAAAGGTTGGCCGGCCCCGGACTCCCAATATCGTTCCCAGGTCTTTGACCGCGATTTCTGTCAACACTTCGGGCGTGTTCAGGGGCAGGAGCGGTTGGCGCGCGCCGCCGATGTAACAGGTAATGGCCACTTCGCCTTCCGGGGCGCGATGGGGAAAGAGCGACGAGGAGAAGAGCGCGCCCAGGATGTTAAAGCCTTCCTTTTTCGGAATCAGCATGCCAAATCCATCCAGCGGATGCGCCACCTCGGCGCGGCGAAAGCCCAGCACGACCGAGGCCACGGGCGGATAATACACTTCCGCCAACGACGCCACCTGGAGCGCCGGAGTGGTGATAATCTCCAGGGAAGCCATTTTGTGGCTGGGCAGGGCCAGGAGAACCGCGCCGCACTCCACCGGGCCGCCGTGTTCCAATTCGATCCACCAGCCCTCATCCCTGCGCCGCAAACAACCAATGGGCGCGCCGGTTTGAATATCTCCGTCCAGACGGGATCGCAGCGCATCAATCAGCACCTCCAGCCCGTTATCGAACGAAAACTTCTTCGCGTCCTGTTTGGAAATCTCCCCGCTGCGTTTGCGCGCGCGCGCCCCCAGAATTTGCCCCAAAAAAAGCGAACGATAGCGTTGCTCCAGCGCGTGGAGTTTCGGAAAGGCCTGCGAGACGGAAAGCAGTTGCGGGCTGCCGGCGTAAATCCCGGCCACCAAGGGATCAATGGCGTAATCCAGAAATTCCTGACCGAGCCGCCGCCGCACGAATTGCGCAACCGACTCTTCCAAACTGTCCGGCGCCCGCCCGATGAACGGCTCGGCCAAAACCCGCAGCTTGGCCGGAAGCGAAAACAGGGGCGTCGTCAGAAAACCTCCCGCGGAAGTTGGAATGACCACCGGCTTTTTGTCGCGCACCACGTAGCGCTTTTCCGCGGATGGACTGGAATAAACCCGGCGCGATTCCAACCCCAAGTCGCGCATCAGATCGGATATGACAGGGGATGTCTCCAGGATGCTGTTGGGACCAAACTCAGCCAGATACCCGTCGCGGCGCACGGATTGGATCACGCCTCCCACGCGATCGGCGGCTTCAAACAGGCGCACAGGGATATCGCGCTGCCTGAGACAAAAGGCGGCGGTCAGCCCGGTAATGCCGCCTCCGATGATGGCGACGCGCCTCATATCGTTTTGGAAAAACGCCCTTCCCTGGCCGCTGGAAGATAGCGATCAAAGCGCATGGCAATGTTGCGGATGAAAAGCCGGCCCACCTCGCTGACCACCAGGCCGTTGGCTTCGCGCCGCAACAGGCCGTCCTTTTCAAGGTCCGTCATGGAATCCAGTTCGGCCTTGAAATAGCGGGCAAAGTCCAGCCCCAGGTCCTTGGAAAGTCCGGCGTAATCCAGACTCATGTCGCACATCAGCCGCATGATCGTATGGCGGCGAATCTTGTCGTCGCTGCTCAAAACGCAGCCTTTGGCAAACGGCTCCCGGCCGGCATCCAGGACCTCATAGTATCCGGCCAAATCCTTGATGTTTTGCCAATAGACCCCGTCGGCCTGCGAAATGGCTGACATCCCGAAACCATAAATGTCCGCGCCGCCTTTGGTGCTGTAGCCCTGGAAATTCCGCTGCAATGTTTTCTGGCGTTGCGCCACCGCCAGTTCATCCGTCGGCCGCGCGAAGTGATCCATGCCGATATAGGTGTACCGGTCGTCTTGAGTCAGCTTCTCGATGACAAGCTTCAAAATATTGAGCTTGGTTTCGGCGCTGGGCAGCGCCTGCTCCAGAATCTTTTGCGCCGGCTTCATCCACGGCACATGCGCATAACTGAACACCGCCAGCCGGTCCGGCCCAAGCTGGATGATTTCGTCCAGTGTGGCCTCGAAGGATTCGACCGTCTGGCAAGGCAAACCGTATATCAAATCCAGGTTGATGGATTGAAAACCCGCGGCCCGCGCCCACTCCATGGCTTGCCCGGTTTGCTCGCGCGGCTGAATCCGATGCGCGGCCGTCTGCACCGTCGGATTGAAATCCTGCACGCCAATCGAAGCCCGGTTGAAACCCACCTCCCTCAGGGCGGCGACGTGATCGCGCGTCAGCCGCCGCGGATCAATCTCCACTCCCGCTTCCATCCCGGGCCCCAGATTGAAATGCTTGCGGATGGACTGGCCGAGAAAGCGAATGTCGCCGGGCGACAGAAACGTCGGCGTGCCGCCGCCCCAATGCAATTGCACCACTGGGCGTTGCGGATCGAGGCGGGCGCTCATCCGCTCCATTTCCTTGTCCAGGTATTGGAGGTAGAGCGCGCCTTTTTCCCGCTGCGTCGTGATGACGGTGGTGCAGCCGCAAAACCAGCAGAGCGACTCGCAAAACGGAATGTGGAAATAGAGGGAAAGGCCGCGCCCGGACGACTGCCTCTGGGAGATCTTCGCTGCCACCTCCGGCCAGGTGACCTGGTCCGTAAACTGCGGGGCGGGTGGATAGGAAGTGTAACGCGGCCCCGGCACGTTGTACTTTTGAATCAACTCGAGATCAACCTTGAATTGGCTCATGCGAAGTTTTGCACGGTGCTGACCAGTGCTTCGAGGTTTTCCATTTTGGCATCGGGCGGCACGCCGTGGCCGAGATTGAAAATGTATCCGTCACGACCGCGCATCAATTCGAGCAAGCGGCGGGTTTGCGCCGCCACCAACCGGGGTTCCGCCCTGGCCAGCAGATCGGGGAGCAGATTGCCTTGAATGGCCACGCGGGCGGGCAGTTGTTCCTTCGCCTCGGCCAGGTCTGTCTCGTGATCTATCCCGATGGCTTGCGCCCCAGTCTGGATCAGTGACTTCCAACCGCGGGCGCCTTTGGAATAAACAATCACCGGAACCTGTCCATTGAGGGCGGAAACAATCGTTCGCATCCATTGGCCCGAAGCCTCCTCGAAATCCTCCGCCGGCAACAGCCCGCCCAGGCTGTCAAATATCTGGATGGCATCCACGCCGGCGGTGATTTGCATCTGTAGAAATTCGATGACCGCCAGCGTCAATTCCTGTGACAGCGAATCAAACAGCGCGCGGTCGCGTCGAAACAGTTGTAAAGCTCTGGTCTGCGCGCGCGCGCTGCCGCCTTCGAGCATGAAGTTGGCCAGTGTCCAGGGTGAACCGGCAAAGCCCAGCAAAGCCGTGCCGGGGCCCAGCTCCGGTTTGACACACCGGATTGCCCCGGCCACGTACTGGAGGCGATCCGTGACGGCCCGGGTATTGAGCCGCCGCACATCATTGCGGTCCCGCAGGATGTAATCCATTTCGACCCCTCCTTCGTCGCGGAAGCTGAATCCCTGGCCCAACGCTTCCGGCACGACAAGAATGTCACTGAAAAGAATGGCCGCGTCGAAATGGAACCGGCGCACCGGTTGCAACGTCACTTCCGCGGCCAGTTCCGGGATTTGGATCAGTTGACGGAAGGAGTATTTCTCCCTGAGGGCGCGGTACTCTTGCAGGCAACGCCCGGCCTGGCGCATCAGCCAGACAGGCGGACGGTCCACCGGCGAACATTGCAGGGCGCGCAACATCCGCTGGCGGCGCGTGATTTCCGTCCGCGTTGGTGGCAAAGGCGCAACCCCACACGGCTTCCCTTTTGTTTCATCCGCCAGTAAATCCTGCATGACGACAAAGTAGAGTCTAACCCCAAACCAAGCTTCACTTCAATTGGCAAACTATGGACATTTCTTGCGCATGGGGACCGCCATTTATGGCCAGTCGGCAGGAAAGTAAAAATTAAGAAGTAAGAATTAAGAATGAAAAAACACTGACTCGGCATCTTAATTCCGCTTTGTTACTTCTGGCTGTTCAAAAGGGGTGCCAGCACTTTGGCAAAAATTTCCGCTTGGCGCTCGAAACCCAGGTCGGTCGGATGCGAGCCGTCCACGCTGGCCTCCCCGTCGTCGCCAAAGAGGTGTTCGCCGGGAATGTAGTAGAGGTCCTTGACGCCGGATTTTCCCAGCCGCTCGAAGGCCGCTTTCAATGCCGCCCGGTCCGCCAGATGGTAGTACTCCATGCGGCCGGCGACGAGAAAGGCATCCTGCATCGTACGGTCTTCCACAAGCACGATGGGCGTCTTCGGATGTGCGGCGCGCAGTTTGTGGACGAAAGGCTCGACGCGCTCCTTGATTTCATCGGCGACCATGTTGGGCAGACAGTCGAGGACGTAAATGGACGGATCCAGCTCGGCGAGCAGGCCGGCCATTTCCGGCTCCATTTTTCCATTGCCGGAAAAACCCAGATTGATGGTCGGCCAATTGAAGCGCCGTCCCAAAATGGCGCTGTGGACCATGCCGGGGCGCGAAGCGGAAAGTCCCTGCAAAATGGAGGTGCCGTAAAACACAATCGGTTTGCGCTCGCCCGGCCCCCAGGGTCCCGCCTTCTCAAGGATCGCGCCCGGCGGCAGGCCCAGTTCAACAAATTTCGTGCCGTTATACAGCGGCAGGTAGAGCAGGTATTCGCGTTTTCCCGGCACGAGGTCTTTCACCAGCACCACCTCGTTGGTTTGATTTTCCGGCGCGCCGACGGCCAGCCAGCGCCAGCCCTTTTCCATTTTCACATACAAATCCAGTCCGCTCTTGCCGATGGCCGTCATATTCGGCAGATACAGCCAGCGATCAGTCAACGCCCAGCGGGCGCGGATCGTGGTCGCGTCCGTGACAAACCGGGCGCAAAGGCCGGCGGAATTGCGGCTCAAATCCCACACCGGTTTCCGCACGACGCCCTCGGCCCGGGCCGGCAGACGATCATAGAAATCCCTGGTGTCGTTCCAGCCGCGCCCTTCAACATCGAGCTGCCGGAGATCGAACCAAAAATTGCTCCCTTCCGTGCGGATTGGAGCGAGTTGGAAATTCGTTGTTTTGGCCACGGCCAACACAGCCGGCAGAAAAAAGGAAAGCCCAAGAACCAAAGACTGAAAAGGCAAGGGGCTGAAGAGGTTGAACAAGTGCATAATTCTTAATTCTTACTTCTAACTTCTTGCCTTCTCCCGCGGGCGCAAGGCCAGCGCGTCCACGGTTCGTTGCAAAATCTCAGGTGCTGTTCCTTCGGCGGATATGGTCAGCAACAAGTCGCGCTGCCGGTAGTATTCAATCAGCGGTTGGGTGCTGCGGTGATAGGCTTCCATTCGCACGCGGATGGCCTCGGGACGATCATCCTCGCGTTGAATGAGCTTGCCCCCGCAATGAGGGCAAGTTTCCGGCGATGGCAGTTTGTCGGCCACGTGAAACACGCCCTTGCAACTGGAGCAAACACGCCGTCCGGCCAGCCGCTCGACGATTTTATCAATGGGCAATTCGTAATTGATGACTGCGGTCAGGGGCAAATCTTCCGCTTTGAGCAATCGTTCAAAGGCCTGCGCCTGGACCACGGTGCGCGGAAAGCCGTCGAGCAGGAACCCGCAGGGGCAGCGCAGGCAACGAACCCGTTCGCAAACCAGCGCCACCACCGTTTCATCGGGCACCAATTCGCCCCGCGCCATGAAACCCAGCGCGCTCTTGATGGCGGGGGTCTGTTCTCCTGGCGGCAAACTTTTGGCGGCGCGGAAGATGTCGCCGGTGGAAAGATGGCACGCGCCGGACCATTGGTGCAGCAGATCGGCTTGCGTGCCTTTGCCCACGCCGGGCGCGCCCAGCAGGACCAGGCGGCAGAGTTCTTTTGGCGGGGCGGGCGCAGGGGTGCAAAGGGCCTTGCCGCCGATCAGCCACGCGGCGCGATCGCCGACCTGAAAACTGGTTATGGGGATGGTGATATTTGAGTCGGCGTTTTTTGTTTTCATAGAAAGGGAGATCGTGTGTTGGGTTTGCGGCGGCGATCCGTTTGCGGGCCGGGCGTCCAGCGCATGTTCCCCGGCATACCACTCCGCGGAAACCCGGCCATCCACGCAGGCGCGGTTCAATGGATAGACATCAGGATCAAAAATGACGTCATAGAAATGCCAGACCAATATGGCCAGGCACGCCAGAACGGCTTCGTAATAATGAATGGTCGTGGCCACATCAATGGACCAGCGGGGCAGCCAGTGGGTGGTGCCGAGCTTGAACCAGATCATCAAACCCGTCACGCCCATGATGATGGTCCCCCAAACCACCGCCCAGTATTCCATTTTTTCCGCATAGCCAAACCGTCCGAATTTTGGCTTTGTCTTCGCCAATCCGGTCAAATAGCGGGCACTGGCCGCCACGTCGCGCGCATCTTTTGCCTTGGGCATCATATCCTTGACAAAGCTCCGGCCTTGCCGTGTGGCCAGAACATAACCGACATGATACGCTCCTGTCAGCAGCAAAACGACGCCCGCCATGCGATGCCCCCAGCGGCGGATGCCTTCGTCGGATCCCAAAAGGACCGCGACCCAGGAATCGGGAAATTTCAACGCAAAACCGGTCAGCGCCAGAATAATGAAGCTCAACGCCAAAACAAAATGTTGCGCCCGCTGGGAATAATCCATCCGCAACACAGTGGCGCCCTGGCGGCGCGCCCGCGCGGCGGCTTTGCGCCCGAAGATCAGCGCGTTGTGCGTCGCCATCAGCCCGATCACGGTGAAAATCAGCCCCAGGTATAATTTGCGCACCCACCAATTGATGCGTTCTCCCAGGTTGCCCCCGGCTACGGCGGCCGCGACATCAACGTGGATTTTGCCTTGCGCGAAATTGGCGCTGGCCCCGGGATGACATTGGCCGCAGGTGGCCGTCAGATTGGTTTTGTAAATGGTCGAACGCGGATCCGTGGAGGGAAGAATTCGATGCACCCCGTGGCAACTGGCGCAATTGGCCGCTCGCGTCGAACCGTACTGCGCCGCCAGCCCGTGGTAGCTGGCGAAGAACGTCTTCACCCGATCGGCCGGCAGGTTATACTTGGTATTCAGCCGCTCCGAGGCGTGGCACTTGCTGCAAATGTCCTGTGAGATCGCCAGGGGCGAACTGGTTTTGAGCGCCCGGATTTTGTGTTCCGCATGGCAACCGGTGCAACTGGGCGCGTCCCGCCGCCCGGCGGCCAGCGCCTGGCCGTGAACACTTTCCATCACATCGCGGGACTCTTGTTCGTGGCATTGGCCGCAGGTTTTCGCCAGATTGGCAGGATGCAGTGGCGAACCCGGCAAGGCCGCGGCCAGCACTCCGTGGCTGCCGTGGCAATCAATGCACTGGGGAGCGGCATGCGCCCCCTTGTGGACGTGCTTGATGCGGGCATCGCCATGAACGCTCATTCCGTACGAGAGCGATTCTTCTTCATGACAGCGCGAGCAGTTCACCGGCTGCGCCGCAACGTTATCGTCGGGATGTTTGGCCGTCAGATCGCCATGGCAACCGGCGCAGGCAGTCTTTCGATGCGCCGAACCGGCCACGACCGCGGCATCCGCAAACAACGACCGGACCACTCCAGCCGCGTTGGTGGCTGTCAATGTTTTATCGCCATGACACACCAGACAATCGCTGTCGTTGATTTCGGCAGCCGTCAAGGCCATCGTCCCAAAAAGCCCCGCGGCCAGGGTTAAAATCAAGCGAATACCCATGCTTAAAGGGTGACTCCGGGCGCGGCAGACCGCTGGTCATTGGTTGGCCATTGTTTTGCAAATTTTGTGCGGTAGTTGATCCGGTCCGTCCGACCCGTCCGACCCGTCGGACCCGTCCGGCCCTTCCCATCTCCCCGGAAGAGGATGCCCCATGCCCGGAGTCCTTCGGCTTTCGGCTGGACTGCCGGCAGCGGCGTGTTAAAGTTCAAAAGGTATGTCAAACCCGGAACCCAATAACAATGGCGGTGCGGCGCCACAAAAGATTAACCTCCGCCGGCCGGATGTGATGGAGGCGGTGCAGGCCCAGGTCCTGTCGCATTATCGCAGCGATCTGGTCAATCGCATCCTCGACAAGGGCCACGTCCTTTCGGCCAACGGATTGCTCACCATCAAACTGGCCAAGAAATTTGGCTTTTGTTACGGCGTGGAACGGGCCATTGACTTGGCCTACGCCGCCCGGAAGGTGTTTCCCGCCCCCAAACCGATTTATCTGCTGGGCGAAATCATCCACAACCCGGAAGTCAACGACCAGATCCGCAACATGGGCATCCAAATCATTTCCCCCAAACCGGACGAGGCGGAGTTGGGGCGGCTCAACGCCGGGGACGTGGTGATCATTCCAGCCTTCGGCACCGAGGTGGACACGAAAAAGAAACTGGTCGCCAAAGGCTGCGAACTGGTGGACACGACGTGCGGCGACGTGATGAGCGTGTGGAAGCGGGTGCGGCAATACTCCAAGGAAAGCGTCACCAGCATCATTCACGGCAAAGCCAAACACGAGGAGACCAAGGCCACCACCTCCCAGGCCACCGCCCATGGCCCCGGACATTATCTTGTCGTCTATAATTTGGCCGAGACGGACGACGTCTGCAATTACATCCGGCACGGGGGCGACAAGCAAAAATTCCTGGAGCAGTTCAAGGGCGCCTATTCGCCGGGCTTTGATCCGGACCAACACCTGCAAGCGGTGGGGGTGGCCAACCAGACCACCATGCTCCGGGGCGAGACCGAAGAAGTGCAGCGCCGGATCAAGGCCGCGATGGCCGCGCGTTACGGCGCCGGTGAACTGGACAAACACTTTCGGTTTTTTGACACGATTTGCGGGGCGACCCAGGACCGGCAGGACGCGCTGGAAAAATTGCTGCGCGAACCGATGGACTTGCTGCTGGTTATCGGCGGCTATAACTCCTCCAACACTTCCCATCTCGCCGAGATGGGCGAAGCGAAGCTGCCGACTTACTTTATCAAGAACGCGGCCATGATGGTGTCCGATAAATTAATCCGCCATTACAGCCTGCCCGATCAGAAGGAAGTGGAGACGAGGAATTGGCTGGCAAATGGAAAGATCACCGTGGGCATTACAGCCGGGGCTTCCTGCCCGAACAATTTGATCGAGGACGCCATCCGGCGGCTCTTCGAGTTGCGCGGCATATCAGTGCATGAGTTGTTGTCGAACTGAGTGGCGTTATGCCTGTTTCCAGAGAGGAGCTTGAAGAAAGGGAGCGGCAAACACTGGCGGGTTACGCGCAACTCAGCTCCGAAACGCGCGGACGCCTTTTCTCCGAACCGCCGCCCTTGTGGCGCACCCAATATCAGCGCGATCGCGACCGGGTGATCCATTCGCGGGCCTTCCGGCGGCTGGAATACAAAACGCAAGTCTTCCTCAACGGCACGGGCGATCATCTGCGCACGCGCCTGACCCATACGATTGAAGTCGCGGCCATGGCCCGCAGCATCGCCCGCGCTCTGCGCTTGAACGAGGACCTGGCCGAAACCATCGCGCTGGCCCACGACCTGGGTCATCCGCCCTTTGGCCACAAAGGCGAGGCGGTCTTGAACCGGTTGATGCGCGAGCACGGCGGTTTCGAGCACAACCGGCAGAGCCTGCGCATTGTCGAGGAATTGGAGGAAAAATATCCGGGCTTCCGGGGATTGAACCTGACGTGGGAAGTGCGGGAGGGCCTGCTCAAACACCAGACTAGCTACGATCAGCCGGGGCAGCGCAAAGGATTCTCGGCCAAGTCGCCTTCGCTCGAGGCGCAGATCGCCAATCTGGCCGACGAATTGATCTACGGCAGCCACGATTTGGATGACGGTTTGGATGCCGGCCTGTTATCCGAGAAAAAATTAATGCGCGAGGTGCGCCTTTTTGCCGACGCATCGCGTTCGGTGCGCCAGGAGCATGGCGAGTTGCCCGCTGAAATCCGGCGCTATTTTATCATCCGCTGCATCATTGACCTCCAAGTGCGGGACGTCGTCGAAACCAGCGAGGCGGCGATTCTGGCTTCGGGTGTCAAGACGGCGGACGATGTCCGCAAACAGCCGCGCCCGCTGGTGCGGCACAGTCGCCAGCGGCGGGGTCTGAACTCGGAATTGCGGGCTTACCTTTACAAAAACCTCTACTTCAATCCGGCCGTCATGGAACCGAACCGCCGGGCCGGCCAAATGTTGAGCGAACTATTCCGCCATTTTGTGCAGCATCCCCGGGAGATAGGCGCGTCATCGCGCAAGCGCGCCCGGAAGGCGGGCTGGCATCGGGCGATATGCGACTACATCTCCGGCATGACCGACCGTTACACCATCCTGGAGCACCAGCGCCTGTTTGGCCTCAAGCAATGGAGCGGCGGTGTGTTGGGCTGAGGAGCATTTCACTTTTTTTCCTGCTCCTAATCTTAATCCTAATCCTAATCCTAATCTCAGAACCCTCTCCTTGGGGAGAGGGCAGGGTGAGGGAGACCGACGCAGGAGTCCCCAGCCTGGCATGCAAAAGAACTGGCGGAAACGGAACGTCGCCTTACGCAAGGCCGGGAGCAAGTGCTGGATTGGGAAACCGCTAAAAAAGCGCTCCGCAACAGATTTGAATGAGAGTGCGGATACTCACTTCCACGCTCAACGACTTGGCCAAGTTTACTAATGTCAGAATCCTTTGTCCCGATGTTGTTTTACAGCCCTATACCGATGGCGAAAGTCTTGAACAAGCCAATAGTACGGTTTGACCCCTATGAGAAAAGAACAACTCAAGGACGCCAAGGCGCGAAGAAATTGCGGGCAGGAAATTGGACGTAGCGGCGACTCGGCAGAGCGCCGCCAACCAAATAATCAGCGCCAAGAATGCGGCGGTCTGCCGACACGCCGCTACGCCGGTAAGGAATGGCTGTAATGGTTGTCCCCGAATTCGTCATGGTCATAGGTGAACCGCCTCCACAACCCTGCTCGCCGCTGCCGGAATCGGCCCGCCCGCCACGAGTTCTTTGGCCCGGTAATCAATGCGCAGGTTCAAGCCTTCAAGCGAGCGGGCGCCGGGCAATTCCAAATCCCCCGGCTGGGCAAACACGACTTCATCAATGGTGACAGCATCGCCGACATGCAACCATGAGAATGTTGCACCCCGCCCCGCTCTGTCCACCGACAAATAGTGCCGCGGCCATGAACCCATTTCCACAAAAGAAAAACGCAAAAATGCCAAGGCTCAAGGGTTTAGCGCGGCTGACGCCGCAACCAAAACAAAACGACCACGGA
>Ga0326727_10019164_pt1 | contig 13811 bp, 8 predicted proteins | sample MB2enrmetagenome_FD_207643 | JGI IMG/M metagenome (GOLD analysis project Ga0326727, IMG submission 207643) | Lab enriched peat soil microbial communities from McLean, Ithaca, NY, United States - MB29MY | ecosystem: Environmental > Terrestrial > Soil > Wetlands > Peat | place: USA: New York... | reverse complement strand
ATTGGCTCGGCCTCCTGCAGGCGGGGAAAGGCGCCGCGCAAGAATTGCAGCAAGACATCCCGAATCGAATCCTCTGACGCACCACGCTGCCGCAGGTCGGCCAGTCGGCTGAGGTAATCCCGCGTTTGCTGAGTGAACGTGTCCGCCGATGCCACGGGCTGGGGGCTAGCCGGCTCTGCGGCACGGGGCGCCGGCCGACCTGTCTGGTCTCTCCTAGACTTGCGGGCCACCATGCTGTACTTCCATGAGCGATGCGCCACGGCGGCCGTGGTTTAATCGCCCCCTCAGATCGCTGGCAACGGTTTACCGGGCCCCCACTTTGTCATATGTGGCGGAAGCTCTCGTCGGCAGAAGCGCGACCATGATCTTGGCGCGCGGAACCAGGTTTGTCAAGCGCCCCCGGCAAAGGAAAGGCGTCGAGAACCACACCGGCCGCCCTTGGCGCACCCTGGGGGAGTCGGGGCACGTCATTCGTTGTCCACCGGTTCGGTGGGCAAGCCGAGATCCCCAGCCGGCAATAGGGTCGTGGCATGGCTCAGCGCCTGGGGCGGGGCGACGAGGCGGCCGAGGAGCTTGCTGCCTTGGTAAACGTCCACGGATTGCGGCGTCGGGTGGGGATTCCAGAGTACATAGGTCCGCCGCTTGGTCGCCGGCTGGATGTAGACCATTGAGGTGGGCAAGCTGGTGTGGCAGGTCCAGTCGATGCGGCCCAGGCCGCGGGTGGCGTGGGCCATGTAGTACATGATGGCCATCTCCGCCGCCTCGTGGGCCACCTTGTCGCCCGGCTCGGCCCAGAGGGCGTCCAGCTCCGCGGCGGCCCAGGCCGGGTCGTACATCAGCACGTAGCCCAGCATCACGCTGCCCAGGGCCGGGCCGAACTGCTTGATCGTGGCCGGCTTCTTCTCCTTGGCCTGGAAGTCCCGGATCATGTTCTCGTAGCTCCGCCGCGCGAAGGCCGGGTCGCGGACCAGGTAGGAGAGGGCGGGCGAGGCGGGCAGCCATTGGATGGCGTAAATCCACGCCGGGTCGCCGGTGAAGTAGGTGCCGTAGACCTTGCCGCCGCTCCACACCATGCCCGTCACCGGATGCTTCCACTCCGGCGGGAACACGTCGCCGCCGATGTTGAACCAATATTCCAGGGTGGCGCGGGTTTCCATGGCGTAGCCCATCACTCCGGCGGCGGTCATTTCCTTGTCGCCCAGGGCCTCGCCCAGCAGGACGAGGCCGGCCCAGCTCTCGACGGCCTCGGAGGAGGATTCCTGGTTGTTGCCGCCGGGCGAGCTCGTGCCGCCGGCCCAGGAGTGGCCTTCCCACACGTCGAAGGTCCGCAGGAAGGGGAACCGCTTGTCCCGGTGGTCCCAGTTGGCGTATTCCTTGGCTACCAGCCGGGCCATCTCGCCGTAGCCGGCCAGGAACCCCCGGTCGTGCATGCCCAAAAGCGCGGCCGCCCAGGTGAAGTAGCCGTAGTGGAAGTGATGGTCGTTGAAGGCCTCCGAGCCGTAGCTCGGCTTGACGCCGACCAGGGCCTTCCACCGCGGGTAGCGGACGAAGTAGTGCGCCTGCTCGCCGGGCGTGTAGGTGAACCAGTCGATCATGGCCGCGCGGAGGTTGCGGCCGAACACGCGGTAGGTCGGGTCGCCGGTCTGCTGGGCCATCAAGCAGTCCTGGCCCATGCGGAGGATGTCCTTGCCGCCCCAGTAGGTGTCGTCGCCGTAGTTGGGCCGGGCGGCAAGCATCTGGAGGTAAGCCCGCATCCGCGCCGGATCGTAGGGGTTCTTCCCGCCCGATGCCCTGGGGGCCGGCAAATTGGGCACGATGCCGGAAAACGGATAGGTGATGCTGAACTCGTTGCCCACGGCACAGCGGAGCTTGCCGCGCGGGCTGAGATACTCCAGCTTGTTGAAAGCCAGATCGTTGGCGGTGTCGCGGTAGTGGTGCGGCAGCCAGCCCTGGATCACCCGCGACTCGCTGCCCTTGAGCACTTCCGTGGTGACCGTCCACAGGGTGGTCACCGTGCCCTTGGCCGGATCGTACTTCCAGGAGAGTTTCGTGTCGCGGGGGATGGCGAAGGCGTAGCGGTAGCAGTAATCCAGGTCACCGCGGGACGGCAAGGGGCAGACGACCAGGTAGCGGGCCCGGCCCGAGAACGCCACGACCACGGCGTTTCCGTTAGCCAGGAAGCGCGTGCCATCGGGCGCGAAGACACCCCAGCAGCGGCCGGCCGACTCGACGCCCAGGCAATCCACCGCGGCGGGCAGCGCGAGCGGACCACCCCGCCGGCCAAAAAGCCTGCCGGCGGGCCCGGTGAGCCGCAGCTCCGGCTCGACGCCGGCGAATTCCACCCACACGCACGGCATGCCGCGGACCAGCGTCACGTCGAAATACTTGCCCGGCGACTCGCCCAGACGGAAGACCACGCCCCAGTCGGACCATTGCTTGGCCCGCGCATCGGCGGGCCGGAAGTCCCTGCCGCCCACGGAGAGCGGGAACTCGCTCACCGGGTCGTTGCCCGCGTCGGCCCAGCGGGTGGGGAAGAACAGATCGATGCCCCGCTCGCTGGTGTCGATCTTCAGCGGGAAGGCCCACAGCGACCGGGCAAATTTGTTGGCGATGAGGTCCGTCCACCACTGGTTGGTGGGGATGGGGCGGTCGTCCTCGTGGAGCAGGTAGAGCGGGCGGGCGTTCAGCTCCTGCATCTTGAAGGGTGTTTGTGCCGTCGGGGCGTCGGCATACGAGCCCTTGCCCACCGGCACCGGGCGCTGCGCCTCCGCCGGCGCGGCGAGCATACCGACGAGCATACCGAGCAGAATGCAGGCGAGGTAGGTGGCAGGTGGTAGGTGGCAGATGGTAGGTGGCAGGTGGTAGGTAGGGGACGTCATTTGTGAACTCCTTTCTCGGTAGGTAGCAGGTGGTGGGTGGAGCGCGGTATGTCGCTGGCCGGAGGTGACAGGAGGCACTTGCTCCGCCTGCCACCTAAAATCCCCACCTACCATTCCCACCTGCCTACAGTCCGAGCGATTTGATCAAACCCGTCAACATACGGCCGACGCGCTCGGCCCGCTCGGTCATGGACTCGAAGGGCAGGACGTACTGAAGGTCACGAGAGAGAATGACATAGTATCGCAGCTCCTCGAGCGACCCCTGTGCAATGTTGCAGAAGTGGGCCTTGTCCTTCAGCCCGCGCCGCTTGAAACCTTCAGCGATGTTGCCTGGTACGGAGACGGCTGCCCTCCGCATTTGTGACGCCAACCCAAACTTCTCCGCCGCCGGAAACCGTTGGGATGCCTTGTAGACATCGAGGACCATTGCGTGCGCCTCACGCCAAACGTCGAGTTGCTCAAACCGGTTGATGGCCATTGGAACGGTTTCTTTCTTCAGGACAGTGGCAGGCGGTAGAGGGTAGGTGGGGAATGGTAGGTGGGGGATGGTAGGTGGGGATAGTCGACGGAGCGTCGCTGCGCGCCTCCCCACATGCCACCTACCATCTACCACCTGCCATCTAGCACCTACCTCCTACCACGGCAGGCCGAAGCCGTAGGGGAACAGGGCTTGGGCCGCGGCGGCATCGCCGGCGTGGCAAGGAACTTGGTCCATGCTCCGCGGCCAGGTGTGCGGCAGTTTCCCGGTCGGCTTGTAATCGCCAAACAGCACGTCGGCCACGCCCAGGCCCTCGCTGCCGGGGAGCCAGGCGGCTAAAAAGGCGTCGCTGGCGTCTAGTGCCGGCCCGACGATCATCGGCCGGCCGGAAATTAAGATCGTGACCACCGGCGCGCCCGATCGCTTGGCCCGCCGCACCAAAGCCACGTCGTCGGGCGAGAGACTCAGCTCCTTGCGGTCGCCCATGCCCTCGGCGTAGGGCAGCTCGCCGACCACGACGATGACCGCGTCGGCCGCTTTGGCAGCGGAGCCGTCCGCAGAGAAAACGACCTCCGCATCCGGTACGGCCCGGCGAACGGCATCGAGGATGGTCGTGCCCCCCTTGAGCACCTTGCCCGGCTTGCCTTGCCAGTCGATGGTCCAGCCGCCGCACTGGATGCCGATGTCGTCGGCCGCCTTCCCGACGACGATCAGCCGCTTGGCCTCTTTCGAGAGCGGCAAGGCGTGTTTTTCGTTCTTCAAGAGCACGAGCGATTGCCGCACGCACTCCCGCGCGATCCGCCGGTGCTCGGCACAGCCCACCGAGGCCAAGAGCGACGGATCGGAAAAGGGACGGGCGAACAGCCCGATCTTGAGCTTGGCCAAGAGGATGCGGCGGACGGCGTCGTCGATCCGCGCTTGCGGCACCCGCCCCTCCGCAACCAACTCCTTGAGCAAGCGGATGAAGTCCCGGTAGTTGTTCTTCTGGCCGGGGCCGTTGGGGATCATGATCATGTCCAGCCCGGCGTTGATCGACTGCTCGATATCCTGCTTGTAATTGTCGGAGAGTTGGTCGATGGCCGCCCAGTCGGAGACCAGGAAGCCCTGGAAGCCCAGTTCTCCCTTGAGCACGCCGGTCAGAAGATGCTTGTTGCCGTGCATCTTCTTGCCGTTCCAACTGCTGTAAGAGACCATGATCGAGCCGGCCCCGGCGCGGACGGCGGCGACGTAGCCGGGCAGATGGATCGCCCGCAACGTGGCCTCGTCGCACTCGGTGTTGCCCTGGTCTTTCCCGTCGGTGGTGCCGCCGTCGCCCAAGAAGTGCTTGGCGCAGGCCAGCACGGCCGCGGGATTGCCGAAGCTCGTACCTTGCAGGCCGCGGACGGCGGCCGACCCCAGCAGCGCGGCCAGCTCCGGCGACTCGCCAAAACCTTCATAGCTCCGCCCCCAGCGGATGTTGCGGGGCACGGTGATGCAGGGCGCGAAGGTCCAGCGGATGCCCGTACACGCGACCTCCTGCGCCGCGATGCGGCCGGCCTGCTCCACCAGCTCCGGGTTTCGCGTGGCCCCTAGGCCGATGTTGTGCGGGAAGATCGCGGCCCCATCGATGTGGTTATTACCGTGCACCGCGTCGATTCCGTAGATCAAGGGGATCTTCAGGCGGGTTTTCAAGGCGCACGCCTGGTACTCGTCGTGCATCTTGGCCCAACCCTTGGCCGTGATGTCGGGCGGGTTGGAATTGCCGCCGCTCAAGAGCGAGCCCAGGAAGTACTTGGCAATGTCGGCCTTGTCGTGGATCGCATCGCGGTCGACCTGCGTCATCTGGCCGACCTTCTCGTCCAAGGTCATCTCCGCGAGCAGGGCCTCCGCCCTGGCGGCGACGGACTGGCCGACAGCGGCTTCTCCGGCCCGCGCCGGCCGGACGGCAAGGGCCGCGGCCATCACGCAGAACAGCAGACCCAAGCGGCAATGCAGACTCGTCATGTTAGCCTCCACGATGGTGGGAATTGGGCATGGTTCAGTAGCACAGCGATGGGACGCGGCAAACTCACGTTTGGCGGGCGACCATGCTGCGCATGGTACCCTGCCTGCCGCTCAACGCGCGGAAAACGCCATCCTGCAACACGGCCGACCAGGCCGACCATGCTTCGCACGGTGCCCGCCGGTGCCCGCCCGCTAAACGACCTCGAACGACGCCGACGTCGGTCTCCACAAAGCCGTCATGGCTTGCCGGGCGCCGCCGCCTTCGGGGGCGCAAATGCCTCGCTCGCCGCATTCTGGAAGGTGGGGATAATCTTCTCGCCGCCGGGACCCCAACCCGCATGCTGACCCAGGAAAACGGTGATGATCCCGCGCTCCCGATCTAGCCGCGAGTTGGTGTTGTAGGCCCCGCCGTGCTCGACGCACCGCCCCGACGTGCCGATGCCCAGCCCGTAGCCGTTCGGCAAGTCGCCGGTTTGCTTCGAGGTCATCTGCCGGACCGCCTCGGCGGAGAGGATCCGCTTGCCGGCGAACGCGCCTTCGTGGGCGATCATGCGGTAGAAGATCGAGATGTCGGCGGCGGTCGAGAACAGCCCGCCGGCCGGCATGGGCTGGCGCACCGGATCGTCCAGCGGATACTTGAGCTGCTCGATGTGGCACTCTTCCAGGCCGTTTTTCACGGGCCGGTAGGCCTTGGCCAGCCGCTGGAGCTGCGCCGCGCTGGGCCAGGAGGTCGTGTCGTTCATCCCCAGCGGGTCGAAGATCCGCTGCTGGAGGAATTTCTCGTAGGGCATGCCGCTCAGGACCTCGATCAGCCGCCCGGCCGTGTTGATGCCCGCGTTGGAATAAGAGTATTTCGTGTCCGGCTCGAATTCCAGCGGCAGCATGGCGTAGCTCCGCACCCGCAGGGCCAGCGGGTACAGGTCGAGTGTGGGCTCTTCGATGGGCGACTTGAAGGGCAGGCCGCTGGTGTGGCTCAGCACGTTGCGGACCGTGATGGGATGCCGTGGCTTCCGCAAGAGCACGTGGTCCTTGTCCTTCTCGGCCACGACCATCTGGCCCCGGAACTCGGGCAGGTATTTTTCCACGGGATCATCGAGCTTCAACTTCCCTTCATCGACCAGGATCATCAGGGCCGCGGCGGTGATCGGCTTGGACTGCGAGGCGATCCAGAAGAGGCAGTCGGTCCGCATCGGCTGCTTGGCGGCGATGTCGGCGTAGCCGACGGCTTCGAGGTTGAGGATCTTGTCCTTGTCGGCCACGAGCGTCACCGCGCCGGCCATGGCGTGGTTATCGACAAAGGGCTGTAGAACGGCGGCGATCCCTGCCGCTGCTGCGGAAGGCGCCGCCTGGCCCCAGGCGCGAGCCGGCACTGCCGCTAGGACCAGGACCGCGACAGTGGCGGGCAACATTCTTCTCATGAGACTCGTACTCCGTCAAAGTTGCAGTGAGGGGTGAATTGGGCAGCCAGGTAGGTTATGCTTCAGCATAACAGATGCGGCAACGCCATTTTACTACGGAGCTACGCAGCATGACCAACGAGGTTCGCGGGCCCGCCAAGCGAACATTGGCGGATCGCTAGCGGCCGCAGGGGCAATTGCCGCCGGCAGAGCCGCCCGCCGGGCGCTGATAGGCGGCCGGGCTGGCCGCGGGGGCGTTCTGCCGCGGCTGGCCGGAGGACATGGCCAAGATGTCTTTCATGCCCGTCTTGATCTTGGCATGAATCTCCCGGCTCTGCTTCAGGCCCTTGGCCGACTCGTTTTTGTCGTTGCTCTGGATCTGGGCGATTGCACTGCGGAGCGGCGACTCGTACTGGCTCTTGAGCTTCTTGTACGCCCGCTGCTGCTTGGCGTCCAACGTGACGCCGTGCGGCAAGGCGAAGGCCGCGGCGACCGGGTCTTTCGTGCTCTTCGTGCCCTGCGAGTTGCCGCTGGAGGTGGTATCGGCCAGCGCGAGGCTTGCCGCCGAGAACAGAGCCAAGAGGCCCAAGACGGCCCATGCAGATGCCTGGTGATTTCGCCGCATCGTCGTCGCTCCTTACCAAGGGAACCTTGCCCGCCCGACTGCCCCTTATTATCGCCGAAATCACCGCGACGGCAATAGTCCTAAGTGCTAACCGCCAAGCCCAGGCGACGAGTCCCAAGCCCCACGTCCCAAGCTGTAAGTCCCGTTGCCACAACACGCCTTCCCATTTTGGGTACGGACGGGGCGCGTGGCGAGGCCGTTTCCCAGGTCGTATCTGCCTGACTGCAAACGAGTTGCGGCTTCCGGCCACACGCACCCCACTGCTGGTGCGAAGTTGCGGCAAACGCCGGCCAAATTCACCCCGGCACCCGGCAGGGTTCAGGGGCCGCCCGCCGGGCCAACGGTGCTCACGAGCACCTTGCCGTCCTCCAGGCCGGCGGAATGGGCCGTGAGCGTGATGGTCCCGGGCTGGGCGGGTTTGCCGCGAACGATGGCCAACGAGAGGCCGTTGAAGGCGCGGCGCTGGCGGGCCTGGAAGGGCTCGTGACTGGCCGCGTCGCCGTTGCCTACCGCCACAAGCTGCCCTGGCCCAGTCAGGTCGAACGTCACCAGGTTGTGCGTCCGCGGGACGAGTCGGCCCTTGCCGTCGGCGATGGTGACCGTGATGTAGCACAGGTCCTGCCCGTCGGCGGAAATATGCCGCCGGTCGGCCGCCAGCAGCAACTTGGCCGGGGCCCCGGTGGTTTGCACCACGTCGCTGGCCCAAGCCTTGCCGTTGCGGTAGGCCACCACGCGGAGCTCACCGGGCGCGTAGACCACGTCGTCCCAGTGGAGGCGGTATTCGAAGGGGCCTTTTTTCTTGCGGCCCAGCGATTTGCCGTTCAAGAACAACTCGGCCTCGTCGCCGGACGTGTAGACGTGGACCGGCGTGACCAGGCCCACTCGTTCCGGCCAGTTCCAGTGCGGCAGGATATGGGCCATGGGCAGCTCGGGCCGCCAGCGGGCCTGGTACATGTAGAAGCGGTCCTTCTTGAACCCGCACAGATCAATGATCCCGAAATAGCTGCTGGCCGACGGGACTTTCACGCGGCCGCCGGCGGCAAGCTGCTTCCGCGCCACCTCGCGCAGCACGGGGTCGGAAAGGCCGGGCAGGTGATTCACGTCGTTGTTGTAGGGCGTCGGCTCGCCCAGGTAGTCGAAGCCGGTCCACACGAATTCGCCCATGAACGGGCGATTGTGGTCCAGCGCGGAAAACTCTTCGTCGGGGGTTTGCGCCCAGCCGGGCACGTCGACGTCGTAGGAGGAGATCTGAAAATCAGCCTCGGAGGGGCCGCCCCGCGCGACCGGGAAGAAGTACTCGCCACGGGAGCTGATCGTCGAGGCCGATTCGGTGGAAAGCACGGGCTTCTGCCGGTTGCCCGGGTAAGCGAGAATGCCCGCGTAGGAGCCGGTGGCATAGTTTACCCCGAAGACGTCCACGGCCTTCTGAAAGCCGTTCGTGCCGGCCCCGGGGTTGTTGCAGCCGGCGGTGACCGCCCGGGTGGGGTCTTCCGCGCGGACGATGTCGGCCAGCGGCTGTGCGAGCTGCGGCCCATTCTCCTCGGCGATCTCGTTGCCGATGCTCCAGAGGATCACGCTGGGATGGTTCCGCTCGCGGCGGACCATGGCCTGCAGGTCCTTGGCGTGCCAGTCGGCGAACAGGCGGCTGTAATCGTTGGCCGTCTTGCCGGCCTGCCAGCAGTCGAAGGCCTCGACCATCACCAGGAAACCCATGCGGTCGGCCAGATCGAGCAGCTCGGGGGCGGGCGGATTGTGCGAGGTCCGCAGGGCGTTGCAGCCCATCTCCTTGAGGATCTCCAGTTGCCGCTCCAGGGCCCGAAGGTTGAAGGCGGCGCCCAGCGGGCCGAGATCGTGGTGATTGCAGGTGCCCCGCAGCTCGACCCGGCGGCCGTTCAGGCGAAAACCGTCGCGGGGCGTGAACGCGATCTTGCGGAAGCCGAACGGCTGGTCGTAGATGTCCGCCGTATCGCCCGCGGTGACTGTGATCCGGGCGACGTAAGTTGTGGTCGAGACCAGGTCCCCGAGCGGGGCAATGTCCCAACGCGCCGGCCGCGGCACGCTCATGCTCAGGTCGTAGCGCCCGGAGGCTCCGGCAGCAATCGTCTGCGGCTTGGCCGTGCCGCTGGCGACCTGTGGGGGAGGCGCGCCACGCTCGCAGATCACCGCCTCCACCTTAGGCTTGGCCTCGGCCTCGGATTGGTTGTCAACCGTCACTTGCACGCGGACCTCGCCGTGCTCGTCGTCCAGCGCGGGCGTGGTCACGTAGACGCCCCACTGGCCCACGTGTACCGGCGGCGTTTTCACGAGCCACACGTTGCGGTACAGGCCCGCGCCGGGATACCACCGCGAGCCCCAGCGCACGGTATCCAGCCGGACGGCCAACACGTTCTCCGCGCCGAAGCGGACGTGGGAGGTCAGCTCTAGGCGGAAAGGCTGGTAGCCGTAGGGCCAACCGCCTACCGGCTCGCCGTTGAGCCAGACCTTGGCGTTGGCCATCGCGCCGTCGAAGTCGATGAAGATCCGCTTGCCGCGGTCGGTGGCGGGCACGGTGAAGTGTTTGCGATACCAGCCGATGCCCTTCCACGGCAGCTTGCCCGTGTCGTTCGAGAGGTCGTCGCGGAAGGGGCCCTCGATGGCCCAATCGTGCGGCACGTCCAGGGCCCGCCACGCTGCGTCGTCGAAAATGGCGGCGCTGGGCGCGCCGGACGCCGCGAGGCGGCGATTACGGATCGGCTGCCCGTCCGCGGCCAGCAGGCGGACCTCGCGGATGCTGGCCCATTTGTCCTCGGGCAGTCCCGTGGCGGTGATCCGCACGAGCCGCGCCGCGGCGGAAAGCGGGAGGCGCTTGGTCCCGGCTTGGCTGGGCTGGACGGCGAGCTGCCGCCACGCCTTGCCGTCGTCGCTGCCTTCGACCTTGAATGCGTAGGCCAAGTCGGGGAATTCCCAGTCCACTTCGATGCCGCCCAGCGGCACGGACCGCCCCAGGTCGAGCATCAGCCACTGGTCGCGCCCGGGCCCGGCGGCGCACCAACGCGTGTCGGCATCGCCGTCCAGGGCCTGGTCGGCCGTATTGCCCTTGTCGTGTTCTTCGCTGGAAGCGGTGGCCGTGATGCTCCAACGGTCCCCACCAGGCTCGGGCGTGCTGGAGCCGTCCGGCATGGGGCCGAAACGCGCGAATCGCCAACCCTCGTTGAAGGACTCGCAAGTCCGTATGGGGGATGGCTGCGCCGGAATTGCGTTGGGCGCCAAGAGGAGGCACACCATGAGGGCGATGGGATTGCGAAGACTCACCGGTTGCTCCTTGTGCAGAGGACTGCGATTGGAGGCCTCCCGCAAGAGAAACATCTTACCCCGGCCCCGGGTTGGCGTCGAGCGCCCGGGCGATCTCGCTGCCGGAGGAAAGCCGCGGGTGGAAACCGCGCCCTTGCCGCATAACCTAAGCGTATGTACACCGACGAGAACGAAGGTCATGCGGCGGAGGGGTACCTGCCCAGCCGACAGTGCTGCCTGGGCCCTGGAGCAAGGCAATCGCGGTGGACCCGCCGCGCGGCGTCCTGGACCGCGATTTTTCGATTGCGAACGGCCGACCTCTTGTCTACAATCGAGAGAGATGCAGCGAGTAATGTCGTTCTAGGCCCTCGCTTTCCGAGCGATGCGAAGAGGGCCGCGGCTACCGTCCATTTCGATTACGTCCCACCCCACAATCGGTTTTTGCCCTGCCATGCCCAAGATCAGCCCCATTGCCCTGGCGATCCGCGAAGTCCTGGAGATTCTCGGCCAGAAAGCCCCCACGGCCGAGGTGAAGGTGAAAGTGCTCGAATTGCACCCGGAACTTGCGGATGAAGTGAACGACTCCCGCTTCTCCACGCGGGTGGTGCAGAACCGCCGCAAGAAGTTCGACCCGGCGGCCGTGGCCGCCCAGGCGCCGGCGGCCGCCGCCCTGAGCGTGTTCGACAAGTACGACCTGGCCGACAAGTTCTTCTGTTTGTGCGGGGCCAATCTCAAGCACGCCCAGCAGGTGCTCTCGTTCTTGGAGCAGGTGAAGGTCGAGGAGCTGCGCGTGGCCCTGACCGCCTGGGAGCAACTCATGCAGACGGCCGGTGGGATCGAGAAGGCGCGGGCGATCCTGGAAACCATGCGGCAGGGCGGCCTGAGTTAGCGGACTGCGGGGTCTACGGTCAAGTAGCGGACCCGATCCTGGCGGGCCAGTCGCTGGCGGAACAGCGCGAGGATCTTCTCCCGATCCTGCGGCGTCCACTTCCAGGGCCCCCGATCGTCTTCCCAGCCGTTGGAGATGGCTACCGGCACGCCGTAGTGCTCCACTCCCCAGCGGGTATCGTTGAACTTCGTGACCGACCACCAGTTGCAGCTCCAGAGCACGTTGCGCCATGCGGGGAACAGGCCGTAGGACCAGGCCGCGGGGGCGCAGGCCGTGTCCTGATAGGTTCCGTCGGCGACGATGGCGTAGCCGGGGATGTTCGTGCCGACCCCTCCCAGGCAGTCTGAAGCGAGGAACACCTTCTGTGGATCGGCCGCTCGGACCTGCGCCGTCAGGGCCTTGATCAGGGTGAGCATCGCCCGGTCGCAGTAGGCCGGCTGGGGCACCCGCGTCGTCGCCCCGGTGCGAATGTAGAATGTCTCGTCCCACACGAATCCATCGACGACCGGGCCATACGCTTTCAGCAGCGCGGCCAGATAGTCCTGATACCACTGGGAAACCTGCGGGTGGGCCGGGTTGCGGGCGAACGTCCGGCCCCAGGTGTCCGGGCCGGTCCAGCCGCTGACGACCTGCTTTCCGTGTTCATCCACGAAATCCCACTCGGGGCGATAGCAGGGCGTGCCGCTGTCCTGCAAGATCCCGTCGCCGAAGTACCAGAGCACGCGGAAGCCCAGGTCGCGGGCCATTTTCAACTGCCGCCGAACTTCATCCTGGGTGAAGCGGACCTTGCGGGTGCGTCCCATCGCCACCCACTGTTGCTTCATTTCCTTCCTGGCATCGTCATAGCCGTAACCGCCGATCGTCTCGTACCATCCGTGAAAGCAGAGGGCGACGCGCCGTCGTTGGTCGGGCGGCAGCAGCCGCGCCAGCTCCTGCACGTCCTTCTCCCAGCCCTTGCCGCCGTCGCTCAGATAGTCATAGCCGACCATGGCGATCTCGTGCAGCCATTTGGGGCCGGGCGGCACGTCGGGGAGCATCAGGCGGAAGAAGGCGTCCAGGGAGCGGCCGAACGGTTCGTCCGGCTTGGCCGCGGCCAGCCACACGCCGAAATGCCGCGTCTCCTCCCGGCCTGCCGCCAGCGGCACCTTGCCGCCGGCATAACGCCAGCGGACCGCGCCGCTGATCCGCCCCTCGCGGGCCGACAACTCATAGAGCGAGCCGAAGTACGGATCGGCGCAAACGGCCGCCAACCATTTGCCCTTTTGGCCGACCTCGACCACGGGCAGGGCGAGCTGCTGCGAAGGCACGTCCGCCAGCACGTTTCCCAACTGCCACTGGCCGCGCAACGCCTCGCCCCCCAGCGGGAAGGTCCGCGCCCAGCCGTTGTAGAGCGGCAAGACGGCTTGGGGCGTGGCGGCGGCCCGCAGCGAGAAGGGCCGCTCGATCTCCAGATTGGTGTCGATGACCTTCGAGGGCGTCAGGGAAAACTCTTCGGTCAGCTCGGTTTCATCCCCTCGCTGGACCATCCTGATGCGGCGGACGACGCCGATCACATTCTCCCCCGGCCCGGTCACCTGATATCGCAGCAACAGTTCCCGCGGGTTAAGTTGTTCCACTTTGGGCGAGGACAAGCGCACTTCAACCCCCTTGCCCGGGAATCGCAGGATCGGCCCGATCCCCGTTGCGCCGCAGTCCAGGGATACGCTTCCGAGGGGAGATTGCAGCTCTACACCGGCGCGCGGGTCCCAGGAGAGCCTGCCGCCGGCCTCGCCCTCCGCCCCGGCGGCTGCCGTCGGGACGGCCCAAGCGGCGAAGGCAAGGAGAAGAGCGAAGCGGATCGAAGCGCATTTGTTCATCGCTGTGGCTCCTTATTCCAGATGGATCATGCCGCGGCGGATGGCTCCGGTGGCCGCCTCCATGCGGTCGTTGATGCCCAGCTTCTCAGGCATATTAGGAAGACGCCCGGCGCGAGAGGAACGCTCATGTCTGCCACGTTACACGATCGTATGCGGAAGTACAACTCCTGGACGGCGGGGCGGGCCGAAAGGGCACCGATACGAAGGCATGGTGTCGCCCGCGCGGCACGAATGCTATGCTGGTACTCGGCCCATCTGGAGAAGCAAGATTTCCGTGGACAGGCCGCCGGGGGACAACGTGAGCCTGGCGGAGGTCTTGGGCTCGCGGAAAGCAGACGTGACGAGAAGCAATCAACGTCTTGAACCAGCTTGCATCCTATCACGAATCGGAGGCGCTCGATCATGGCCACGCCGTCAAACTTCGTCATGCGGGC
>Ga0326727_10019163_pt1 | contig 13811 bp, 13 predicted proteins | sample MB2enrmetagenome_FD_207643 | JGI IMG/M metagenome (GOLD analysis project Ga0326727, IMG submission 207643) | Lab enriched peat soil microbial communities from McLean, Ithaca, NY, United States - MB29MY | ecosystem: Environmental > Terrestrial > Soil > Wetlands > Peat | place: USA: New York... | reverse complement strand
GCGGCTTGACCAAGGAGAGGCTGGAGAGTCTTGTAGGCTTGCTCCAGGGTTCCTACATCTTTCATCCCATGCTGGTGGAACGTGCCTGCTGCCATCAAAAGCATGGCCATATTCACCAGGCTTGCTATTCCCATGGCCACAACCACATCCACTATCTCGAACCGGAACAATCGCTTCTTCTGACTATCATTATGTGGTACCACGCGGTCCTGTGTGAGTGCAGAGTGAAGGATGATTGCGTAGGGGGTCACCGTTGCTCCCAGAATTCCCGCAGCGAGCACGATGCTCTCTGTGCCTTCAAACTGGGGAACGAATGTGTGAGTGAGCACTTCACCCCAAGGCGGCTTCACCAATCCTATCTCAATGAGATAGCAGATTGAAATGATCCCAACGAAGGCAGCGATCGTCGTCTCAAACGAACGAAATCCATAACGCTCCAAACCGAGTATCATGAAAGTAGCCACTCCAGTGACAAGCCCTGCAATCCAGAGAGGCATTCCGAAAATTAGGTTGAACCCGACTGTCGCGCCAATAAATCCCGTCAGGTCTGAGGCCATGGCGCCGACTTCCATCGCGATCCAAAGACCAAATGTGACGGGTTTCGAGAATTGGTCAGCGCAGTGCTCGGCTAGATTCTTCCTCGATGCGATCCCCAACTTGGCGGCAAGAATTTGGATGACCGAGGCCATCACATTGCTCCCCAACACTACCCACAGCAGCAGATAGCCGCATTGCGCCCCGGATTGGATGTTTGTGGCAAAATTGCCGGGGTCAATGTAGGCGATGCTTGCGATGAAAGCCGGTCCCAAAAAGGGAAGAATGCGACGGAAGAATCCTCTCTGACTCCTGCCCTCCAGGACTTCGCTTGCGGCGGCCGCAGTTCTGGCCGATATTGAGGATGAAGGCTCACCATGTTGGTTCTTGTGGCTCATCTGCTTGCCAACTGTATTGAATTTTGTAAAAGGTTTCTGTAGTAAGAGTAATGAAGTCGAGCTTCGAGGTCTTGGGGGGCCGAAGAGCTTTCGCCCCGCAGCGCACGGCGCTTAAACCCTTTCCCCTTCCGTTCGCCCGCTCACGCTCGAAAACCTAAGAGACTCATCCTCTTTGTGAATCAGCGCCTTGACCATTACGATGACTATCCAAGACAGCGCCAAGAACCATGCTTCCCGCGTAGCTGCAGATGGCAATCTCATGCCCGCTCAATTCGACCGCCTTGGTCGCTCGCGGTGCAACCTCGGCGGTTCTGATCGCTGTACGAAGGTGTCACTCAGTACCCAACTCCTTCTCGAATACCTGCGACAGGCTGCTAGGATCCATGACATACTAGTGCACGAACAGTCCGCACCAGCAGCGCTTCATTGCATCGAACTGTTTGCGGCGGAACGGGACGCGGGCAAACGGATCGGCTGGCATGGACGCTAGGGCACGCCGTGCTTTGCCTTGGGCCTCACTTCCTGCTCGAGGAGAAACAGTCATCGGTGTTGGCAACTACGAAAGCCGGCTTAAGGGAATAGGTTTTTGAGTTGAGAAAGAATGACATAGAAATCTCTAATCTCGAAGTGACATCCAGAGACGGTCCAAATACAAAGAATCGAGACGCGCCCGGTAACGCAGGGACCAGATCCCGGTTGACCCATCTTGAGGGCGAAAGGAGACGGATTAGGCCGATTCCTTCAACGTTAGACCGGTGGGAACACTGGCTTGAGGGAAGGGCGCGAGCAGTGGTCTTCGGCGTCAAGTGGCCTGATATCTGTCGTGAAGGCGCCGCTGCCGAGGGAGGAACTTGGACCGCAACTCCCCCAAAAGGGGCGCCTTCATTTCTTACTTGGTCGTCTTTGCATCCAGCAAGCGAACTTTCTGCTGCTCCTTTCGCCCGCCAAATAGTCTTGTCCAGAAAGACTTCTTTGTTGGCTTGGAAGCCGGAGCTTCAGTACCGAGAGACAAAGGCTTGGCTTTTCCATTTGATGCGACAATTGGCACTGCTTTGATAGCCTTCTTGCTCGGTTTCTTGGCTGGAGCTTTGGTTTTATTTTTCGAAGGTGATTTCTTTGAACTCTTCAACAGCTTCTGAACATCCGCTTGACTGAAGACTTTTCGAGTTCCAACCTTCTTTCCAAGCTTTTGACGAGAGGTATACACACGAAGAGTTGAAATAGAGAGTTTGGTGAGCTTAGAAACCTGTTCAATTGTCAGATTCATCATTCCTCCTGCGAAATGAACGGATTAACGAGAGCGAAAAGCTTTTGGAGAACAGTCAATCGCTTTCCACTTTTCGTCAGGATAGCACTTTTCTAGCGGTTTAGACAATCAGCCTTGTTCTGAATGACAAGCCTCGTCCGATTATCGCTAACATGGTTGTCCGCCTTAGCCATTCGCTCCTCGTCTTTCTCCTAGATCAACATGACAACTATTCGCCGATACTGTTTAGCATTTTCAAAAAAGCGCGAAGGTCTTCGTCTGACCTAATCAAAATTCCTTTTCCTCCATCGCTCTCAAGCCATCGCAGGACTGCTCCTCCGCCGTCGATTCCGTAAGGATAAAATCTTTCTTTCGTGACGTTCCATCGTCTCGCCCTCCGTGATCTGTGAACCTGTAGGTGTGAATTCCTCACTTCGTCTGCCGCAGTCTTTTTCTGATTATTTGTTCAACCAGATTTGGATATACAAGCGGGACACCGAAATACCGCCTTGTCAATCGTGCGAAGACATCACGATTTGTGCCGGTCTTATGATAGAAAGGAACTATGCCCACTCACGCTAGAATAGCGACAGTGTGGCATATTTAGAAGTGAGAATACTATGGCAGAGAAAGAAAGAGCACCTCTTAGCGGCATTTGCTCGATTTGCGGCAAATACTATCGAGGGTATGGTTACAAGGCAGCTCCTGTGGCTGAGGGATGGTGCTGCGTCCATTGTTTCAATGGCTATGTGGTTCCGGCACGGACTCCAAAGAAGTCATTGAGTAAGGAAAAAGAAGCAGAACTGGCAGAACTGGATAGAATGACAACGGAAACCCTTCGGAAGATCAACTTGCTTTCCCCCGAACCTTTTGAGGAGTTGCCTACCAAGAGCCTTAGACAGGATAAATCTGGTCTGTTCAAGCGTATGTGGGGCAATGGAGAAGCGTGGCTCGAAGCCTATTATAACAAGAGCGACGGGAAGCTGGTGAGTTTCAGCATAGCCTACGGTGGGGAGGGTGGCGTCAAATCCTTTCAGTATTTCGAATGGTCTGAAAAACTCGCTCCGGGCAGCACCAACTTCGATCCTGAAAATGTCGAGATTTTTCGCGAGGCAAGCATCAATATCGACGAGCCTCTGGCGACATTCATTTACAGGAAAATGAAATCCCGACTTGACAACAAGAAGAAGGTGCTTTGAAATTGAGCATTAGTAAGCGCGAGAGGGTATAGTTCCGTAATAGAAACATAAGGGCATAAGCGACGAGCAAACCGGTTGAAAATGAAAAAATTCTGTTGTTCCTTAACTGACTGGCTTTTGTCCTCAAGATACCGTCGGTGGACAAAAAATCCAAGTCCTCGACAAAATGCCGAAGAGCGTTCACCGCTGGGTGAACTCCTGCAGCTGTCCGGTCAGGTTCCCCATCGCCCTTATTTTATGAAATGGGAACAAGTGCCCATGCGCCGAGGAAGAGACCCCGAATGACCACGATCCCCGCAGATAAGGTGAAGGGAAAAGGCAAAGTGCTTTAGGATCGGCACGAGCTGCCCAGATGGCTGCTGCATGTAGTCCTCCTCTTGGCAAGTCTCAACCCGTGCCAGCTGGTTGCGTTGGACTGTTTCGCCGGGGCACCTCGTGTTGCTAAAGTCGCGTAGGTAGAGTCTCCCGGGCGGAAAGCGTATACTGACGGTGTGAACGCTCGCATGAGAGGAGGCGATTGACGATGTGGCACTGGGGTTGGGGGCACGGCGTATACGGCTTTCCGTTCTGGTGGCTCGGGGCCGGCTTCAGGATTTTCGTTCTTGTGGCAATTGTGGTTGCCGCGGTCTACGTGGCGCGCCATTTCGCCCGGACCGGCGGATTCGGCTCACGTCGGGAAGAATCCGCTCTGGACATACTCAAGAAGCGCTATGCGCGCGGAGAAATCACGAGAGAACAGTATGAGGAGATGAAGCAGAACCTCAGCTGAGACAGGCAGCGTTCGTTAGGACCCGGATGGTGCGGCTGGCGGCGTGATTTTTTTTAAGGAAGAAACGACCATGTCCGCGACAGCTTTCAGGTCTATGGGATTGTCGTTCGGGCTGTAAGTCTTCCTTTCCCCCGTGAGAATTTTTTTGGCGGTCTTCTCGTCGACGACTGTCAGGTTTATGTACGAGAGCCTCTGTTCATATGTCCAATTCTTCGTCTCGAGCTGCATCAGATACCGGGTCGCCGTAGTGCTGGTACTGACGGTCCAGCCGTCGGCCGTAAGTGCCGTTCTAAGTGCTACCAGAAGATCTTCATCACCCGGGGGCAGAGCAATGCTTCGGTCCGAAAGGTCCACACTCCCGAAAGTCGAAATGGAAATAGCGACCACGGGGGCGTTCGGGTCGTACAAGTCAGACGAGTTCGTGCTGGCGCATGCCGCTATTTCCATCGCTACCGCAGCCAGAAGAAGGAAACGGATCTTTTTCATCTCTTTGTCTCTCGGCTTCTAATATAACGAGGAGGGCGTTGAAGACCAAGATCACTCGGAGGCGGCCCCGCCGACGCTGTCCGTTTCGAGCTCTGCCAGGGGTAGCCTGACTTTTTTTACGGTCCTAGCTCCGACCGCAGCGGCGAGGAGCAGCGCTGCGCCGGCGAAAAACGCTGACGCATAGCCGAAGCCCGCGGAAAGCACGGCGCCCACCATGGGACCCACAGCCGCGCCCGCCGAGTTCATACTCGTGTTCAAGCCGAAAATCACGCCCTGGCGGTTCTTGTCCGCGCGCATTGCTATCATGGCGTTGATCGAGGGCTCTGACCCTCCGATCATGGCTCCGCCGATAATGCGAAGGATGAGCAGCTGGGTGGGGTTTTGGACAAAAGCCTGGGGAAGAAAGACAAGGACGGCCCCCGACAGGCAGAACGCAAGAAGCCGTTCGTATCCGATTTTGTGACTGACCCTGCCCAGACCCGCGGAGGAAAGAGCTGCAGCGACGGCGCTCATCCCCAGGATGAGCCCGGTCATCGTGCCGACCTTTGCGGACTCGGGGGAGATCGCCTGGATGAACAACGGGAGAATCGGGGAGATCGTGTTCATAGCGATCTGAAGCCCGCCGGAAACCAGGAGAAGCGTAATGAGCCCCGGCGAGTGCGCAAGCGGGGAGAAGTCGGGGACGATCGACTTGATGAACGATCCGCCCGTCCTTGTCCGCGTCGGCTCCTCCCGTACGAACTTCAAGACTATGAACGCGGCCGCGAACAGCAGCACGGACGTGACGAAGAAGGTGACGCGGTGGCCGAAAACGTCCGACAGCACTCCGCCCAAGGCGGGCCCAAACGAGGACCCCATATAGACGCCGGTTTGCAGCATTCCGAGCGTGAAACCGATCCTTTCGCGGGGCGAGATTGTTGCCACGAGGACTGTTGCCGCCGCGACCGTGCCTGTCAGAGCCCCTTGTGCTCCCCGCAAGACGAGCACCTGCCAGGGGCTGTTGGCAAATCCCATGAGCCCGGTAATGACCGCTCCCCCCAGCATGGCGCGCAGGAGCATGGGGCGCTTCCCAAACGTATCTGCCATCTGGCCCCAGAGCGGGGCAAAGACGAACATGGCGACCGCGGTGGAGGTGGCGCACGCGCCGACCCAGATGTTCAGCGCCGACTGGTCCGTGACTCCCATATCACGGATGAAAAACGGGATGATGGGGATCGACGTAGAGAATCCTATAAGGGCGAGGACTTCGCCAGCAAAAATAGCGTAAAAGTTCTTTTTCCAGTTTAGCATTGATTGTATGAATGCAGAAAAAAGCAGTATAGACTTCGGCCGACTTTGAATCAATACGAAGCCGTCGTCGTCGAGTTCTTGACAACTTGAACAGTGGCAATGTATATGTTCACTTGAACATATGTTCAAGTGATACAAGGTATCAGAAGCCTATAGTTCGCGAGGATGTCTATATGGTAGCTCAATGCGGGGAAAGAGTAGTCCACCCAGCTGCGGTGCGGGCGAGCAAGGCAAGGATCCCTTCTAACGGTGACCTCGAGCGGATGGGGTTCTTCTTCAAGGTACTGGGAGATCCCACCCGACTGAAAATTCTACATGCCTTGCTCGCCGGGGAGTTGTGCGTATGCGATATCGGAGAGACGCTCGACATGGGCGTTTCCGCCGTAAGCCACCAGCTTGCCGTGCTGAAGACGGCGCAGCTCGTCCAGCACCGCCGCGAAGGAAAGGTAATCTACTACTCACTGAACGACGAGCACGTGGGCAGCCTTCTCGGTTCGACCCGCACACACCTCGCGGAATGAGCGCCCGCAAATACAACCCGCTCACCCCCGTGCTGTTTCTTTCGGGGGGAAGCGCGCTGCTCGCGGTCGGCGTCATTTTTCAAGGCCGGCTTCCCTCATCGCGATGGCCGTGGGCCGAGTACGTTATCTTTGGCGCCGCGTACCTTCTTGCGGGCTGGAACGTGCTTGTCGCAGCCGTGCGCAGTATCGGGCGCGGTCGAGTTTTCGATGAGAACTTCCTCATGAGCTTGGCAACCGCTGGCGCGTTCGCCGTTCACCAGCTCTGGGAAGCCGTCGCGGTTATGGTCCTTTACAAAGTGGGGGAGATTCTGGAAGACCTGTCGGCGGACAGGAGCCGGAGGTCCATCAGCAAGCTGCTGGCGCTCCGCGCCGCCGCGGCCCGTGTGCGCCGCGGCGGCGTGCTTATCGAGGTGAAGCCCGAGCAGGTCGCCGTCGGCGAGGAGGTGCTCGTGCGCCCCGGCGAGCGGGTCCCCCTGGATGGCGTCGTGCTCGCCGGCGCGGGGTTCGTGAATACCTCGGCGCTGACGGGAGAACCGATGCCGCGGCGTGTTGAGCCCGGCATGGAGGTGCTTGCCGGGTTCATCAGTTCGGATGGATCCCTTTCGATTCGAGCCACGAAGAGCGCGGGTGAATCGAGCGCGGCAAAGATCATTTCCCTTGTGGAGAGTGCGACTCAGTCCAAGGCGAAGACAGAGCGCTTCATCAGGAGCTTTGCGAAGGTCTACACTCCGCTCGTCGTCGCCGCAGCCGTCCTCGTAGCGTTCGTACCGCCTTTGGTGCTCCCCGGGGCGTCGATGCATGACTGGGTCTATCGGGCCCTGACAATGCTCGTCATCTCTTGCCCCTGCGCCCTGGTCATCAGCGTCCCCCTGGGATACATCGGAGGGGTCGGAGGGATGTCGCGGCACGGCGTCCTGGTGAAAGGCGCCACTTTTTTGGACGCGTTGGCGCGCGTTCGAACCGTCGTGTTCGACAAGACCGGCACCATGACGAAAGGCGCGTTCAAGGTCACTTCGGTAAATCCCCGCAACGGTCTGAGTGGGCCGCTTCTCCTACGTTACGCCGCGCTTGCGGAGGCACACTCGAACCATCCTATCGCCGCTTCCGTCAAGGAAGCGTACGCCCGGGAAGCCGGCGCGGGATCCATCTCCGATGTTGCGGTCACCATGTACCGCGAAGTAGGCGGCCAAGGAGTCACCGCCCAGGTGGAAGGTCACTACGTAACGGCCGGGAATGACAGGCTCCTACACCAGCTGGAGATCTCCCATGATACCTGCTGTATCGACGGCACTGCGGTGCACGTGGCTGTTGACGGAATGTATGCCGGCTACCTCGTGATTGGCGATGAGACTCGGGACGACGCGGCCCGCGCGGTAAAGGATTTGCGCGCAATCGGGGTCGGGCACATAGCGCTGCTCACGGGAGACGGGAGTGACGTCGCGCAGCGAGTGGCTGCAGAGCTGGGGATCGACGATTGGCACGGCGACCTTCTTCCCGCGGAAAAAGTGTCGCACCTCGAACAGATCATGTCGGACCACGGCGGCCGCGGCGCCACCGCTTTCATTGGAGACGGGATCAACGACGCGCCGGTGCTTGCGCGTGCGGACGTTGGCATTGCAATGGGCGGGACGGGGGCGGACGCCGCGGTGGAAACCGCCGACGTCGTGATCATGACGGACAGCCCCGAGAAGGTCGTGGAAGCCATCCGCCGCGGCCGTCACACGCGTGCCATTGTGCTGCAGAACATTGTGTTCGCGTTGGGCGTGAAAGGCGTGTTCCTTGCACTCGCCGCGTTCGGGGTCGCCACGATGTGGGAAGCGGTGATCGCCGACATGGGAGTGGCCCTTGCGGCTATTCTGAACGCTGCACGGGCCGTGAGATGACGCGCCCCCAGAGGGGCCCCCCGCTCTCTTGGCCAGTGGAGCGTCTCTGTTCGCTACTGGATGTCCTTCTCCCTGATTTCCACCCGGCGGATCTTCCCGCTTATCGTCTTGGGCAGTTCGGTGACAAACTCGATGATCCGGGGGTACTTGTAAGGCGCCGTGGTCTTCTTGACATGCTCCTGCAGCTCGGTTGCCAGCTCGAGGCTGGCCGCGTATCCCTTTGCAAGGACTATGGTGGCCTTGACCACCGCTCCTCGATCGGGATCCGGCACTCCGGTGACCGCGCACTCAAGGACGGCCTTATGCTCGATAAGCGCGCTTTCCACTTCGAATGGGCCGATGCGATAGCCCGAGCTCTTGATCACGTCATCCGTCCTGCCGACAAACCAGAAGTAGCCGTCCTCGTCGCGCCAGGCAACGTCGCCAGTATGATAGAATCCGTCGTGCCACGTGCGGCCCGTCAGCTCTGGGTCCTTGTAGTATCCGTGGAACATTCCCGTGGGCATTCGTGAGTCCGTGCGCACCACGATCTCGCCTCTTTCCCCTACGTCGCAGGGCGCGCCTCTGTCATCCATTAGACCGATTTCGTACTCCGGGGACGGAAGGCCCATCGAGCCCGGCTTGGGCGACATCCACGGGAAGACCGCCACGGCCACCGTCATCTCCGTCTGACCGTATCCCTCCATAAGCTTGAGGCCTGTCAGCTCGAGGAACCGTTCGTACACCTCGGCGTTCAGCGGTTCACCGGCTACGGTGCAGTAGCGAAGCGCAGACAGGTCCCACCGGGAGAAGTCCTCTCGGATGAAGAACCGGTAGATCGTGGGCGGCGCGCAGAACGAGGTTACCTTATGCTTCGAGAGCACACCCAGGAGCGCCTCGGGAACGAACCGGTCGTAGTCGTACACAAAAACCGCTGAGCCGCACAACCACTGGCCGTAGATCTTGCCCCAGGCCGCCTTTGCCCATCCGGTGTCAGCCACGGTAAGGTGCAGGCCGCCCTCCTGCACGTTCTGCCAGTACTTGGCGGTCAGGATGTGTCCCAGCGGATACGCGAAATCGTGTTGCACCATTTTTGGCATCCCCGTGGTGCCCGACGTGAAATAAAGGAGACTCGTGTCCGTGTTCTTCGTGGCCACACGGGAAAGGGAAGTCCCCGCGGCTCTGAGCCCCGCATTCAGGTCGATCCACCCATTCCCCCCGCGCCCCAGGGTGATGCGGTGGCGCAGCGTCGGGGATTCGGGAAGCGCGGCATCCACGCTTTCCATTACTTTCGGTTCGTTCACGACGACGATAGCCGTGATGTTCGCTGCGTTGTTTCTGTACGCGATGTCCTTTTTCGTCAGTAGATGCGTGGCGGGAATGGCGATTGCGCCTATCTTGTGAAGGCCCAGGAGGCAGAACCAGTACTCGTAGCGGCGCTTAAGGATCAGCATCACCGGGTCTCCGCGCTTGATGCCGATGGTCAGGAAGAACACCGCCGCCCTCGTGGACATTTCCGCCATGTCCGCGAAGCTGAAGATGGCTTCCTCTCCCTTTTCATCGCACCATACGAGGGCCTGCTTTTTCGGCTCCGCCTGCGCGATCTCCTCCACTACGTCCCAGGCAAAATTAAACCTCTCAGGGACTTTCACGTGGTAGTTCTTCGAAAAATCCTCATATGAGGAAAACTCCGTCCTTGCCAGGAATCGATCAAGCATGTCTTTAACCTCGTCTTCAGCCTTAAAGCTACAGTATGACGGCCACGAGCCGCACTGGCGCGCCCCCCAGAGCTTTCAGACCGTGGGGATGCGTGGCGTCGAAATAGATTGAGTCGCCGGGTGACAGCTGGATTTCGTGGCCGCCAACGACGACCCTGAGGTCCCCTTCCAGGACGTAGTTAAACTCCTGGCCTGGATGAGCGTTCAGCGGGATAGGGTCGGCGGCTGGACGCGAGGGCACGGTAATGAAGAAGGGCTCCATCCGCCGGTTGATAAAGTTGTGGGCGAGGCTCTGGTAGCCGTAGTCCTTGCGGCGCTCCACGCTCACTCCCTTGCCCGCGCGTGTTACGGCGTAGACATGAAGCCGCGGCTCTTCTCCAGTGAGGAGTGAGGTGAGATCCACGTGGAACTTCTGGGCGACCTGATAAAGGAAGCTCGCAGGGATATCCGCCTGGCCGCTCTCGTAGCCGCGATATGTTTCGGCAGGAATGCCAAGGTCCCGGGCGCATGTCTCAGCCGAAAGCTTCGCGATGTCGCGCAGTCCCCGGATTCTGTCCGCGATCTGCCGGATCTGTTCGTTCATGAAAGCCTCCACAAAAACTCTTATGAATGCTAATATCCCCTTCATGTTGGGGATATCGCAGGGTCTCAACAGTTACCCAAAAAGACAACCGCTAGATTGTAGATCTGCACAAGAATGGCACAGCTTTTGCGAAAATCAAACGTAGATTATCGAGAATATGAAGACATCGCAAGTGGCAAAAGCATCGCGTGTCAGGTGTATCTCTCCTTTCTGTTTGGCATCTAAAAGGTTCGATTGATTCCCCATGGATCGTTCTCTATGGAAGCGGAGGTAGGGCTTGGATTGCTGCGTGTTTTCCGCCAGCTAAGGTTTTTTTCCCCTCTGCCAAAAAGACTTTCCTCTCTTCGTCAACTCATAATTCAGCAGTCTGCCCGCAGGTGCTTGCTTTCCCGCCCGCGGTTCTCGGTCAATCGGAAAGTTCGTCTAGCACCAAGTTCTTGAAATCAACAGCTTGGATTCCGTTCGTCGCCGCATTGGGAATCGAGCGGAAACAAAATGAAGTTTACCTGTCGCACGATGCCTTCGGTGTGACGGAATATCTTTGCCCCGTCAGCGAAAAGCGACGTTGGCTTGCCGGCGATTTTGGTGTGATGATCGATGTACTGGCGGATTTCTTCCAACGCCCTGGCCTCAATGTGGAAGAACAGGCGGACGCGGTGACGTACGGGGAGAAACGGGGCAAGCTTCAGTATGGCTTTCAGCCCGGTCGGCCGCAGAAAACGAACGTGAGACGAGAGCGGGAACCGGAATCGAAATTGCACGTGGAGTTAGAGCCAGCAGTGCCCCCTCGCGTGCCTCTTGGGCGTTATCGATGCAGACTACCTGTTTTTTGGTTGTTTGGGGCAACAGGCGAAACATCTGTTTGGCGGTGTGAGCGAAGTGGGGCGCGGGCTGGCCCAGAGCGGACAGGACTGTCCTGTAAGAAGTATCAGTGAAGGCCGTTTCTCGAAAAACACGATTCAATGCGGTGGCAAGCCGTTTGCAGCGCACTTGGAGTGCTCGTCGCAAAGAGCTTCTCGAAGCTTTCTATGAGAATCAATGAACTGAAGAGTTCAGGAGGGAGGTATCCGTTGCACTTGGAAAGCTTGGAGTAGCGAGTAGAGGAGACATATTAGAGGCACCTGAAGGGCTAACACCCGAAGATGCTGAGCAGGGCAAATTTGGCTTTGACGAATTAGAGATATTCTGAGCCATCAGCAATAAGTGCCCTCTGGTTGCGTCTGCATTTATAGAGAGAACGGGGAAAGGGAAAATCCATGGTCAGACCAAGAGTTCCAGAACGGACAGAGACAGACCAGGGAATCGTCGGAGAATACACCGTCTCCATGTATGATCGCCTGCAACGAAACTTGAGAGACAGGGGATGGATCGAGACGAAAGGGGTCTTAGGCTCAGGCATTAGCCACGGCCATGCACTTGAAGTCGGAAGTGGCCCTGGCTATCTCGGTCTAGAATGGCTAAAGAGTACTCAAGGTACGTCTCTTACGGGACTAGATATCAGCCCGGACATGATTACCCTTGCACAGAAGAATGCAAGAGAATATGGACTTGGGGACCGTGCCCACTATGCGAGGGGTAGTGGTGACAAGATGCCCTTCGAAAAGGAAAGCTTCGATGCCGTATTCACCAACGGCTCTCTCCATGAGTGGCTTGATCCAAGGGTCACCTTTGACGAAATCTGGCGAATGCTTCGCCAGGGCGGGAGATACTTTATCTCGGACCTACGACGAGATATGCCAGCTTTGCTACACTGGCTCATGCGACTCCGAGCCAAGCCCAAGGAAATGCGTCCGGGCCTTGAATCGTCGATCAATTCGTCCTATACCCCTGCTGAAATAGTGGATCTTGTGAAGGGTACGAAGATCGAAGGTTGTAAGATAGGATCGATCGTAATTGGCATAACACTTCAGGGGACAAAGCGGTAGCGGTTGCTAAGCACCAGCGACGATACGATGTTACGAATCTCGCCTAACGAGCACGTCCAGTAAAGCATCGTAATGGACATGCGGGGAGCGCTATCAGGAAAGGCATTCCGGCGACTTGCCCCGGGTGAGTTCAACTTGCACATTTGGTGTGACAGCATTTATCGTTTCGGTGTTAAGTAGAAGCGGTTGCGAGTGTATCGGCTCGTTTATTGATTAAGAAAAGCAGAAGAGTTGTGCTGCCATCTCTTAGATTAGGAGGGTTTGAGCTATGTCGCTATATTTCATTCTGCTGACGGCCTTAACTGCGATTTGGGTTGCTTTTGAACTATGGCTTATGGTCAGAGACAAGGCAGAGGGAAAGGGAAAAACTGCAAAGGATCGAGGAACAAGGTACTATAATTTTATCGCAATTGCTGTCGGCCTGACTATTGCGGGAGTTCTGAGTGGAAAATCGGCTTTTTTCTTTCCTTGGGGAAGAAGCCATTCTGTTTTCTGGGTCGGATTTGCGATCATGCTGCTTTCTCTCTGTCTGCGTATTTGGGCAATCGCAACCTTGGGTTCGTCCTTCAGAACAACAGTAGAGACACATCAGAATCAAAAGGTTGTTAGGAAGGGCCCTTATAAGCTGGTGAGGCATCCTTCCTATACGGGTTTGCTTTTTACTTGCCTTGGATATGGCATTGCCGTGCAAAATTGGCTTTCGCTTCTCTTTGCAGTCGTGCTGCCTCTTATAGCCTTGCTCTATCGGATTCATGTAGAAGAAGCGGAGTTGATTTTCTCTTTGGGACCGGACTACAAAAAGTATCAGAAGGAGACGAACAAGCTGATTCCTTGGATATGGTAAGGAAAACTGATTGGGAGGCAACGCGACGGGCCAATATAAAGCAGTCACCTATTTCTAACCGGCTATTTCTTAGCTCGGCAGAAGATGTGGTAACCTCCGTTGAAAGATGAATTGTGTCCAATCTTGACTGGATAAGCCTGAAAGGCTTTCGGAACTTTATCCCCACACACTATGAAAAAAGCGCTATCCGGCCCATCAGTATTTGAATAGATGACTTTCTTGCCTTTGTATTTATCCTCCATGCAGGTCAAACAAATAGCCAAATACATTTTGATCTGATCGAAGCACCCGGCAAAAAAGTTCTATCTCAAGCGGTCTTGCCAATCGTATCCAACCTTCATTCCAATCGTTGTCCCAAGTATTGTCATCAATCTTTATCTCCGAAGGCAATCGAACAAAAATTCCCTAGCGTGGAAAAGACACCGCTCAATCGCTC
>Ga0326727_10019162_pt1 | contig 13811 bp, 9 predicted proteins | sample MB2enrmetagenome_FD_207643 | JGI IMG/M metagenome (GOLD analysis project Ga0326727, IMG submission 207643) | Lab enriched peat soil microbial communities from McLean, Ithaca, NY, United States - MB29MY | ecosystem: Environmental > Terrestrial > Soil > Wetlands > Peat | place: USA: New York... | reverse complement strand
CCAGCCACGCCGCAGACCAGCGCCAGCAAAAGCACTACGCCGGCTACAAAGCTGCCGTAGCGCGTCAGCAGGTACCCCGCCGCGCCAAACCAGCAAAGAAAAATCATGATCGAGAACGCGTTCCACCAAGGGATCGTCGCTCCCTGCCCCGCCGCGCTGCCGGCCGTGCCCTGGCCCGCCTGCGCAACGCCGTGCGGCAGGTGCGCCCCATGGGGCAGATGTCCCACGCTGGGCATGTGTGGCAGGTGCGACACGTGCGGCACGTGAATATGCGAGCCGATGTGTCCCATCCCGCCCAGCAGCGACAGCGCGCTCAGCATCAACCCAGCCAGAAAGCAAATCAGATAAAACGTTTCCCAGGTCATTTGCGTGCTCCCTGTTTGCGTACACCGTTCTTCTGCGCAGCCTGTTTCCGCGTCTCTGGATTCTGCGCTTTGGTCCGCCGCGGTCTTGGCTCCTGTTTATCCCGCGCCGGCGCGATGGCTTCCGGCTTCGGCCGCAGCACTTCCGACAGCCGCGGCATCAGCCCCGGCGTCTCCAGAATCGCCTCCAGCAGCAGCAGGCAATCCCGCGAGTGGTCGTGCCGCGCCACCGTCAGTAACGCGTGCTTCAGCTCCGCATCGCGCCGGAACCGCTCCGCCCCGCTCACCAGCCACAGGTCGAATTTGTCTTCGTCGGAACGCAGCGCGCTCTGCAACTCGGGGTGGTATCCCTCCGGGTCGTCGACCAGGTAGCCGGGATGCACCTTGAAGAACCCGGCCAGTATCTGCCGCGTCGTATTGGTCAGGTGCGGCCGGGCGCCGCTCTCGATCTGCGAAAGGTAGCTCTGGCTCAGCCGGGAGCCGGTCTCGGCGTCGATGGCCCGCACCAGCTCCTGCTGGCTCATGGCGCGGTTCAGGCCTCTGAGGCTTCCCTCCACCTCGCGCAGATAACGAATTTTCTCGCCGAGCTTCATAAAAGCAGCCGACAGTGGACAGCTCACAGTGGACAGTTAAAAACCTGGTCTCCTGAGGCCCGTCCGGACTGCAATCGAGTCGCCATCCAGCCGCTTCTCCATTGCAATATGCAATATGTATATCGCAATCCGCGATAAATTGCAACAAAAATCGGAGCGAGGCATTCAGGGGCTGGATTTTGTATTGGATTCTCGGGGCGTAAAGGAGGAAGAGTTACGCTTGAAACTGATTCGACCCCGTTGTTCGCGCTGGGCAGATGGCAAGGATCTTGAGAACGAAGGCGTTTCAGTGTTTCCCGGCAAGCGTCCTCGCCGCGTCCGCCACCGTGATCATCAACGTCATGGGATCGACTGGCGATGCGATGAACCCATACTTCTCATAGAAACGCTTGGCGTTCTCGGAAATCGCGTGGACGAGGATGGCGCGGATCCCGGCGATCTCGGCAGCTCGCAGCGTGCGCAGAACCGCATCTCGCAGGAGCGAAGAGCCGATGCCCCTCCCCTGAAACCTGGTATCGATCGCCAACCGGCCGATCACCATCACAGGCACCGGGTCTGGCATGTTCCGGCGCATACGGCCTGAGACCTGCGTATGGCCGGCAGCACCGGCGGCCAGCGCGTAGTAGCCCACCACCTGCCGCCCGGCACAGACAACATAAGTGCGGGAAGCGCCGCTCTCTTCATTTTGAAGCGCTCTTCGCCGTAGCCATTCGTCAAGTTCCGGTTCGCCGCACTGAAATCGGGACAAGTCGTGACTGGAAATCAGCTTTTCCGGGGCAGTCAGCGCCTCCGGAGCCGGGATGCCGCCGCCTGCTACTTGTCCCACGGTGCCGTCGTGTTGAGCAATCGAGCCAGCCGGGATTGTATTTTGGAGGCGCGTCCAGGATTTCCATGAAGCGGCGAAAGGAATCCTCGTCGAGATTGAAATAGCGTCTGTCGAGCAGGACGGACTCTGCTTCGCGGCAGGCCGCTGCCAGCATGAAATCGGAGCGGTTCCGGCCCTGCGTCTCGGCCGCCCGGTCGATCAGAGCCTTCTGGCTTCGGGTGACGCGCAGATTGATGTTCTCCGCGCGCAACGGCTTCGATTCAGCAACTCCGGAACCCATTTTTCCTCTCCACTGTATGCACAATCAGCGTACATGATTGTACGCACAATGTAAACACCGATTGGAGGCTCACTTCCCATCCACCGAGTAGGCGAGGAGCACGTTGCCAGGCATGCCGCCCCACTGCCCGTACCCCGAGTTGACATAAAGCATGCCCCGGTGAAGAACCGGCCCCGCGCCGTCGAGAGAGCCGCCATTGGCCGTTTGCCCATTCACCGTCTCGTATTCGCGTGCTGTATCTACGTCCCAGAGCACCTGGCCTGTAGCGGCCGAGTACGCGCGCAGGTGGCCGTCAACCGAGCCGGAGAAGACGACGCCGGCCATGGCTGTCACAGCCTGGGACTGAGCCGGGCTGCAATGCTTGCGCTCGCCGCAATCAGGAGGCGGAGCGGCCCACACCTTTTCGCCGGTTGCCAGGCGCAGCGCAAAGAGGCCGCCTCCACGAGTGGGATCCAACTCGGACCGATTCCCCTCGCCGGCCGTTGCGTCTTTCACCGCGCGGAAACCGATATCGGACAGCGCTGCATACATGTTGGCGCCATCGGCAGCCGAGCCCCACTGGATGCCGCCTAGCGCTCCTCCTTTACCCAGGCGGGTCTGCCACAGGATTTCACCTTGTCGGTCGGGATCCAATCCGTGCGCCACACCGGACTTCTGGCCGATGACCAGTGCCCGATGCCCGTTGGCCAGGTTGACGAGAATGGGCGGCTGGCCGAAATCGAAGTCGCGGCCATTCACAAGGGGACCAATGTTGAATGCGTCCCCGGTGGTCATCTGTTTTGTCCACAGCAGCTTGCCGGTCTTGGCGTCGAGCGCGAGCACGGCGTCGCTGGTCAACGAAGCGGGTTCGGAGTAGTTGTCGCCAGTGGCGACATAGAGCACGTTGAGCTTCTCGTCGTAGGTCGGCGCGGACCATACTCCGGCGCCCGATGGCCCATGCAACTGGACGCCATTCTTGTCCTTTTCCGTGGGCTGCGGCGGGTCGGCGATAGTGTAAGTTTTCCAGATTGTGGTTCCGGTCGCGGCATCGAGCGCGGCAACACTGCCGCGGAAGGTGCAGCACTCATATTTTGGGGATCCAGGCAGCACTTCCTCAAATGAGGACAGCGGCACATACAGCACGCCTTCGTGCAACACCGGGGCGCCCGTGATCATGGCCGCTGGATGGTCCCCCAGGTGAACCTTCCACAGCAGCTTGCCCGTCGACGCATCGACGCTGTAGGCATTCGCTTCCGCATCGCCGAAGTAGAGCGCGGACTGCTTGCCGTCGGGGCCGGCCGGCCCGAGCACGACTGCGCTGCGGACCGCCTTGGCGACGTCCAAAGTCCACTGAATGCACCCGCTGCGCGCGTCCAGTGCGTAGACCTGGCCAGTGAGGTTGGCGGCAAAGACGTGGTCACCGCTGACCGCAACCTGCGAGTGCGTTGACACGCCTTCGCCCAGCCCGAAGGCCCATTTCAGCTTGAGCCTGGGGAGGTCGGCCGCGGTCATTCCTGCCGTCTTTGCATCCGCGAAGCGCGAATTGGCGTAGTCGGCGCCCCAGCCTTTCCAGCGATGCGTCTCCAGGCTTATTGCGGAGGCCGTTGCCGGGCAGAAAGCCGTGGCCGGCGGCGGCGCGGCGGTTTTCAACATAGTTGAGGCGAGATACTTCACCAGCGCGTCCTGTTCGTTGCTGCTAAGCGCCGCTCCCTGCGTTTTCATGGAGCCGGTTTGGAGCGACTGCAGAATCGCAATTCGCGGCATGGCCCGCAGTGCGCTCGTCGGCGGCACATGTTGTTGAGGCGTGTCATGGCACATGGCGCAGTGCGTCTTAAAGAGTGCGGCGCCATCCTGTGCGAGTGCGGTGGCCGTACAGAGCACGAATACGAGTAGAGCTTTCATGGTTGCCGTCCATTTCGGAGTGCAATTTAGGATTGCGGTCCCTCATCTACGCAGATCGCGAGGCGGTCAAATGGCATCGGCGGTGCAGGTTTAAGCCGCGAAGTCGATAAATCCCCGCTGCGGGTCGGTTGAGATCAGCTTCACCGTAAGCTTGTCGCCCACGTCGAGGCCTTTGCCGCCTTGCACCAGCTTGCCATCCACATGCGGGTCCAGAGTACGGACAAACGTGCCGTAGTTGTTCACGCCGGTAACGATGGCCGGAAAGCTCTGTCCGATGCGCGGCCGCAGCACTACCGCCGCAATGCGCTTCTGCATCTCGCGTTCCACCTTGCGCGCGTTGTCCTCCATCAGCGTGCAACGGGTCGCAATGGCATTGAGATCCCCATCGGAGTAGGGTGGCGGCGCCTTGGAAAGCCACGCCTTCATCACCCGAAGCGCAACCATGTCGGGAAAGCGCCGGTTGGGCGCGGTGGAGTGGGTGTAGTCCTGCACCGCCAGCCCAAAGTGGCCCGGCGACGGCTCGTTGGGCTTCACCAACACATACTCGCCCGGCCCCATTAGCTTCACAACGGCCAGGGAAAGATCGGGAAAGTGGTCGGGATCCTGCTGTCTCTGGGCCAGCAGGAAGTCGTTGAGTGCCTTCGAATCCGGTTCGGCAGGCAGCGTGGTTCCCAGGCCCGCGGCCACTTCGACAATGCGGTCCCAGCGCTTGGGAGTGCGCACGATGCGGCGGATCGACGCCACGCCCGCATCCTCAAATGTCCGCGCGATCACGCCGTTGGCCGCCACCATAAACTCCTCGATCAGCGACGTGGCTCGGTTCTTCTGCTGGCTCTTGATATCCACCGGCTGGCCGTCCTGGATCACCGGCTGAGTCTGAATGGTCTCAAGATCCAGCGCTCCGTGCTGGAAGCGCCCGCCGACCATGCGTTGCGCCGCCGCGTCCTGCAGCTTGAGCTGGGCGGCGAGATCGGCGCTGGCAGCCACCTTGGCTGGCGCCGGTCCGCGGCCCTCGAGCCACGCGCCCACGCTGTTGTAGGCTAGTTGCGCCCGGTTGTGCACCAGCGCCCGGTAGGCCTTGCCGTCGGACGCCGCGCCCGTCGCGTCCACCGCGTACTCGATCACCACCGCCACGCGGTCTTCATTCTCGTTCAGCGAGGTAATGCCCTCAGAGAGTTCCGCGGGCAGCATGGGAAAGACCTTCACGCCTGTATACACCGAGGTCGTCTCGCTGCGGGCGTGCCCGTCGATCACTGTACCCTCGGGCACGCGCGCATCCACGTCGGCCACGCCCACCAGCACGCGGATGCGCCCGTCGGAAAGCTGCTCGGCCCATTCGATCTGGTCCAGATCTTTCGACGTATCGTTATCGATCGAGGACCAGAGCAGGCTGCGCAGGTCCTGCGCGCCCGGCGCGGCGGGCGTCTCGGGATGAGCCTTGATGGCCGCAATCTCCGCTGCGGCGCCGGCGGGAAAGTCCGGTTGGAATCCATGCTCGATCATGGTGGCATGGGCCGCCGCGACGAGATTGAAGGGCAATGGATGGCTGGATTGCATGACGAGTGGCTCCTGGAGGGTGAAGAGCCAGCCTAACATGGCAGGGTTACACCCTTGTCGTCATCCCGAGCCGGGTGCCCCAGTGTCTCGTCCGCCGCGGCGGATGAGACCTGGGAAACCACAATTCCCATCGCAGGCGCGGTCAGTCCGCAGTCGACCCCGGTTTCAGCACATCCACCGCCAGATACACGCTTTGGCTATAGACGGTGTTATCGACATAGGAGGCCGCGGTGATCTTCAGGGTTGCCACGCCCAGCGGCGTACCGGACCCGATGGGCTGGCTGACACTGCTGCAGCCCAGGCCCGCGCCACCCAGGCCCGCCAGCAACAACAGCAGGGTCAGGAAGCGGCGTCCTTGTCTGCCTGCCTTCTGTTCCACAATCAGCCTCGCCCGCCGCCCGAAAGGCAGAAGGAAGAATCCCAGCAGGGCCAGTGCGGCGCCGCCCGCCGCGCGCGGCCATGCCGGCTTTTGATTGCTGCTCGTGCTGGAAGATCCCGGCGGCGAGGTGCCGGTGCTGTAGGTCTGCACCGTCACCGTCACGATAGCCGTGGGATTCACAACCGAGGGCGTCACTGTGCAGGTCATATCGTCCTGCGCAGGCACGGCGCACACCACCTGGATCTGGTTGTTGAACCCGCCGTAGCCCTCTATCTCAAACTGCGCCGAGCCCGCACCGCCCTGAATGATGTCCAGCGGCTGCCCCTGGCCGGGCACCGGGAAAATCGTGAAGCTCTGCACATCGATAGTGATGGCGTTGGACAGCTCCGCGTCGTAGTAAAGGTCGCCAACATAAAACGCGGTGAGCGTATCCTGCCCGCCAGGCAGGGTGATGGTCAGCGTAGCCGTGGAGGAGTCGTTGAGCGCCGAAGGAACCAGCGCCACCGTCGCCAGAACCGTGGTTCCGTAGTAGAAAACGACGTTGCCGGTGGGGTTCTGCTCCCCGCCCGCGGCCGGAGGCGCATTCGGCGTCACGGTGGCCACCAGCACAACCGGCTGCCCGGGAGGCACTATATTGACATTCGACGTGAGCACCACGGTATCCGGCAGTGTGGAAGCCGACAGCAGAAGTGCAGCGGATGTGCTCGGCAGCCAGTTTGTGTCGCCCGAGTAAATTGCCGTGATGGAGTGGTTAAGATTGTTCGCAAGCGCGACCCCGGTCAGCGAAGCCGTGTCATCGCTGACCGGCACCCGGCCCAGCAGCGTCGTGCCGCCATCGTAGAAACTCACCGTGCCGGTGATGGTATACACGGCGCCGGTGATTGGATTCACTGGCGTGATGGTCGCTGTTAGTGTTTCTGTAATCCCGGCCGTAAGGATTGGCGGCGAGGCAGTCACCGTGGTCACAGTTGCGCCCTTGGCCACAATCAGAGTCACCGTGGGCGACGTCGATGTGGCGTAGTAGGTGTCGCCGCTATACGTCGCCACCAGCAGATGCGTTCCCGCCGAAAGCACTTGAATGGTGACAGTGGCCGTAGACGGCGATCCCGGCGTCACCGTTTGCGTTCCGACACTGGTGCCGTCGAGCGAGAAAGTCACCGTGCCCGTGGGCTCGGTCGTCCCCGGATTGGTGGGGACGATGGAAGCCGTCACTTGCAGCGAGCCGCCTGCCGTGGGCGTAGTCGTCGCCGGCGTCACAGTGGTCGAGGTAGGGCTCTTGGCCACGGTGATGGCCACGGCCGCTGAGGTTGAACTGCCGAAATACGTGTCGCCGCTGTACATTCCCTGCAGAACATGGGGTCCCGGGGCGAGCGAGGGAATTGTGATACTAGCCGTCGAGGGCGATCCGGCCATCACCGGATCGGTTCCAACCGTGGTCCCATCCAGCGTGAAGGTCACCGTTCCCGTTGGCTGTGTGGTGGCTGTGCCCGTAAAGGTGATGGTGGCTGTCACCCCCAGGGAACTGCCTGCGGGCGGCGTGGTCGTTGCCGGGGTCACCACCAGCGTGGTGGGTATCTTGGCCACAATGATGGTCACTGTGCTCGAAGTCGACGTTGCGTAATAGCTGTCTCCGCTGTACGTCGCCTGCAGCGTGTGCGAGCCTGTGGCGGGCGCGTTGAAAGTGATGCTCGCGGTCGATCCTCCCGTAACACTCCCGGTCCCAAGCTTGGTTCCGTCCAGCGTAAAGGTCACGGTCCCGGAGGGAAGCGTCGAGCCTGGATACAGGGCAGTGAGCGTGGCCGTAACCAGCAGCGAGCTTCCGGGGGCCGGAGTGGTGGTGGCCGGAGTGATCGCCAGCGTGGTGGGGCTCTTGGCCACGGTAATGGTCACGGGAGACGCAGTGGAGCCGGTGTAGTTGCTGTCTCCGCTGTATGTCGCTCCCAACGTATGGGTTCCCGTGGAGGGAACGGTAATGGTGAGAGTCGCGCTCGAGGGCGAACCTGGAGTGACCACGCCAGCTCCCTGGGACACTCCGTCGAGCGTAAAGGTGATTGAGCCCGTTGGTTCCGCGGCGTTTCCTGGCGGGGCGGTAATGGTCGCGGTAAGCATCAGCGAGCTGCCCGCAAAGGGCGTGGTCGTGGACGGGCTCAGCGAGAGCGTGGTCGCCGTCTTCTTGACGGTGATGGTAACCGCCGACGAAGTTGAGTTGTAGTAGTTGTTGTCGCCGCTGTAGAAGCCCACAATCTGGTGCGATCCCCCGCTGGAAGGCACCTCGATCAGCGTGTTGGCTGTGGACGGCGATCCGGGAACCACCTGCTTCACTCCCTGGCTGACGCCGTCTAGCCGGAAGTCCACGGTTCCGGTGGGTGGCGATGCGCCAATGCCTGCGTCCAGCGAGGTAATGACGGCGGAAACGGCCAGCGTACTGCCCGCGGTGGGCGTGTAGGTTTCCGGAGTGACAGTGGTCGTGGTAGAGCTAGGCTCGACCTCGACCACTACCGGCTGCGAATCCGCGGCGGCATAGTTGGAGTCGCCGCTGTAGTTGGCCTGGATGGGATGGCCGCCCTGCGTCAGAACGCCGGTCAGGGTGACAGTCGCCGTGGAAGCCAGCGCGTTTTCCTTGACCAGCGTCACAACGGCCACGTTGGAGTTGCTGGACTGATCGAAGAAACTGATAGTGCCGGTGGGCGCAGGCCCACCCGTCTGTGAGACCACTTTGGCGGAGAGAATCACGGAGCCGGATGGGTTAATGGTCTGGCTCGTTCCGGTGGTGTTTTCTACTTGGACCAGCCCCTTGCCCGTGGCCGGAACCGCATTCCAACGAGCCACAAGCGCCTGCGCATTCACCGCGCCCAACCCCGTGGCCAGATCGAAGCCCGGTCCGGCGGCAAAGCCGATCTGTCCGGTGGCACCGCATCCTGGGCTGCCGGCAGCGCAATAAAGCCGTGCATTGCCCTCTTGCACGTCGTCAATCACGCCGTTTTCCCGGCTCAATTCATAAAGGTGCGGTGCGAGATTGCCTTGCGGGCCATACTTCTGCGCCACCAGCGCGGATATGCCGGCGAAAAGGGCCGCGGCAGCGGAACTGCCTCCACTGCGGACTAGAGAGCATCCCTGGGCGGCCTGATCGCCGCTCAGGCAAAAAGCCAGACCCCGGTTCACGCCGGTGTCTATGGCCGTAGGCAACACCAGGTCGGGAAGCAAGCGATGCTGGGCGCCGGCTTCCCGCAGCTGTGGACCGGGGATCGGCTGCCAATCGGGCGAACCATACAGCTCGCTTCTTCCACCGCCTCCCGCATACGCCGGATCGGCCGCATTCACCGGGGACCATCCTGTCAAAGCCGACGTATTTGCACTGCTGAAGGCCGCCGTGCCCACCGCCGTATTCCATGGCGTGGAAGCCAGGGCATTGACCCCGTAGCCGCTGGTGACCGGCGCATCGCTCCCTGCGGCACGGCAGGCCGCCGGGCCGCTGTCGCCCGTGGCCGCAATCACTGCGATGCCTTCGGCCGCCGCCTGGCGGTAAAGTGCCGCATAGAAAGCCTGGTGCGCCGGGCCCAGCGCCGCCTCGCACGACGAGTAGCCCACCGCGACCGTGTGCGAAAGCGCCAGGTCCACAATGGCCGCCAGCGAAAGGTCCACGCCGTCGGTGGCGCTGGTGGTGGCCGCGGGAACCAGCACGATACGCGCGCCCGGCGCGGCAGCTCCAGCCCAGGAAGCTGCAAGCACCGCCTCGGCCTCATCGCTGTTTCGTCCGGGATCGCCGCCCGACAGCTTCACTTCGACCGCGCTCAGAGGCAATCCAAAAGCGGCGCGAAATGCAGCCACATCTTCGCTGCGCACATTGCTTCGGGCCGCAATCGCGATCTGTTCGCCCGCGCCCCGCACGCCGGATGCGTGCAATACGTCCAGATGCAACAGTTGTTCGGCCAGTTGCGGGGTCAGCGCCTCGGCATGGCTCAGAGAGGACTCGGACGCGAGTTCGATCGCAGACGCCTTCACAGACACGGGCGCAGTCAAGGCCGGCGTCGATACAGCTCCATCCAGCGAAACCAGCCCTTCAATCAATGGACTCAGCGCGCCCGGCACGCTGAAACTGCCAACCAGCACGGCGCGCGTGCCCCCAGCAGTCGTCGCAGAGTGGATCTGGGTATGAAAAGCCTGCTCCACCTGGGCAACCGTGCCGGAGAACTCGATCCATCCCCGTCCGGCCGGCGGTGGCGCCACGGTAAAGCCCCCGCGCCGCAACCAATCAGCCACCGCACTCACATCTGTCCGCGAATTGCCATAAGCATCCGCAAAAGCCTCGGGGGTGAGCCAGTGATGATACGCGGCCGATGCCGGATTTTGCTGATTCTCAAGTTCCTTGGTCAACGCCTGACGCTGGGTTGCGGAGGGAGCCAGCAGCAGCAGCATTCGTTCAAGCCGCTCGCCCGGTGGCGCAGGACCCAGATCCGCCGCTGCCGCGATCGCATCCGGGCGGACCGTTGAGAGGACCACCGCATCGGAAGAACGCCAATCGCCGGCTATCCGGGAGACCGGGCTTCCCACAGGCCGGCCCTCGTCCGCAGGGTTGTCACCTGCAGACTGCGCAACGGCCGCCCCGAGACTGGATAGGAGAAGACCTGCAAGCGCCAGACCGAAGCTTCCTTTGTGGGCCATGTTCCTCTTTAGGCACAAACCGTGAGAATGCTGGGTCACTTTCCGGCCAAATGGAAGACCACGTTTCATCTTCCGTCTTGGAACGGATTCCACGCCCTACCACTTTTGGGCAGCGGCCTTCAAAATATGTTGCGCTTCGACCCGATTGTATAGCGGCGGCTGGCCGGCAGGCAGCACTTAAATGCGCCGCTCGGACACGGCAAGGCAATACCCTGTGGAGAAGTGGGTCCGGCAGCCCCGCTGGAGGAGCTGGGGCTGCCGGAACGATCGCTACTGAATGCCGAGATCGGAAAGCACTTTGGGCTTGGCTTCGTCCACGGCCAGCAGATTGTGGCAGGCCGCGCAGTCTTGCGTGATGCTGGTGCCGTCCTTGGCCGCGTGGTCGCCGTCATGGCAGCGGAAGCAACCGGGATAACTCATGTGCCCGATGTGATTGGGGTGCGTTCCCCAGGTTACCTTCATGTCCGGGAAGACATTCTGGCTGTAGAGGGTCACCAGCTCGTCGCCCGCCGCCTTCACCTGCGCCGCCTTGCTCTGCAGCACTTCGGGATGCTCGCTGCGATAAAAGGCCGCAAGCTGCTCGGGAATCTTCGTGCGCGCTTCATCTTCGCTTGCGTAGCTGGCCTTCAGCAGCTCCAGACCCTTCTTGTGAACCCAGGGCAAGTCGGGACTTACTGCGCCATCGGCCATAGCCCGATTCAGCGCATCCTCCGCGGTCAGGAAGGTGTGCGCCGCGCGGTTATGGCAGTCGATGCAATCCATCACCCTCCGCTCGCCTTGCGGTACACCGTTGCCGGCTGCTTTGGTTGCAAAGACCGTCTCCGATCCGTCGGCGTTTTGCTTCTGCACCCAGGGGATGGTCGTACGGGTGGAGTCGGTGGCGATGTATTCAATGTGTCCCAGGTGGACGCCGTGGATGCCGGTCAGATGCGACAGCGAATCCTGCCCGCCTAGGTGAAGCGCTACCACCGTCTGCGTCTCGGAGTTCTTCTCGTCGTCGGCAAAGCTGGACTTGACCAGCAGTTTCTCGCCGACAAACCGTGCCGGGGTGTGGCAGCCCTCGCAGATATCGCGCGCCGGACGCAGGTTCTTCACCGGCGATTCGATCGGCTCGGGATAGGTATGAAACGAAACTTCAACCAGCTGCTTGGTGCCGTTCACCTTGGCCGCAAAATAAGAGGCCGCGCCGGAACCGATATGGCAGTCGACGCACGCCACGTGCGAGTGCGCCGAGACCCGGTAGGCCGTGTACTCGGGATGCATCACGTGGCACGACTGCCCGCAGAACTGGGGCGAATCCATGTAGGCCGCGCCGCGATAGCTGGCTACGGACACGATCAGCAGGTTGGCGATCGTGGCCACCAGGACGATGTCCAGCCCGTGGCGAAAGACCTTGTCGTTGAAATCGACCTTGGGAAACTCGGCCGGAATCAGCCCCGCCTGCTGCAGCTTGCGGCGGCGCAAATAGACGCCCACCGGGATGAGCAGCAACCCGAGCACGAACAGGCCCGGCATCACCAGGAAGAAAATCAGTCCCAGGTAAGGATTGATCGTGAAATGGCCGAAGGTCTCAGCCAGCCAGAACGCGACCACGGTAATGCCGGCAGCGGTGGTAATGGCGCCACCCGCCAGGCTGATGGGGTTGTTGCCGAAAAACAGCGCCGGCCGCACCCAGCTTTCACGAAATTTCTGCAACAGAGACACTTCGGCTCCCCTGACTCAAAAGAAATGGCCCGCCGGCAGGCGGGCCTTGGTTTTTCCCTACTTCAGTCCCCGATAGAACGTCACCGAATCCTTGATCTGGTCGTCGGTGAGCTTGTCCTTGAACGGCTTCATCTTCCCCTTGCCATTCTTTACCGAGGCAAACATCTCGTCCGCGGTCAGCTTCTTGATGTCCGGGTCGGTGGCCGCTTTGATGCCCATCATCTTGGCCATGGCTGGATTGGGCGTGCCGGTGGCGCCATGGCAGCTCTTACAGTTGGCGTTGTAAACCGCTTCGCCGCCGGATTGGGCGAAGCCCACGGTACAGGCCATCGCTACAACCGCGGCCAGTACCACCTGGGATCGAATTCCTCTTGTCATCGAGAAAACTCCTTTTTCATGTCAGTGCTCAGTTTACGGCTGTCCGCGCTTGCCGCACCCTGCGGCACCGTGGAATCGTCTGCGTGGCCTACTTCAGCGTGCGATAGTAGGCTACCGCATCCTTGATCTGTTCATCGGTGAGCTTGTCCTTGAACGGCTGCATCTTGCCCTTGCCGCCTTTGGTCGCGTCGAACATCTCGGCCGCGGTGTGCTTCTTCACCTCAGGATCGCTGACCGGCAAGGTTTTCGTCGCCTTGCCCATCGGCGTGTCCGCCTGGCCCGTGGCGCCATGACACATCTGGCACTTGGCTTTATACGTCGCTTCCCCCGCGGATTGCGCGGAACTGGCGGCGCACGCCACAAACAAAGCCATCGCCGCCACAACCACCAATCGAATTGTCGTTCTCATCGTATGACTCCTTTTAGGCCCCCCGGGGAAATTCAGCTGTCTGGGCTGGAAAATTGAGCGGGCCGGCACTGCTTCGAGCCAGCCCGCCCAGGCAAATGCAACCTAAGAAGCATACTTGTTCTGTCTGGCCACGCATCGTTCGCCTCTTACCCCGTGGACTTGATAAAAAAACTGCTGGTGTTGGAACCGTGAATGGCGATGTGGCAATTCGTGCAAGCTTGTGCCTGCGCTCCCTGCATATGAAACGTGCGCAGTCCCGACCCGGCGGCATTGATCGACGGCGCATGGCACTGCAGGCAGATTGCATTCACACTGGCGCGGTTTAGCAGGCGCGGGTTCGGACTGCCGTGCGGAGCGTGGCAGGCGGTGCAGCCCTCGGCCTTGATCACGTTGTGCTCATAGACAAAGGGTCCCGCGGTCTCGGTGTGGCATCTGGTGCAGACCGCGGCCTGTTGCGTTGAAGTCCTGAGGCTCTTCTTCTCCAATGCGCCATGCGGGTCGTGGCAGTCGGAGCACTGCATCCTGCCTTCGTTCACCTTGTGGCGGTAGGGCATCGAGAAATCCGGTTTGACGTCGCTGTGGCACTCAAAACAGAGATTGGGCTGGACAGCTTTTAGCAGGTGCTCCTTATCCTCGCCGGCGTGAATGCTGTGGCAGCCCACGCAGCTCACATTTCCCTCGCCGTGGGAGGTGCGCTCAAAGCCTGGGTGCTCGTCCTGGTGGCAACTCAGGCATCTGTCATCCACTTCCCTGGCCGAAGCCGCGGCAAACGAAAAGATC
>Ga0326727_10019161_pt1 | contig 13813 bp, 12 predicted proteins | sample MB2enrmetagenome_FD_207643 | JGI IMG/M metagenome (GOLD analysis project Ga0326727, IMG submission 207643) | Lab enriched peat soil microbial communities from McLean, Ithaca, NY, United States - MB29MY | ecosystem: Environmental > Terrestrial > Soil > Wetlands > Peat | place: USA: New York... | reverse complement strand
AGGAAGAAGAGCGAAGCGCCGAGAATGACCATCCCACCGATGTCGAACTTGGCCTTGATCCTTGGGGAGCGTTCCCTCAGCATCAGGAATCCGACCGTGGTCGCGACGACTCCGATGGGGAGGTTGATGAAGAAGATATAGCGCCAGTTCAGAAAGGTGACGATGGCGCCGCCGACGAGGATCCCCAGAATCGCGCCCAGCGAGTAGCCGGTCCCCGTGATTCCGAATGCTTTCCCTCTCTCGTTCTGCGGAAACGTGTCGGCGATGATTGCTCCGCTGTTCGAGTAGATCAGGGCCCCTCCCAGCCCCTGCACCGCCCGGAAACCGATGAGCTCGGGCCCGCTGGCTGAGAGGCCGCACAGCAGTGAGCCGATGGTGAAGGAGGCAAATCCGAAATTGTACATCCTGACCCTCCCGAACATGTCGCCGAGCCTGCCGACCTGCGTGCCGAGTGTCGTAATCACGAGGAGATATGCCATGATCACCCACACCATGCTGATGAGGGCAGAGTGGAGGTCCCGCGTCATGACGGGCAGGCCGAGGACGACCGCCGAGGTGTCGATACCGCTCATCGTCACCCCCAACATGACGACCGCGATCGCAACGTTGCGATAGTGCCGCTCGGCCGCTGACACGGAGCGGACCGTCCCGCTCGTGGCCGCGCTGCTTGATGACTTGTCCAAGATAGAACAGCCTGTGATCAGGGGTGGGTCTTGGTTGTCTTCTTCAGGACGTAGTCGAAGAACTTCTCTGTCGCTCCGTCAGCAGAAGTCCATTCGGCGCGCAACCTCGTCTTCTTTTCTGCTCTTCTCAACGCGGAAAGAAGAGAGCGGTTCAACTCCTTGGCGCTATCCCCAGCCATCTCCGCATCGACGATGAACTCGTCTTTCGCTTCTTTGACGTGGCCCGTCCTGACGAGCTGCTGCAGAACGGGTTTGATCGCCTGAAGGTTCGCAGTGCTCACTCGTGCCACGACCCTGAAGTGTTTGTTTGCCACTTGCAGTTGGACGTCAAGACACCAGTATTTTAGAAAAGCGCTCCTTGAACTCTACTGGTGGGATCCCGGAACGGTGCCCGGCGACTTGGGCAGATGCGCGATGATCCAGACGGCCGCGAAGAGAAGGACGCCAGCCAGTACGAAGGTCGTGTAGAATCCAAGGTACACCGAGATGAATCCTGACGCGAGGGATCCTCCCATGGTAGCTACGCCGACGACGGCTGAATAGACCCCCAGGGCTGCACCGGGGTTCTTCCTCTGGACAGTGTTGAACATCATCGTGTTCGAAGAGGTGTAGTAGACTCCGAAGGCTATCCCGCCGGCGATCGGATACATCACGAGGGCCGGGACGATGAACAGGGGGCCCGCCAGAAGCAACGCGGCCGCTCCGATCACGACGTAGGACCATCCACGGAGGAGCAGCCCCTGGGCGCTGGTCGTGACCAGCGACTGATTGCCCACGTAGGGCCCAGCCCACTGGAAGGTCAGCGTCTGAGCCACCGCTCCGGCCAGGATGACCGCAAAGGTCTCGACTTCTGTGATGGAGAAGGCGGACATGGCCGGCACAAAGGAGGTGTTGAAGAGGCCGCTGGACAGATAGAACAGGATCGTGGATAGGTAGAAGAGCGGCACGTAGCTGGTGAGACTCGAATGGAGCCCTCTGAAGACCCTCCTGAAGTCCGAGGCCTTCGGAGCTTTGATGAAGAAGACCGGGAGGGTGAGGAGCCTGTTGAAGAAACTCGATCTTCTCATGGCGACGTTCTCCCTTTCGAGGATGAAGGCGGGCTCCGAGATGGTGAGCACCGAGAGGGCCGCCGAGGCCAGGGCGCAGAAGCCCAGTGGGACAAAGAGCTGAGTCAGCGAGAACTCCTCTGACCACAGCGTGCTCAGGACGAGACCGCCCGCGTATCCGACGCTCGACATCATGGACAGCTTGGCGAAGGCCCCCGCCCACTTCCCCTTCTCCTCAGTCTCCATGATCAGGAGGTTGAGCGGCGTCGCGGAGGCCACGGAGACGAAGGAGAAGACGGAGTACGTGGCAATCGTCCCGGCGGTCGACCTGTCGAAGTAGAACGAGACCAGCACCACCGCCATGACCGCGTAGCTGGCAGCTATGAGACCTCGGCGGCTGTGCAGCCTGTCGGTCGTGAAGCCCCAGAAGATCGCGGCGGGGATGCTGACCCCGTTGAAGATGGCGATGGCCAGACTGCTGTAGATGGTGCCCAAGGTGACCCCGTTCATTTCGATGAGGTACAACTGAATCAGCGTGCTCAGCGGGCCGGTGGCAAGCGCGATCGGGAAGACCGAATAGACCCAGTTGGTCTTCCTCTTCCGTTTCCCCCCCTTCGGCTCCACGAGTCCAACCCCTGCCGAGCTCTGTTCATCTGTGTATCGAACCGAACTCGCTTCCCTGCAGAAAGCTGAATTAATGCGGGAGGGAGACTCCTAGTTCTATGGCTCTCCTCGGGAGACAACTCGCCGTGGCCTTCCCCGACACGGTGCTGGAAGAAAGGGACGCGCCCAGGGACAAGACCGCCAAGCTGGGCCTGATTGCGAGAGCCTGTTCCATCTACGGCGTTGACGTCATCCAGGTCTTCAGGGACGACAAGAGACGTGGAGAGCCGACGCTGATAACAAAGGTGCTGGAGTACCTCGAGACTCCCCAGTACCTCCGGAGGAGGCTGTACCCCCTTGACGACGTGCTCAGGTACGCCGGCCTCCTTCCCCCTCTGAGGATACCCTCGCACAAGCCCAAGGTGCCGTTGGAGAAGCTCGTTGTGGGGGACGTGAGGGAGGGAATCACCAACTCGGACGGGACCGTCGACATCGGGCTCGACAAGAATCCTCGATTGCAGGGGAGGACCGGGGCTGACAGGAGAGTGACGGTCCGGATTACGTCCACGGCTCCGCTGACCGCGGAGTTGATCCCGAGGGACCAGGTCAACGAATACTGGGGCTACTCAGTGGAGACCGGGACGGTCGAGGAGATCTTCTCCGACCAGAGGTTCGGGCTCAGGGTGGCCACCTCAAGGTTCGGGAACTCCCTCCAGTCTATGATCCCCCGCTTGAGGAGCGCAGTCCTCAAGGCCGGCGGTGTGAAGCTGATCTTCGGCTCCCCTTCGAGAGGCCTCTTCGACATAGTCGGCCCCGAACTGGCACGGAAATCCGACTACGTATTGAACCTGTTCGCGGATCAGCATGTTGAGACCGTGAGGGCAGAGGAGGCAATCTTCGCCGGTCTCAACCTCGTGAATATGCTCGTGGTCTGAGAAAGCTTAAGTGCAAACCGAGAAACGGGGTTCGGGAAAGGTTAGCGTGAGTTGGGTCACCGCAAGCATAGCGCGCCACGTAGAGGAAGTCTTGCATACAGGCCCAGAGGACGTGCCAAGAGTCTATTCCCAAGGATTAGGACCTGGCCCAAGGTCGAAAGCGAGAAGCCCACAATCCTAGGGTTCCCGGCATTCAAAGCGGGTACGATTCACGTCATCACGGTCGACGACAGGGCGAAGACTCCGAACTTCGGCAAGCCGCTCTTCAACATGTCAAGCGTGCTGTCGTTGCCCGAGGCTGAGGTTGTTGGTCTGCGTCTCTACAGTCATGAAGACGGACGGGACCTGCCGATCGCGGACGTGAAAGCGGCGGGTCAGACGTCGGAGAAGCTGCCGTTACAACGCGCCAGGCGCGTAGCCGCCATGATTTCGACTGTCCCGCACGACGTCGGGCTCTCCCAGAAGGAACCCATCGTGATGGAAGTCGGAGTTGCGGGAGCGGACGTGAAGTCCCAGGCAGACTACGTCCTCGGATTGATCGGGAAGAAGGTGAAGTTTGCGGATGTCTTCAAGGCCGGCATGTACGTCGATGTATTGGGGATTACGAAGGGCAAAGGGTTCGAGGGTCCGGTCACCAGGTTCGGGGTCAAGAGGAAGCAGCACAAGTCTAGGAAGAGCGTCAGAGCAGTAGGAGTGATAGGCCCCTGGCACCCTGCAGCGGTAATGTACACTATCGCCAGGGCAGGGCAGATGGGCTTCCACCAGAGGACAGAGACCGGAAAGAGGATCCTGTTGGCTGCGAACGCGACCGAGAAGCCGATAACCCCGGCTGGCGGCTTCCTCCATTTCGGCGAGGTGAGAGGCGACTACGCGGTCCTGAGAGGTTCCGTGCCAGGTCCGGCCCGGAGGTTCGTGATGGTCAGATTCAGGGCGAGAGGGTTCACGAAGAGCCAGGCGCCGCCTCAGGTCGTCGAGCTAAGTCCGATGATAGGAAGATGAGCCAGATGAAGACAGAAGTCGTTGGTCTGGACGGGAAGCCGGCAGGAAAGATCGATGTACCGGAAGTGTTCTCCACGCAGCTGAGGCCGGACCTGATCAAACGAGCGTTCTGGCTCGTTGGCTCTCATGGATTCCAACCGAAGGGGAGGGACCCGATGGCGGGCGAGAGGACGACGGCTGAGACACACAGCCCCCCGACTGGTACAGGAAGGTCCAGAATCCCAAGGGTGAAAGGAGAGAGGTACTCCAGATCCGGACTAGCCGGAGGCGTCGCAAGCGTAGTGAAGGGGCGCCTGCCCCATCCGCCGAGATCGGAAAAGGTGATCTATCTGGACATCAACAGGAAAGAGAGGCGTCTGGCGACGGACTCGGCCATCGCCTACACCGCGAGCCTCGACGCAGTGAAGGCGCGCGGTCATCGAGTCAAGAAGCTCGAACTGCCACTCGTGGTCACGGACGACATAGAGACCGTGGAGAAGACCACAGAACTGTTGTCGTTCCTGGAGAAGGTGGAGCTCGACGCAGAGCTGAAGCGGGTCGACGAGGGGTCGAAGAGGAGAACCGGAAAGTCGAGGCTCCGCGGGCGGGTGTACCGGACCAGGGTCGGACCTCTGATCGTGGTGACGAACGACAGGGGAGTCGGCAAGGCGGCGGGCGACATTCCGGGCGTCGAAGTCGCAAGAGTGGACAGTCTGAGTGTGATGGATCTCGCACCGGGGGGTGTCCCCGGAAGGTTGACGCTGTGGACTGAATCGGCCATGGGGACTTTGAGCGCAAGAGAAACGGAGGTAGAATCTTCAGATGCGGCTTGAAGACGCGCAGAAGCTCCTGAAACGGCCCTACGTCACTGAGAGGACCTTCGAACAGATCGAGAAAGAGAACAAGCTCTGCTTCGTGGTCGACGACAAGGCCTCGAAGTCGCAGATAGCGAGGGCCTTTGAAGCGCTCTACGACGTGAAGGTAGCGGCGGTCAACACTGAGAGGACGGTAAAGGGGAAGAAGGCCTTTGTCAGGCTTCGCGAGGAGCGCAAGGCCGCGGAGTTGGCGACGAGGCTGGGCCTGGTGTAGAGATTGGGAAAGAGAATCCTTCAGCGCAGAAGAGGAAAGGCTGGAATCCAGTTCAGAGCGCCAATCAAGGGTAAGATTGCCCCTGTAAGGTACCCGAGAATCGGACCCGACTCGCAGGGAACTGCGACGGTCACGGCTCTGATGGACGAGAGGGGCAGGTCAGCCCCGCTCGCGCAGATAGGATACGGGAACCACAGGTTCGCCTACGTTCCGGCGGTCACGGGCATGTCGGTGGGGAAGCAACTTTCTATGGGGGCAGGCGCGGCACCGGTCCCCGGGAACATGATGCCCTTGTCGCAGATTCCGGAGGGCACGAGGATCTGCAACATCGAGCTAAGGCAGGGAGACGGGGGAAGGTTGGTGAGGGCCTCTGGCACCTCTGCGGTCCTCTTCTCAAAGGCAAACGAGAAGGCGATCATCAAGCTGCCGTCCGGCAAGAACATCCTGATCGACGACAGGTGCAGGGCGATGGTCGGCGAGATCGCCGGAGGGGGAAGGCGCGAGAAGCCGTTCCTGACGGCGGGCGCGAGGCACCACGCCATGAGAGCATCGGGCAGAGTCTATCCGCGCATGAGAGGGATAGCGATGGCGGCAGTCTACCATCCCTTCGGCGGAGGAAGGCATCAGCATCCGGGCAAGTCGACCAGCACGTCGAGAAACGCGCCTCCTGGAAGGAAGGTAGGGTTAATAGCGCCGAGAAAGACCGGAAGGAAGAGATTGGCCAGGGCGAGCGTGGAGGTAAAGTAGTTGCCGAAGGAGTTCAGGTACAGGGGGCGGTCCATCGAGGAGCTCAGCTCGATGTCCACGGAGGCGCTCCTTGAGTTGCTGCCCTCCAGAGCCAGAAGGTCGCTCAACAGAGGAGTCTCCGAGGAGAAGAGGAAGATACTGGAGGATGCGAGGGCGATCAAGGAAGGAAGGCTACAGGGCCAGATCAAGACTCACGCGAGGGACATGATAGTCCTGCCGTCGATGGTGGGGCTCACCATAGGAGTCCACAACGGGAAAGAGTTCGTACCCCTCGAAGTGAAGCCCGAGATGATCGGCAGATACCTCGGCGAGTTCGTGATCACTAACAAGAAGGTCGTGCACGGGACACCCGGCATCGGCTCCAGCCGCTCGAGCCTCTACGTCCCGCTGAAGTGACCCGTTCGCCCCTGGTTCGCTCGCAGGGACGGTCGTCTTCGCAGCGCAGGATTCTGGCACGAGTGCGTCGACTGTATAGAGAGGCCGAATGGACGGTCGGCCGGGAGGCCGCTGGGCCTGCCCGTCGCTCTGGGTCGCACCTAGTTCCGGCGAGGTCAGCTTACCGTAGTCTGGGACTGTTCCCGGAGGAAGTTTAGCAGGTAACGAGGTCCGCCGACCCCCCTGCCAGTGGCGCCACTCGCGTTCCATCCCGTGAAGGACTGCGCTCCGGGCCACGCACCCGTCGTGGAGCCGCCCCCCCTGTTGGCGTACGTCACACCGAACCGAATGCCATCGAAGAACTTCTTGATCTCGCTCCTGTCTTTGGAGAAGATGCCGGCCGTGAGGCCGTACTCCGTGGCGTTGGCCTCCGCTATTGCTTCTTCCACAGTTGAGAACTCTTCGACGACGACGAACGGGATGAATAGCTCATCCTTGAAGAGCCTGTGATCTCGCGGGAGACCCGTCACGACCGTCGGCGAGACGTAATAGCCTCTTGTGAATCCACCCTCCCTCATCACCGTTCCTCCAGTGAGGACCTTGCCGCCCGCGGACTTCGCCTCATCCACCGCCGCCTTGAACGTCGCGACTGCCGCCTCGTTGATGACCGGCCCCATGAAGACGTCTTTGTCGCGCGGATCGCCGACGACCAGTTTGCCGACCCGGTCATCTAGTGCGTCGAGGAACTCGCGCGCGATACCTTTCTGGAGATAAAGACGGGAGGTCGCACTGCACTTTTGGCCGCCGTAGCCGTAGGCCGCCCTGACCGTCCCTTCGACCGCCTTCGCGATGTCCGCCTTCGCCGTGACTATCGTGGGGTTCTTGCTGCCCATTTCGAGCAGCATCGGTTTGGGGTAGGGCTGACCGGTGTGGAACCTCTTGTAGAGGCGCATCCCGACGACCCTCGAGCCCGTGAAGGCGATGCCGGCCACGTCAGGGTTCGAGACGAATTCGTCCTCGAAGTTGGCCCCCGGACCGGTGACGAAGTTGACCGCGCCTGCGGGAACGCCCGCGTCGCTGAAGGCCTCGTAGAGCATCAGGCCGGTCAACGGCGCCTCGCTTGTCGGTTTCAGAATGACGGAGTTGCCTGTGATCAGAGCGCCCAAGACCATCCCGCTGGCGAGCATGAACGGGAAGTTGAACGGAGAGATGACGGGCCAGACCCCATACGGCTTGCCCAGGACGAGCGTGTGCTCTCCGGGTCCTCCTGGTCCCATCTTGGTGGTGTACCCCTTCTCATCGCGCATGAGCTTCGCACAGTACTTCACGGAGTCTACGGCCTCCCACGCTTCCGCAAGCGCCTCGAGCCGGTTCTTCCCGACCTCGTAGGTTATCGCTACGGCTATCTCGAACTTCCTTTCGTCAACGAGCTTGGCGTATCTCTCCATCACCCTGACCCGTTCCTGCCAAGGCTTCGAACTCCAGACCTCGAAACCCTCCTTCGCCGAAGCTATCGCCTCGACCGCATGCTCCCGGGTGCCGACCTGGAACTTCCCGACCACAATCGAGGTGTCGATGGGACTCCGGTGCTCGAACTCGCCCGCCCCGGACCAGACCTTCTTCCCTCCGATGAACATCGGATAGCGGCTGCCGAGCTTCGGTTCGAAACGCTTCAGCGCTGCCTCGAACTTCGGGTGCAGGCTCTCGTCGGCGAAGAGAGTCACGTAGGTCACCTTTGGCGCAACTTTCTTGGGCATCTAGGCCGGCGCGACCTGCTGCTCTACTTAACGTTTCCCGGCTCGGCTAGGTTTTCGAGACTCCGAGGCGCGAAGGTTTGGCCCGCCACGGAAGAGAACTCAATCCCCACCGCTTCTTTCACCCTGTCGAACGAGATCGTCTCCCCGCTGAGCCGTTCCATCGACGTCATCATGGCGGGGTCGAGGCCGCACGGCCTGATGAGGTTGAAGTATGACAGCTCCGTGTTTACGTTTAGTGCGAACCCGTGGTAGGTCACCCAATTGGTCACCGTTACCCCGACGGAGGCGAGCTTCTTGCCCCGAACCCAGACCCCTGGGTGGCCTTCCAGCCTCTCGCCTTCGATGCCGAACCTGCGCACGGCTCTCATGACGGCTTCTTCGATGTTCCTGACGTGTCTGCGCACGTCATGGTCTTCAAGCAAGAGGACAGGATAGCCCACGAGCTGTCCCGGGCCGTGGTAGGTGGCATCGCCACCCCGCTCGACCTGAAAGACAGGGACATCCTGGGGTCTAAAGTTCTCGGGGGACGTCTTCTTCCCCAGTGTAATTACGTGGTCATGTTCAAGGAGGATCAGGACATCCGGGATCTCTCCCCTCGCCCTCTGACCCGCGAGCCTCCTCTGGAGCTCGAGCGCAGCCCCGTACTCCATCCTGCCGAGGTCGAGGAGTGCTCCAGTCATGTCCTCAGCTGGTGAATCGGCTTCCCTGCTGCCGACTCGGACGCCTCCATGATCGCTTCTGAGAGCGTCGGATGAGGATGGATGGTCAGGGCGATGTCCTCCACCGTGGCGCCCATTTCGATCGCGAGAGCCGCCTCGCTGATCAAGTTTGAGGCCTCTGGGCCGACGATCTGGACGCCGAGGACGAGGCCGTCGTCTGCCTTCGAGACGACCTTGACGAACCCCTCCCCCTCTCCACTGGAGAGGGCCCTGCCCAGAGCAGCGAACTGGAACCGTGTCCTCTTCATGCTGTAACCTGCCTGGACGGCCTTGGCTTCAGTGAGGCCGGCGCTGGCGACCTCTGGGTCGCAGAAGACGGCGTCGGGGATCACCTTCCAGTCTGCAGCGCTTGGCAGACCAGAGATGCACTCCGCGGCGACCACGCCCTCTTTCGACGCCTTGTGAGCCAGCAGTGGCGGGCCACGCACGTCGCCTATGGCGTAGACCCAACGGGCTGACGTCTGCATCCTGTTGTCGGTCATGACGAAACCCCTTTGGTCTGTCTGGACCCCGATCGCCTGGAGGTTCATCCTCCCGGTCCTAGGTTTGCGCCCTACGCTGACAAGGATCTTGTCAACTTCCACGGTCACCACACCTTCCGGGGTTTCCACTTCGACCTTTGCGGCCGACCCTCCCTTGGAGACCCTGGCGACCTTGGACTTCAGATGGATCCTGACGCCTCTCCCCTCGAACTTGCGCTGAACCACGCGGACGACCTCGGGGTCGCTGCCGGGCATCAACTGGTCCATCACTTCGACTAGGGTGACGGCGCTTCCGAGCTTCTGGAACATCGAGGCGAACTCCAGCCCGATTGCGCCACCTCCCACGATCATGAGTCTCTTCGGGGCGCTCGTCAGCTCGAGGCCCTCCCTCGAACTGATTACCGTGTCCCCATCGAACTCCAACCCCGGCAGCTGGACCGTCTCTGTGCCTGTCGCTATCACGAGGTTCTTTGTCGAGATCTCTTCCTGGCCTTCCGCCGTCTTGACCATGACTCGGTTCGTTCCCACGACCTCTGCCTCTCCCATGATTATCGTGACGTGATTGCCCCTGAGAAGCATCTCGACTCCGCTGACCAGCTTGGAGACGACCTCCGACTTCCACTTCTGCATCTGAGCGAAGTCGACTGTCAACCCGGAAGCCTTCAACCCGAACTTCTCAGCCTCCCTCACCCTGTCGAGGAGCTTGGAAACCGTAATCAGCGACTTCGAAGGGATACATCCGTAGTTGAGGCACTCGCCGCCAATCCTGTCAGCCTCCACGATGATCGTCTTCAGTCCGAGCTGGCCAGCCCTAATCGCGCACGTGTAGCCACCGGGTCCACCTCCGATGATTGTGACATCTGCTTCGAGCATGGCGGGTTCTGCCGGCGTCGTCCGACTTTATGGCTTAAACCTTGCTGAGCGCGTCCGCTGCTCAGAAGACTTCTGCGAGCAGCTTCTTGGTGTCCTGAAGGGTCTCGATGACCCTGCTTGTGAACCTCGCCGCGTAGGCCCCGTCGAGGACCCTATGGTCAAAAGAGAGAGAAAGGTAGGTGATGTCTCTCACTTCTACCCTGCCGTCCCGGACGACAGGCCGCTTGGCAATCTTGTGGAGGCCGAGGATGGCCACCTCAGGGAGGTTGATTATCGGCGTGGCAAAGAGTCCCCCAATCGCGCCGACGTTGGTTATCGTGAACGTGGAGCCACGCACCTCGTCGAGGGCGAGCTGCCCGCCTCTGGCCTTCTCTGCCAGCTTCTCTATCTCGCCCGCGAGCTCGAAGATGTCCTTCGTGTCGACGTCCTTCACGACGGGGACGACCAGGCCCTGCTCGGTGTCCGTGGCGACTCCGATGTTGTAGTACTTCTTCAGGACGATGTTCCCTGCCTGCTCGTCGAGCGACGAGTTCACGTATGGGAACTCCCTCAGGGCGGGCACGAGCGCCTTGATCACGAACGGGAGATAGGTTAGGCGAACGCCTCTCTTCTCCGCGCTTCCCTTGAAGGCCTCGCGGAGGAGGACGAGCTCGGTCATGTCGGCCTCGTCCACGTGGGTGACCTGGGCCGCAGTTTGCTTCGACTTCACCATCCTCTCGGCGATTATCTTCCTCATCCCCCGGAGCGGAACGACCTCCTCTCTTGCGCCGTGGGCGGCGGGCACTTCAGCTTGGACCGTCGCAGAGGGAACGACCCTTGGAGCCGCGACCGTGCGCCTCAGGTCTTCGTCAGTCACGCGTCCCTGGGGGCCCGAGCCTCTGACAGCGGAGATGTCGATGCTGAGCTCTCTGGCCAACCGCCTCGTTGCGGGCGTGGCCAGCACACCGGGCGAAGCCTGTGTGGGTTGCGTCTGCTGGGCCGGAACGGCTCTTGCAGGACTTGCCAAGCCCTGCGTGGGCGCTGGTATGACGGCCCCGGATGATCCGTCGTCTATCACCACGATCGTCTGACCGACCTTCGCGATGTCGCCTTCATTGGCCAAGATCTTGGCGACCTTGCCGCTTCTGGGCGCCGGTATCTGCACGTTGACCTTGTCGGTCATCACCTCGACAAGCGGTTGATCCTCCTTGACCTGGTCGCCCTCTTTGACCATCCACTTCAGGATCTCGCCTTCGGCGACCCCTTCGCCCAAGTCTGGAAGCTTAAACTCAAAGACCAATGACTGGTCAGAGCAACTCGACCGGCGGACTCTATTAGTGTTTTTCGAGGCTAGTATCTGGTCAGGTCCGCCGCGGCCTTGACAATCCTCTCCTTGCTTGGGATGTAGTAGTCCTCCAGCTTCGCGAGTGGCACGACCGTGTCGAACCCCGTGACCCTCTTCACTGGGGCCTTCAGGTAGTCGAGGGCCTTGTCAGCCACGGTGGCGGCTATCTCGGCTCCGATGCCGAGAGTTCGGGGGGCCTCGTGTACGATCACGATTCTGCCCGTCTTCTGGACCGAGCCCAGGATGGCGGGAAAGTCGAGCGGGGAGACGGTGCGGAGGTCGATCACCTCCGCAGAAATGGAATGGTCGCCTTGCAACGCGTCCGCGGCCTGCAGAGTGGGAACCATCATCGCCCCGTAGGAGACCAGGGTCACATCGGCCCCTTCCCTTACGACCTTGGCTTTGCCAATCGGGATGGCGTACTCCTCCTCTGGGACCTCCATTTTCGGCGAGTCGTAGAGCCTCTTGGGCTCCATGAATATGATGGGGTCTGGCGCGAGCAAAGCTGAACAGAGAAGTCCTTTCGCATCGTACGGGTTGGACGGGATGACCACCTTCAGACCTGGAGTGTGCGCGTAGTACGCCTCGGGTGAATCTGAGTGGTGCTCCGGCGCCCTGATTCCGGCCCCATAGGGAAAGCGGATGACCCCCCTGGGCGCGTACCTGCCCCTCGTTCTGTTCCTCATCCTTGCTACGTGTGCGAAAATCTGGTCGAAGGCTGGGAGGGTGAAGCCGTCGAACTGGAACTCTGCAACAGGGACCATGCCTCCTATCGAAAGACCCACGAACATCCCGGCGATTCCGAGCTCCGCGAGCGGGGTATCGAAGACCCTGTCCGGGCCGAACTCGTCCTGGAGTCCGCGAGTGACCTGAAAGACACCGCCGTTCTCTCCTACGTCTTCACCGAAGACGACGACCTTCTCCTCGCGTTTCATCCCTTCACGTAGAGCCATGTTGACCGCGTTTCTGATGTTGACACCCGGCTTTCCGCCCTTGAGACTGGGCTCGGCTGCTGCATCGCCTTCCTGTCTCTGGGGGCCACCGAAGACCTCTGCTCGCTCCTCCAAGAGCGCAGGCGTCGGGTACGAGTACATGTAGTCGAATATGACGGAGGGGTCGAGGGCTGGAATCGCGCGATAGGCCGCGACAGTCTCTGCCATCTTCCTCTGGGCCTCCTGAGCCACAGCCTCCTTAGCCGCGTCGTCAAGGAGTCCCCTCGACCGGAGATACTTCTCGAAACGCGTGATCGGGCTGCGCTTCTCCCACTCGGCGATCTCCTCGGGAGCTTTCAGCTTGTTGGACACGAGTTCCGCCGTTGTATGCGGGCCGAGCCTGTAGGTGGAGAACTCAATCAGTGTGGGCCCTCCTCCCCTCCTGGCCTTTTCCGTTGCGTACTTCGTCGCCTCATAGGAGGCGATGGCGTCGTTTCCGTCGACCAGTATTCCTTCGAAGCCGTAGGCGACCGCCTTCTGCGCAATCGTCATCGAGGCAGTCTGCTGGTCCCGCTTGACCGAAATGGCCCATTGGTTGTTCTCCACGCAGAAGACGACCGGGAGGTCGTAGATCCCGGCGAAGTTGAGTGATTCGTGGAAGTCGGCCTTCGATGTTCCCCCGTCGCCTGTGCATGCGAGCGTCACCGACCTCTCTCCCTGCAGCCATCGGGCCATCGCCAGACCCACGGCGTGCGGGAGCTGGGTCGCGACTGGGACCGCGAGAGGGAGCATGTTGAGTGTCTCGGGTATCTGCATTCCTCTCTCGTCTCCTCCCCAGTACTGGAGCAGTTGGTAGGGAGGTATGCCAAACGCGAGCATCCCTACCGAATCCCTGTACATCGGCACGTACCAGTCTCCCCTTTCCAAGGCGTTGATGAAGCCGACCTGAGCTCCCTCCTGCCCCTTCCCCGGTGCATAGGTTCCGATCTCCTTGAGGGTGGAGAGGTTGCTCGCCTTGTCGTCGAAGACTCTGCCGAAGATCATCTGCTCGTAGAACCTCCTGAGCACGGAGGGGCTGATGCCCGGCTCCTTCCCCCTGATCGTCCCTTCTGGGGTGAGCCTCTGGTACATCACCTCATCTGCGTTAGAGAACTTGAAGTCTGCCTCGCTGATGATTCTCGGCATCTCGTCGGGGCCCGAGCTCTTCAAGAAATCCGACTCGGTCAAACCCGCGTTTCGACGCCCGCGGTCATATAAGACTGGTGATTGT
>Ga0326727_10019158_pt1 | contig 13814 bp, 12 predicted proteins | sample MB2enrmetagenome_FD_207643 | JGI IMG/M metagenome (GOLD analysis project Ga0326727, IMG submission 207643) | Lab enriched peat soil microbial communities from McLean, Ithaca, NY, United States - MB29MY | ecosystem: Environmental > Terrestrial > Soil > Wetlands > Peat | place: USA: New York... | reverse complement strand
ACTCGCCACCGCTGACGCCGGCAAGGTCCGCCTCGGCGGCTGCGCTCCGTCACTCGCCACCGCCGATGCCGGCAAGGTCCGCCTCGGCGGCTGCGCTCCGTCACTCGCCACCGCTGACGCCGGCAAGGTCCGCCTCGGCGGCTGCGCTCCGTCACTCGCCACCGCCGATACCGGCAAGGTCCGCCTCGGCGGCTGCGCCCCGTCACTCGCCACCGCCGACGCCGGCAAGGTCCGCCTCGGCGGCTGCGCTCCGTCACTCGCCACCGCCGATGCCGGCAAGGTCCGCCTCGGCGGCTGCGCCCCGTCACTCGCCACCGCCGACGCCGGCAAGGTCCGCCTCGGCGGCTGCGCTCCGTCACTCGCCACCGCTGACGCCGGCAAGGTCCGTCTGGGCGGCTGCGCTCCCTCCCTCGCCACCGCCGACGCCGGCAAGGTCCGCCGCACGCACTGACGACGCGGACCCGATACCACCGTTAGGCTAGACCGTTGGGCTGGGCACGCCGGGCAGGTTACTGCCCGGCTCTAGCTGTTTATTTCCCTGCATCCGGATAGGTGCCCCGTGTCGACCACCACCATCGCCTCCCCCTCGGCTGCCGATCAGGCAACGCCCCGGAAATCACCGCTCGTCGTTTTCCACCGCGTGCTGCCCTTCGGCCGACTGCCGCAGCGCGCGGACCGTTCGGGTGCAGGTTCGATGCCAACCAGGGCCTTCCGGTATTGTGAGCCGTCGAGCAGTGCGTCCGGCTTCGGCTACTACATCTTCCCGCCCATCAGCTTCAGTTTGCTGTGGGATGGCCAGGACATCAGGTGGACGTTCGACGGTGCGTCGGACTGGATGCCGCTCAAGTCGGTGCAATACCCCGGGTTTCGCGATCTGTTCGATTCGATTGCGCCGCAAGAGATACAGGAATACGCGCCACCCTTCCTGGTCGCCTTCCAGGAGCCAGGGTTGTTTCAGATGTGGACCGGTATCATCGCGCGCACCGCGCCAGGCTGGAGTCTGATGATCCGCCCACCGGTGAACGTGCCTCGGCCGGGCGGCTATGAACCGTTCGAGGGGATAATCGAAACCGATCGCTGGTTCGGCCCGCTGATCACCAACATCCGGCTGACGAAGACCGACGTACCAATCAACTTCAGCTCCGAATTTCCGCTGGTGCAAGTACTGCCGATTCCCCGGCAGTCATACGACGAAGCGACGCTCAACAATTATGAATTGGTGCCGGACCTGAAACAATTCACACCCGAGGACTGGGACGACTATTACGACACGGTCGTTCGGCCGCATGTGCAGGAAACGCGACCACGCGGCCAATACGCCGCTGCGGCTCGAAAGCGCCGCGCCGCTGAAGGGAGCAATCCCCCGGGCGGCTGACTTCGCCGCCATCGCTGCCTCGATCGGTGAGAGTCTAGGAAACGCCGCGCAGTTCGTGGGCGATCATGGATGTTGAGGCGGTACGCTCCGGTATGCCCGCCAAGCGCAAGCCTTCCGCACATATGTTGCGGTGTTCCTCGCGCTCCAATGGGCTTGTCATAAGGAACCGCTCGATCGTGAGATCGGGCTCCAGCGCCAGCAACCGCTGCCGCACGCGCGCCGCTTCCTGGGTCCGGCCGGTATGACCGAGCGCCGCCAGGTAAAGCTTGTGGCTTGCCGTAAACGATGGGTTCATGTCGATCACGGTCCGACCCACGGCGACCGCGGATTCGAAATCCCGTTTCAGCAAATGGATGTAGATATAGAACGTATCATAAAAGAACGCATGCGGATCAAGTGGCGACAGCTTCTTGTAGTGATTGTTCCGCCGCTCAGCCTCTTCCGGCTCACCCAGATAGGCGTAGGCAACCGCGGACAGTGCCCACGCCATCGCCAGGTTCGGATTGAGCGACAGTGCTCGCTCGTGCAGCACGATCGCCTCGCGCAGCCGGCGATGCAGAAAGGCTCTGACATGCCCCGCCACCGTGAGAGCGCGGGCATCGAACGGGTCTAGTATGATCGCGCGTTCCGCAAGTTTCCCGGCCTCCTCGATCGTCCCACGCGGGATCTCGGTCCATCCCTGGCCGACCAGAAACACGTGCCAGTAGGCATACCAGGCGTAAGCGGCCGCGTAGTCCGGCTCAAGGTCGATCGCACGCTGCAGGTAATCGCCGGCCTGCATAAACGGCCCACGCTCCATGCGCCCGATCAGAGGCAGCGCGCGAAGCACCAGATCATAGGCGGTTGGATTGACAGGCGGGCGTGCGGACGTCCGCTTCGCCTCGATCAGCAGGATCTCCGGATCGATCTGTGCCACCACCTCGGCGGCGATTTCGTCCTGCAACGACAGCAGGTCATGCGACTGGCGATCGAAACGCCGAGCCCAGACGATCTGGTTGCCAGCTCGCAGATCGAGCAGTCGCAGAGTGATACGCAGTCGCGTCCGCTCCTTCTGGACGGTGCCATCCAACAGGAAGTCAATGCCGAAGGTGCGGCGAATTGCGTCCTCGTCGCGCGACTCGGTCGCGAAGCGGGCGAGCGAATTGGAGGAGACCACGAACATCCAACGGAACCGGGCCAACGCGGTGGTGATCTCTTCCGCCAGGCCCATGGCGAGGTGCGCCTCGTCGATCGAGGTGCCAACAAGTTGCAATGGCAGCACACCCACATGCGCACCACCACGGGTCGGCGCCGGAGACGGTTTCGGCTCCAGGACCGCCGGCGGTTCGTCGGCGTCCTCGACCGGCGCTGCAGGCAAGGCCGCCGGCGCAACGGGACGCGGGCGCAATCGGCTCCCGGTCGGCCCACGAATTTCAACCAGCAGTTTCTGCGTCTCGGCGGACGGCGCCGCGTCCAGCAGATCGGCCAGCACGGCCCGGCAGCGATCATAGGCCTGGATCGCCATGCCACGCTCGCCGCGCGCGGCGTGCGCCCGCATCAGCGCGCGCCAAGCACCTTCGTGCGCCCGATCAATCGACAACAGCCGCTGGGCGACCGGAATGGCGGCTTCAGGTTCCACCTGGGTGCGCAGCAGCGCCTCGGCCACCGAGCGCGCCTTGTCGCGGACCCGCTCGCGTTCCGCTGCAAGCCAAGCGTCGAATGTCGGGTCGATTCCGTCCAGATCCTCCAGCAGATCGCCTTCAAGCAGTGACAGCGAAGCGGGCTGTTCCACGGTGGCCCGCATCACTTCGTCAACATCCACCCACACGGAACCCGGCCGCAGCGATATGTGGTCGCGCGTTACGGTCAGAATGTCGCCGCCGGTGACGGCGAGCGATTCAAGCAGCCGATGAATTTCCTGGCGCAGGGAGGCGCGGGCCTGCTCCTCCGGCCGGCGGCTCCAGAGCAACTCCGCAAGGCGCCCGCGCAACGCAGGACGCGGCGCCGACAATGCGATCACTGCCAGCAATGCCCTGGTCTTGCGGCCCTGTGGCAGCACATTCTCGCTGGTTAGGGACCAGGCTTCCATCTGCCCGATCAATCGCAGCCGTACCACCACCTGTCCGGACGCATCGGACGACGGGATTAATCCCAGCATTGGCTGCGGCTGGTCGGCCATCACCTCACCATTCTGCGGAGTTCAGTTGCGCTTGCAATCCCTTCTCCGCGCATGCTTGTCATGCCATCAGATCGCCGCCTCGGCGAATATCCGGCGTGCATCACCATGCCAGTCCCCGTGGTAGCGCGCCAACCAATATTCTGCCTGGGTCGGGCCGCCAGCGACGATAGTTTCCAGCGGTTCCAGCAGGACCGATTCGTCGGCGCCCGCCGCATCGCGCTGGCCCCGCGATCGCAGGCCGTCCCGCGCAATCGACACCACCGGGCCGGCCAGGTCACGCAACGTCCCGCCCCGAAACTCCGCGTCAAGCCCATGGCGCGGCACCGCGGCGCGCAGCGCGAGCGCATCGGCGTGACTGATCCCGCGCAGCAGGGTTTCGGCCGCAGTGAGGGCCGCGTCGTCGTAGAGCAGCCCCACCCAAAGCGCCGATTGCGCCACCATCATCGCGGCTGATCCGGCGTCCGCGCCGCGCATTTCCAGAAAGCGCTTCAGGCGAACGTCGGTAAAGCAGGTCGTCATGTGATCGGCGAAATCGCCGATTGTTGGGACAACGCCTGCCAGATTGTGCAAGTGCCCGTTCATGAACGCGCGGAACGACTGGCCGGCGACATCGATGTAACTGCCGTCGCGATAGACGAAATACATCGGGACAGAATCTATGAGCCACTCGGCGTAGCGCTCGAAGCCGAAGCCGTCCTCGAAAAAGACCGCCGGAATGCCGCTGCGCTGATTGTCGGTGTCGGTCCAGACATGCGCGCGATAGGACTGATACCCGTTCGGCTTGCCCTCGGTGAACGGCGAGTTGGCGAACAGCGCGGTCGCCAGCGGCTGCAACAGCAGCGAGACGCGCAGCTTGCGCCGCATGTCCGATTCGGAAGCGTAATCCAGGTTCACCTGCACCGTACAGGTGCGCGTCATCATGTCGAGGCCCAGCGTGCCGACTGTCTGCATGTAGCGGCGCATGATCGCATAGCGCCCCTTGGGCATCCAAGGCATTGCCGCGCGACTGGCCAGCGGATGGAAGCCGAGCGCGGCAAATCCGATCCGCAGGTCGTGCGACAGACATCGGAGCTGCGCGAAATGCGTCGCCAGCTCTGCCTTCGTCTCGTGCAGCGTTGCCAGCGGGGCGCCCGAGAGCTCGAGCTGGCCGGCTGGTTCCAGCGAGACGGAAGCATCGCCCTGACGCAGGCCGATGATGTTGCCGTGGTCCAGGATCGGATTTCCATCGATCCGCCCGAGGCCCTCCAGAAGGTCGCGAATGGCGCCCGGATGGCCAGCTTCCGGCAAATATGGCGGCGGGGTCAGGTCAGGCAGACGGAAGCCGAACTTCTCGTGCTCGGTGCCGATACGGAACTGCTCCGACGGCTTGCAGCCGGCGGCGATGTAGCCAGCAAGCTGGCGGACCGACGTAATGGGCGTCGAATCAGTGTCTCCAGGGTTGGACATGTCGCTCCCAAACGTCGACGGCGTCACGCACCGTACTATCCACTGCCCGCCCCCTGCAACCGCGCCAATCCGACAATGGCGGCGGTCTCGGCCCGGAGGATACGGGGGCCGAGAGTCACGATCGTTACAAGGGGACGGCCCTGGATCGCGTCAAGCTCCGCTGGTGCGAAGCCGCCTTCCGGGCCGATCAGCAGGCCGGCGGGCTCTAAGGTTGCGACGATTGGTGCCGCAGCGACTCGTTCCGCCGCGACAAACAGACGGCGGCCTGCGGGCCAGTCTTGCAGCAGCGCCGACAGCGGGCGCGGGTCGTGGATTGCCGGCACGGTCAGACGTTCGCTCTGTTCGGCTGCTTCGGTGGCAATTGCATGAAATCGTGCGAGGTTCACCCGCTGGGCGTTGGTCCGTGCGGTCAGCACCGGCCACAACGCGGACACGCCTAGCTCGGTGGCCTTCTGGACCACGAGATCGGTTGCGTCGCGCTTGAGAAGGGCGAACACCAGCCACAGATCGGGCTCGGTCGCCTGTGGGCGGATGAAGCGGTCCGCAACGAAACTGGCCGCGCCACGCCGCAATGTCGCAATCCGAGCCTGCCATTCGCCGTCGTTTCCATTGAACAGCAGCACCTCGTCACCCGCCGTGCGGCGCATTACGGTGCCGAGGTAGTGCGCCTGGGCGGCGGTCGCGGCGAGCTCCGCGCCTTGATGCAGCGGTGCGGTGACGAACAGGCGGATTGACCCGGGCATGGCGCCGGGCAGAGTAGCAGCCATGGCAGCACATACCGATATCATTGCCGACGGTTGGGTGGCGCGTCTGCCGACCGGGTGGCGGCCTTACGTGTTGTTGGCACGGCTCGACCGGCCGATCGGCGCGTGGCTGCTGTTCCTGCCGGGGCTGTGGGGAATTCTCTTGGCTCGGCCGGGCACGATAGAGGCAGTTCGGCTTGTGGCGCTGTTCGGCATCGGCGCCGTGGTCATGCGGGCCGCAGGTTGCGTGGTGAACGATCTTTGGGATCGCGACATCGACCGCAAGGTGGCGCGCACCGCCAACCGGCCGCTCGCGTCTGGTGTGTTGCGCCCCCGCCAGGCGCTGGTGTTCCTGGCCGCGCTGCTGGTTGTTGGGCTCGGCATTCTGCTGCAGCTCAATGTTCTGTCGTGGGTGCTCGGAACGGCGTCGCTGGTGCTGGTCGGGCTGTATCCGCTGGCCAAGCGGGTTACGTGGTGGCCACAGCTCATGATGGGGTTCACCTTCGGTTTCGGCGCGCCGCTTGGGTATGTGGCCGGCACCGGGCGTGTCGATACGGCGCTGGCAGCATTGTATGGCGCGGCGATTCTGTGGGATCTGGGTTTCGACACGATCTATGCCCACCAGGACCGCGAGGACGACGCGCTGCTTGGTGTCGGCTCCACCGCGCTGCTGTTTGGCGAGCGCACCGCGCCGTTCCTGGCTTCGTGTTACGCGTGCGCCGTTGTGATGATGGCGGTGGCCGGATGGATGGCAGGACTTTCGGTCTGGTTTTATCCCGCGCTGCTGCTGCCGGTTTGTCTGATGCTGAGGCAGGTGATCGTGCTGGATATCGATGACCCGGCCTTGTGCCTGCGATTGTTCCGCGCCAATCGCGAGGTTGGGCTGGCTGTCGGGGCGGCGATCCTGCTCGGATGGTTATGAGCGACCAGGCCGACTTGGTCCGCGCCAATACCGTGGTGTCGCACGCTCCGCTGGTGCCGGAGATCGCACTTTATTTGGCGAGTGAGATCACGCCGATCTGGCGCGCGACGGAAGCGTGGCTCGGCGAACGTAGCGTCGATCCGCCGTATTGGGCGTTTGCGTGGCCTGGTGGGCAGGCGTTGGCGCGGCATATTCTCGACCATCCGCGGAGCGTTGCTGGCAGACGGGTGTTGGATTTCGCTGCCGGCGGGGGGATCGCGGCGATCGCGGCGGCACGCGCTGGCGCGCAGTGGGTTGAGGCGGCGGAGATTGACTCGATCGCAGAGGCGGCCATCGCACTTAATGCGACGGCGAACGGCGTGGCGGTGGTAACGACGATCACCGATCTTGTTGGTGCTGCGTGCCGCTGGGATCTGATCCTGTGCGGCGACGTTTGTTATGAGGCACCGATGACGCGGCACATACTGCCGTGGCTGCGTGCGATGGCGGTAGAAGCGGAGGTGTGGCTGGCCGATCCTGGCCGGGCATATCTGCCGCAGGACGGCCGTCGGAGGTTCGCTTGCTACACGGTGCCCACCACGCTCGAGCTGGAAGACCGAACTTCGCGCGAGGTCGCGCTGTATCAATTGACGTGCGCGCAATAACAACGGGCGCAAAGCACGATTCATTTCGGCTGCCCCACCGAGCCGTTGCGAATGCAGTGCGTCACTCATTACGCTGGACTTCTTCGCACTGGCGAAAATTGCGCGGGCGGATGTAGGGCGGAAGAGCGAAGCGTCATCCGCCATCGCGGCGACAAGCGGCGGATGACGCTTCGCTCTTCCGCCCTACGGTGCGATCGCTCGTTTCAAGTCCGGCGCGGACCATGGCTGATTGGGCTGACGCCGCGCATGCCTTCGGCGTAGCGCGGCAGTTCGTCCAGCACTTCGAACCATGCAAGCTGCTCCGCGACGTGGACGTGCGCGGTCGGACGTAGCGCAGCCGGTTCCGTCAACGTGCCATGATAGAGATGAATTTCGTTGGGGACACGGTCTGCCTCATAGGCGATGGGAGACCCACATCGCGGACAGAAGCTGCGTCGCACACCAGGTGAGGATATGTAAGACCGCGGTGTGCCTCTGGTGAAACGAAACGCGTCGCGAAACACGCAGACGAATGTTGCGACCGGCAAGGACACATGACGGCGGCAACTGTCACAATGACAATGAAACAGTCGATCCGGCGCGCCGGCGTATTCATACTCGATATCACCGCACAAACAGCGGCCCGTCGTGATGGCCTGCCCGCTCACAGCGTCGCCTGCGTTCCCAGAATGACCGTGCTTTGCGCCGAGAACACGCCGCCGTTGCCGTGCACGATTGCCGTTTCACAGCCATCGATCTGGCGTTTGCCGCCTTCGCCGCGCAACTGGCGCACCGCCTCGATGAGCAGGAACAATCCGTACATGCCGGGGTGACAATAGGACAGCCCACCGCCATTGGTGTTGACCGGCATCGCGCCTCCCGGTGCAATACGTCCGCCAGAGATGAAGGGCCCGCCTTCACCTTTGGCGCAGAAGCCGAGATCCTCCAGAAACATGATCGTGTTGAGCGTGAACGCATCGTACAGCTCAGCGATATCGATATCTTTCGCGGTCATGCCCGCCATCGCATAGGCTTGGCGGCCCGCTTCCACCGCGCCGGTCACCGTCAGATCCGGCATGAAGCTGATCGTTGCGTGGGTGATCGACTGGCCGCAGCCCAGCACGTAGATCGGTGGCTGCTTCAGCGTCTTTGCCCGTTCCACTGACGTCATGATCACCGCGCCGCCACCATCGGTGACCAGACAACAGTCGCGCACGGTGAACGGATCGCTGATCGGCCGCGCCGCGATGACGTCAGCGACGGTCAGCGGCTTCTTCTCCCAGGCCGCCGGGTTGAGCAGCGCCCATTGCCTCGCCGCCACTGCGACCTCGGCGAGCTGCTCGCGCGTGGTGCCGTATTGGTGCATGTGGCGCGACGCCGCGAGCGCATATGCGGTCGCAGGCAGGAACGGTTTGAACGGGGTCTCGTAAGGATTGTATTCGCGCACCGAGGCCGCGCGGCGCCCGACAGTGCGCTGGGTGCTGCCATAGGTGATCACCGCCACCGAGCAGAGCCCCGCGGCAATCGCTGCCATCGCGTGCGCGACGTGGATTTCGAATGACGATCCGCCGACTATGGTTGAGTCGGTATAGGCGTTTGGCAGGCCGAGATATTCCACCAGCGACATGGCTGAGGTGCGCGCCTGGGTGGTGGCGCAAAACAGCCCATCGACATCGCGCAATGTCAGGCCGCAATCGGCCAGGGCGCGCTGGATACCTTGCGCCATCAGATCGATCGGCGACATCAAAGCGGCGACCGCCCCGAGGTCGGACTCCGCGACACCGACGATGGCCGCGCCGCCACGCTGCAAGCCGCGCATCATGCGGTCTCCATCGGGATGAAGACTGGGCAAGGAGGCTCATCGCCGCCGGGGCGGTGCACGCGGAATTGCACCCGAATACCGATCTGAACCTGCTCGGGTTGTATGTCCTCCACCCGGCTCATCATGCGGAACCCTTCGTCGACATCAATCAGTGCCACGTTGTAGGGCGGCCCATTTTGCGGATGCACCACGGTGGTGGCGTAGACCGTGCCGAAGCCGGCGCTGGTCCGCCATTCGAGACGGTCGCTGCCGGTCGTTGGGCAGATCACGCGGGGGAAGAACACCGGCGCGTTGGCGTCAGGGCTGAACTGGTAGGCCAGGCGGCCTTGCTCCAGGTGCGCGAGATAAGTCGCTAACGGCGAGATGGTTGCCTTGTCCATGGTTCGCGTTCACTCCCTTGCCGCCAGATGGACGCAAAGTTTGCGCGCGGGACGCAGGGGCGTCGAGCGGTGCTGTTTCTACCTCGCCCGCAGTTGGCGGGAGAGGTCGGGGAGCCCTTGCGACGCGGGTGAGGTGGTGCCGGCGGCAAGGCCCTCACCCTTGCCGCTTCGCGGCTCGACCTCTCCCGCGACGAGCGGCAGAGGTGTCGTTATGCGACCTACCTATTCATCATCACCGGCAGCGCGGAGTTCTCCAGCACGTGTCGCGTCACGCCGCCGAGAATTAGCTGGCGCAGGCGTGAATGCGAGTACGCGCCCATCGCCAACAGGTCACAGCCGAAGTCGCGCGCGGCCGCCAGCAGACCCGCACCGACCACACCGTTAATTGAGTGGAACATGACAATGTCGGCATGCACGCCGTGCAGAGCCAGATAGGCGGCCAGTTCGGGTGCGGCCGGGCCGCGCCGCTGGTACCCGTCGGCCGAGAGGATGCAGACCCCTTCGGCACGTTGCAGCCAGGGCAATGCCGCCAGCACGGCCGACGCTGACTCGGCAGTGCCATTCCAGCCCAGGCACACCCGCGTGCCGATGGTCCTGGGTGCGGTGCGCGGCGAAATAAGCACCGGGCGGCCGGAGTCGAACAACACGGCGTGCAGCGCGTCGGAGGATGAAACGTCCTCACCCGCGTCCGGATGCGGCACCACGGTCACATCGGCGAGCCGCGCCTGCTGCGCCACCAGGTCTTCCTCGCGCCCTGTTACGGCCGCGAAACTGGCCGTTGCGCAATCGGCGCCGGGCCGAGCCTCCGCCACGATCACCTCGTGCTGCGCCACGAAGCGGTCGAACATCGATCGCACCGCGTGCGCCCGTTCGCTCGATTCCTTTTCGGTGGCCGACATCATTTCCTCAATCATCGCCCCCGACAGGCCTTCGCCGGCCAGCGGGGCGACGTCGCGGCTGTCGACGCGGACATGGAGCGCGGTGACATGAGCGTTCCAAGCGCGCGCGATCATCAGCGCCGTTGAGAGCGCTGCTTCGCCCGCGGCGGTGCCGGTTAACGGCAACAACAGCTTGCGGATAGCCATGGCGTGATACTCCTCCCGTGCGGGTCAGGTTTGCGTTTCTAGCACAGCTCCTAACGGAGGTGCGACCCATTCCGAGTGTGCACCGCATGTTGCGCCTGTGCCAACGCCCGGGCACCGTCGGTCGCATCAATCGCCAGCCAATCGCCGCCGCCTCGATCGTTTTCGGCCGCGACATGAAGCACGGCGATCGTCGCGTCCGAAGCGTCGCCGGTCCGACCTGCCAACCGCGCCTCCAGGACACCGTGCGGCGCGGTCAACCACAAGCCTAAAAATCGCGCGCCGGCCATATTGGCCGCCTGGGCCACGGCCGCTCGCTGCTCCGGCCGTAGAAACATGGCGTCCGCGATGGCGGCATGGCCGCCGGATGCGACCGACCTGACCATGTCCGCCAATTCGGCAAAAACGGCGTCGCTGGCGGCCTCGGTGTAGCCACTTTGCGGCAGAAGCTGCTCCGGCGGGGCACCGTGCTGGCGTTTGCGGATCTCGTCGCTGCGCAGGACCAGGGCACCCGGCGCCGCACCCAGCGACGGCGCCAGAGCGCGGGCCAATGTCGACTTGCCGGTTCCGGGCAAGCCGCCGACGGCAATGACCAGTGGCGGACACGGCACGAGATAGTCGAAGGCCAGGTCCAGATAGCCGTCCGCATCGCGACGATGGCCGCCTCGCGCCTCCACATGGGCGCGGATCATGGCGCGAAGCGACAGGAAAACCGGAAGCCCGCGAGCGAGTGCGGCGTCGCCGGTGCGGGCGACGTATCGATTGAGCACGCGATTCGCGGCCGTCCGCGACACGCGGTGGTCAAGGTCCATCAGCAGGAACGCGAGATCGTACCCCAGATCTATCGTCGCCATGGCCTCGTCGAACTCGATCGCGTCGAACGGGACCGGTCGACCGTGCCACAAGCACAGGTTCCCCAGGTGTAGATCGCCATGGGCGCGACGCACATACCCACCTGCCGCCCGCGTCCCCAGCCAAGGTGCGATCTGAGCGATGCGTTCGGTGGCGGCGCTCAACCACGCCTGCACGCGCGCATCAGGCAGCCCGGCGTCATGTGCGGCCTGGGAATTGCCTCGCGCCACGCGGTCCAGCGCAACGGCCGGATCCATGCTGTGCACGGGTGGCAACGCCCGATGGTAGGCCGCGACGGCGTCGGCCGTTGCGTCGAGCAGGTCCGGCGTCAGGTCACCACGCTCGGCGATGACGGCGAGAAAATCCGTCGGCGGCACCGGCGTCATGCGCAGCACCCAGTCGACCACCTCGGCATTTGCGCAATCGGGCTCACCAAGCGACAGCGTGCCGTCCGAATGCCGAACAATCGGAACGACATCACGATATAACCCCGGAGCGGCAGTGCGGTTCACCTCGAGCTCGCGCAGCAGGAAGCGATGCCGGGCCGGCAACGTCGTGAAGTCCAGAAACGCGAGGCGGACCGCCTTTTTCAGCTTCCAGACGGTGTCGGTACCGATATACAACGCCGAGATATGCGTCTCAGTCGGCTCGCGCCCTGCCTGGTTGCGGAGGAAATCGGCCGCTTCGCGCTGCTCGATCGGAATGCTCACCCAGTCACAATAACCATGAGGTCACGGGAACAGCTTGCCGACCGCCCAGCCGCCGTCTCCGCCGGCATCGGTGGCACCACGCGTATATGTTGTGCGGTCATGCAATCGGAACGGCATGTTCTGCCAAAACTCGAAATACTCCGGCAGCACCCGGTAGCCCGACCAGTAGGCGGGGCGCGGAATGTCCTCGCCTGGGTACCGCGCCTCATAGTCCGCCAGCCGTCCTTCCAGCACCGACCGCTCCGGGAGCGGACGCGACTGTGAGGACGCCCAGGCGCCCAGCCGCGAAATCCGCGGTCGCGTGGCGAAATACGCGTCCGATTCGGCGTCGGTGACATTCTCCACCATACCCTCGATACGAATCTGCCGACCGAGCGACTTCCAGTAGAACAACAGGAAGACGTGTGGGTTGACCGCCAGCTCCCCGGCCTTGCGGCTTTCCTTATTGGTGTAGAAGACGAAGCCTCGGTCATCGACGCCCTTGAGCAGGATGACACGGGCCGACGGCCTGCCCTCGAGCGTCGTCGTCACCACCGTCATGGCATTCGGATCGTTCGGCTCGCTCGCCACCGCCTCTTCCATCCAGGCGTGAAACCTGGCGAACGGATCGGTGTCGTTTGGGTGCGCATCGGCCATCGTCAACTCCTGCATAAGGGCGCACTCTGCCGCCGCGACGAGGGCACGCCAAGCGATGTTGTTGCCCAGCTTCCAGGGGAGCGCGGCACCGGACGGACATTGTCGCCCCTTGCCCCGCCGCACATGGCTGTGCGACGAGATTGAAACCACGCGGCCCACTCAACGCCGAGGACCAATATGCTGGACAGCGCCACCGCCAAAGGTCGTCTGATGGACGGCAAGCGCGGCCTGATCATGGGGGTTGCAAACGACCGGTCTTTGGGCTGGGGCATCGCCGCTGCCTGTGCCGCGCAGGGCGCCGAACTGGCGTTCACCTTCCAGGGCGACGCGTTGGAGAAGCGCGTGCGGCCGCTGGCGGCCTCGGTCGGGTCCGACCTGGTCTATCCGTGCGACGTCACCGACGACGCCAGCGTCGACGCCACCTTCGACAGCCTGAAACAGCATTGGGGTCAGCTCGACTTCCTGGTTCACGCCATCGCCTACGCCGACAAGCAGTATCTGCGCGGCCGCTATCTCGATACGCCGCGCGCCGCGTTCCTGCAGGCGCTCGACATCTCGTGCTACTCGTTCGTTTCGGTGAGCCAACGCGCCGTGCCGATGATGGCGGCCGGCGGCAGTCTGCTGACGCTCAGCTACCTTGGTGCCGAGAGCTGGACGCCGCACTACAACGTCATGGGGGTGGCGAAGGCGGCGCTGGAGGCCTCGGTGCGCTACCTGGCCGCGGACCTTGGCGGGGTCGGGATAAGGGTCAACGCGATCAGCGCTGGGCCGATCAAGACGCTGGCGGCCAATGGGATCGGCGACTTCCGTTACATCCTGCGGTGGAACCAGCTCAATTCGCCGATGCAGCGGAACGTCACCATCGACGAGGTCGGCGGCGCCGGCGTCTACCTGCTGTCCGATCTGGCCTCGGCCGTCACCGGGGAGGTGCACCACGTCGATTGCGGCTACCACATCGTCGGCATGAAGAACCCCGAGGCGCCCGATATCGCGATCGTCGAAAGTGGCCATGGATGATGGTTCATGCAGAATGTTCTCCCCCCTCCCCTTGAGGGAGGGGGTGGG
>Ga0326727_10019157_pt1 | contig 13815 bp, 7 predicted proteins | sample MB2enrmetagenome_FD_207643 | JGI IMG/M metagenome (GOLD analysis project Ga0326727, IMG submission 207643) | Lab enriched peat soil microbial communities from McLean, Ithaca, NY, United States - MB29MY | ecosystem: Environmental > Terrestrial > Soil > Wetlands > Peat | place: USA: New York... | reverse complement strand
TCCACGCCTTCCAGGACAGATCCTGGTCGGGCGGCGCGTCGAACAGTTTCTCGATCCATGCCGAAAACAAGGTTTCCGTCGTTCTGTTCCAGGCGTTGCGCACCAGCCAGAAGCTTCCCGAGGGCGTGTGCGGGGGCTCAGGCTTGCGTGCGCTGACGACGATGTCGCGCGCCATCGGGGCGCATTCCGCCTGCGCCTGGTCAGGCGCGAGGGTTGCGTGCCACGTCCCCGCCGCCGGCGCGGCGATCTCGGCAAACCAGAAATAAGGCGGCCCACCGTGCCGGTCAGGCGATTTGACTGCAACGCTTCCATCCGGCGCGATCAGCGACAGCACGCCATCGACCGGCTTTTCGATGACGACCATCACGCGCAGCGGCGCGCCCTTCCATGGCGCCAGCGGCGAGGGCAAGACCATGAGATCGGCGGCCTCTCCGCAGATCTCGGATGCCGCTTCGGCGGTTGAGTCCGCCGCTGAGAAAAGCAGGATGAAAAATGCCGCTGCAATCGGCAACAAGGCCGACGCCGCGACAGTCAACCGGTGTGGGAGAGGCATTTGAGCAACCTTCCTGAAGCAGGCCCGAAGCCCTATTCGGCCGCGCAAGCGGGCCGAAGGGCAAGATACCGGATTGGCGACGATCCGTCAGCCATTTGGAGGTGATTTTGCGGCGCGCAGTCATGCCTCACGGCGGCTTATCTCGATGACCGCCACGCTGTCACCATATCAGTCGACGCAACAGCTCAGGCTGCTCCCGGCCGGCGGAACATCGAGGGCCGGGTTCTCGGTGAAGAAGCCTGCGGGGTGAAGAGCGAAACCGGCCGTGATCACGGGCTGGACCGGGAAATCCTCGGGACGGGGAATGTGGTGCAGGCCAAAGCTGTGCCAGATCACGATATCGGTGTCGATCAACGGCCGATCCGCGGCGGTCCAGGCCGGCAACCCGTCGCCGCCTCCGCTCTGGTTGGGATAGCGGCCGGCCGCATACATCTCGTCGGAATCATAGGCGGTGACCCATAGCTGCCGCATCATGAAGGTGGCGCGTCTGGCGACCATGGATTGGGGATTGGAGAAAGTCGGCACCGGACTTAACGGCAACAGCTTGTAGGCGGTGGGCTGTCCAAGCCAGTTGCGGCGTTCCGCACTTTCGATTTTCCAGAAGCGAGCCGCGTTGAAATCGACGTTGCGCTGCGCCCTCTGTTCGCTTTCCAATACGGTCTCGCGGATGGTGAAGGCATTGCCGTAGGGATTGTCGGGGCCAAGCGGCAGCGCCAGGGTATCGACCTCGACCACCCGGTTGCGCTCACCGTCAACCGCCATGTCGAGACGCATGTTGAAGATATGCTGGTGATAGTGGGCATAGACGCCGGGCGAAACGATGGTGCCGTAATCAGGCTTTTCGCCCGGCATGAGCCCGGCGGTATTGAGGATGCCGGTCGCCTTCATTTCGAAGTGAATTGAGCCGTCCTGATACAGGTACCAGAACGAACCGTATTCGTAGTTGCCGACGGTCGAAATCGACGACACCACCAGGCGGCGGGAACGCCGCACGTCGACCTCGCCGGTGAACAGGTCGGTATGCTTCCACAGGATGCCGAAATCCTCCTCGTGCAGGCATACCGCGCTCTCGATGCAATAGGGGTCGCCCTTGCTGTCGGCCAGCCACGCGTCGAAATAGCGAATGGCGCCGAGACAGTCACAGCCGAGCGTGAGCGAGTTCGCCAGCACGCCGATGCCGTATTCGCCGACGTCGAAGGCGTTCTTGCGGAAATGTCCGCCGCCCGGATGCCCGTAAGGAACGACCATTTCCGAAAGGGCTGCCCGGTGCAGCACCGGCCGGAGCCTGTCGCCATCCTGGTAGCTGACGGTGTGCAGCACCAATCCCTCGCGGGCATTGAAGCCGACCCGCAATCGCCACTTCTGCCAGCAGACCTCGTTGCCCTCGACGATGAAGCTTGGGCCGGCCGGCTGCACGATTTCCAACGGCTTGACATCCTGACGGAAGGCGGTGCGATAACGGGCCGCATAGTTGCGGTTCTGCATCGGGACATCGGCACAGCCGTAATCGTCGACCCGCAGAACCTCCGCCCGGTCAAGATCGATGACGGCGCAAAGTCCCTCGATGGGATGGGCATAGCCGTTGTCATGCTTTTCGTTCCGGTACCAGCAGAACGTATGCGAGAGCCGCCGGCCCTGTTCGTCCGGCAAGCCATAATTGCCCGCCGACCAGGGATCGACCTGGACATTGTCGATGTCGGTGATGCCGCGTTTGGCCAGGGCCGCTCGGAAACGCGGATCGGCTCTGGCCACCTCGCCGACCAGCATGATGTCGTCGAGCAGAATACGCGGCCGCGCGCCGGGCACATGCCGCCAATCGACAACCTGATCAGCGACGAGATCTACCCTGCCCTCCCAGACCTGACCATTGCTGCGATCGAACGCGCACACGAAGGCTTCGCGGGGAAAGCTCACCCCCGGGCGGAAGCCGTGCACCACGCTCTTGTCCGGTTCGCGCAGGCTGATGGTCTCGAACAACATGCCGGATCCGAGATCATGGGCGGTCCGCACCGCGGCCGCCGCGAGACGGATCTCGCTCGGCGTCAGCGGGTCGAGCGGATGGGTCGGCCCAGCAACGGTTCGGGTTTCTGCAACGCCATCTTGCATGCGGATCCTCTCGACGTTGGGCTGAAGAAGCAAAGCGGTTGATCCGCGCCCCCCTTATGACCCTGAACTCGCTCGGATAGCAATTGCTGTCGCGGCGCGCCGTTCTGCCCGCCGGCGGGCTCAGATCGCCGAACGCGGACGCGGCGCCTCGACGTAGGGACGAAAGGTCGATTTGTCGGTTCCGCAATCCGGGCAGCGCCAGTTCGCCGGTATGGCCGCGAACGGCGTGCCGGGAGCAATCAACTGATCGGGAGACCCGTTAGCGGGTTCGTAGATGAAATAGCATCCACCGCACATGAACGTCTGGCGGCTCGCGGGCTGGATCGCCGCAGGCCTTGCGACGCTCGCGGTGCCGGCCGACGCCGGCGTAACCAAGGGATCGCCTATGTTCAGCTTCGCGTTCTCCCTGGCAATGAGATAGATGCCGAGGTCCTTGTGCCCGAAGGCCGCCCGCAACGAGCCGGGAATATCGAGGTCGCGGCGGCCGGTTTCAGGGTCGACATTGGTGGCGCCGCAGCGGCCGTTGCGCCGGTCCACGCGAAACAGTCCCTCGCCGATCCGGATGTCGCTCCCGACCCAGTCAAACTCCTCCCAGGGCGCCGCGCCGTCGATGTAGAGATTGGCGCGGAAGCGCAGGGGATCGATCTTGATGCCCCATTGGGCCTCCAGGCTGCGCACCGTCGCCAGGTTGATCAGCGAAATGACATTGTCCGGCTTGTCCATGAAATGGCCGTCGCGCGAGCGAACCAGCGTCGGCGCATTGCGCAAGGCCGGAACGAGCTGCCAAATGACCTCCTCGACCTCGGCGCGCGCCGCTTCGTTATCCAGATCGGCCGCGATGAGCTGGCGATTGCCTTGGGTGATCGTCAGTCTCGATGTCTCCACGTCCAGCGTGGTCCTGACCCGCGCCAACGCCTCTTCCAGCATCAGCATCACGAACAGTCCCTTCTTGCCCCATTTCGGCTGGCCGGTATCGAACGGGGCCCCGGGACGTACCAGCGCAAAGACGCGATCGTGCGGCACCGGCTTTTTGGCCTGCAATTCGACGCTTCCCAGCGGCTGCGCGCTCAATCCCTTGATCGGATAACGATAGATATTCTTCAAAACGGGCATTTGATCGCCACCCTGTCGCAGCATGACCTGACGCGAAAATGCCCGACGAAGCGGTGAACCGCGTAGAGCCGGTTGCCGCCGAACTCGTGGGGCCAGATGATTTTTTGGCAAAGCGGCGGCGAGCGGCGGCGCAACGTGGTCCGAGAACAAGGCGCTCATGTCGGTGGAGGGATCATCGATGGCGTCGTCGATGGCGTCCGACAGCCGCGCGATGCCCTTCTCGATCTGCTTTTCCGACAGCGCGGCATAGCCCAGAAGGATGGCGCGGGCGGTCAGCGCGGTTCGCCGCTGAAAATGCACCCGCGCCGAGGATAGCGAATAGACGCCGACCCGCGCCTCCCGGGCGAGGGCCTCGACCGTCACGGCGTCCGGTATCCCCGGCGGCAGATGCCAAAGCACATGCAACCCGCCCGCCAGCCCCTCGACCATGACCTCACCGAAGTTGCGGCGGAGCGCGGCGACCAGGCAGTCGCGGTTATCCCGGTGATGCGCGCGGACCCGAAGCAGGTGCGCTGCATAACTGCCATTGTGCATGAAGTCCGCCAACGTCGCCTGCTCCAGCCAGGGATTGCCGCTGTTGATCAGCGATTTCTCGATGCAGACGGCCTCGGCGATATGCTCGGGCACGACGATGTAACCCAGCCGCAATCCGGCGCCGAGCGATTTGGAAAAGGTGCCGACGTAAATGGTGCAGTCGGGCGCGAAGGCGGCCAGCGGAGGAAGATGGGACCCCTGGTAGCGGATATCGCAATCGTAATCGTCCTCGATGATGTAACAGCCATGGCGGCGGGCCCAATCGATCACCTCGCCGCGCCGTGCCGCCGACAGCGTCGCGCCGGTCGGGTATTGATGGGAGGGCGTCGTATAGAGCAGCGAGGCCGTGCGCCGCGGCAGATCATCCGGGATCAAGCCGTCCTGATCGATCGCGACGCTCGCGAGCTCGGCGCCGGCGGCCTCAAAGGCCAGCGCGGCGCCGCGATAGCAGGGATCCTCGACGACGCTGAGCGCGCCTCGCGCCAGATACAGCCGGGCGGCAAGCGTCAGGGCTTCCTGGATGCCGGACACGACGACGATACGGCTGGGATCTGCGACGATGCCGCGTGCCGCCGAAAGGTGATTGGCGATCGCGGTGCGCAGCGCCGGAAGCCCTGCCGGCTCGCCATAGTGGCTGAGACCGGCGGCGCCACCGTGAGACAGATTGCTCTGCAGCAGCCGCCGCCAGGTCTTCAGCGGAAACACATCCGCGCTGGGTCGGTCGGGAAAGAAATCGTAAAGCAGGCGGTTGTGGCTGACCTGCAGCGGGCTCCGCAGGCGACCAGGGCGCAGTGGCATCGGCATGCGGGTCCGCAACAGCTGGTCGCCGGCATCGTGGGCCTGGCGAACGGGCGCGGGATGGGTCAGCGGCTGTTCGGCGACGTAGATACCCGATGCCGGCCGCGACTCGACGATACCCTCCATCAGCAGCAGGTCATAGGCGCGAACCACGGTGTTGCGAGAGATCGCCAGTTGCTCGGACAGCCGGCGCGACGATGGCAGGCGCGTGCCCGGTCCGATCCGCGCGCAACGAATCGCTTCGCGGATCTGATCGACCATCTGCGTCGTCAGCGACTCCGGCCGAGACCGGTCGAGGAGGACGGAAATCTGCATGTTCGTCCTTGAGATGGCTTTCCCTGACCCAACTTTGGAGCAAGGGCTGGGCCAGTTGTTTGAGTCCAGTCCGTCGATTTTGGCGAGATTTTCCGCCGTGTCAGTCGATTTTAGCTGTAATTTGAACTGGCTCCTTCGCTTTGCCAGCAACTGGACCTACATCCCGCGCTCCAGCGGCGAAGCTGCCCAGAGCCGATGCAGGTCGTGCCTGAAAGCCCGTCTTCTCGTCTATCCCGTGAGCAATACAGGCAAACGTGCGCCTATCGGAAAGCCAGCGGATGGAACCATCTCATTTTTCAGCGGCGGCTCTCGTTGCAGCCCGCGGCTTCATGCGAGCGTCACCCCCACTGACTGAACGCAGTGGGAGCCGCACTCCGCGATGCTCCAGGCAATCGAACCAGAAGGAGAAACCATGAGCACCGCACGACCCCGCTGGCTGTCCGCCGCGGCCGCCGCTGTCGCCATCTTCATTGGATCCGGCGCGTCGAGCGCGAGAGCCGAAGATACGATCAAGATCGGCATCCTTCATTCGCTGTCGGGCACGATGGCGATCAGCGAAACCATCCTGAAAGATCTGATGCTGATGGAAGTCGCCGACGTCAATGCGAAGGGTGGACTTCTCGGCAAGCAGATCGAGCCGGTTGTCGTCGACCCCGCGTCGAACTGGCCGCTATTCGCCGAGAAAGCGCGCGAGCTGCTCACCAAGGACAAGGTCGCCGCCGTATTCGGTTGCTGGACGTCGGTGTCGCGCAAGTCGGTGCTGCCGGTGTTCGAGGAACTCAATGGACTTTTGTTCTACCCGCTGGAATATGAAGGCGAGGAATCCTCCTACAATATCTTCTATGGCAGCTCGGTGCCCGACAACAAGGCGGTCCCGGCGGTCGAATACCTCATGAGCAAGGACGGCGGCGAGGTGAAGCGCTTCGTGCTGGAAGGAACTGATTATGTCTATCCCCGCACCAGCAACAAGATCATACGCGCCTTCCTCAGGACCAAAGGCGTCAAGGACGAAGACATCATGGAGAACTACACGCCGTTCGGCTTCTCCGACTGGCAGACCGAAGTGGCGGCCATCAAGAAATTCGGCTCGTCCGGCAAGAAGACGGCCGTCATCTCGACCATCAATGGCGACGCCAACGTACCGTTCTACAAGGAATTGGGCAATCAGGGCGTCAAAGCCACCGACATTCCGGTCATCGCATTCTCGGTCGGCGAGGAAGAACTGGCTGGCCTCGACACCAAGCCGCTGGTCGGACACCTCGCGGCCTGGAGCTACTTCCAGTCGGTGAACACGCCCGAGAACAAGGCCTTCATCGCCAAGTGGCGCGCCTACACCAAGAACCCCAAGCGCGTCACCAACGATCCGATGGAGTCGGCCTATATCCTTTTCCATATGTGGGTCCAGGCGGTGCAGCAGGCCGGAACCACCGATGTCGAGGCCGTGCGTCAGGCGATGATCGGACAGAAAGTCACGTCGCCGTCAGGTTTCGAAGTCGTGATGGGCAGCAATCACCACATGGCCAAGCCGGTCATGATCGGTGAGATCCAGGCCGACGGCCAATTCAGCATCGTCTACAAAAGCAAGGCTTTGCCGCCAAGAGCATGGAGCCCCTACGTCGAGGCCAACAAGGGCAAGGTCGCCGATTGGTCATGGCCGTGGGTGTGTGGCGGCTGCACCTCACCGCGGTTCGCAGCGAACTGATCTCCCGCTCGCTGTCCCGATGGTGACGATCCGGTTACGACGACAACGTCGGCGTAATCGGATCGATCATGGCGTGATCGCCGGCGTCATTACCAGCGGCGGCTTAAGCTTCAACGGACGGAGCGTGCCCGGCACAGGCCGAACCTCGCCCGGCACGGGCCGAACCTCGATCGGCGGCGGCAGCGGCGGCACCACCTGCTGGCTCGCCAAGGGAGCATTCAAGGGACCGTTGGCGTTCGATGGCGCGATCGGCGAACGCGGAAGGCCGGCTTTCGGCTTCGACGGCGGCGCGCGCGGATCGTGGCCCGGATAAAGCCCCTCCGAAAACGGCCGGTCGGAAAGCATCGCGTTCGGCACGGCCGGGCCAGGCTCGGTGGGCGCGGGAGGCGCAACCGATGTCGGCATCACCGGGGGAACCTGGCCGCGTTCGAGCGAATCGAGCCTTCGGGTTTCGCGGTCGATCGTCCGCACCGCCAGCCACGACGACAGCGACGTCACGTCGACCGTGCGATCGAGCGCATCGGGCGAGCCCACCTCGAACAGCTGAATTTCCGGACGGCTGGTCTCGGTTCCCACGGTGGTCGGTGTCAGGACGGCGCGGATATCCGCCTGATCGGCCGGAATATCAAACCCGCCGGACACCAGCGCGCGGGCCCCGTCGGCATCGAGCGTCGTCGCACTGACGCGCAGCCGGCCATCCCTGATAATGAATGGAATCTGCGCCGACTTGACCGTCAGGACGCCAAATGACAGTACCGGTCCGACGATCTGCCGCAACCTCGCGTCGTCCGTTGCCTGCCCGTTGTCGCTGGCACGGATCGCCACGTCGAAGGCCCTGGGATTAAGGCCGGCGAGGCGCGCGGATTCCAGTGTCACGGTCCCGTTGCCGGATAACGCCCCTGTCAACGCCTGTGCGCTTCGCCCCTGGCTCGAAAGCGTCATCTGCATCGATACGCGACCACCGGGCATCGACAGCGCGCGATAGCGCAGCGCTGCGCCGTCGACATTTCTGAGCTGGACGCTCGCATTGAACGTCGTTCCATCGGCGCCCTGCCTGGCATCGATATCGGCGGTCGCTTCGCCACCGCCGACCGCTCCCTTGACGGCATGGAACCTCAGCGATTGACCATCGCCATCGACGGCCCCGCTGACCGGGCGCAATTCGACGCCGCCCGGAAGCAAGCCGCGCAGCGCCTGGAATGCGATGTGGCCGCGCCATCCATTGAGCCATCCCGCCCCCAGCGGGTCAGCCGTCTCGCGGCCGGCGGATCCGACCGCGATCGAAAATGCCGGCGCGAGGTCGAGCACGTCCATGCCGACTTCGCCCTCGATGTTCTTTTCCTGGCCGAGGCTCAACGCGATATGCCCGCGCAGCCGCGACCCTGATATCGTGCTGTCCAGGTCATCGAAGCTCAGTCGGTTGCCTGCCAGCGAGAGCCGCGACGACAGGCTGATATCGCGCGCCACCGCATCGGAAGGCTTGAGATCAAATAGCGGCGCGAGACTGGCATGGCGAACCCTTAGATCGACGCTGGCTTTGGGCTCGCTCGCGAAGGGCTCGGCGGTGCCCTGCGCGTCGGCATCGAGGCCAATTCCCGATATCCTGGCTTGCAGCTGCAAGGGCGCCTGCCACGCGCCCGTAACCGAGCCTTCGAACTGCGCTCGGCCCTCGCCCACCGCGAACGCCCGATCCAGCCCCAGCAAAACCAGCAACCCATGGCCGCGTTCCGAAGTCGCCCTGGTTTCGATGCCGATGTTGCTGCGACGAAGCTTCTCAAGATCGATCCCGCGCAACGCCGCCGCGTCAGCTTTCGCCGTGAAGGCGACCATGCCCTTGAGCTGGGGCGCATCAAGATCGAGCACGGCGTGCACATTGGACAGATCGGCGTGCTCGGCATTCTTGCCGATGTCGAGCGACAGCTTCCACCCGGCAGCGCCCTGACCTATCTCCATGGCAGTGAGCCGTGACGCCAGCGCCGGGGCGAGCGGCGCGATCATGGCAGTGATTTGACTGAAGGACGCCGCGCTTGCATTGAGCGCCAGTTTTCCGGTCGCATCGACGCGATCGAACTGACCCGCGCCGGCCAGCATCACCCCGCCGGCCTCGCCAACCCTGAGCTGATCGAGCGAGATCGACTTCGGACCGTAGCCCAGCTTCGCCATGAAGGGATGCAGATCCTGGCCCGCGGAAGTGGCGCGGCCAATATCCAGCGACAACTGCGCCTCGTCGGGCCATTCCGATTGCGGGCCCGCCAGCGCACGCGCGAATGACGTCGCGGCATCGAGATCGAGATGTTCGGCCTTGAGCTCGGCATCGAGCCGGGACCCACCGCCGGCCGGCTGATCCTGAAGCGCAACCCGTCCTTCGATGGCGCCGCCATCGATCTCGGCACGCAGGCCATCGATGGCAAGGCGGTTCGTGGTCACGCTGAGCGCGCCGCGCAGGTGCAGCGGCTTCCGGCTGTGATAGGTGATTTCCGCGCGGCCCTGCAGCCAGGCGGTCAGCACATCCGGGTCTGTCGATTCGACGTCGAGCACACCCCTGAAGCCACTGGGCGAACCCGCCGGCGCATGGCTGCCGTTCAAGTCTACATGAGTGGCGCCGGGCGCGCGAAAGTCCAACAGGTCGATGGTCCAGGATCTGGTGTCGGAATGCAGATCGGCGGCGATATCCTGCACCGGGCGCCCTCCCAGCATGATCTGCTCGGAGTTGAACTCGATCTGCGAGGGAATGGGAGGCTGCGGAATCCTGGCGATCATGGCGCGCAATCCCGGCAGCAAGCGGATCGGCTCCGCGGCGCTGTCGTCCCGGGTCACGAACCTGTCGGCGTCGAGCTGCCGCGCCGAAATCACGGCGTGAAGCTCCGGCGCGACGCCAAAGCGGACGTCGGCCATGCCGGAGAATTTCAGGGCGCTCTCTTCGGCGCCGTAGCTCGCCTCGAGCTGATCGAATTTGGCGGCAGCCGGATCGGCCTTGACACTGGCCGCGATCCGCCACGGCGGCGGCGCCCCGTCGTCTTTTCCGGCGGTCTTCGGCTGCGCATTCGCAGCCAGCAGCATCGCGCCTTCGAAGCGCGGCGCCCGCGCCTCGAAGCTCAGCACGCCGTCGAGATCGGCGGAAAGGGCTCGGACGCCGGGATCGATGTTGAAATGAATGCGCGTGCCGCGGCCATCCACGCTCTGGCCGGTGGTCACCCGAAACGGGTAGGTCATGTCAGAGAGCTTGAAATGGCCGTCGCCACGGATTGATCCGGCCAGTGCACGTACATCGCCGCTGAAGGCAATATCGCTGAGTTCGAGCGTGCTGCGGGTGGCGGCGTCATGCAGCGCGACGCGTCCGGTCAAGTTCAGCCGGTCGATCGCCAGGGTTCCGAGGCTGAACTTTCCGTTCGATGCCGGCCAATCGATCCTGCCCTGCGCATCGAGGCCAAGATCGAGCGCCAGGCCGTCGATCGTCAGTTCGGTGGCGCGCCATTCGCCGCGCATCAGCGAGCCCAGGCTGAACTCGACATCGAGCTTGTCGGCGCGGACCTTGCCAAGGTCGTTGGGGCCGCCGACCACTGCCGAACGTAGCCGCAGCGACGGTTCCGGCAGCAGACGGGCATCGAGCTGTCCGCCGATGCGCACCGGCGCGCCGAGCACCCGCGTGGCCTCGGCCTCGAATTGCGGCCGGAACTGATTCCAGTCGATGAAGTACGGCCCGATCAGCGCGGCCATCAGCGCGATGATAAAGGCGATCGCCAATCCGAGCAGCGTGGTCTGCACGGCATCTCCCTCTGAACGTGTCCGGCGTGCTGGGCCTTGGCGGCCACCGCGCGTCGATACGCCGGCGATGCGCCCAAGCCGATGTTTGAGCGACGGTGACCCGCGGCCACCCATCCGCCGCCACTCTAGGAAAGGGCAACGCCGGAAAAGCCCGCACCACTATATAGAGGTAAGTGTGGCGAAGTCACAGTTAAGTGGCGAGATGAGGGAATCCCCTTACCAGCTCGCCGGCAGCCTTTTGAGGCCCCGCAACACGAAGGTGGGGCGCCATTCCGGATCATCGGGCTCGTCAAGCCGCAGTTCCGGCAGACGCCGCAGCAGGGTCGAAATCGCCACCTCGGCCTCGATGCGTGCCAGCTGGGCGCCCAGGCAATGGTGGATGCCTCCGCCAAAGGACAGCGGTCGCACATTTGGCCTGGTGATATCGAGACAATCCGGCCGGTCGGGATAAACCGCCGGATCGCGGTTGGCCGAGCCCAGCAGGCAGAGCACGGTCTCGCCTTTCGGGATTTTCGTGCCGCCGAGATCATCGATGTTTTCCAGCGCCACCCGGCCGGTCATCTGTACCGAGGAGTCATAGCGCAGAAATTCCTCGACGGCATTGCCGATGAGCGCCGGACTGGCCTTGAGCAGCGCGAGCTGATCGGGATTGCGATGCAGCGCCAATAGTCCGTTGCCGATCAGATTGACTGTCGTCTCGTGGCCGGCGCCAAACAAGAGAATGATATTGGCGGTCAGTTCCTCGTTGGAGAGCTTGCTGCCGTCCTCTTCGGCCTGCACCAGCTGCGTGGTGAGGTCGTCGCCGGGGTTCTTGCGTCGCAGTTCGAACAGCTGCTGGAAATACATCTGGGCCATGGTCAGGCTGGCACTGCTCCGCGTAATTTCGTCGGCCGACATCGGCACCGGATCGAGCAGGCGTCCGCCGTCGCGCGAACTGGCGTAAAACACCTCGCGGTGTTCCGCGGGGATGCCGAGCATGTCGCAAATGATAGTGACCGGCAGCCGGAACGCGAAATCCTCGATCAGGTCCATCTGTCCCTGCCCGGCAATACGATCGAGCGTCTGATCGACGATCTCCTGGATTCGCGGCCGCATGTCCTCGACGCGGCGCGCGGTGAATGCCTTCACCACCAGCCCGCGCAGCCGCGTGTGGTCGGGCGGGTCCGCATTCAGCATCCAGTGGCGCATGGTGCGGAACACCGGCTCCTCCAGGATATCCGGCCGATAGCGCCGCTTGTTGCGTTCGACGAAATCCTTGCCGAAGCGCTTGTCGCGCAGAACCACGCTCACTTCCGCATGCCGGCTCGCGACGAACATGCCAAGCGGCGTGAGATGCATCGGATCGGTACTGCGCAGACGCTGGTAATGCGGATAGGGATCGCGAATGAATCGCGGCGACAAGGGATCGAACAGCGGCTCGGTCGTCGCGGTCTGAACGTGTTCGTTCATGGCATCCTCAAAGGCAGGCGAAGTCGTTGGTAACGAATACGCCCACAAGCCAGCAATGGCGGCAAGCCCCGTCGATCACTGTTCTTGAAGCTCGCGATAAAATGTCCGCGTGCAAGAGCATGACCGTATCAGCTATCTAAAATTGTTCTCTGAAGGATGGACTATTTTAAGGTATGTCTTGAAGCCGGGATCGAGCTGGTGGCGCTGATCGCGGAGCGTGTGTCGCGGCGGAGGCGGCAAACGAGATAAAATCCTGAGATCAGGAGATCCGCAGACGTCGGCGCGGCACCTTGATTGCGAGGCGTCGAAGTCCTGCCGCGCCACCATCGGCGCGGTCGCTATGTTGGCCGATCAGCTGGCGTGAACGACCAGCCTGTCCTCGGCAAAAAACTGCAGTGCGCCGTAGCCTTCCATGTCAACGGCGTACCTGAAGTTGCCTTCAACCGTCGGGAACACGGCAATCACGGTCCCGGCATCGTGGTGGTCGGCTGCGTTATCGACCATTTCGCCAATCGCAAACTTCGCCATCGAGAACTCCTTTGGGAATTATCAAGGCGATTATCGGGACAAATTTATTAATGTTTGTTGAGCAGCGGCCGATTGCGGCGCCTTCGTCGCGCAGATGTGATCGACGGACCGCACAAACCCGAGGCGCAGCCCCTCAATTGCCTGACGGTTTGCGCGAAATGCCAGTAGAAGCACGGGCTTTGTCGAGCACCGCATGAAAATACGCATCGCGCTCGCGGAGAAATTGTTGCTGGTGGGCGCGGAATGCGGCCACCCTGCCCTGGACTTCCTCACGCAAGGCACCGGGAGGCATCAATGACAGCCGCGTCATCGGCGCAACCGCGGCCGGACGTTCGGCTGGTTCGGTTTCACGATTTTTCGAATCGATATTGCTTATCGGATTGGTCTTGGCAATCAGAGGCGCCTGCGGCCTCGACGACCGAACATCAGCCTCCGGTTTCGGCGCCCCGATGGACTGCACAAACGCCATGGTTTGCGAAATCAGAAGATCGCGCTCCCTTGACCAATTCATGGCTCACCTCATCCCCTGCTTGCATCTCAGCAAGAAACATCCCTGGGATCAAGTGGCGCTTTCGGACGACACACGTTCTGATCCACACCCAAAACATGAGAGGATTGAATAGCCCCAATTTGCGGTGCGCGAGTACCGTAGGAAAGTATCGGGCAGCTACCCTCATGCGACCCAACAAACAGCAGATCTCCCGGCCCTCAACCTCGCGACCGGTCAGTTAACGCGTCGAGTACTATCCGCCGGCGCCGAGGCTGCAAGCTCGGCCTCTCCAGCCGGTCGTCTTATCCACACCTTAAGCGAATGCAGAGTATTTCGGATTGCCGATCGTCGCCGACGGGATCACCGATCGAGCCGCGGCCCTCCCCCGTGTCTCACTCCGCACGAAGCTCAAACCCGAGGCGAGCCTGCAAGCAGCCGCGCCGTATGACGCGCAATCATCAT
>Ga0326727_10019155_pt1 | contig 13820 bp, 12 predicted proteins | sample MB2enrmetagenome_FD_207643 | JGI IMG/M metagenome (GOLD analysis project Ga0326727, IMG submission 207643) | Lab enriched peat soil microbial communities from McLean, Ithaca, NY, United States - MB29MY | ecosystem: Environmental > Terrestrial > Soil > Wetlands > Peat | place: USA: New York... | reverse complement strand
CCGAGCACCAACCTGATTACAACCATCGTCACCAACTCCAATCCGTACGACCTGGTCAACCCGCATCTGAGCGCCACCAACAGTTTCACGGTGGTGGTCAACGAAGTGAACGTCGCGCCGGTCCTGCGGGTGATTGGCACACAGACGGTGAACGAGTTGAGCTCGCTGACGGTGTCCAACACGGCCACGGAATCGAACATCCACTCGACCCTGGGCTACAGTTTGATCAATCCGCCGATTGGCATGGCGATTGACGCCAACGGCATCATCACTTGGACGCCGCAGCAGAGCCAGAGCCCGAGCACCAACCTGATTACAACCATCGTCACCAACTCCAATCCGTACGACCTGGTCAACCCGCATCTGAGCGCCACCAACAGTTTCACGGTGGTGGTCAACGAAGTGAACGTTGCGCCGGTCCTGTTGCAGGTGTCCTTGACTCAGGGTTACCCGCGATTTACATGGAACAGTGTGCCTGGCTGGCACTACCAAATGCAATGTGTGCAGGCGATTACAGACCGAGCATGGCAAACGATCGGCCCCATTCTGGTTGCTACGAACATGGCACTCGAATTCACCGATACAACAGGCTCAGGGGCCGCGCGATTCTACCGCGTTCAGGTGCTCGGCCCGTAGCGTATGTGAAACATCTCAGTTGCTTTCAAGCACGAACCGATGATACCCATTCCAGAGCGCAACCGGCACATTTATGTCTTAAAGGTGTGCCAAGCTGCGAAAGGAGATCCATGCGCCTGATGACCTTCAGTGAATGCGTCCCTCGAGCGCCCTAGTCCCGAAACAAGCGCATTGGGGTGCGAAGCTGGGCGCGGGCCGATTTTTCGCCGAACGGTAACTGACAAAGAGGCCTTCGACCCGCCTCACACTCACCAAACCCACTGCAAATCCCCTCCAACCTGAGTTTTCGCCTCATGGACCCTCAATCCCCGCGGTTTTTCCCTATGCGTAGCGACACCTCTCGCGCCGGAGCATGCCAATGAATTGCGGCGGGCGCCGCCGCCTAGCCGGTGTAGAGCCGTTGCAGCCTTTCCCATGTCGCGAAGAAATCTGCCAGCCAACTGTTATAGCCCAGGACCCTATAAATTACCCTCCGCGCCGTGCGCACCACTTGACAGGGCAGCAGCATGATCGAGTTGAGAAAGCGCCGAAACTCCATCTTCACTAACTCAACCCCCCTCTCGCGGCTAGAGCCTGTTATTAACTTTGCTTACTCTGCGTGTGTGAAACAATGTCTGTGCATTGTAAATACATCCGGGCCTTAAGCTCGGGATGAACCTGACTCGAAAGAGCTATCCGAGCGATGTGAGTGATGAGGAGTGGAGCTTTTGCGCTCCGTGCCTTACGCTGATGAAAGAGGAAGCACCGCAACGGGAGCCCCGTTCCGGCCTGGCGTAGCAAGGCGGGACTGCACGGCGTGGAAGGGCAGGGGGAGATCGCGGCCTATCGGGGAGACAATCCGTTGTTTGGCCACGGCGGACTGCGCGTGGCGGCGGATCACCGCCATTTTGCGCACGCGGATGGCACGCACGACTGGGCGTTGGTCGTCCAGCCTGAGGAACCCTGATCCAAACCTGTGAGGCTGATGATCCTATTGGGGCTGGCGCGGACCACGGCGTTTGCCGCGATAGGCGGCCAGGAAATAGGCCATGACCACGCCGCAGGTGAGGGCCAGGCCGCCCCAGAAGAGAGACCATTCGATGCCGCCGCCTCGCGTGCAGGCGGCGAACCAACTCCCGGCGCCCAGGTAACCCGCGAGGTTGCCGACGCCGTAGTTCATGAGCCACATCAGGCCTTGCGCCCGCGCGCGCCAGGATTCCTCCACCCGTTCGTTGAGGTAGATTTGGGCGGTAATGAAGAACAAGGCGAACGAGGCGCCGTGCAGGAGCACCCCCGCCAGCAGCCAACCCGGCCCGTTCATCGCACAGAGCAGGAAACGCAACACACCGAATGCCAGCCCCGCTGCGAAAACCCACTTGAGCCGCCAGCGGTCAAGCAGCACACCCAAAGCGAAAAGGGAAATCACCTCCGTCACCTGCCCCAAGGACATCCAGGACGCGGTGCGCCCAAACCCGAAGGTTCGCAAGTGGGGCGGTGTGAAGGGAAAAAAGGCGGCCAGCGGGATGCTGTAAAGTGCGGCAGTGATGAAGACCACGCGGTGGTCGGGGTTCTTCAACAGGCCAAGCGCATCCCACCCCAGCAGCTCACGGAGGGTGCGGCGCCCGGTGGATGCAGGCGGCGGCACGTTCGGCAGCAACCACGTGAACGCGGCCAGGCCGGCCCAGACGATCGCCGTGACGTAACCGGCCGCCGCTGAGCGGTCTGCGCCTAGAGCGCTCACCACCCAGCAACCGACCATCCACCCGACCGTGGCGGCGGCACGCACCGGGCCGAACTGGCGTTGGGAGTCTCGCAGGCGCGAGAAGGCGATGGTGCTGGCGATACTTCCCGTGGGTGAGTAGAACAGCGCCTGCATCTGGATGACCAACAGCACCGCCGCAGCCGGCCATTTCCGCTCGAGCGCCCAACTGGCCAGGCTCGCGGTGACGGCGCTCCCGCTCGCCAGCCAGCGCAGGACCCGCACCGGCGAGGCGTGCCGGTCCGCCATCGCGCCGAACAAGAGCGGAGAGACGAACGCCGCCACGGCGGTCGTCGCATACGCATAGGAGCGGAGCGCGGCCAGACCATGGGCTTCGAGCACGCTTGTCAGCGGCACCAACCAGCTTCCTGCTCTCACCGACTGGAGAAAGAACAAGCCGGCCAATTCACCGTACTCGACGGCCCGAACTCTCGAGCTCAGCACGCTGATAACGCGGCACAGCGAAACATCAAAGGTCGAGCCGAATTCCAAAGCAACTGGGGCGCACGCGCCTGGTCCTGGATTAAAACCATGGTCGTCGGAGATCCGTGGCGCGCCTATTTGCGCGGGCGGGGCGAGTCCGTTACGCGTGGCGGCCGGCGGGAACGCGAACTGGAGGTTCCGAGTCCGTTCCCGCCGCTCGCCCGCCCGCACAAATAGACGGCGCGACTACCTCGGGAGAGTTCGGGAAACACCTCATGCCCCACGGGTCTCCGTGTGTCAGCAGAACGTCGGAGAAAATAACCGAGCAGAAAACCCCGTTTTTAGCTTGAACCAAACCGGATGAATGATATGAAGTTCTCGTCTCAGAGTGGCTGGTTTTGAAACGCCCGGTGACACAATGACTACGCAGGGCAATTGAGCACTATGGATCCTACTTATTGGAAAACGGAGCTGTCCCCAGTTGCGGACCGAATCGAGGAGTTTGCAGCATCTGGACTCTTTACCGAGCGACGGGCGAACGAGTTCGAGAGGGAGGTGATGTTGGGCATCTTCAGCGTTCGCAGGCTTATTGAGCACCAGACGCTGAGCCAGGAACTGCTTGGACAACAGGTGCGGGTGCAGGCATATCCAAAGAAGACGAAAGAGCCCACCACCTGGCTCAACAACCACAAGATACGTGAGTTGTTTGACCTCGACGCACCTCGACCGAAAACCCTTCCCCTTCTCCTCTTCTGCAACCAGATAATCCATAGCTACATTCTTCTGCCCCTGCGGGATAGTCATGGGTTCGGGCATGTGCTCTTCTGCTCGGATTACCAACGCAATGAGTTTCTATATTTAGTCCGTGTTGCCCAGCTGATAGAATTGATTCGGAGGGTCGCTTTCGACTTTCCCGCTCGCACGCACCTACAGTTCAACCCAACCAGGGAGGATTACGACATCACAAACTACGCGAGTGCCGAGCCCCCTGGCTAAGATATAGCAAGCCACTATTGTTTCCAGCGTAGTCCGAAGAGGTGGTCAAGCAGGAAAAAGAAGACATCGGAGTCATGTCTCGTAGACATTATGAAATCTTGTGAAGGAGCAGATTATGCTTTTATCCGTTGAACCACGAGACAGTTTTGACGTCGAACCAGGCCGTTACAGAGCCGCTTGCACTGACATCAGGGAAATCGAAAACCAGACACGCGAGGGAACGCAAAAGTTCCTCCGCATCATCTGGGAGTTGGACACTTGCGACACTCAAAACGTCCGCTATCTCGCCGGCAAGAATTACGAACCAACCCTGGCCAAAGACAGCACGTTGAGAAATGACCTCATCACCTGGTTTGGTCACGACATCAACGCTCGCAGTTTCGATACAGCCAGCTTGAAAGGCAAAGAGGCCATCATCACCATACAGCGCATTGAAAACGAAGGGCGAGACAAGCCTTTCTGTTGGGTTTCCAGAGTCGAACCTCTTGCCAGTGAAGACGAGCCTGACGATGCTCGATTAATTTCTCCCATCGTGGTGTGCGGGTAGAAACAAAGGCTCGCAGGAGGAGTGGTGCCCTTCTGCGAGCCTCTCTTCCGTTCACACTTCAAACCCAACACCTGAAAGACTCCACGCCATGACAACCATCAACCGTCCTATTTCTCTCCAATCCAACGATCCAGGTCAGGCCCTCGCTGAATTGCCAGCACTGCCTGACACATCCAACTGGCCTCTTCCGAGACCAGTTCCATGTCAAGGTCCCCAAGAACAGGAATCCAAGGTCATTGTCAGGAGAACTAGCCCCATCCGAGTCCAACCAGGCTCCGCGCCATCAATGTCAGACCAAAGCAACAATCCTCCGCCAGATACATATCAAGCCGCCCTGGTCGAACTGGGCGCTATCCTCATGAAAGACGAGAATTCAACGCCCTGGATGTCGATCAGAAAGCTCAGCGGCCAGTGCAGAACATACTGGCAAAAGCTCCCGCGATTGAACTACTCGATCCTGTATCTGGGCGATTGGGCTAACGACTTCGAGCTTTGTGCTGCGTTTGTGCCGCGCCGAGTTCAGTTGCGGGGCCTCATCGCACTCAAGAACCGCCAAAGACTGAAAAGTGTGGTGGAGAGGGCAAAAGATCTGCTGATGGTTGATGACGATGACTTCTTCCAGGATCGAAAGCACATGCGCCTGGCTTTTCAAAACGGCGTGGTCGAAATCGAAAACAGCAAATTCCACCTATCAGACCCCGGCCGCGCAGTGAAAGAGACCCTGCCCCTCAAATACGACCCTGAAGCAAAGTGCGATCTGTTTCTGCGCACGTTTCTGGCGAATATCTTCGAACCTGCTGACATCGGCCTCCTGCAACGGTATCTGTCTCAGGTACTGGAGGGCATCAACCACTCTCAGGCCATCCTCGTTCTGACTGGTGACGCTGGTTGGGGCGAAAGCTCCTTGCTGAAACTCCTTGGCACGTTGATCGGTTGGCACAGGGTTGGCATTGTTCGTGAGCAACTCTTCCGTGATGAGTTCGAGTTGGGTCACTACGCTGGCAAACACCTCCTGCTTCACCCAGATCTGCCGACCGATTATTTGGACCGCAAAGAAGCCTCGATTCTCAGGCAGTTGGTAGGCGGTGATCCAATCTGGGCTGACATTCACGGATCCAAGGGCGCGGATGGACGAATAACGCTGCAAGGCACCTATCCAGTCATTTTGGCCTGCAATGGACGGCCGAAGATCCACATTGACGAAGATGCCGATGCCTGGTTGAGACGGGCAGTGGTCCTGTTTCTGAAAACACCGGAACATGAGCAGCACTTCGGTAAAATGGCAGAACTGATCCTCAACAACGAATCCTCCGGCATCCTCAACTGGCTGCTTGAGGGTCGTGCACAACTCGCCAAAGACAAGCTCCAATTGACCCAAACCCACGAGCAAAAGACCAGGGCCGCTACATTTTTACTGGCGTCCGATTCACCTGCTGCTTTTGTCCGATCCTGCCTGGGGAAAAAGAAAGATGGAGAGGTTGGGGTGGTTGATTTGTACGGCCATTATCGGAGTTGGTGCTGATTGAACCACATAAGGCCCTTTGCATCTCGACCTTTTACCGGGACGGCCAAAGAGGAGATTGAAATTGGCCTGGGACTGAAACCAAGGCATGACTTGGATGGGGCGAACGGAAAAGCAAAGAGAGGTTGGCGTGGATTGGCCCTGGCCGAACATGATGGCATTCAGAGGTTCGAAAGTGCGTCCTGCAAGTCCGTAGATTGAATAGGATCGTCCCTAGTCCGGAGGCACTCCAGCTTTATGCCTCGATTACAACTGCTTCTCCCACACCTCAGGGCCATCTCAGTCGATAAAACCGGGTTGGATATTTGCTCCACTCGGGGTCGCCGAAATAGGCCGTGCCGCTCGTGAGGGTATTGGTGATAATCGGAGACCAAGTGGGGTTGGCCAAATCGGTGCAAGCATCCACGGCAACGCTCATGCCACTAGCCCAGTTGATGTTGAAGCCAAATTGATTGGTCCGAACACCGAAACTGGAATCGCTGGCTAGCACCTGTGGGGTCCAGAGCACAACGGGCACCAGGGTAATGGCGGACACGCTGTCCCAGCCCGTGGTCCCAGGCAAATAAAAGATAGTTGCGGGGTCCCACATCGGCTTGGGGCCGCCGAACACGTCCAAACCAAAGCTAGGAGCGTTACCCTGGAAATAGACGTTGCTCAGGCTGAGGCAGGCACCGAACGCTTCATTTCCGATGTGTGTGACGCTATCCGGTATTGTCGCACTGGTCAGGTTGGTGCACCACATGAACGCCGAGTCTCCGACGCTGGTGACGCTGTTTGAGATTGTGTAACTTCCGGTGAGGCCCCCTGGGTATTCGACGAGGGTGGTCTGGTTGTTGTTGAACAATACGCCATCCACACTGCTATAGGCGTGATTGCTTTTGTCTACCGAGATGGCCTTCATGCTGGCGCAGTTTACGAACGCACCCACTCCGATGTTTGTGACGCTGTTGGGGATTGTGATGCTGGCCAGGGTGGCGCAGCCCCAGAACGCTTCACTTCCGATGCTGGTAACACTATCCGGAATCGTCATACTAGTTAGGTTGGTACACCAAGCGATCGCAGAGTACCCGATACTGGCGACCGGCAGACCATCGATGGTGTTTGGAATAACAACGAAACCACCCGAACCGGTGTAAGTCGTGATGGTGATCGTGGCATTTGTGGTCATGTAACCCCAAATGCCGTAACTGTTGGTATAAGATTGGGCTAACGCCCCACCAGGCAGTATCAGCAGCAAGAGCAGCGGCAGTAGCTTTGTTGTGACCCAAGCAGTCGTAAAGGCCCCGGCATGATGTGAACCGGCATTGTTGGTTTTCATAACTTGTGATCCCTAATTCGTGATTCCGTCGGTCGTTGAAAGCACATTTGTCCGAGCGTCCGTGGGGTAATCCATTCGCTCGCCACTAGCCAAGGACAGGATCTCATTGGCTCTGCTCGCTTGAACGTGATTGGAGGTTCGGTTGTTGTTGGAGAAAAGAAAGGTGCCAGGGTCAATCCCGGCTCGTTGGTATAACCTCTGGCATGGTGAGCACTCAACTCATGCTCGCCCAAAGCCCATCTCGCAATTCCCGCTGGCAATTTCATAAACCACGCGCCACGCAACACCACCACCACCAAACCAGCAAACCCTCAAGGCCCATCGCTGACTGCTGCTCGGTGACCACTCGACTTCACCAAAAATCGAGGAGGGTGTCGAGGGAATTGTCTTCGCAGGTATTCGCGAGCGAGCGCATATCCCATGCCAACCAAGCCAAAGAATGCTCCAGCCAGTCCAGAACGCTCAACCGGATCTCCCGAAATATCCCGATTCCCCAATCAATCAATCCCGGTTCACGCCAACGAAACCCAACTAAAATCCATCGGCCCAGACTCCCGTTTGAGCTGACGACCGTAGCTCACAGGAGACGCCGGCCTGGATGGAGAAGACGCGTGAGTCCGTGGGCTGAATCCGTTGGCCCAGAATCGCTCGTATTTGACCCCAGGAGCGTTTGACCGGCTTTGACCACCTCAACGTACCGGCCACCCACTCAAAACCTCCCCAGGATCATTCCTGCGCAACGGCATGGTATATGGGTAGGCACGCTTCACGGGTTCAGGGATCAGCTTGTGCATCGAGCCGCCGAAGCCGTAGATTTACCGAAGCACCCACGTCGTCTTTGCTGCCTCGGATGACTGCTCGTAAATGGACAATGCCGTTGGTAAGCCTCTGTGGTGGAATCAATACTCTGACATTAGCAGGTTGTTGAAAAACTCGGGTTTTCTTTGAACGATTCACAGGGTGGTAGGCTCGGATCAATATGCGCGGAAAACCTCAAGCTCAGCCCGAGTTCCTCACAGCGATCAACCTTAACGCATGCGTGCCGGCCGATCACCCCCTGCGCGCCATCAAGCGCCGCATGGACGCTGTCCTGCACAAGCTCTCGCCTCTGTTGGACCAGCTCTATGCCGAGGAAGGCCGCCCCAGCATTCCGCCGGAGCAATTGCTCAAGGCACGGGTGTTGACGGCCCTCTATAGCGTGCGCAGCGAGCGGCTCTTCTGCGAGCAATTGAGCTACAATTTGCTCTGGTTGTGGTTTCTGGACCGGGAGTTCCACGAGGGCAGCTTTGACCATAGCATCTTCGCCAAGAACTATGAGCGCGTGCTCTCGGCCGAGGTGGCCAAGTTGTTCTTCGCCGAAATCTACGACAGCTCGCGCCAGGAAGGCTGGACCAGTGACGAGCACTTCACTGCCGACGGCACGCTCATCGAGTCTTGGGCCAGCCTCAAAAGTTTCGTGCGCAAGGACGGAGCCGACCAAAAGAAGGTCCAGGCTGCCAAAGACGACGACCCGGGCAACCCGACGATCGGCTTTCATGGGGAAAAGCGCTGCAACGATACGCATCGGAGCACCACGGACCCGGACAGCGTGCTTTATCGCAAGGCCAAGGGCAAAGAAGCTAAACTCTGTTTCGGCGGGCACATCCTCATGGAGAACCGGCAGGGCTTGTGTGCCGATTTTACGATCCATAATCCGATCACCGAACCGGAGCCGATCACAGCGCTGCGCCAGTTGGATGAGCACACTGGATTGCACGTCGGCACTGCGCCCAAAACCATTGGCGCCGACAAAGGCTATCACCAGAAAGCTTTTGTTCACGGTTGCCGCGAGAGGGAAGTCTCGCCGCATGTTTCCTGCAAGGAGGGAGTGCGCGTCGCGGGCTTGGACGCGCGCACCACAACCAAGCCGGGTTTTCAGACCAGCGTGAGGATACGCAAGCGGGTCGAGGAGATCTTCGGTTGGATTAAGACGGTGGGTGGGTTGCGGCGAACTCGCTACCTGGGCACCGAACGCACGCAGGCTTGGGCTTACTTCGTGGCCGGCGCCTATAATCTGCTGCGGTTGGCGCGCCTGGGAGGGGCGGGACGATGCTGAAAAGCTCCGCCACGGGCCAAGAGCCCGGTGTAGGGGCGGTGCTGGGCGACGGCGCGGGAGCCGCATGCCGGCCGGGAGGCATCCGGCCGTGGATTTTACGCCGCTATCAGGCCGAAACATGAGAGTAAAAGCCATGCAAAAGAATTCCCGCCCAAATCGGACCTCTTTTTCAACGCCCTGCTAGACGGGATTTCTCGCGCTTACCTATGGGCCGTTCGGGGGAGTAACATTCCCGTGTGATAAGTTCCAGTGGCGGGGCATCTTGAGAAGCCACACTTTGCGGCTCTTGTCTGAAGAAGTTAGTCGCCCATGAAGTCGGCGGCAAATGCCTTTGGATTGAGGTCCTCTCCGGTCGCGTACCGGGTGAGCTCTTTCCAATCCAGCGTCCGGCCGGGCTCGATAACGCGTTTGCGAAGAAAGTCACCGACCGCCGGATTTCCCACGTAACCCACCGAGGAGGGCGCCGCGCCGCGGAGAACCTCGCGGCAAATGGCGTGGTGAACCTGGGAGGCGAAGAGTTCGCCCATCATGTAGTTGTGGTAATAGACCGGGGCAACCACGATGTGGATCTTGCTGGCATAGTCCGGGGCATTGCGGCCTTCGGGTCGGTGGACCATCTGGTGCTTTTCAACGAGGTCCCACCACAGCTTGTTGAGATCCTGGTCCGGGTTTTCATAAAGCCCCTTCTCGAAGTGGAGCATCACCTGACACCAGCGCGAGAAGATGAGAAGTCGATCCCGCAGGAGCTTGGCCCCCACCCTGCTGATTTGCCTCTGCTCCTCAGGCTCTCGTGGAGCCACATCCATGGCCCTTTGCCAGGGCACACTCTTGGAAAGCCGCTCGAACATCATCGCCAATCCTTCGGTGGTCAAGATGTGGGATTCCATGCGCAGCACATAGGGCACATTGGTTGGAATACTCTTGCTGGAATAAACCGAGTGCCCGAGTTCGTGCAGCATGGTCCCCATCCATTCCTCGTTGGGAACGATGTTTGCCAGCACGCGGACGTCCCCTTCGCGGTCAATGTCAGTGCAAAATGCATGTGGGCTCTTGCCTGGCTTCTCGTAGAGGTCGCTCCGGCCCAGAACATCATCGACCGGCAGCCCGATGCCCCCATAAAAAACCCGGCATAGTTTCAAAATGTCCGCCGACGCGTAGAGGGAATCCAAACTCGCACCAAAGACGGCGGGACATTCCTGAAAAAACGGGTCGTGGTAATGCCAGGGTCGCAACTCGGACGTGCTGATGCCGCAATTCTTGGCAAGGAGCCCATCCAGCTCCGCCTTGGCGGCCTGAAACGGCCCACGCGTCATCTCATCAAGCTCCTTGAACAATTTCAGAACCGCATCCTCGTCTTGCTCGTTGAGGAAGAACTGCAGGACCTGATAGTTCTTGAAACCGAGTGTAGTGGCCGCCTGGTTGCGGAGCTTGACCAGGGCGATGAGGTCCCTTTCCACGACCGAGCCCACCGCCTTGCCCGCTTCCCAGGCCTTACGCCGGGATTCGGAACTCTTGGACTCTTTGAGCACCTTGCGAAGGTCATTGTCGGTGAGTTCTTTGCCGTCCACCCGGGCGCGAAACACATTGAAGGCCTTTTCGATGCCGTTGGATACCTGAACAATCTTCCTCAGCAGGACCGGATCAACCTGCTTCTCGAGGTAAGCGAGATAGAGCACATCAAGCTCTCTTTTTAGCAACGGATCCGCAATACCACCGGCCTCGCGAATAGCCTTGACTTCGGCGAACGCGGCTGGATCCGCCAGCGCCGCGTCAATCTGGTTCTGGGTCTCTTCCTTCCGCTTGAAATCCTCATCTTTGCCCGAAACGTTGGCATCCCACCATGCCACCGCCGCCGCCTTCTCCAACGGCCGGAGTTTGGCGACATGAGCGTTTACGAATTTCTGAGCGCGCATACTTATGGAATCATCCGCTCTGACCAGGCAAGTCGTCAAGAGGAGGGCGCACGCCCCTAGAAGGACTGCCGCTGCCGTTGAGGGAAACCGTGATCGGGTCTTAGGCATTCTCTTTATTACCCTCTTTCACCGGACTCCTCAAGTCGAAAGTTCAACCATGCAGTGGAAACTCAGGGACGTTTGGCTGGAAGGACAAATGTCCGTGCCTCGAACAATCCAGAATTGCGCGCTATTGGCCCTTCCTGGGGTTTTGGGAGTCCCGACCACCTTAGAGGACCGGAAGAGGGCTCAAATGCCCCACTGGATCACTTCCGTGCAAAGCAAGGGAAAATGCATAATAACGGCTTATCGTCATGTTTCTCTGGCTGCAGTTGTTTAAAGAGGAGTGGAGTTGAACGATCAAGAGACATAGGCTGAGGTGGTGGCCGACATGCCTTTGATTTTGGAAGTCGAAAACACCTCTGCCGGTTTCACATCTCGCAACCTGGTTCAAAGGGGCAGTCCTACACGGCAATGGTGGGGTTTTTTATTTGCCAAGTCTCGCCCAGCCTGATGCCTCGATGGTTGCTCAGGGTAATTGGCGCTGTGCTGGGCCTCGGAGAATATCCTGTCAACATCCAGTGAACAACTCGTGCGGCGCCTGGACTGATCAATCGGTTTGGAGCGCGGAGCAGGGGTCAATTCAACCTGGCGGCACAACCCTGGAAGTGAACGCTGGAGATGAACCCCGGCAATGAACCCTGGGAATGGACCCTCGAGGTGAACCTTGGGAGTGAAGTCTGGCCCCGTCCCCCTGCTACACCAAGGCCCTCGATCCCCCACTCTGATTTAAAGGCTTGAGCGCGGTATAATCAATTGAATCCATCCCAAGGATCGATTCGACGATTCAACCCGGAGGACCCATGCCCCAAAAGCACTACACCCCTCCCCTGTCCCGTTTCGTCGTCCGCCCTGTACCACGAAGCCAAGGCCCGGGGTATTCCAATGACCCGTCTCGCCAATCATCTGGTCGAGGCCGGGTTGAAGGAGAGCCCGGGGTGGAAGCAGGCTCAGGCCCAGGAGGCGATGCGGGTGGGGGGGGAATCAACCGAGTACACAACCAGGTAACGGCGCCAGAAACGCACGTCACCGGGGCTCAATCTTCACGGGTTGAGCCCTCTTCATTTTCAGCTGCAAATCAAACATCCAAAACGAAAGAACAAAACATCCATGATCACACTCGAATGCAACTACAGCAAAAAGCTCGGGCTGCCGGGCTATTCTTCCCATCAGTTCAGCATCACCCTCAGGACCGAGATCGCAGACGTGGCGCAAGTTCAGGCCGAGAGCGCCAGGCTGTACAAACTGCTCCAGGAAGGCGTTGACACATCCATCAAAGAGACGGGGTATCTGCCGGCCTCGAACGGCAATGGGCGCGGGCAGGGCAACGGCAACTCCCAGGCCGGCGACAATGGGGCTTGGAACTGCTCCCTCAAACAGCAAAACCTCATCCAGAAGATCGTCCAGGAGAGCAAACTGGACAAGAACGAGGTCGAGGCGCTGGCACAAGACCGGTTCGGCAAGGGGGTGAAGGGGCTCAACAAGCTGGAAGCGTCCGGGCTCATCGAAGAACTGCTGGAGAAGACCGGCCAGAACAAGGGTCACGGGCGCGGCCGGTTCCAAAGCCGTTTCCAGAGGGCAGGTGGTCGATGACTCCCACGATTGCCACGGTTAAGCCTGTGCAGGTTCATTCGCCTGCACAACCCAAGGCCAAGGTCAGCCCAGTCGAGACCTTGCGGAAAACCGTCTCGGCATCCCGGTTGAACTGTTGGCTGCAATGCCGGCTGAAGTTCTTCTTCCGGTACGTCCAGCAGATCCGAAAGCCACCCACCCCATCACTTCACGTCGGCAGCATGGTCCATCTCGTGTTGCAGGCTTGGAACATGGCGCGGTGGAGGAAGCAAGCCTTTGAAATCGAGCGGTTCAAGAAGCTGTTCGAAGAGGGCTGGGCAGATCAACCGGCCAAGATCAACTGGGAGGACGAGGAGCCGGAGCAGAAGTCGGCGGCATGGTCGTTGCTGGAGGTGTATTTCGCCGAGACCCCAATCAAAGCCAACGAGATGCCGGAGGCCGTGGAAGTGCCGGTTGAAACGGACCTGTCAAAGCACGGCCTGCCCACATTGATCGGTGTTCTTGACCTGGTGCGTGCCGGCGGTCGAATCGTGGACTTCAAGACCTCGGCCAAGACACCCAATGCAGAAGACGTGATTCACCAGCACGAGACCCAATTGTCATGCTACTCGGTTCTGTACCGTGAAGCGGCCGGCAAGAGGGAATCGGCAAGGGAACTGCATCACCTGGTCAAGACGAAGACGCCCAAGCTCATCATCACCTCCCTGGAGCCGATGTCCGAGCTTCAGCAAGTCAGGCTCTTTCGGATGATCGATTCGTACCAGGAAGGATTGGCCAGAGAAGACTTCGTTCCTTCGCCTGGGATCCAATGCTGCGGTTGTGAGATGTTCAACGAGTGCCGTTTATACTGCTAACGGCATAAACGGCACTATGCCGGGTGTAGGACTATGCCGGGTTGCTGGGCCTGGAGGCTTTCGGAGCGGCCAGGTGAGAGCGTTCTGCTTGCGGAGTGCTCGCCAAC
>Ga0326727_10019154_pt1 | contig 13820 bp, 11 predicted proteins | sample MB2enrmetagenome_FD_207643 | JGI IMG/M metagenome (GOLD analysis project Ga0326727, IMG submission 207643) | Lab enriched peat soil microbial communities from McLean, Ithaca, NY, United States - MB29MY | ecosystem: Environmental > Terrestrial > Soil > Wetlands > Peat | place: USA: New York... | reverse complement strand
GGTCCACATCCATGTAGAGGAGCTTCTCGCGGGTGATGATGGAGGGGTCGAGCCAGGCGCAGGCGGTCAGCTCGTCCCACAGGTAGTAGCGGCGCTGGCTCCAGGCAGCGATGTAGCGCGCGGCGGGAGAGCTGGATTTGGAAATCTCGTCGAGCATCTGCTGGGTGAAGGGCGCCTTGATGGAGACATCGACGGTGGTGACGTCAATGCGGGGCCAATCGGCGCGCAGGACGATGTGCGCGGCCTCGGGATCGAACCAGAAGTTGAACTCGTGGCGCGGATCACTGGCGAACTCCGGATCTTCGCTCTTCGGCGTGAGGCTTCCGCCCATCAGCACAATGCCCTGCGTAAGCGAAGCAAACTCCGGGTCGATGGCGATGGCCAGAGCGATGTCGGTCAAGGGGCCTGCGGCGTAGATGGTGACCTGGTGAGGATGCGCGCGCACCTGGCGAATGAGGAAGTGGGCGGCGTCCTCGTCGATGGCCTTGATGGTCGGCATTCCCTCGGGCATGGGCGGAATCTCGTACGGTCCGTGCGCGTTGGATTTCACCGGCGGTCCAGGAACGCCAGGCATCTGCTCCGTGTGGAGGCTTTGTCCCCATGCGCCGAGCCACTCTTGCTTGCCGTCGAGCGCGGCGGAGAGGCGGGTCTCTACTTGAGAGCGAACCAGCGGGAAGACCGCGCCTTGGGCCACAGGAATGTTGGCGTGGCCGGTCAGCTCCAACATGCGCAGGGTGTGCAGGGTCTCCTCGTCGCGCCATGCGTCGCCGGTCACCATGGTGATGCCCAGCACCTCGACCTGAGGCGCCTGGAGCAGCGCCAGCATGGCCATCTGATCGGAGCCGCCGGGGCCTGCGCCGTCCTGATCGATAAGCACCAGGCGTTTTTGCGCCGTGCAGAGGGTGGCAGCGAGGGCCAGCAGAAGCAGAAGAATTTTAGTTCTCATAGCGTAGTTATTGTGGCATACCGGCGGCTGCGCGGGCGCCCAGAATATGTCAATGGGGGTCTCGATACTGAGACCTGGAATTTCGCAAACTCAATCCAAGCTAACGCCGGGGGCGGCCACGATCGCCGGAGCTCCGACCACGATCGCCAAAGCCGCGCGGCTTGGGGGGCGGGGTAACGGGCAGGTTGGTTTTTCCCGCCGGATAGACGGCGAGGAACCGCTCCATGCCTTCGCCGGAGCTGGCCGTCTCCACGCCCTCAATGCCGCGGAATGCCATATGCAGCAGGCGGCGCTCGCGGCTGTTCATATGCGGAAAGGCATAAGGGACACCGGAGCGGAGCACTTTTTCCGCGGTAGTTTCAGCGGTCAGGCGCAACTCCGCCGCACGCAGCGCCTTGAAGTTTGAGGCGTCAAAGCTGACCATGTCGCCTTCTCGCGGGTCGAGACGGAGAATCTGCGCGGCGATGGTTTCCAGGGCCAGCAGCAGCTCGCCGTTGTGCTGGGTGACCAGCAGCACGTCCGGCCCAGCCAATTCTACATAGAGGGAGGGAGACTGGCTTACGGCATCCTGCGCACCGTCGCCGGTTGCGGGGCCAGCGCTGATGCGGTACTTGAGGCGAAGGCCACCGAGCTTGTTCAGGGTGGCAAGGAATCCGGCAATCTTTTGGGCAGCTTGTTGCAGGTCTTCGATAGGCATAACAAACCAGTATCGCAGAGCCGGGGATGGGAAAGCGAGGGAAGCCGGCAGAAGCTAGCTGGTCCGCGGGAATACCAGCAGCGAAAATCAGCCCTCCCGCACCTTGGGCGCCAGGTACTCGGGGCCGACGGGGTCGGTGACGGACTCCGTGACGATGCGGTCGATCTCGGCCATGGCGTTTGCATCGAGTTTCCAGCCCATCACTCCGCTGACAGCGTCAAGTTGGTCCGGGCGTTTGGCTCCCCATAGGGCTACGCTGACGCTGGGACAGTCGAGGACCCAACGGACAGCTAACTCAAGGACGGATTTGCTGTAGCGCTCATGAGCAAAGGTTGCCAACCGCTCGACGGCGGTGATGTATTGCGAGAAACGTGGCTCGCGGAATTTGGGATCGACGCGGCGAATGTCGCCTATGTCGAAGCTCATGCCGCGATGCACCCGGCCACCCAGCAAGCTGCGGCAGAGCGTACTCCAGGTGAGTATGGCGACATTGTGCTGCTTGCACCACGACAAAAGATTTTCGCCGTGCGCGCAGCACTCGATGCCGCGCTCGAAGAGGTTGTAGGGCGGCTGGTTGGAGGCGAGTGGGGCCACTGCGCGAAACTCCTCCATCTGCGCGATGCTGAAGTTGCTCACGCCCAGGGCGCGCACCTTGCCCTGACGCTTAAACTCGGCCAGTAGCGCGGCAGTTTCTGAGATGGGCGTCTTCGTATCTGGCCAATGCACCTGGTAGAGGTCAATGTAGTCCGTGCGCAGGCGGCGCAGGCTGGCTTCGAGTTCTGCTCGCAGGCGGGCCGCGGTTGAATTGGCGAAGACGCCGCGCTCGTTCCAGTCAAGACCGGCCTTGGTGGCAATGTAGAAATCCTCGCGGCGGCCATGGGCGCGCATGGCGCGGCCCACGATCTCCTCCGCGCGGCCATGGCCGTAGATGGGCGCGGTGTCGATGAGGTTGATGCCGCGCTCAAGGGCGCTGAGGCATGTGGCGACGGCTACCTCGCCGGGCACTGTGCCCCATTCCAATCCGCCGATGGCCCAAGTGCCGAGACCGATACGGGAAACCTTTACGCCGGCAATGGTTGTTGTCTCCATGCATAATATCTTATTAGGGAACAGGGAACAGGGAACAGGGAATAGGGAATAAGTAATAGGGAATAGGACGATGCTGGAATCCGAGCATCTGCAACGAATCAAGGCGTGAATGATACCTTGAGCTAAGACGATTTTATACGGGCGAACCTCCTTTCACGGAGATTTCCGTACATTCGAATGCGCAAACTTCTTCAACTGCTTTTTTTACTCGTACCTACTCTTGCCATGCCCCTGACACATGCGCAGGGCGGGCCGCCTTTTATTACCGACGACCCCGGCACGCCCGGGAACCGGCACTGGGAGATCAACCTGGGCTGGATTGGCGACCATAACCCGGCTCACGCCAGCTATCAATTGCCCGACTTCGACATGAATTACGGATGGGGCGACCGGATTCAACTCAAATACGAGTTGCCCATCGCCGCGGCCACCGACGAGAACAACACCACGACAGCCGGGCTGGGCGAGTCGTTGTTGGGAGTCAAGTGTCGCTACTTTGAGCATTACCGCGCGGGCAAGCCGAAGACGGATGAAAACAAGAACTTCACGCTGGGCACTTATCCGCAGGTTTCCATCAATAACCCCACCAGCGCGGTGCGGCGCGGGATTGTGGAGCCAGGGCCGCAGTATTATCTGCCGGCGGAGTTCACGGCCAGGGCGGGGCCGATCGATTTCAACGGCGAGGTGGGCCGGTGGATCGGCAACCGCAATGTTCCCAGCCGCTGGGGGCGCGGGCTGATCGCGGGGCACGAGTTTAGCGAGCGGCTGGAGCTGTACGGGGAGATTTACGATTTGCAGGACGTGAACCGCATTGGCCCTCCGTCCAATCTGCTGCCCAAACAGCGTGAGCTGACGCTGGATGTAGGCGGACGGCAGACGCTGGATCGCAAAGGGCATCTGCGGTTGCTGTTCATGGGCGGACGGGCGATTCAGGCGGTGACGCGTCAGAACAGCGAGCCGAATTGGATTGCGTATGTGGGCGTGCAGATATTGATGGGACCGAAGGAGGCGAGCGGTGCAGGAGAGAAATAAGATGCGTCGGCACTGTTGCGGGATATACTCACCACTCGCCGCACCCCGCCCCGGTGGTGTATCTTCCAATTCGTATGGAACACACAAAGAACAGCGCCCCGCATCCCGCGCCCGAGGCCGAAGAAATCTACCGGCGCTGGATTCAGTTTCTTGATGAGGAGTTCACCCGCCACCATGCGCCGGAGCTGCGCGCGGAGATTGTGCGCGACCAACTGACCCAGCTCTACCTGGGCCGGCCGCACGGCGGCAAGCTGAACCTGACGCTCACCAGCGAGCTGCCCGGCAACGTGCTCTCGCTCTCGCTGGACCCGGACAACGTGACACTGGAGGCGGAGCACTTTGCCGACGTTGACTCGGAGCTCTTCGCCCAGCGCAAGCCGCTGCTGTGGTTCTGGCAGATGTTCGACCGCTCGCCCATCGGAACCAATCACTGGCTGGGCGTGCGCTTCCGCGCGATGCTGGGACGGCACCTCTTTGCCCGCATCGGCTCGGGAGTCAAAATCTTCCACGGCGTGGAGTTGACCTTCGGCTACAACCTGGCCATCGAGGAGGGCGCGGTCATTCGCCAGCACGCATTGCTGAACGATCGCGGCGGCATCACTATCGGCAAGGGCGCGGTGATTGGCTCCTTCGCTCGCATCTATTCGCACAGCCACTCCGCCCATGAGTACGGCGAGGTTACGCTCCAGCCCACAGTGATCGGCCCCGCAGCCCGGATTGCCAGCCACGCCATCGTGCTGGCCGGCCAGCACGTTGCCTCCGGAGAACTGGTGGGCAGCTTTCCGGCGGAACGGGAGTGAAAAGACAGGGACTGGGGACGAGGGACTAGAAAAACAACCCCAGTTAATGCGCTCTATCCTACTGCGCCGGGTTCACCCCGCCATGCACCACAAAGCGGCTGAGGTAATCGTGCAGTAGCTGGCGATGCTGCTTGCGATACGCATCGTAGTCCTGCGCGATGCCGTTGTCTGCGCCGCTGATCAAAATCCAGCAATCCAGCATTCCCGCGTCGTTCAGCTCGACCACGTTGCGCAAACTTTCGTCGAGATCGCCCTTCTTGACCTCCTGGTTTTTGATTCCCTCAGCAACGCCGCTTAGAGCCGCGCTCTCCTCTCGCAGTGAGTGCCGGTACACTTTCTCGTCGGGAAAGTTCTTCTTGAACTCATCGCCCATGTATCCAGCGCGAATTAGCGAGTACATCGCCCACGCCGATGCTCCTGGATGCTTTTTATCGTCAGTCGCGTCGGCATCGAGCGTGATGTTGATGGTATTGGGCTTTTTGGGGTCTACAGCCGGCCCCGCTGGACGCTCAATTTTGGGCGCCATCAGCACGGCATTCTCGAGTTGCGCCCATTGCTTGATTCCCTGCCAGGCCAACCTGCTGTACGGCTCGGCAACAATGGCGTCAATGAATTTTTCGCGGGCCGCCATGGGGTCGTTGCCGAACTTGAGAATCGCGTCGCCCCAATAGCGATAGGCCGACTCGCGGTCGGGATCAATGGCAATGGCGCGGGCAAACCACTGGGCAGCAGTTTTCAAATCCCCCTGCATGAAGGCTGTGTCTCCCGCAAAGAGCGCCGCCAGGTAGAGCTTGGGATCAGCCTCTGCGGCAGCGGTGTACTTGGTCATTGCCGTCGTAAAGTCTCCCGCCGTGAACGCCTTCTCGCCCTCCTGCAGCAGTGCTTTGCCCGGGCTCTCTATTCCCGCAAGAGGCGGTTGGTTGGGATCGATGTTTGCCCATATCTTGACTATTTCGAGCGTGTCACCCAACTCGACAGCCCGTTTGGCAGCGTCGCGCATCCGGGTTCGCACAGCCTTCAACCCGGCTGGGTCGCTCAATTGAGCGGACTCGGCGGCGAGGCAGTCGGCCAGGCGCTCAAAGTAGAGCATCTCGTTGGGATGCGTTTTGGCCAGATCCTCATAGAGAGGCAGTGCCTCTGGCCTCTTGCCTTCCCGGTAAAGCGCATTCGCTCTGGCTGCTTCATCGTCCTGGGCAAAGCCTGCAGACGCCAGGCACAGAACCGCCAGGCTCAAACATATTCCCGCTATCCATCTCCGCATCGTGTTCCCCTTTCGCGCAGAATCCACGTTCCTTGACACCTTAGACAACGCCGGTGGTGATTATGTTCCCGGACGGAGGTCGAATTTCTGCGCCCTTCCATGCTAACCTGAGTTTTCAGGTCCGGAGTATTGATTTGCAATCCAGCGCCATCGTCATCGCCGTTTTTACCTTTGTTCTGCTTCTCTTTTCGCTCAGCGTGCATGAGTCCGCGCACGCCTGGACGGCCTCGCGGCTGGGCGACCAGACGGCGCGGATGCTGGGGCGCGTCTCGCTCAACCCCATGGATCATGTGGACCCCATCGGCACGCTGCTGCTGCCCGCGCTGATGATCTTCGGGCCGTTTGTCGGATTGGGCTTTCTGGGCGGCTATATCTTCGGATGGGCCAAGCCCGTCCCCATCATCAGCCGCAACTTCCGCAACTTCAAGCGTGACGATATGCTGGTCAGCCTGGCCGGCCCAGCCTCGAACCTGCTGCTGGCCTTCATCGCCTTTCTTGGCTTTGCTGCCGTTCTCTTCTCCGAGAGTCATCTGCCCGAGGGGGCCAGCCCCTCGACCACTCAACAATCTCTTGAGATGCTCTGCGACGTGGCTCTCCGGCTCAACCTTACCCTGTGCATCTTCAACCTGCTGCCGATTCCGCCGCTGGATGGCAGCCACGTTCTCAGGAACGTTCTGCCTTATGGCGCATTGCGAGTCTTCGACAGCATCACTGGGCCGCTCAGCTACCTGCTTCTCATCTTTGTGGGCGGCGCGATACTGAGAGTCGTGATGACCCCGATCTTGACCCTGGCCTACGCCATTCTGGCGCGCATCTAAAGGCGCCGAGCGCAGCGTCGCCTGGCCGCTACAATAGAAGGAGCCGTTTTTTCGGGATTTTCCGGATGAATGGCGACATTCTCCTGGCATCATTCCGGAAACGATCAACACCATGGCTGAATCCGTACCCACATCCTCCCGTCCTCGCGTTTTGAGCGGTATGCGCCCCACCGGCAAGCTGCACCTGGGCAACTACATGGGCGCGCTGGCCAATTGGGTCAAGCTGCAAGACCAGTACGAGTGCTACTTTTTTATCGCCGACTGGCATGCGCTGACGACCGATTACGCGGACACCTCTAACATCGCGGCCAACACGCTGGATGTGGCGCTGGACTTTCTAGCTGCCGGACTCGACCCGGCTAAAAGCGTGATCTTTCTACAGAGCAAGGTTTTGCAGCACGCCGAGCTGAACCTGCTGCTGGGCATGATTACGCCGGTCGGCTGGCTGGAGCGCGTGCCCTCCTACAAGGACCAGCAGAAGAATCTGGCGAATAAGGACCTATCGAACTTCGGGTTCCTGGGCTATCCAGTGCTGATGGCCTCCGACATTCTGATCTACCAGCCACAGTTTGTTCCCGTGGGCAACGACCAGACCGCACATGTGGAACTGACACGCGAAGTGGCGCGACGCTTCAACCAGTTTTACAAGCTGGACGGAAAGGAAGTTCTGCACGAGCCGCAGGTGCTGCTGACGCCCTCGCCGCAATTGCCGGGAACCGACGGCCGCAAGATGTCGAAGAGCTACGGCAACACCATCCAGATGACGGATTCGGAAGATGTGGTACGCCAGAAGCTGAAGACCATGGTGACCGACCCGGCGCGCGTGCGCCGCACCGACACAGGCGACCCGGACAAATGCCCAGTGGGCGACCTGCACAAGGTCTTTTCGCCGCCCGAGACAATGGCCAAAGTTTATGATGGTTGCCGTTCGGCGGGAATCGGTTGCATTGAGTGCAAGGGCTGGGTGGCCGACAACCTGGTGCGGGTATTGCAGCCCATTCAGGAACGCCGCGCCAGCTTTTCCAGGGCGCAGGTCAATCAAATTCTCAACGATGGTTCCCGCCGCGCCCGCCTACGCGCGGAAGCTACGATGCGACAGGTGCGCTTGGCCATGCAGATGACCCTGAGCGGCGAGACCGGCAAATAGCAGGGGATGCAAATGTCTGGAAAGACAATTCCGTGGTGGCGAAAGGCGCTTGCGATTGCATTGGGCGGCTTTCGCTCCGGATTTGGCTTGTTCCCGCGGGCAGCAAGGCCAGAACCCGTCACAGAAACGATGATTTTAAGCAGTTCCAGAGAAAACCGGGAAGTAGAAAGAACATTGACTGAGCCGTCCTCAAGAATCGTTACCGCACCGGCGATTCCGGCCGAGGTAATTCCCGCCGCCGAACCGATACAGGCCACGATAAAAGGCCGGGAAGCGAGCAAGAAGTCCGAAAAGCATCTCTCAGGGGCTAAAGCCCCCATCGATCCCAGATTAGGGCTAAAGCCCATACCCTTCAAAGAAGCAAGCATTTCGTCAGACGGAGAAGCTCAACCTGAGCCTGGGGCAGAAGCCGCGCCGCTTCCGGATGCTGGCTCCGATCCTGTATCCGAGTCCGTGGCCGTGCCGACGCTTAGGGAAACTCCCGATGCAGAGGCCGTAAACGAAGTTGTTGAGGAGCCGGTCACAGAGCCAGCAGCCGCGCCCCAAAGGGCTCCAGAAGCTGTGGCAGAGGCACTCCCTGAGCCGGTCAATGAGCCAGAGCCCTTGATCAATGCCGAGCCGGAACCTGCCACCGAGCCGGAACCTGCCGCCGGGCCTGTTCCTGCCTCAGAGCCCGTCCCTGTTCCGGACATTGAGCCAGTCGCCCAGGCCGCCGAGACTGCCATTGCTTCCGCTATTGAGCCTGTTGCCCCGGTTGCCGAGCCGCCAGCGGAACCCGTGCTTGAGCCAGTTCCTGAGCCAAACAACATCCCGGTTTTAATCGCCAATGCAGTTCCACGGCGAGTGCTCAAGCCGCAACCTAACGCCGAGGAAAAGGAAGCCGCCCGGCTGGCCGCACGGCAGAAAAAGCTGGACGAAGGCTCCGAGGAATCTCCTTTTTCTGTCATCGTGGGGCAGGTTTATGATGGCCCTCTGGACCTGTTGCTGGACCTGATCCGCAAGCAGGACATCGACATCTACGACATCCCCATCGCTATCATCACCTCCCAGTTCCTGGCGTATGTCAATCAACTGAGGGCCAGCGACGTGGATGTAGCGGGCGATTTCATTTACACCGCATCGCTGCTGATCCACATCAAGAGCAAGATGCTGCTGCCGCACACGGAGACCGGTCCTGAGGCTGCGGCCGAAGATCCACGGCGCGAGTTGGTCGAGCGGCTGCTGGAGCACGAGCGCTTCAAAAATGCCGCCCAGATGCTGCAACAAAAACAGATGCTGGAGGCGGCCACCTGGTCCAATCCCGGCGCGCGCGAGTTCAAGGACGATGTGAGCGCCGAGCCGGAGATCGCCGCCGATACGGTGGACCTGGTGCGCATCTTCCGCGAGATTCTGGAGCGCGCCCGCAATCGCCCGGTGATCGACCTGGAGGAGGATTCCGTCACCGTAGGGCAGATGATTCAGTTCCTTGCCCGCCGCCTGACCATGGAAGACAGGCCGATAGCCCTGCGCCGCCTGTTGAGCCACACCCACAGCGAGCGGGCGCTGATCGCCATGTTCCTGGCGCTGCTGGAGATGGTCCGCCTGCAGGCCATTTTGCTGCGCCAGGACCGCCAGTTCAGCGAAATTTTCATCAAGAAGCACAACAACTTTGACATTGTAATGAACGAAGGTCTGGGCAATGCGCGGGATGATTGGCGATAGGGCAATGTTATAACTTATGTTATAATATAGTCATAGGAGGTCCCCAAATGGCCACGACAGCAAAAATCATCGCCATCGGCAATTCCGCAGGCATCATCCTGCCGAAGGAGACTCTGGCGCGGTTGAAAGTTGAAAAGGGCGATACCGTCTGCCTCTCAGAGACTCCCGCGGGTTTGCAGATCAGCCCCTTCGACGAAGAATTCGTTGCCAAAATGGAAGTTGCCGATCGCGTGATTCGCCGCTATCGCGATGCCTTCAAGAGACTGGCGGAGTAAGTGAAAGAACCTGTCTGGATTCGCGAAATTGAAGTTCTTACCTTTCATACCCAGCAGATAGTTCTCTTTGGCGGCTCGGATGGGGTGCGGGACATGGGACTATTGGACTCTGCCCTCGCTCACCCGAAGTACCATTTTGCCTATGCAGAACATGCTGTGACAGTGGCAGAACTTGCAGCCGCATATGCGGTGGGCATCTCCAGCAATCATCCCTTCGTGGACGGAAACAAGAGAACAGCGATGCAGGTCGCCTTTGTGTTTTTGGAGTTCAATGGACTCCCCGTGACTGCCAGCCAGGAAGAAGCCTGCCTCACCTTTTTGAGTCTCGCGGCGGGGGAAATTACAGAAGAGGAATTAGCTCTTTGGTTTGCTGAACACACTTCGAGCCAATAGTTTGAATGCAATACAGCTCCTCGCTGACTCACCAGCCGCGATTTTAACCGTCTCTTAACATTCCTCTTTTCCAGGCTCGTCCCCAGCCGGTATAAAATGGCTTTAGTGGCCCGCTTCCTCTGGCCGGCTTCGCAGACAACTGTGCAAAATATGCGGTTGTTGGGGTTATATGGACGCCAATCTATCCGGCTCTGCACTCTCCCGCCTCCGGCCATCCCCTTTGTATTTAAATAGTTATGCCGTTGCTCCCCCTCGGCTTTGGAGGCCCCGTCGTCTCCGGAATCTCTCCGGCCGCATGGGTGACATCTGATGGCCGAACCGGCAACCGCCGAGCAAGTACTGCCTGCAAAAGGATCGCGGCTTGATAGCCACATGACCACGAGGCCCGGAGGCAAGAGCATAGCGTTATTTCTGGCGGCTCTGGTCGGCGGCCTGTGCTTCATCGCATTCAACGTAGCCAAGGACATGAGGACGGTCACCGTCACCAGCATCTGGCCGTATCTTTTAATGTCCCTGGCGTTACTGATCGCCCTGGGATTCGAGTTTGTCAACGGTTTTCACGATACAGCCAACGCCGTGGCTCCGGTTATCTATACGCATTCGATGGAACCCATCCCCGCAGTGGTTTTGTCTGGGTTCTGCAATCTGGCCGGCGTACTTTTATCCTCGGGCGCGGTAGCCTTTGCCATCATCACGCTGCTGCCGGTCGATCTTATTCTTCAGGTCAGCTCAGGGTCCGGCTTCGCCATGGTCTTTGCGCTGCTGGTAGCGGCGATTCTCTGGAATTTGGGCACATGGTGGTTCGGGTTGCCGGCCTCCAGCTCGCACACCATGGTCGGTTCGATTATCGGCGTGGGCATTGCCAGTCAATTGTTCAACCCTTACACCAGCACCTCCGGCGTGGATTGGGAGCAGGCCATCAAGGTTCTGGAGGCACTGCTGATTTCGCCTCTGATTGGTTTTTTCCTTGCCGCGCTGCTCATGCTGCTCTCCAAAGTTCTCTTCCGCTACCCTGCCCTATACGTAGCGCCCAAGAACAAGCAGCCTCCGCCGTGGCCCATTCGCGCCCTGATGGTGATCACCTGCACGGGGGTCAGCTTCTTCCACGGCTCCAATGACGGACAAAAGGGGATGGGCCTGATCATGCTCATTCTCATCGGTACGGTGCCCACCGCTTACGCCCTCAACCACGCTGCCACTGCCTACGATATACAGCAGTTCATCGCTGCCAGCGAACAGGCCGGCCGCATTCTCGACCGGCACGTGGGACAGAGCGCCATCCCTGGCTCGGATGCGCGCGCAGAGGTCACCAACTACATCCGTACCAGGCAGTTGCAGCCGGATACAGTGCTGGCGCTGCGCGAACTGGTTGGGGATGTGAATCGCAAAGTAGTGCAGTACAAGGTCATAAAATCCATCCCGGCGCAGGAACAGACGATCATCCGCAACGACATGTATGTGGCCGGCGAGGCGCTGCGACTGATGGAAAAGAACCACAACCCAGCCTTTACTGCCGAAGAGAACGCGGTGCTCAAGAATTACAGGAGTGGGCTGGACAAGGGAACCAGGTTCATCCCCAACTGGGTCAAAGTAGCCGTGGCCTTGGCGCTTGGACTGGGGACGATGGTGGGGTGGAAGCGCGTGGTCATTACGGTGGGCGAAAAGATAGGCAAGGAACACCTGACCTATGCGCAGGGCGCCTGTGCGGGACTGATCACCATGGGCACCATCTATGCCGCCGACACCTTCGGCTTGCCGGTTTCAACCACGCATATTCTCAGTTCCGGTGTGGCGGGCAGCATGGCGGCCAACGGCAGCGGCCTGCGCATGTCGACAATACGCAGCATCGCCGCGGTCTGGGTTTTCACGCTGCCGGCCGCGGCGCTGCTCTCCTGTTTGCTCTACGCGCTTTTCCGCTCGATTTCCTGAGCCTTCCGCCCGCTTACTTCTTCTTGAGCTTCATCAACTCAACGGCCTTCTGTGCGATATGCTCGGCGCTGACTTCCAGCTCCTTGACCATTTCCCAGGGCGATCCGGAGTCACCGAAGCGATCTTTCACGCCGATGGCGCCGGTGATCAGGGGCTTGCTGTAGAGTTGTTTGCTTTCCGTGAGCAGGCCGCTGACGCGCCACGCCAGAGCGCCGATCTGGTGCTCTTCGGCGGTGATCACCACGCCGGTATCAGCGGCGGCGCGAATCACAGCTTCGGCGTCAATGGGCTTGAGGGTGTGCAGGTTGAGAACGCGCGTTTCGTAGCCGAAGTCTTGCTTCAGGATGCAGGCCGCGCGCATCGCCTCGGGAACCATGGGTCCGCAGGCGATGATGCTCAGATCCTCTGACTCGTTTTTGTAGCCTGAAGCCAGACGAGTTTCAAAGGCATCGGCGAAGTTTGCCGAATCTTTGCGCAGGCGAATTACGTTGGCCTTGCCAAAGACAAACGGAGTCTCCGGACCGGTGACGATTGGCGTGGCCTCGCGGGCAAAGCGAATATACTTTGGTCCCACATGCTGGAGCAGCAGGTAGTCGGTGGCCTTGCGGGTTTCTTCGATGTCGCAGGGCACGACGACCGACATGTTGGGCAAGCCCTGCATCGCGAAGAGATCTTCGAGGGCCTGATGGGTTGCGCCATCGGGGCCGACGGAGACGCCGCCATGAGCGCCGGCAACCAGGACGTTGAAGTTTCCGTAGCAGATGGAGACGCGGAGTTGATCGAGGTTGCGCGCGGACATGAAGGTGGCATAACTGCCCAGCACCGGCAGCTTGCCCTCTTTGGCAAATCCCGCGGCCGCGGAGGTGGCCGATTGCTCGGCGATTCCCATGCTAAACCAGCGACGGGCGCGCTCCGGCCTGCCGGTATAAAAGTCGCTGATGGTGATGGAGCCGGAGATGTCCAGCCCCAGGCATACGATGCGCTCATCGCCGCCGTTGGCCGCCAAGGACTTGCCGAAGCCCTTGCGAGTGGGCTCCATCTTGACCTTCATGGTGTCGCCCGAGTTCCACCAGAAGTCGCGAGAGAACCGGGGCATTTTAGCTTCCAGCTCGCGGTCCTGCTCCGCCTGGTAGTTCTTGGCATGATTAAGTAACTGCTCGACGGGAATGCGCTCCGTCAGTCCCATCTCCTTCAGAGCCGCGTCCAGCTCCTCGCGATTCGGCGGCTTGCCGTGCCAGCCGGCAACATTCTCCATGAAGCTGACGCCCTTGCCTTTGATGGTATTGGCCAGAATGACGACCGGCTTGCCCACGATCGTTTTGGCTTTGTCGAAGGCTTCGACGAGTTGCTTCATGTCGTGGCCGTCTACACGCAGCACCTCCCAGCCAAAGCTCTTGTACTTGGCATCTAGCGGCTCAACTTGCATCACGTCCTTCACCCAACCGTCGATTTGCAGGCGATTGACGTCGATGACAGCGATGATGTTGTCCAGCTTGTAATGGCCGGCCTCCATGGCGGCTTCCCAGACCTGGCCCTCCTGTTGTTCGCCGTCGCCCATCAGGCAAAAGATTTTGTGCTTTTTGTCGTCGAGCCGTGCAGAGAGCCCCATGCCGACGGCAATGCTGAGACCCTGCCCCAGCGAGCCGGAGGAAACCTCGACACCGGGCAGCTTCAGCCAATGCGGGTGGCCCTGAAAGCGCGAGTGAAGCTTGCGCAGGGTCACCACGTCGTT
>Ga0326727_10019153_pt1 | contig 13821 bp, 9 predicted proteins | sample MB2enrmetagenome_FD_207643 | JGI IMG/M metagenome (GOLD analysis project Ga0326727, IMG submission 207643) | Lab enriched peat soil microbial communities from McLean, Ithaca, NY, United States - MB29MY | ecosystem: Environmental > Terrestrial > Soil > Wetlands > Peat | place: USA: New York... | reverse complement strand
GCGGCCCGAGCGCTCCGTCTCGTTAGAATTGGAAACCCGCGGCACAATTCCGAAGTACGCCGCCAGCTTGCCCTCGTCGGCAAAATCGTTGATGTCGCCGATTACGCTGAGCAGAATACTGCCGCTCAACGGACCGATCCCCTTGATGCTGGTCAGATTCTTGTGTCCTTCCAGCTTGCTGCCCTCGTCCGCGATCGTCTTCTCCAACTTGGCGATCCGCTGATTCAGACTGCGGATTTCCTCGATGATGACTTCCAACTCCAGCTTCACCATCGCGTCGAACCGCATTGCCAGGATCTCGTTCAGCTTCTTCTCGCTCGATAGCGCTTCCTTCTCCAGGTTGATGCCGTGCGCGGAAAGGATGTTGTTGACCTTGTTCTTCAGCGCCGTACGCAGCTTCACCAGCGTGTCCCGCGTTTGCGTCAGGCTCGCCAATTGCGCTTGGGTCTTGTCCTTCATCCTTACCTCCGGCAGCAGATCCTTCTCCAGGTACAGCGCCAGGTTGCGCGCGTCGTTCGGGTCCGTCTTCTTCACCGAGTGGCTGATGACCTTGAACTGGTTCGGATCCACCGCCACCACGCGCTTCACATGCGGCGCCACCGCGTCATGGAATAACCGCGTGTTCCCGGTGACCTCCACGGCGATCTCGTCGTTCGGCCGCAGCTTCTTCACAAACCGCGGCAGCTCCTCCAATTTCCATTCCGTTACGTAATTCCGTCCCTTCTCCAATCGCACGCAACACGTAAACTGGTTGCGGTGCAGGTCGATTCCGATATGTCGTGACGCTGGCATACTCCTCCTGTCTCAATAAACTGCAGGTGGAGTAGACGGGCTCTACGGCGGTCACCATTCTCCTATTCAAGGTCCGGCTGGCCGGCCTTACGGTGGCGCTCCGGTCACAGGTCTGACCAATCTCCTTCACGAGGTCGCAATGCCTCACCAAGCCGATACAGCCTGTGACCTGTCTACTCCGAGAAAACCTCTCTTCTCGGAGCTTATCCCGCCCGAGCCTACTCATTCATACCATCTCCTTCTCGGGTATTGTATCAGACGTCGGCCAGGCAGCGGCAAAGGGCATCAGAGGTCGCGCGCCACTCTGAGCGGGCTTCCGAATTGAAAACAATGTCGCTATTAGTCCTGTGAACTCCGGTTACAGAAACTACACGGACGAAAAGTCTCCGGCGGTTCTTTTGGCCTTGTCCGGGCCGGGCGCCGGAGCCGGCGATCGGCTGGTGACGCCACGCACGGTGAGCGGCTGCGCGCGGAATTGTCCGGCCGGACATGGCGTTAACGGCAAATATCGGTAGCTACTTCCAATGGGTTCGGCCGACCGTTCCGAGCCGACGCGCCACCGCAATCCGGTGCGGGTGGCCAAAGCGGCGGCAGTTATGCGGCAGTTATAATGTTGCCAATGCGCAGTGATCCTCCAACAGTGTCAGCCGTGATCGCGGTTTTCGGTAATCACGTGGCTTTATACCCGGAGGTAGACAGGCTTGTTTCCGGCATAGCCGAGAGCTACCCGGGCCAATCCGACGGTATCGAGCTGATTCTTGTGCTCCACGGCGATCCCTGGCGGCTCGCCCTCCCATTCGGGAGCCTGTCCGGCTATCGCGTTCGCGTCGTTACGCTCACCGGCGTCCCGGAACTCCCGGGACTCCTGTTCAACCACGGCGCGCGAGCGGCCCATGGGTCCTTTCTTGCCTTTGCGTGGCCCGGAATTGACTTCGCCGCCTGGCTGGCCTGGCTTCAGCGATGGCGCCACGAGGGTTTCTCGAGTTCGCGGCCACGCTTCGGAGCTGCGCGACCATCACCCGATAACATGCGAAGGCAGCCGTTACAGAGCTGGAAGTGGACCGCCTCGGAGACCGCCCCGTCCGCGTACGACGGAGGCTGGGTGGAGATGTTCGACTACGTTCCCATGGCCGGTTCGGTGATATCTCGGGAGTATTTTTTCCGGAAGGGCGGCTTCTCGCCGTCGCCTCTCCTGCAGCGGGCGTTCTGGTGGGAGTTTGCCGCGCGGGTGACCAGAACCGATTCCATCGCCATGCTCAATTCGGATCCCCCCGCGTGCCGTTGGTCGGCCGCGGATTTTCCCCTGGCGAACGACCTCGGTCTCAGTGGCGATCTGGCGGCGCGGCGAGTCGTCCGACGATCCGGTTCGCCGCTGGAACTTCACGACTCATGCGACTGGGCTGAAGCCGCCGCCTTCGCCGCGGATCTTTCCCCTGGCACGCGGCACGCTGTCCGGGGATTGTTGCGGCAATGGCTGGCGGACGGTGGTGATGCGCGCGCGGAAGCTGCCGACGGCGTCAGGGACTCATCCCCCTTCACAGGTTCGGTCCCGCTGCGCATCGTCGTTCTCGGCGGAATGAATGAGCCGGCGCACAACCAACTCTGTTTTTTCAACTATTTTGAATTGCTCGAAGGACATGGCGTGCTTACTTGGAGGGTCATTCTGGACACCGCCGCTCAGCCGCTCGATGTCACGAAAGCAGACCTGGTGATTTTCAGCCGTACTCGGTCGGATAACGCCTGCCGCCTGATGGATTGCTGTAAGCGCTTCGGAATCCCGGCAGTCTACATGCTGGACGATAACTGGTTCGCCATCGGCAAAGAATGGCAAGAGTATGCGGATGTTTTCACGCCTGGGGCGAAGACCTATGAAGACTTCCTGTACTGCCTGACTCGGGCGGACTATGTGCTGACCTACAATCCGATTCTTGTCGAAGACTTGCGGCCCTACAGCCGCAATATCGAAGTGCTTCCGGTGAACGTCAAGCTATCCCTTTTCCCGCGGGTAGAACGCCGGCCGGACCGCCGCCCCCGGGTCGGCTACGTGGGATCGCCTCGCCGGATAGAGGCGCCATTCGAGGCTCTTGCGAGGCTGGCGAAGGAACGAGGCGACTTCGACGTACTCGTCATGGGATTGACGCTGCCTCAGGCGTTCTCGTCACTTCCCGCAAAGCGGCTCATCCACATCAAATATGTGTTCGGATACTCCCGCTATGCTGCAGCTTTGTGTGAGGCCATGCCGGACGTCTTGCTGGCTCCCGTTGAAAATACCCGCTCGGATGCATCCCGGTGCCCCAATAAATATCTGGAAATTACCGCTGGCGGCGCCGCCGGAGTGTATTCCAATCTGGCGCCGTACGTTGGCTATGTGAAGGATCGCGAGAACGGCCTTTTGGCCGAAAGCGACCCCGAGTCGTGGAAAGCGGCTATCGCCTTTCTGCTCGACAACCCGGATTCGAGAACCGCAATAATCGAAAACGCACAGAGCGACGTGCGGGCGCGTTTCGACACGCCGGTGGTACTCCCTCAGTTCCTCGACTTTCTAATGCGCGCGTCCGGCACGCTCCGCCTGCAGGAAGCGGCCGCGAGATGACCCGGAACGCCGGACCTCGCGTCGCCTTTGTTTCGCATTCCCCGTGGATTGCGGGCGCCGAGCGTGTTTTGCTCAGTCTCCTCCAAAATCTTCCTAAAGGCGAAGTACAACCGATAGTTATCTTCCCCTTGGCGGAGGGACCGGTGAAAGCGATGGCCAAGCAGGCGCTCCCGTTCCCTGTGTTTGAGCTGCCGTATGGGTTCACCATCCCCGTCCACGAGGATTCTCACTGGCTCGATCGGTTGCAACGGGAAACGGCGGCTTTCACGAGTCTATACCGCGAGTTAGAGTTGGATGCGGTGGTCGTGAATACGACGGTGGTTTATCCAGCGTCAGTTGCCGCGGTTCGGGTCCGGGTTCCCCTATTGGTGCATTGCCACGGTCCGCTCTTGCCGCGCGCATTTCCCAATCTGGATATGGCGGCATGGCACTCGCTCGACGTGCTCCAGTCCTACATGGCGGATATGGTGCTCACGCCCTCCCAATGGGTTTACGACTACTTCAGGACGGTTTGCAACGTGCCCGAGTCGCGCCTGCGCGTGCTATTCAACGGGACGGAATTACCGCCTATCGACGGCTCCGACACGGAATCCGCGGAGCCGGACGCGCCGGAGTTCGTGATGCTGTGCACCCTGGAGCCGCACAAGGGAGTCCCCATCTTCCTGGAAGCCGCGGCTTCCTTCCTGGCAAAGCGCCCCTCCGGCGCTCGCTTTCTGGTCTACGGCGACGGATCGCCGCACTATCGCCAAATTCTCGAAGAAATGATCCAGCGCCGCAACATGCAGGGTCACTTCATCCTGCGTCCGAAGCAGGAGGTCGATTCGATTTACCGGCATTGCTGCGCGGCAGTCGTCACATCGGAATTTGAACCGTTCTCCATGGTCGTAATCGAGGCCATGAGTTACGCCAAGCCGGTGATTGCGACGCGGTGCGGCGGCCCCGAGGAGATTATCGAGGATGGCAGGACCGGTTTCCTGATCCCCGTCGGAGACAGCGAAGCGCTGGCGGACCGGATGCTGACCTTGGCCGGCAGCCCGGCGTTACGCAGACAAATGGGACTCGCCGGCAGACGGCGCGCAGAGTCGGTTTACGGTATTCAGGTGATGGCGCGCAAGTATCTGGACAGCGTCTTGTCGCTAGTGGACGCCGGCAACGCACTGGAGTCGCTGGAGCGAAAGCGATTCCTGGAAGCCTTGATCGGCGCCGAAGGGGTATATCCGGCCCCTGGTGAGGCGCGGTCTAGCCAAGAACAGGCAGCCAAGGCGCATGCGCATGCTGAAACGACGGCGCATGACGATAGCGGTCGCCTACAGCAGAAGGTAGACGCGGCCCCTCGGTTCGTCGGCGATTGGGCCGCGGACAAGGCAATCGTCAGCGAGTTGTACGCGCAGGTATCAGCTGCCCAAACCTCGAGACTGAGCAGTTTTCGGTCGATTCTCGATCGGAAGGACATGCTCTGGGATTCGGTCTCGCCCGCCTTTGCCGAGCTTAAATCATACACCGAGCGGCATTTCCGGCCGTCGGCACGGACGCGCCTGGTGCTGGGCGCCGACCTGGCGGCCATTCCGTTTCGCGAGTACGTTGTGCCGTTCAATCCGAAACGCCTTGCAGCCGTATCGCTCGCGATCCGTCCGCTGCAGTGGAGTGAGCAGGGCAACATCGGCATCGAGATCGTTTCGTCCCAACAGCGGGTGCTGGCGCGAGCCGTGGTTCGGATCGCGACGGTCCGGTACGACGTCCCAACGAGATTCGAAATCGGCTCGACCATCGAGGATCTCGGCGCTCCCTGGCGTTTGCGCGTGTTCGCGAAGGATGTGACTGCCCCGGTCGCCATTTGGGAGTTGATCCGGTACTCGGGCTTTTCGTCGGTCAAAGAGCATTTGCCGTTCGCCCTCTTTCACGAACATGGACTCTAGCCAATATCCGGCGTTCGACTGGTCCTCGGTCGCGGACCACGTCAGGTTCTCCAGGGAGGGGCTGCCGTTGCTTTCCGTGAGCGAGCCCAGCCGTGGCGACCCCGACATCGAGAATCAAATCGGCGCTCCCGAGGCACCGTCGTCCATTTCGTTTTTCCGGCGGTTTCATCTCCCCATGATCCGGGCAGCCGGTGTCGAACCCGAGAGTTGCCGCATTCTCGAGATAGGCGCCGGGTTCGGACAACTCGCGTATGGAACCCTGAAGGCGATCAGGCCTGAACTGTACGTCGCGAGCGACGTCTTTCCGCGGCTCGTATCCGTGCTGGCCGAAAATCTCCCCAAATGGACGGATTCCGCGGCCGCCGCGGCCATCCTCGATCCGCAGGATCCGCTGGTTTTCAAAGCGCGGCTATTCAACGTCATTCAGTCCCATTCGGTTCTGCACCATGTGCTCGACTACCGGAGCGCGGTTCGCGCGCTGTACGAAAGACTCGCCTCTCCCGGCGTGTTGATTTTTTGCGAGCCGTGCCTCGAAGGGTATCTCTTCTTCCTGACGGCGGTCCGCATGTTCAGGAGTGTCGTGTCATTCCCGGAGGAGACCGCCGCGCAGATCCGCCTGGTTGAGGAATATATCGTCGAACGGACCGGTCCGCGCCGGGCCGATCCGGAATTTCTGCGAAGGTATGGAACGGGCGACAAGTACCTCTATTCGCTGTACGACTTGATGGAGCTTGCCGAGGACATCGGCGCCAAGCTGTTCGTTCAAAGAGATGGACGCTCTCTGAAGGAGAGCCTCAAGTTCGAATTGCGCCTGCGCGGCGGAGACGACGATCTGCTCACCCGGTTCGACGTGTTTTTATCAGGGTTGCTCCCGGAGGGAATCGAGAACGCATACTTCTCCGACCTTCGCCAGGTGTTCTGCTTTCGCAAGCCGTAAGGCGAGCTTGTAAGATCTGCGGCATCGGCCGGCGACGCGTCAGCGGGTGCGGACCAGCCTCGCGAAGACCTCTGCGGCGCGGCGCGCACTTCTGGAGACCACCCTGGGGGCGCCGCCTTTCCGGTATGCGTCCTCAACCTGCAGACCCACAATCCGGAGCTTGCGGGCGGTCTGCTCCATCACGGCGCCGGTCCAATATGCCCGCGCCAGATGGCTCGGCTTCTGGCGCAGTTCGAGCCGGGTCTTGCCGATACACTCTACCCAAGTTCCAGCCACGGAACTCACACAATGCTTGGCCCGCACATCCTGCGCGGCACGTTCTCCAACTCTCCGCCGTTCCTCCGCTTCGAACGCCAGCCACTCGATGGCGGAGAGCCAGGACTCGGGCCGATCATTTACCAGGAAGCCCGTGACACCGTGCTCGACCGAACCCCGGTATGGATCGATGTTCGAATAAAGACCCGCGATGCCGCAGCCTCCGTACTCCCGGTATTTGTTGTTGGTCTTGGCGCGGTTGGCGACCGTATCGCGCAGGGGAGCAAGACCGATCGCCCAGTTTCGTCCCACCTGGAAACGGATGAAATCCGCGTAAGAGTCCACATACGGGAACAGCCGAACTCCTGGCCCCGGTTCAACGCCGGCCGGTAGCACGCCGCAGAATTCGAAAACGGCCCCCGGAATACGATCGAGGGCTGGCTGAATCACCGGGCGAACAAGCTCAAGGTCCGGTTGCCTGGTGCCGCTTCCGGCAAAACCGATCCGGATTTCGGCGGTTGCTGGGCGAGCGCACCCTTCGATCAACCCAAAATCGAAGAACGGCGGAAGCACGCGGACCCGACCCGTAAAGCGTTCAAGATAGGAGGCAAGCACCTCCGAGTTGGTTAGCACCTGATGCGCCTGGGATACGGCCAGCCGCAGGGTATCCTGGACCTCGGAATCCCGATAATAGAGTGCTACCGGCGAATCCCCCTGAATCTCCCAGAAGTTATCGTCAAGGTAGTACAGATACGGATGGCGGGCGCGATTCAACAGCTTGATCCAAAACCGGAGCGAGCGATCCCCGCACCGGACGAACAACGGAACCGTCCGCGGGTTCAGGTCTGCGATGGTGAGCGACGAAAGAAGCGTTTTGCGGTAAACGACGCCGAACCGCCGGCCGGCTTGCAAGACCCGTTCCAGCAGTTGGGTGGTGGCGATTTCGCCCTCGATTACCATCAGCACCGAAAGCTCGTCGTCGTGCAACCGTCCTCCCGAACAGCGGCGCTTACTGCGAAACCTTGCCGCGATACAGGCTCGTCACCTCGCGCGTGGGTCCATCGGCAGCCACCCGCCCCTTGTCCAGCCAGATTGTCCGCTCGCAGAAATCGTTGAGAAGATCGAAGCTGTGGGACGCGAACACCAGCACTTTGCCCTGCTGCATAAACTCCATCATCCGCTTCCTCGCTTTTTCGGCAAATCGGATGTCCCCGGCGCCCATCACTTCGTCCAGCAAGAGTATTTCCGGGTTGATGCTGGTCGAGACGGCGAACGCTAAACGAATGAACATGCCCGTAGAGTAAGTCCTGACGGGGTAGGAAAGGAACTCGCCGAGTTCGGTGAACTCGCCGATCTGATGCAATTTCTCCTCGATCTCTTCAGGAGACATGCCCAACAGCAGCCCGCGGATACGAATGTTGTCCCATCCCGACTGGTTCATCTCGAATCCGGTCGCAAACTCGAACATCGGACAAACATGGCCCTTCCTTTCGACGCGGCCGGCGCTTGGCGGATAGATTCCCGCCAATACCTTCAGAAGCGTGCTTTTACCCGAGCCGTTCAGGCCCACCAGGCCCACTCGCTCTCCGCGCTTGATCTCCAGCGTGATGTCCTTCAGCGCTTCCACTCGGTACCGGGCCGGTTTGAGCGGCTCCTTGATGAAGCGCCGCGTTAGCCACGATTTCAAAGTGTCGGAGCCCTCGACTTGCCCTTCGAAAGTCATGCCGACCTGGCGCAGGCGAAGGTAGATCTGTTTCATAGCAGGACAACGATCCGCGAGTCGAGCGAATTCGCGATCAGGGCCGCCAGCACCCACGCCGCCAGGACGTAGAGGCAAGCCCATAGATACGCCTCCGGAGCAGCCAACACTCCGTGGAGGATCGGCTCGCGCGCAACGGTGATGAGGTAGTAAAACGGGTTGATCCGGTAGATCAGCGATAAGTGCCTCTCATCTAACATTTTCGCCGGAAACATCACCGGCGTCACGAAGAACGCCACCTGCAGAATGCCGCCCGCGGCGTGAGGATAATCCCGGAAGCGCACGCCGAGGTACCCGGAAAGAGTGATGTGCGCCAACGAAGCCAGCAGCAGGATGACGAGGCCGGGAATGGCGAGCACCCAGCCCAGGATCGAAAAACTGCCGGAGAATACTTGCACCGGGGCCACTGTGGTCAGTGTGATCGCCAGAATGATTGATGTAGAGACCAGAGTGCGCAGAAGGTAGATCTGCTTCGGATAGCAGAACTGCTTGATATATCCCTCCGCGTTGACGAAGCTCCAGCCCGATTCCGTGAACGAAGCGACAAGCATCCCCCACAGGGCTAAACCGGTTAGAAGATAAGGTAGGAACTCCCGCATCGGCTGATTGATCAGGACCCCATACAGAACCCCGACGCCGCCGACGAACAGGAACATGTTCAGGAGGATCCACACCGGGCCGAGAAACGACCTGCGGAACCGCGCTTTGATGTCCTGCGTTCCCAAGAACCACCAGACGCGCCAAACCCGCACGGACGCAACACTGTCGGCCAGCAATTGAGATTCGAACCGCATGTTCAGCCACGGCCCCCATCCCGCGTAAATGAACGGCGCATCCGGATGACCCCGTCCCGCCGGCACTCTTCCTCGAAACCTTGACGCCGGTAGAGCCCGATCGCTCTCGCGTTGTTCTCCTTGACGTCGAGGTAGACAGAGGTCAGTTGCAGGGTGTCCGAGCAAAACCGCAGCAGTTCGGCGCAAGCCAGGTCCATTAGGCCGCGTCCTCTTGCTTCCGGCGCCGCGATGAAACGGCCCACCTCCGCCGTCCGGTCCGCCAGGTCGATGCGGTAAACGGATGCCTGTCCCACGGCCGCACCGTCGAATTCTACTAAGAACACGAAATCGTCGTCTGTCTCCGAGTATTGCGCGAACCACGCCCGGTGCTGGCCGGGATCGATCCGGTCAAGAGTCTTAAACCAGATCCGCACATCCTCGCGGTTGCGCCAGCTCAAGGTCCGATCGAGGTCTGCCTCGGTGATCGGCCGTAAGGTCAACCCGCCGGACCCGAATTTTTGCAGCGGGGGCTTCATGTACTGTACCGGGTCAGCAGATCGGCGACCCTCTCGACATCGCCACAGGTCAAGCTCATGTGCAAGGGAAGAGAAATCACCTCGCTGCTCGCCCGCGCGGCGTTAGGACAGCTCCCCGCTCCGCGGCAATACATCCTGTACTCGGTATTATCGCGGTAGTGAACGCCGGGATAGATTTGATGCCCGTTTAGCGCCAGCATCACCGCGTCGCGCTGGTTGACGCGGACCTGAAACAGGTGGGTCGCGGATTCGCATCCCGGCGCGACCTCAACGACGCGAACGGATGGGCAATCCTGAAGCCACGCGCGGTACCACGCGGCGAGCTGCCGGCGGTAGGCATTGTCCTGGTCGAGCCACTTCAATTGCGCTAGCCCGATGCCGGCCATGATCGAGTTCCCGTGGTACTTGTATCCGACTTCTTCCACGTCATACATCCACTTATAAGAGCCCTGGGCAGCGGTTCTAGTATACGTGTCCTTGCTGATCCCCAGCCAGCTCAACTTTCGAACACGGTCGTCATCTTCCCCATCCTTGAAACAAATCATCCCCGCGTCGGCGGTAGGGAGATTTTTTACCGCCTGAAAGCTGAACACCACCGCGTCCGGCTCCGGACCCACCTGCCACCCGCCGACGCGCGTCCCCGCCATGTGCGCCGCGTCCAGAATCAGTCGGAGACCGCTTTCCCGGCACAGGTCCACGATCTTGTCGTATTGGCCCGTGTTGCCGCCCACGCCGACGAACATAACGGCCCGGGTTCTGGACGTGATTCGCGATGCGACGCTGGAAGGGTCCAGGCAGAGGTAATCGTCGATATCGGCGAATACCGGACGAAGCCGCGCATGAAGGATCGCATGATTGGTGGAAACGAAGGTGAACGGTGTCGTAATCACTTCATCGTCGTCGTCCCAGCCGAGCCGTGTCTTGAGGATGTACAGGGCAAGGTGAAGTCCGGACGTATTCGAGTTCAGGAAGTGCGCATGCGGGAGCTTCGCGTAATTCGCCCACGCCTTCTCGAATTCCACCGTCTTGAAGCCGAGACCGGTCCATCCCTTTTCCAGGCACTCACGGACCTCCTTCAGACACTCATCGATTCGGTAACTCGGGACAAACAGTTGGATCGACATCCTTCACTCTCTTCTCCAACGGACCGGCAGGGTCTCTCATGGGCCATTGCATGCTGTCCGTGACCGGCGAAATAGCCGATAGTTCGAGAGTTTCCAGGCGCCGGGACAGATTGGGGCTATAAAAGTGATCCGGCTCTCTGAGGGCTTCGCCCCACCGCGTCCACAGCGCAATTCTCTCGGTCAGACGCGTTTTCGTCTTCCTCGTTCGCCCCTCCTCATGGTGGAGAAGCGAGGCGGAACTGAGCACGATTTCGAATCCGGCTTGCCTGGCTTTCAGGCACAGGTCCACATCGTTGTAGTTATCCGGGAGCCGCGTGTCGAACCCACCGACCTGCTCGAAGAGTGTCCGCCGAATAGCCAGGCAGGCTCCCGTCACCGCCGAGACGTTGCGTGTGAGGCCGAGCCACGGCCAGAATGGGCTTGCGAGCTGGAAACGGCCGGCATGTCCTACCCCGTCGCCGATCCCCAGCACAATTCCGGAGTGCTGGATGGTGCCGTCGAAGTAGCGCAGGTCGGCTCCGACGATGCCTACTTCCTGCCTGAGGAACGGCGCGCATAAGCCGTTCAACCAGCCCTCTTCCTGCGCGACGACGTCGTCGTTCAAGAACAGGATCAGCGGACCCGTCGTCTGGCTGGCCGCCAGATTGTTCATCGAACTGAAGTTGAACGGCCCGGCAAAGTGCGTAATCTCCGCGCCGAACCGGCGGGCGACGGCCACGATGGCCTCGTCCGTGTGGTGGTTGCTGCGGTGCAGAACAACGTGAATCCGCGCGCCCCGGCCGTCGCGCGTCGCTACGACGGAGCAGAGCAAACGTTCAAGCAAAGCGGGATTTCGCGTAGGGATCACGATAGAGACTGCGTCCGCCCTCAAGTTCTTGTCAGCCCATCCGTAGGTATTCGCGTGCGGTTGATCATAGACTTCCCCGCTGATCTTGCGGCGAGCCAGTGCTTCGGCAAGAGCCTGCCGTCCGGCCTCTTGCGTGTAGGCCTTCGCCGACGAATTGAGCGCCGTGGACGACGGATGCTGGCGGCGGTGGTAAAGCACGTATGGAATGTGCGCGACCTTGCACTGGGTATTGGTCAATCGCAAGACGAGGTCGTAGTCCTGGGCACCGTCCCTCAAGGATCGGAACCCACCGATCTCCCGCGCCTTGTCGGTGCGGACCACCAGCAAATGGCTCAGGTACATGCAGGAAAGGAGAAGAGCAGGCGACCAGCCCGGCTTAAAAACAGGTAACTGAGCCCGTCCCTGCTGGTCTACATAGTCTTCGTCGGTGTATAGAAGATCGGGATCATCGCTACGCAGGACGGCCACAATGTGATTGAGAGCGGACCGCTCGACAGTGTCGTCCTGATCGAGAAATGCGGTGTAGGGGCCGGAAGCGGCGTGCAGACCCAGGTTGGACGCGGACGAAATACCGCCTCGCTCCCCCAAAATCATCTGCGCTCGCGACTCGTCCTGAATCAAGGACCGGCAGTAGCTCAGCACCCCGTCTCCCTGAGGGCCATCCAGCACGACGAGTAGCTCCCAGTGCGGGTAGGACTGTGCGCGAATGGAGTCGATTGCGCTTTCTAGCCAAGATAGGTTAGGCTGGAAAACCGGGACGATCACCGAAATCAGAGGGCCGAAGGCATCCGATCCCTTCGGTTTGCCGACCAGACTCGAATAGGGGTCCGTGGCCCGATGCAAAGCCAGCCAACTGCGGTATTGTTCCTGAGGAGCCAGCGACCCCATCCATCGCTGCACGACGCCGGCGAAAGGGCTTCTCAGAAGCAGGTGACCAAGCCGACGATACCGGCGTGTAAACCAGATCGCGACCTTAACCAAGCGGTTGTAGATCGCCTCGAGTTGGGCGACTCGCCGGTCCAGCAACTCCAACTCGCGCAAGAGCACGTCACTTTCGCCGAGACCCGTCGGCGGGGCAGGCCCACCGATGCGGTAACCCACTATCGGCCGCGAAGCCTTCCGATCGGGAGTGCGGTCGAAGTCGAGACGCGCCATGAACGTGCATTATAGTACAGTAAACAGTACCGATTCGGCGTGAAGCAGCCCTATGCGTTTGGTCCATGATTCTTCCGGCGGCTGTTATGTGCGTGGGAAGTCCGACCTGCCGGGAATGTAGCTCTCTCCGAGTGGTTCGTCACTAGCCTTGATCGGAAACGCCTCGACGCACAACAGCCGGGGTGAGGGCGCGAACTTCGGGCCGAGGCGTTTTCGACAAGGAGAGAGGGAACCATGGCTTCCGGCCGGCACGGCGGGATTATCGAAGCGTATTTCTCATTTCGGGGCCGGGCATTCCAGGGCGGCGAGTAGTCAGAAATACAGATGATCGACATTGCATCCCGCCTGGCACGGCTGCTTGGTCTGCACTTTCCCTAGATCGCTACCCTCTCGTATCTCGCTAAAGGGAACCGGAAACGACGGCGTTATGACCAGATATCGGTAGCTATTTTCGGCCGCAAGGCGGAGCGAGTAGCTCTCGTTTGGCGGAACGATGTGGCAGCATTTCTGTTGCCCGTCGTTAGCTTCTCTTAGACTGGCGAGGACAGGCCAATTCGTCTGCAGCCATCCTTGTCGAGCGGACTTATAATTTCATTGATGGCTAGGTCTTTGACCACCTAAAGAATTGGCAAAAACCATTTTTATGTAGAATTGTTTTGGCCCATACTGTTGCTATGGGTCGTCCACCTCTGAATATCGAAGTCTCCCAGAGAGATCAAAAGCAACTCGCCACGATCCTTCGCGGCGGGGTTCAGCAGGTTCGGGTTGTTCTTCGCGCCTTGGCGCTGCTGCAATTGGCCAAGGGCGTCGCCGCCCCGCGTATCGCCGGCGTGATTCCACTGACGGCACAAGCCATCCGTAACGTCGGACGCCGTTATCAGCAGGGCGGTTTGGAGCGGGCGCTGTATGAGAAGCAGCGACCCGGAGCCGCCGAGGTGCTCGACGATAGCCAGAAACAACGTTTGATTGCAATGGTTTGCAGTAACCCGCCGGAAGGCCGCGCCCGGTGGACGGTCCGTCTGGTGGCGCAGGAAGCCGTCAAGCGCAAACTGGTTCCGCGTGTAGGACGTGAAACCATTCGAATTCTCCTGCTGAGCCACGATCTGAAGCCGTGGCGGGAAAAAAATGTGGGTG
>Ga0326727_10019152_pt1 | contig 13821 bp, 9 predicted proteins | sample MB2enrmetagenome_FD_207643 | JGI IMG/M metagenome (GOLD analysis project Ga0326727, IMG submission 207643) | Lab enriched peat soil microbial communities from McLean, Ithaca, NY, United States - MB29MY | ecosystem: Environmental > Terrestrial > Soil > Wetlands > Peat | place: USA: New York... | reverse complement strand
TGGGCCCCAGGCCAGCAAGATCGTGCTGGGGGCGCCCGGCGACTACACCCGCATTGGCGATTTCCACGTCACGCCCGCCCCCGACGCGAAAATCGAGCCGATTTTCGACAACTTGAAGGTCGAGACACACCACGGCACGGTCTTTTGGTACGTCCCGATCCAATTTCGTGCCGACGTGGACCCGGCCAAAGTGCTGATCCCCGGCACGCTCCACGTGCAGGTTTGCCTGGGCACCGAGCGATGCGAGCAGAAGGACATTGCTTTCGTAGCCGGCTTCTCCCCCACTTGGGTATACCCCCAGCCAGTCCCGTGGCAGTCCGCCGGTCCGTCGGCCCCTGCCGGTCTCAGTTCCCCCCAAGGCCCGTCGGCCCCGAGCGTATGGCAGATCGAGCCGGGGAAGCTGGCCATTCAGCTCTGGTTCGCTTTCTGGGGGGGCATGATCCTGAACTTCATGCCCTGCGTGCTGCCGGTCATCAGCCTGAAGATTTTTTCGTTCTTGGAACAGGGGGGCGAGAGCCGCGCGCGGGTGTTTACCCTGAACGTCTGGTACAGCATCGGGGTGATGTCGGTCTTCATGGTCCTGGCGGTGCTGGCGGCCAAGGCCGGACAGGTGGGAAAGGATTGGGGCGAGCAATTCACGCTGCCGTGGTTCAAGGTCGCCTTGATCGGCCTGGTCTTCGCCATGGCGCTGAGTTTTCTGGGCGTCTGGGAGATTCCCATCCCCGGTTTCATGGGGACGGGGCGGGCCAACCAGCTCCAAGCCCGGGAAGGCGCGAGTGGCGCATTTTTCAAGGGCGTCTTCGCCACGGTGCTGGCCACCCCGTGCAGCGGACCGCTGTTGGCATCGACCTTCGCCTACGTGGCAATGCAGCCCCCGATCGTGGCCTATGGCGTCTTCGCGGCCATGGGACTGGGCATGGCTGCGCCGTACCTCGTGCTGGGCGCGTTCCCCAAGCTCGTGCATTATCTGCCCAAACCGGGAGCCTGGATGGAGACCCTCAAGCAGGTTATGGGCTTCTTCCTGTTGGGCACGGTCGTCTGGCTGTGCATGGGTCTGCGGTCGACCTATTTCATCCCTACGCTGGCATTTCTGCTGGTGGGCGTGTGGTTCGGGGCGTGGTTGGTCGGCCGGACGCCGCCGACGGCAAGCCCCCGCCGGCGGGTGGCAGCGTGGGGCGCGGCCGTCTGCTGGGGTGGACTGGTGGCTTGGCTCACATTCACGCTGCTGCTGGTGGAATCGAAGCTCGCTTGGCAGCCCTTTTCACCCGAGTCGCTGGCCAAGGCCCGCCAAGAAGGTAAGACCGTCCTGATAGATTTCAGCGCCAACTGGTGCGCCACCTGCAAGTGGAACCTGAAATTCGCCGTCGAGACCGACGAGGTGCGGAAACTCATCCAGCAGAACCGGGTGCTCCCCATGCTCGCCGATTGGACCGACGAGTCGCCGGTGATCAAGCAGGCCCTGAACGCGTTGGGTTACCACTCGATCCCGCTGCTGGTCATTTATCCGGCTGACCGGCCCGCCGACCAGAAACCCCTCGTGCTGGCCGACCTGCTGAGGGAGAGCGAGGTGCTCGATGCGTTGCGGCAGGCCGGGCCGTCGCGGCCGTAGGGGTACGGCGCCGGGTCGTTTGAAAATGATGTTTAGCGGGCGGGCTTGCCCGCCGCCCAGACGACCCCTTGCGGACCCTCCTGCGCCTGCCCGATCACCCAGTTGGCAATTCCCGACCGCGCCAGTTGGGCGCGAATGCTCTCGGCATAGAACGGGCTGACGACCAACACCAGCCCCACGCCCATGTTGAACACCTGCTCCATCTCGGCTTGTTCCACCTGGCCCAGCCGCTCGAGCCAGGGAAAGATCGGGGGCATGGGCCAACTGCCGCGCTGGATCACGATCTGGATCCCGGCGGGCACGATCCGCGCCAGGTTCTCGCACAGTCCGCCGCCGGTGACGTGTGCGATGCCGTGGACGACGTTCTTGACGCGGTAATAGGTCAATACCCGCCGCACCGCGCGGACGTAGATCCGCGTTGGTTCCAAGAGGGCTTGGCCTACCGTCGCGCCTAGCTCGTCAACGAAGTCCGCAACCCCCAGGCCGGCGATCTCGAAGACGATTTTTCGCGCCAGGCTAAAGCCGTTGGAGTGCAAGCCGGTCGAGGCCAGGCCCAAGACCAGGTCCCCCGGCTCGATCTTCGAGCCGGTGATGAGCAGCTTTCGCGGCACCACGCCCACGCAGAAGCCCGCCAGATCGTAATCGCCCGGGGCGTAGAGGTCCGGCAAGATGGCGGTCTCGCCGCCCAAGAGCGCACAATCGGCCTCGACGCACCCGCCGGCCACACCCTCGACGAGTTGCTCCAGCAAGACCGGATCGTCCTTGGGCATGGCCACGTAGTCCAGAAAGAACAGCGGCTCCGCCCCGCAGCAGAGGGCGTCGTTGACGCTCATCGCCACCAGGTCGATGCCGACCGTACGGTGGACGCCCATCGCCACGGCCACCTTCAGCTTCGTCCCGACCCCGTCGGAACAGGCCACCAGGACGGGGTCTTCATAGCGTCGGGTGAACAGGCGGTTGCAAAAATCGAGTTGGAAAAGGCCGGCAAATCCCCCCTCCAACGGCAGCACGCGCGGCGTGTAGGTCCGCGCCAGCAACCGCGGCAGCCGCGACATTGCCTGCCGGTAAAGGTCCAGGTCGACACCCGCATCCTTGTAGGTCGCTTTCGCCACGGCGGTCCCCCAGGGTAAGAATGGCCCGTATTCTAATCGGAAGTCCGCGGGATGGAAACGGGCCCGGTACCGGCCGCGTGCGGCGGGTGTCGGTCGCGTGCGGCTTCGCAAGATAGGGAACTTAGCGAAACCCTACGTGGGACACGAAAGAAAGCGACTGACTTCGAGCCTGCCGGGTGCTTTTTTTGTTCCGGGGGCGGTCCGCGCCGGGCAGGAATAAATCGCAGAAATCCGGGGCCTGCTTGACAGCCGTGTGGAAAACTGGAGAATGGTCCGGCGGAAACAGCCCGACGGCTGCCCTCCCCACGGCCCACAAGTGACCGGCCGCGGACCATCCATCGAAATTGGGTCTTGCCTGGCCGGCGCCGGCCAGGCGGACCGCCCCACCCGTTTCTTAAGGAGAATCGCATGAAGTGGACGCGTCGATCGAACTGGTGTCTGTTGTCGGCCGCCGTGGCGAGCGCGTTGATGCTGGCACTTGTACTGCCCGGCTGCGCACCGCAGCCAGCACCCAAGCCCAAGGAGAAGAAAGAGAAGAAGGTAGTCGAGCCCCCCAAGATGGAACCGAAGATCGAGGAGCCGGTCAAGCTGGAACCGAAGATTGAGGAGCCGCCCAAGCCCGAGACCAAGCCGGAGGCGAAGATCGAGGAGCCCGCCAAGCCCGAGACCAAGCCGGAAGCGAAGATCGAGGAGCCGGCCAAGCCCGTGACCAAGCCGGAAGCGAAGATCGAGGAGCCGGCCAAGCCCGAGGCCAAGACGGAGACTAAGACGGAAACCAAGACGGAGACCAAGACGGAAACCAAGCCCGAGGCCAAGACAGAGGAAAAGACGGAGGCCAAGACGGAGACCAAGGAGGAGCCGAAGCCCGAGGTGAAGAAGGAAGAGCCGAAGCCCGAGGTGAAGAAGGAAGAGCCGAAGCCCGAAGCAAAGAAGGAAGAGCCGAAGAAGGAAGAGGCGAAGCCGGAAGTGAAGGAAGAGCCGAAGCCCGAAGTGAAGAAGGAAGAGCCGAAGAAGGAAGAGGCGAAGCCGGAGGTGAAAAAGGAAGACGTGAAGAAGGAAGAGCCGAAACCGGACGAGCCGGCCAAGCCCGAAGCAAAGTCCGAGGAGCCGGCCAAGCCAAAATCGAAGTCTGAATAGCCCAACGACTAACCGAAGCCGGACGAGCCCGCCAGGGCCTGCTGTAAAGGGCTGGTCAGGCCGGACGTGAACCGGGTATCGCACCTATTGTAGTGTCTCACAAGCAGAGTGCGGGGCCGGGGCTGGAACGAAGGTGGAGTGCGGGTGCCATGCCCACGCTGGCGTGGGCATGCGAGGCTCCATCGCAGACATGCTTGCCGCCTCGCTGTACTCGCTTGGCAAGCATGGCCCCATTCCGGACAAGACACCGCCTGTGCGAGGCGCCGTGCCTGCGCAGTGCCTCAAATGCGGGGACAGTTGATCTGGCATGTTGGTGCAGACTTCCTGAAGAGAATGGAGAGTTGTATGAAGCGCATGCGTCGATCGCACTGGTGCTTGTGGTCCACCGCAGTCCTCGGAGGGTTGGTGCTGGGCCTCGTGCTGCCCGGTTGCCCGTCGCCATCGGAGCCTAAACGGGGCGAGAAACCGAAGGAATCCAGCAAGGCTGGCGAGCCGCAGCAGCCGCAAGCGGTAGCCCATCCGGAAGAGAAGCCGGAGCCGCCGGCCAAGCCTGAGCTGCCCGCCAAAGCCGAGCCGGCATCGCAACCGGAAGTGAAACCCGCGCCGCCCGCCAAGCCGGAATCGAAGCCGGAGGCCAAGTCCGCGGGCACCGCCGCCGGCGTCGAAGGCATGCCGCTGCCGCCGAAAGTCTCCAGTTTCGCGGCGGCCGAAGACGTGGCATATCAGATGGACAAGTACATCGGCGAAATGGAGAAAGGCACGGCTGCCGAGTCCGATTACAAGGAACTGCCGGAGGGCAAGGTCAGCCAGACCGGCAGCACGATGGTGCTCCTGGCGGTCGCGCTGGGCGCTTCGGACCAAGACAACAAGTACAAGGCGAATGCCGGGGCGCTGCTGGCCGCCTGTCAGAAACTGGCAGTCGCGGCGGACTACGCCGCGACGAAGCAGGCCGTGGCCGCCGTCGTCGCCGCGGCCAAGGGTGAGGGCACGGGGGCCGCCGAGATGAAATGGACCCGGTTGGCCGACCTCAAGGAACTCATGAAGCAGGTTCCCAACGTCAACACGAAGCTCAAGAGCAATCTCAACCACCTCAGCACGAAGGCCAAAGAGGCGGCCGGGAACTCCGCCACCCTGGCCGTGATCGCGCAAGGCGCCATGGCCAACGTCGCGGACACCCGCAAGCCGGCGGAAGCGCAGAAGTGGTTCGCATTCTGCACCGAGATGCGCGAGGCTGCCGCGGCCGTCAACGCGAGCATCCGCGTCAAGAACGAGCAGGCCGTCAGCGAGTCCCTGGACCGCCTGCAAAAATCCTGCGACGACTGCCATGCCGTCTTCAAGGAGGAGGACAAGAAGCCGGAGAAATAGCCGGGGGGCGGAAGGCTGAGCGGTCTTGGCTCTTATGCCTCGACTTTCACACCCAGGACCTGATCCGCAGACGCAACCTGATTTGCAATAATAACTTGTGGGTTTCGTGTGGGGCGAGATTCCACCATGCCATCGGTGCATGACCTCGCACCCCGAGCGGGGCTTTCCCCCCAAAACATCGCTACCCCCTTCCCCCCCAGCAGAAAATTTGCTATGATTACCTCCGGTAGCGGGTGCTTGCTAATCAAGGGGGGTAGAACCCGGGCCGTGCCCCACGACCTCTCCGGCATTTTCCTAACGAGGAGTTTCTCATGACCCAACAAGGCAAGATCCGAGTGTTGATTGCCGACGACCACGAGGTCGTCCGCAGCGGCTTGAAGACGCTGCTGGCCGGTACGGAAATCAAGATCGTTGCGGAGGTAGCCAGCGGCGCGGAAGCCGTCAAGTATGCCCTGGAGCAGGAAGTCGACGTCGTGCTGCTGGACATCCGCATGCCCGACGGCGACGGCCTGACCGCGCTGGGCCGAATCAAGCTCGACAAGCCGGATCTGCCGATTCTGGTCTTTTCCAACTTCGACAACCCGACCTATGTCGCCCGGGCCGTCGCGCTGGGTGCCAGCGGATACCTGTTGAAATCATGCACGCGGGAAGAGCTCTTGGCCGGCATTCGCACGGCGGCGGCCGGCGAGAGCGCCTGGACCCGCGATGAGCTCCGCCGCGTCACCGGCGCCCTGGCCACCCCGCGTCTGACCGCCGACGTCGAAGTCCCGCTGACGCAGCGCGAGAGCGAAGTGCTGCGGCAACTGGCCTACGGCCTGACCAACAAGGAAATCGCCAATACGCTGCACATCAGCTACGAGACGGTCAAAGAGCACGTGCAGCACATCCTCCGCAAGATCGGCGTCTCCGATCGGACGCAAGCGGCGGTCTGGGCCGTGCGGAAAGAGCTGGTCTGAGGCGACTTCAGTAGGCCGTGCCCGCATTCGGGCGGACCACGATCCAGGGCACGCCGGCGCCCACCCAACGATACGGATAGAACGTGTTGTTGGAGGTCCAATAGGGCGAGTAGTCCCCGTGGATCGGATCGACGGCGGCCCGGGGGCGGGCGTTCGACATGCCGAACCATCGCATGCTCTCGATCCTGCGATGGCGCTCTTGGGCGTGGGCCTCGGCGTCGCGCCGGACGGCGAGCGCCGGGTCCAGGTACTCTCGCATGGCCTGTTCGTAGAACCACATCTCCGGCGTTGCCTGCACCTCGCCCGGGGAAAGAGCTAGATATCCGCCGCCTGGCACAGCTTTGGCCGACTTCATCTCCGGGCCGGAGGCCTCTGGCCCCGGCTTGGCGGTTGTGCCCTCGGGTTTCTGGGCCCAGACGTTGCCTGCTGTCAAAGCGATCGTCGCAGACAAGATTATGGAAAGCCGTTTCATGCTCAACTCCTTAGTTCATCCCTGTTGGGCGCCCCGGTTCGGCGCGGGTCTCCGACCCCGCCGAGACTCGACCGTTAGGACTCCCGGATAGCGGGGGAGGCCTGTAGTCGCGGCAGGGGGCGTGGTCGGAGACCGCGCCCCAACTAGAGAATTCGGCCTATGACGGCCAATCGGATTAGGCGGAGCGTGCCGAAAACACCAGAAGATCGGGCGGCTGGCACAATGGGGAAAATGAGCCAAGACTGCGGCCTGGATCGCCACCTTGCCGGAGCCCCAATCCCCGATCCCCAGTCCCTACGTCAGCGGTCCGCGGGAGCGGTCCAGGAAGCTCCGATAGACTTGGGCGTTGCCGTCCACGACCAACACGTAGAGCACGGCCTCCTGCTGCCAGGCAGCGGCGGAGCAGCCCGCCGTCATGGACCGGGGCACTTCGGGAGGCAGGCTGGGCAGTTGCTCGACGATCCGCCGGGCCACGTAGAGCGTCGCCCGGCTGCCCCCGGACCCAGACAGATCATACGCCACCGCCCGGCCGCCGAGGAAGCCCTCCACCCATCGCCAGCGGGCCTCGGGCATTTCCAGGACGTCGTGCCCGAGCGGATAATCCGACGGCGCGGGCACATTGGCCAACAAGAATCCGGGCTTGGGCGGCGGTTCGGCGGTCAACAGCCGCGCGGCCTCTTCCAGCACGGCCGAGGGCGTAAAGACATCCGAGCGGTTGGCCCGCAGCCAGATGGCGACGACCAAGGCGGCGGCCACCGCGCCCGCTAGGGAGACTGCCCAGCGCACCGCGTGCCGCCGCGCGGATCGGCCAATCGGCACGGTCGGCGGTTCCGCGCGGGCCGGCGGCGATGGGGCAGCCTCCGGGTCGGCCTGGGCCTCTTCCAGCCGCCCGAGCAGCCGCTGGGCCAGGGCCTCGGGGACCGGCACGTCCCGCATCGCCCCCCGGATCACCCCGTCCAGTCGCCGCAACTCCTCGACGCGGCGGGCCAGCTCGGGATCGACTGCCAACTGCCGCACGAGCGCGGCGAAATGCGGATCGCCGGGGTCGTCCGTGCCCGGACGATAGGCTTCCATCGCTTCCCGTAACCGCTCGTCTTGCATGGGTTCGTTCGGCATTCCGCGATTCCTACTTCCAGACTCGCCACGCTCCGCGTGACGCCCCCTCACGCGGAGCGTGAGGAGTCGACTGCTTGGGCATGCTCTGCTCGGCAAGCAAGCGCGAGCGGAGATGCTGCTTGGCCCGCGCCAAGCGGCTCATCACCGTACCCATCGGCACATCAAGCTGCTCGGCAATCTCCCGGTAGGAACAACCATCGAAATAAAACATGACCACCACGACGCGGAACTCCGGCGGCAACTCGCCGAGGGCTTGCTGCAGCCGCGCGCCGTCCACGCTTCCGCCATCGCCGCCCGGGGCCGGCAGGCCGTCCAGGTCCAATCCCAGCGCCGTGGCCGGAACCGCCTCCTGCCGCCGCCAGGCCGCGACGAAACAACTCCTTAAGATGGCAAATAGCCAACCCCGGGCCCGGTCCGGCCGCCGCAACTGTTGCAACCGCTGCTGGGCCACCAGAAAGACCTCTTGCGTCAGGTCTTCCGCCTCGGTGACCGAGCCCGTCAGGCGGTATGCATAGCGATACACCGCCTGATGGTGGTCGGCAACCAGACGCTCCACTGCGGTCTCGGCGCAATCGTCAGCCATCGCCGGTCCAATCTCTTAGAGGCCGGAACACGCCCGATTATTCCCCGCGAACTGCGAATACCACGGCTTTCCCCAACTAAGGCGGCCGCCGCACGGAATTGTAACCTTTTCGGGAATAAAAGCCCAGGGTTGGGCATCTAAGAGGGTTGACGCGGGAGAGGTTCCCGCGAGACCCATTAACGCTTGTCAAGATACGGAAGGTGGAGAAATGAAGAAACTGGTGATGTTGTTTGTCGTGGGCTTTGGTCTGATGTTGACTGGTTGCCCGCAGGAGACCAAGAAGCCGCCGGAGAAGCCGAAGGCGGAGAAGAAGGCCGGGACCGAGGAGAAGAAGATGGACGAGAAGGCGCCGGATGCTCCGAAGGCCCCCGAGAAGGACAAGGACGCGAAGTAGGACGGCGGTTGGCCGAAATCACAAGAAAATGGGGAAGGGCGCCTTTTCGCGGGCGACCTTCCCCTTTTCGTTTTCCTATTCCGGTTTACCGCAGCACAGCACCTGCCCGCCGCGGAGCGTGATGATGACCCGGCCGTCAGCGGCCACGGCGAGGCCCCAGCGGACGGGCTCGTCCGGCAGCGGCAAGTTCCACAGCTCGGGGCCGCCGGGCTGCCGTGCGACGAGGTTCCAAGCCGGTCCGCCGGGCCCCTGCCGCCGGATGCACGTCAACTCGGCGTTCTTGGCGGTCACCACCACCGGCAACCCCCGCAAAGAGTTCTCGGAGTTGGCCCCGTTGCCCCTGTCGAGCACCGGCATAGCGGCGCTGGCATAGAGGGGTTGGCCGGAGACGCTCACCCGGCCGTTGGTCATGCGGAGTTCGCGGCCGCGGACCGCCTTGGCGCCGTTGCCCTTTGGTGGGGCGTTCAGGCAGCGACCGTCGCTGGTCTGGAAAATGCCGGGGGAGACCGCATTGCCGCCGGCCAGGTACAAGCGATTCCCGTCCAGCAGCAACTCGCCCTGGCAGGCCACACCGCGGGGGGACTCCGCGTCGAGGTGGCCCGCGGCGTTGTTCTGCCAACGGAGCCGGCCCGTGGCCGAAGCCAACGCATAGACGTGTGTCCCGTCGAAGTCGTTGATGCCGGCCGCCACGTAGGCCGTGCCCTGGTCCACGAGCACGCCGCTGGCGGCGGGCCAAGTGGACAGGAGCGAGCCGAAGACGGGGATTCGCCGCTCGATCGGCGCAGCCCGGAATCGCCAGAGCTGCCGGCCGGTGGCGGCCTCGAAGGCGTAGACCCAGCCATCGCCGGAGCCGACCAGGGCCCGTCCCGCGGCGATTGCGGGGGGATAGAACACCGCGCCGCCAGCGTAAGCCGTCCAGCGAAGCCGGCCGGTGGCTGCGTCGATCGCACGCACGATCCCGTCTCGACCGCCCACGAACACCAGGCCGCCCGCCACCACCGGGGCCGTCGGCTCGACGGGCGTGGGGGCCACATATCGCCAGAGGACGGCGGCCGCTTCGGGCACGGTCGCCGCGGAGCGGGCGGTCCGCGCATTGTCGCCGCGATAGGTCGGCCAGTCATTGGGCGACTGTGGGAAGGCGGCCGGTTCGGCCTCGCCCGGGGCAGTCTCCAGCCGCTCGGGGCCGCTGGCCGGCTCATCGAATGCGAAACCTCCTGCCGGAGAGCAACACAGCGTTCCGTTGAGTTGCAGGTCGCAGTCGCAAACCCAGGGAACCCAGTAGAGGCACCCGCCCGCCACAATCACGCCGGTGTGGCAGGAAGGCCGCGTGGCCGAGATCCAGCGCATGCCGCCGCTGGCCAGGTCCAGCCGCCCGGTGCCCTCTTCGGCGCGGAAGAAAATGCTGTCGGCGGTGCCGACCGACCGCGTACACGCGCGGCGGCAGGTCGGGTAATTCGCCAGCACCTCGCCGCTGGCCGGATCGAGCTTCTTGGTTTCGCTCGTCGAGCCCTGCGGACCGACGACGTACAGGCCGTCGTCGCGGATCACGATCTGCGGGTCCTTCGCCGGATACTTCCACAGGACCCGGCCGTCCGCGGCGCTGAGGGCCGTGATCCCCGCGACCTGCGGACCGGCAAAGTACAGGGCTTTGTCGGTACACTTCACGTAGACGGTGCTCTTCCAACCGACGACCCAGCCGTGCCCGGGGCGGTAGGCCCCGATGGCCTTAAAGACCTCCGGATCCTTCTCCGCGGTCCGCCGCCAGACCTCTCGGCCCGTGGCGGCCTCCAGACATGCCAGGTAGCGGCCGAAGGCGCTCACATAGATGCGGCTGGCAGCCATGCACGTCGCGCGGCTGTCCATGGGCGTCTCTTCGCGGTGGTGCCACAGGACCTTCTTCGTTGCCGGGTCGATGGCCAGCAGCGTCCGGGCGAAGCCCCAGCGGTATTCCGGGGCGTTGTAGCCCTGGGAGATGCGGTCCCAGGGCCAACCGCCTTGGGGCATCCGCCAGCGGGCCGCGGGGTCAGGGGCCTCCTGGGCGCCCACCAGGGCGTAGAGCCTGTTGTGGTCCAGGGCCAACCATTTCCAGCAAGTGCCGTCGGTCAACTCCGGCGGTGCGACGATCTCGCCCTGCTGGGCGCCGCTGGCGGGGTCCAAGAGTTTGCACGATTTGTCGTCGCCCAGGTACAAGATGTCCGGCGTGGCGATCAGCGTGCTGCGGTCGACCATGATGCCGGGCGTCAGCGGCCGTTGCCAGAGCAGGGTGCCGTTGTAGGCGTTCAGGGCGACGAGGTTATCAATCATTGCCTCTTCCCGCTGGTGCCAGGCGATGTGGCCGAAAGCCATGAACAGCCGGCCGGCCGAGGCCACCGCCGCTTGCGGGGCGGGGGCGAAGCGGGGCGCGGCCACGAACTGCGTCAGATATGGGGCCACCGCCACGCGGTCGAGCGATTGCGGGTTGTTGTCGGGGCCGTGGTAGTGGTGCGTCCAGTCGTCCACGCCGGCGGGAAAGGGCTTGGTCCACTCCTGGGCCCAGACGATCGCCCGGCCGCCCGGCCGCAACACGCGCATGATTTCGGCCTTGGGCGTGTCTGGGGTGCCGTCGAGGGCCAGGACCGCGTCGGCCAGGTTATCGGCCAGTCCGATCCGCTGCGAACCGCCTTGGGCCACGAAGATACGCGTGCCGTACAGACCGGCGGCGTCGGTGGCCCGGGCCGCGGCCTGCACGTCGGCGGCCTCAGGCAGTTGAACGAAGAACAGGAGCTCGGTTCCGTGGGCCAGTTCCCGGGCAAGAGTGGCCTGGCGATCACCTAGCAGCACGTAGATCCCACGCGGATCGATTCTGACTTTCTTCGTGCGGTGAACGCTCAGAACGTCCGCCGCGTCGTCGCCCTCGCCGGCCCGCGCCTGCGAGCCGCCGGTGGGAAACGGCCCGCAGAACCCGAGCAAAGCTGCCATTGCGGCGACCAGCGCCGCCCGGGCACCCCTCGAAGTCGCCCTCACACACGCCGGCGATTGTGTCATGGCAAGGCCCTCCTCAATGGGTTTTTCTTGGTTTCGGGATGCGACTCGAACCGGGAGCGGGGCCGTGGCGGCGGCCGCGGCGGTCCCGCGTGGCGTGCTCGACCTGCGCCTCCGCGAGCGGCTTGCCCATCTGCTGGCGCATCTGCTGGATGCGGTCGCGCAGCGCCGCCGCCCGCTCGAACTCCAGCCGCTCGGCCGCCGCGAGCATCTCGGCTTGCAGCTCTTCGAGGAATTCCTCGGTGATGTACTGCGCGGGCCCGCCGCGGCCGACGGCGGCGAAGGAGCTGGCGTGGGCCGCCGCGTCGGCCTCGATCCCCGCGTGGATCGCCTTGCGGATCGTCTCCGGCGTGATGCCGTGCCGGCGGTTGTACTCCTCCTGCATCCGCCGCCGCCGCCGTGTCTCCTCGATCGCCCGCTGCATCGAGTCCGTCACCTTGTCGGCGTAGAGCACGACCTTGGCATTGACGTTGCGGGCGGACCGCCCGATGGTCTGCACCAGCGACGTCTCGCTCCGCAGGAAACCCTCTTTGTCGGCGTCGAGGATGGCCACCAGCGAGACTTCGGGCAGATCGATGCCTTCGCGCAGCAGGTTGACGCCCACGAGCACGTCGAACTCGCCCTGGCGGAGCTCGCGGAGGAGCTCGACCCGCTCGAAGGCGTCCAGTTCGCTGTGCAGCCACTTGCAGCGGACCTCCTGCTTGCCGAAGTAGGCGGCCAAATCTTCCGCCAGCCGCTTGGTGAGCGTGGTCACCAGCACCCGCTGGCCGGCGGCCGCCCGCTGGCGGATCTGCTCCAAGAGGTGCGGGATCTGCGAGCGGGCCGCGGCCACCTCGATCTCGGGGTCCAGCAGTCCCGTCGGCCGGATCACCTGCTGCACGACCTGGGAGCCGGTCTGCGTCAGCTCGTACGGTCCGGGCGTGGCGGAGACGAAGATCACTTGCCGAAACCGCTGCTCCCATTCCTCGAACCGCAGCGGCCGGTTATCCAGCGCGCTGGGCAGGCGGAAACCGTGTTCCACCAGGGTGACCTTGCGGTTGTGGTCGCCGAAATACATCCCGCGGACCTGCGGCACGGTGGCGTGCGACTCGTCGACCATGAGCAGGAAATCGTCGGGAAAGAAGTTCAGCAGGGTGTCGGGCGGCGAGCCGGGCGGGCGGCCCGACAGCGGCCGGCTGTAGTTCTCGATCCCCGGACAGTAGCCCACTTCCTGCAGCATCTCGATGTCGTAGCGGGTCCGCGCGCTGAGGCGCTGGGCCTCCAGCAGCTTGCCCTGGTCTTTCAGCTCCGCCAAGCGGTCCGCAAGCTCCCGCTTGATCTCGTCCATCGCCTGCTGGATCCGCTCCTCCGGCATGACGAAGTGCTTGGCCGGATAGATGAACAACTCCTGCTTCCGCTCGAGCACCTCGCCGCTGGTGGGCTGGATCACCGAAAGCTGCTCGACCTCGTCCCCCCAGAACTCGACGCGGAAGGCCGTCTCCTCGTAGCTGGGCCAGACCTCGACGCAGTCGCCGCGGACGCGGAACCGCCCTGACTGGAACTCCACGTCGCCCCGCTCGTACTGGATCTCCACCAGCTTGCCGAGCATTTCGTCGCGGTCCACCACTTGGCCCACGCCTAGGCCGACCATCATCGCGCGATAGTCCTCGGGCGAGCCCAGGCCGTAAATGCAGGATACGCTGGCCACGATGATCACGTCCCGCCGGCTCACCAGGGCGCTGGTGGCCGCCAGCCGGAGCCGGTCGATCTGCTGGTTGATCGAGGCGTCCTTCTCGATGTAGATGTCCCGCTGCGGGATATAGGCCTCGGGCTGGTAATAATCGTAATAGCTGACGAAGTAATGGACGGCGTTGTGCGGGAAGAACTCCTTGAACTCCGCGTAGAGCTGCGCGGCGAGCGTCTTGTTGTGCGACATCACCAGCGTTGGGCGCTGCAGGGCCTGGATGACGTTGGCCATCGTGAACGTCTTGCCCGAGCCCGTCACGCCCTTGAGCACCTGGTGCCGCTTGCCTTCGCGCAAGCCCGCGACGAGGGCCGCGATGGCCTCGGGCTGATC
>Ga0326727_10019151_pt1 | contig 13822 bp, 9 predicted proteins | sample MB2enrmetagenome_FD_207643 | JGI IMG/M metagenome (GOLD analysis project Ga0326727, IMG submission 207643) | Lab enriched peat soil microbial communities from McLean, Ithaca, NY, United States - MB29MY | ecosystem: Environmental > Terrestrial > Soil > Wetlands > Peat | place: USA: New York... | reverse complement strand
GGCGACGATGCGGAGCTGCTGGCGCGCGGCGGGACGATAAACGTCGACCGAGACGAGCATGGGGCGATGGCCGGCCTTTTTGAGCCATGCGGCGAGCTTGGCGGAGGTGGTGGTTTTGCCGCCGCCCTGCAGGCCGGCCATGAGAACGACGCTGGGCGGCTGCGAGCTGGTGCGGAAACGCGCCGTGTCCTTGCCGAGGAGGGCGATGAGCTCATCGTGGACGATCTTGACGATTTGCTCGGAGGGCGAGAGGGCGGTGGTGACCTGCGTGCCGAGGGCGCGGAGGCGGATGTGCTCGACCAGGTCGGTGACGACCGCGAGGCTGACGTCGGCCTCGATGAGGGCGATGCGGATCTCGCGCAGGGCTTCGCTGATGTTCTCGTCGGTGATGGTGCCCTGGCCGCGCAGGGACTTGAAGGAACGCTGGAGCTTGTCGCTGAGGGTCTCAAACATGCTGGGTTGAGTTTATCAGGCACTTCGCGCGGTCCTGGACGGTACTTCGTACGGTGCCCGAAGGGCGCGTGAAGGCGGGAGGGGCTGGCGGTTGGCTATTTAGCGGGAGACGCGCCGCGGGAGACAGGGAAAGCCCACGTCTCAAAAGTGAGAAGTGGGCCTTGCGATGGAGATGCGGCTAGATGCGCTTTTCCGCTTATTTTCCGCCCCACTGGTAGAAGACGGAGACCGTGCCCAGGGCATAATTCTCCCCGGACGATGGGATGGAGTCGCCATCCACCGTCGTAGACATAAAGTGCTGACGCTCATAGCGGAACTCCGGACGGACGCCCCAGCTACTGCGTACATAGAAGCTGACCCCGCCACCGAAGCCGAAATAATACCCATTCTGGCTGAAACTCACATTAGCTCCCTGGTACGTGGTACCCTCAGTCGCCGCTATGCCGCCGCCAGCGACCAATGCATAGGGAACAATTCGGCTGGACTTGGTCAGAGAGGCGCGATATATGGCGCCGTAGCTATTAATATGTGCAGATACATTAATGCCACTCGTCCCCCCCGCCGTTGCCCTAATGCCGTTAGGCAATATCGCATCAGTTTCATATTGAGTAATAGTCGTGCTCGACGAACCCAACATCTGGTAACTGTATTCGCCTCCAATCGACGCCCATTTAGTGAGGTTGAAGACACCTGCACCGCCGAAGGCGACATGTTTATTGCCGTCAACCCCAGTCAGGTTGCTAAAGCCGATATTGCCCGACACCTCATGAGAGCCAGCCACAAACTGCGCGCGGACTGGACACGATACACAGAGAAGAACAACCAATGCAGCGAGGGAGCATTTAAGGATACTGCGCATGATTCTCGATCCTATTCTGGCCCGTTTCCTTTCTGGCCCTTTCCTGCGCATGACCGGGATATCGATCTATATTTCCCAGTCCGGCCAAGAACCTAGCCGACCAGATATGAACATGGCTCCGCCAGCCATGGAAGACATGGCTGCGGCATTAGTGCATATGCTGCTCTGCGCATGGAAGGTACTGATTTCCATTACACTTCGGCAGGCTACGTTGTTGACGGGATGAGGCTACTCTCTGTTGGTGGTTGATTACAAGCGAAAAGTTGAAGCTGCAATCAAGGCGGTGGCTGCAAATCGCACGACAAAGACCAGGTCAGACGGGTTCTTTTGCACGGGCCCACAGGGGCGACTGCGCACGGAGGGGATGTATCGAGGAGGGTGCTGGCGAGGTAGGTGCGGGGCGCACGGATGGGGCGGGCGGCGCGGCGGGCGGCGCGGATAATTAAAGGATGCAAGCGAATGCGGAAGCGCCGGGCAATACGCGTGCAGAGGTCGCGGGAAACGCGCGGCTGGTGCATGAGTACATGGACTATCTGCGCGTGGAGAAGGGAGTGCGGCCGGCGACGTGCGAGGCGTATGCGCGCGATCTGGAGCAGTTTGCCGAGCAAGTGGAGCGGCGTGACGCGCTGCTGGTGACGGCGGCGGAGACGGACGTGAAGGACTTCATGGCGCGGCTGAGGGCGAACCACGTGGATGCGCGGAGCATGGCTCGCAAGCTGAGCTGCCTGCGGGGGTTCTATCGCTGGCTGCTGCTGGACAAGCGCACGGCCGAGGACCCGACGGTGAACATCGAGACACCGGCGAGCTGGAAGGTGCTTCCCAAGTCGCTGGCGGAGAGCGAGGTGGCGGAGATGCTGGACCGGCTGGGCGCGGCGGCACGCACTCCGCAGACAGAAGGCGGCAGGCGGGATGCGGCGGCGCTGGCGCTGCGCGACCACGCGATCCTGGAGCTGCTGTACGCGGGCGGACTGAGGGTGGGCGAGATTGTGGCGCTGGGCGAAGAGGACCTGCACCTGGACCTGGCGCGGGCGCAGGTGCGCGGTAAGGGAGACAAGGAGCGCATCGTTCCGCTGGGACGCAGGGCGGTGGAGGCGCTGGACGAGTACATCCGGCGCGGGCGTCCGTCGCTGGCGCGGGCAGGGATGCAGCGGGCGCTATTCCTGAGCAATCGCGGGCACGCGCTGACGCGGCAGTGGGTTTGGGAGATGGTGAGGGCGGCGTCGGTGAGCGTGGACGGGAGCATGCACAAGGCGAGCCCGCACATGCTGCGGCATAGCTGCGCGACGCACATGGTGGAGCATGGGGCCGACCTGCGCAGCGTACAGCGGCTGCTGGGGCACGCAGACATTGCGACCACGCAGGTGTATACGCATGTGGCGATGGAACACCTGAAGCGCGAGCTTCGGGAACACCATCCGAGGGGGAAGCGAAGGGCAGTGGTTAGTGGGTAGTGGTTAGTGGGTAGTAAAGGCATAAGGCAACGGCAAAGGCAAAAGCAACGGCAACAGCAACGGCAAGAGCAGAGGCGGAGATGGGGAAGGGGCAGGGCGAGTTCGAGGGATTGGCGGAGGAGTTTCTTCGCATGCTCCAGAACGAGCGCAACGCATCGGTGCATACGGTGCGGGCGTATCGCCGCGAGGTGATGAACTTTGCCGCGTATCTGGGCGAGAAGCTGGGCGCCGGGGCGAAGATTGCGGCGGTGGAGCACCTGCACATCCGCGCGTACCTGGGATCGCTGTATGAGCGCGGGCTGACCAAGGCAAGCGCGGCGCGCGCGCTGGCTGCGATCCGGTCGTGGTTCCGCTGGCTGGCCAGGGAGCACAGGCTGGCGCAGAACCCGGCGGCGCTGGTGAGCACGCCGAAGCTGCCGCAACATCTGCCGCGCGTGCCCAGCATGGAGGAGGTGAACGGCCTGCTGGATGCGATGGAGGCCGGCGCGGGCGCGGGCGCGAAGGACGAGGCCGCGGCGTGGCCAGAGCGCGACCGCATGATCTTCGAGCTGCTGTATGGATGCGGAATCCGCAACTCGGAGCTGGTGGGCATTAATCTGAGCGACATCCAGTGGAAGAACGACGCGATCCTGGTGAAGGGCAAGGGACGCAAGCAGCGCTACGTGCCGCTGGGCGACGAGGCGGCGATGGCGATGCGCGCGTTTCTGCCGCTGCGCGAAGCCAGGCTGCGCGAGGCGGGAAAACTGGCGCTGGTGACGGACGGGCCGCTGGTGACGAACCTGCGCATGCGCGGGGCTTGTCGCCTAACGACAAGAAGTGTTGGAAGGATCGTCAAACGGATTGCGCTGGCGCGGGGCCTCGCGTCGGACGTGCATCCGCACACGCTGCGCCACGCCTTCGGGACACACATGCTGGAGGAGGGCGCGGACCTGCGCGCGATCCAGGAGATGCTGGGGCACGAGCGGCTGTCGACGACGCAGCGATACACGCACCTGACGGCGGGGCAGGTGCAGCGCGTGTATGACGAGACGCACCCAAGGGCGCGCTGAGGATAGGCTACAACCTACACGGATGGCGTAATTTATCGTGACTTTTGCGCGCGCCTGTGGATACTGGGAGGCATGAATACAGGCCTTGATGTGCGTGTGGCAGTTAGGGATGCAAACGCAGTATTCGGGCGCTTTCCGGCGCGGATTTGTATATTTCCTGTCTTATTGGGATTGCTTTCTTACGTGACAACCACGTGGTGGCAACCTGACCCGCAACAGTCGGACGGACAGCGTGTTCTCCTCGATTTCCTCATCATCTGTGTTTGTGGTTTTGTATTGTTTTGGCTCAACTGCTTTATTGAAGTTGTGGTTTCGTCGATGTGCTTGCGCGCGCGGGAGGGTGAGGAGCCGGGCGGAGAACAAATAAGCAAGGCTCTGCACTATCGTGGGTTCGCTTCGCTGGCCGGAGGGCTGCTTCTCCGCTGTCTCTGCTGGAGCCTGTCCCTAGGGGCGATCTTCGGTGGGGCATTCCTATTTATAGGGATACTTGTGGACGCAGCCCATACGGGGCCAACGAGCGGTATTGGAGCGACTGCGGGCGGAGTTGGGCACTGGTTCGCCATCGGGACCGGAGTGATTGTGGGCGTGGTATTCGTAATAGTCGCAACACTCATTTTTTGCCGCTATATGTTTGTCTTCCAGATGTTTGCCATCGAGCGCGCATCCCGCCGAGGGTTTCTGGACGAGTGCATCAGGCGAACAAAACAGGTGTGGAAGACAGCCGCAGTGGTGATGATTGCTGGAATGATTCCCGAATACCTCATCTTAGGAATCGAAGAGCTGGCGTGGAAACACTGGACGCCTCCGCACGGGGTGCACATGGCTGTTGAATTGACAGGGGCCCTCGTTACCGGCTGCTTCAGTGCGTGGTTCATGCTGGTAAAGACGGGGCTGGCGATGCAGCTGATGACAGCGCCGCCAGCGGCGATTGAGCCGATAGACGATCGGGCAGCTATTTAATTGACAGACGCGGCAGCCTGATGGAGCTGGGTTGTGACAAGGCCTGAAGTGTATTGGAAGAAGGGTCCGAAGGGTTGTAGTTGGGCGCAGATCGTTGGGGTCCTTCGGCAAGCCCAGGACAGGCCCTTCGACTCAGCCTCCTGCGATGAGACCGCGGGGGGCTTCGCTCAGGATGACGGCGTAAAACAAACAACCGCAGGTTCCTTCGACAAGCTCAGGACAGGCTCTTCGACTCCGCTGCTCGCAAAGTGCGCGAGCAGCTACGCTCAGGATGACGGCTTGTGTGTGTAGTAGATCAACCCTAATCCTATTCTCACAACTCACAACTGGATTAGGCGGCGGCGCCGTGGCATTTTTTGTATTTTTTGCCGGAGCCGCATGGGCAGGGGTCGTTGCGGCCGACTTTTTCTCCGGTGACGCGCTGCGCGGGAGCGGCGCTCTCGCCGGAGCCGACGGCGCGGGCCTGCTCCAGCTCGCGACGCTTCTTGCGCTGGAACTCCTTCTCCAGCTCGTCGATGGTGGTGGATGGGGCGCGCGTATGGATGGGGACGGGCGCGTGCTCCGCTCCGGACTGGGGCAAGGGAAGCGAGGCCTGCTGCGCGGCTGCGCGCTGGCCCTGCGCGGACTGCATCTGCTCCAATGTCTCGATGGGCTTGCCGTCGGGGCCGATGATCTGCATGCGGAAGAGATGGCGCGCAGTGTCCTGCTGGAACTGCATCATCATGGCCTCGAACATCTCGAAGGACTCCCGTTTGTATGCGACCAGCGGGTCCTGCTGGGCGTATCCGCGCAGGCCGATGCCCTCCTTGAGGTGGTCCATGGCGAGGAGGTGGTCCTTCCACAGGCCGTCGAGGACGGAGAGCATGACGATGCGTTCGTGATAACGCATCTGCGGCGCGCCGAGGATCTGCTCCTTGATGTCGTAGCGCGCGCGAATTTTTTCGAAGATGGCCTCGCCCAGCTCGTGGCGGCCAAGGTTGGCGGCGTCGATTGCGTCGGGGCCCTCGTTGAGCTTTACGCCGAAGACATCGAAGAGCTGGCCGAAGATTGCGTTCAGGTTCCACTCCGAATCATGGGCCTTCTCCGGCGCGTGCTCGTCGAGGATGTTGGAGAGGATGGTGGAGACGTAGTCCTCGGAGACGAGCTGCTTCTGATCGACTCCCTCCATCAACTGACGGCGCAGGCCATAGACCGCCTCGCGCTGCTTGTTCATCACGTCGTCGTATTCGAGGACGTGCTTGCGCGACTCGAAGTTCTGGGTTTCGACGGCCTTCTGCGCGGCCTCGATGCGCTTGGAGATCATGCGGCTCTCGATGGGGACGCCCTCTTCCATGCCCAGGCGCTGCAGCAGGGTGCTGACCCACTCGCGCGCGAAGATGCGCATGAGGTCGTCTTCCAGCGAGAGGAAGAAGCGCGAGCTTCCGGGGTCGCCCTGGCGTCCGGCGCGCCCGCGAAGCTGGTTGTCCACGCGGCGAGATTCGTGGCGCTCGGTGCCCAGGATGTGCAGGCCTCCGGTGGCGACGACGGCCTCGTGCTCGACCTGCGCGGTGGCGAGGTGCGAGGCGATGGCCGCGTCCCATGCTTCCTTGGTGGTTTCGAACTCCTGGCTGGCGTAGTAGAAGCGCACCATGCCGGGGCCGGCGGTGGGCGAGATGGCGCCCTCGGCGGCGGAGACGGCGCGCGCCTGCGACTTCTTGACCAGGTCCTGGCGCGCCATGAACTCGGAGTTGCCGCCGAGCAGGATGTCGGTGCCGCGGCCGGCCATGTTGGTGGCGATGGTGACCATGCCGAGACGGCCGGCCTGGGCGACGATCTCGGCCTCCTTCTCGTGGAACTTGGCGTTGAGCACGACGTGGCGGACGCCGCGGCGCTTGAGAATTTCGGAGAGCCGCTCGGATTTTTCGATGGAGGTTGTGCCCACCAGCACGGGCTGCTTGACCTCGTGCAGGCGGGTGATCTCGTCGGCGACGGCGAAGTATTTTTCCTTCTCGGTGCGGAAGACGACGTCGGGGTTCTCCAGGCGGCGCATCGGCATGTTGGTGGGAACGACGACAATGTCGAGCTTGTAGATCTTGTCGAACTCGGCTGCCTCGGTCTCCGCCGTGCCGGTCATTCCGGAGAGCTTTTTATACATGCGGAAGTAGTTCTGGAAGGTGATGGTGGCGAGCGTCTGGTCTTCCTTGCGGATAGAGACGCCCTCCTTGGCCTCGACCGCCTGGTGGAGTCCGTCGGACCAGCGGCGGCCGGGCATGAGGCGGCCGGTGAACTCGTCGACGATGATGACCTCGCCCTCCTTGACGACATACTCGACGTCGCGCTTGTAGAGGTGGTGGGCCTTGATGGCAACCTCGACGTGGTGCTTGAGGTCCCAGTTCTCGGGGTCGGCGATGTTGCCGATGCCGAGCAGCTTCTCGATCTTCTCCCATCCCTCGTCGGTGACGGTGATGGCGCGCGCCTTCTCGTCGACGACGAAGTCACCGGTCCAGATCTTGGGCGCATCCATCCTCTCGATCAGCTCGCCCGCTTCGAGATTGGGAATGATGATGTTGACGCGCACGTACTTGTCGGTGGTCTCGTCGGTGGGGCCGGAGATGATGAGCGGGGTGCGCGCCTCGTCGATGAGGATGGAGTCGACTTCGTCGACGATGCAGAAGGTGTGGCCTCGCTGCACCATGTCCTTGAGGTCGAACTTCATGTTGTCGCGCAGGTAGTCGAAGCCGAACTCGTTGTTGGTGCCGTAGGTGATGTCGGAGCCATAGGCCTCGCGGCGCTGATCGTCGGAGAGGTCGTGGACGATGACGCCGACGGAGAGGCCGAGGAAGCCGTAGATCTTGCCCATCCATTCGGCGTCGCGCTTGGCCAGGTAGTCGTTGACGGTGACGACGTGAACGCCGTGGCCGGCGAGCGCGTTGAGATAGCAGGGAAGCGTGGCGACCAGGGTTTTTCCCTCGCCGGTCTTCATCTCGGCGATCTTGCCCTGGTGCAGCACCATGCCGCCGATGAGCTGCACATCGAAGTGGCGCATCTGCACGGTGCGCAGGCCGGCCTCGCGGACGACGGCGAAGGCTTCGGGCAGGACCTCTTCGAACGCGGCCTTCTCGGCGGCGCGCGTGCGCTCTGCCGCGTCTTCGTCCTTCGGGTCGATCTCCTCGGCTGCCACGAAGTCGGCGATGCGCCGGCGAAACTCGTCCGTCTTGGCGCGCAGCTCGTCGTCCGTAAGCACATGAATGGAGGGCTCCAGGGCGTTGATGCGCTCGACCGCGGGCAGCAGGCGCTTGACCGCGCGTTCGTTACTGGTGCCAAAGACCTTTGCGAGTAAGTTGTTGAGCAAACCAGGCGTCCTTCAGGATTTCGTGGGCCGAAGATGACCCAAGGTCAAGTTTACGCGATGTTTGCGGTCGAGGATAGACGGATGAGTTCCCATTTTGGACGCAAACTAATTTATGTATTAAAACTGCACACCTGCTGCATCTAATTGGAGACTGCCGACGTACTAAGAGATAGAACCGGATGTGGCGTCTGCACTCAGACAGAGCGGAGCTTCATTCCCACAACCTTGGAGGACACATGACATCGATTGCGAAATTTTTGGCAACCGCACTTTTTGGCGCTGCTATCACTGGAGCGCCCATCCTGGCGCAGACCGTGACCATTGATTACGATCACAGCGTCAATTTTCTGAAGTTCAAGACCTATACCTGGAACACTGTCCATGCGACCGACCCCAGCGTTGAGGACCGCATCACCATCGCCGTGGACCGCGATATGAGCGGCAGGTACATGACTCAGGTGCCGAAGAACGGCGACGTGACCATTATCGCCGTGGAGGCGACCCAGGACAAGCAGGAGTATACGAACTTTTACGCTGCCCTGAACAACCTGAGCTGGCAGCGCGCATGGGGCAACGGCGGCTTCCTGGATACGGCGGCCACCCTGCAGGACCTGCCGCTGAACACGCTGGTGGTCGATATGTACGACACCAAGACGCAGAAGCTGCTGTGGCGCGGCGTTGTGACCGAGCCCGTGGCCAAGAGCCAGGACAAGAACGACCAGATCATGGACAAGGCCGTCAACCAGTTATTCGCGAAGTATCCGCCAAAATTCTCCAAGTAGAAGTAAGTTGGAAGTAAGTCGAAAGTAAGTTGCAGAATGCAGCAATAAGTCGAAGAACGCAGATCTGCCGTCGCGTGGCTTAGAGCAGGTCGCGAGAAGCGCTTGACAAAGTACCGGCCAGGATGTCTCCGAGTGCGAGGACAAACTGGCCGGTAGATTTTTGCGCCATTGCTTTGCGGATCCGACTTACTTTGCCGCTGCCGAAGCCTGCGCCGGCAGAGGGATTATCTGCTTGAGATAGGCCACCAGGGGCGAGTTGGCCTCTTCCAGCGCGATGACCACCGACTGCGCATTCAGCTCCGCGCCCTCGGCGCTGGTATGGGTGTGGTCGATGGGGAAGAGCAGCGCGGCCTGCTGCTGCCCGGCGGCCTCCAGGCGGTCCGCCTCGACGGATGCCATGTCGATGAAGGCGAGATGGTCCTGGTCCGCGATCTTCTTCATGATGACGTTGAAGTTGGTCTCGCGCTCGATGCGCTGCACGCCATTGGCGTCCGCCTTCCAGATGTTGCGGATGGTCATGGAGAGAAAGATCGGCGTCGCACCCCTGGCCTCGGTGTCGGCCACGTACTTGCGGTTGTACCAGCCATAGGTGTGGATGGTCTCGTTTTTGCCGGCGAGCACGCCGGTGGTCTGGAGCACGTCCTGCGTCTGGTCGGTGTCTCCGGGCAGATCGCCGCGCGGCTTGTTGCCGCCCAGGTCGCCGCCATCGTTATGCCCCCACTGCAGCATGACGTAGTCGCCCGGCTTCATCTCGGCGAGGTCCTTGTCCCACAAACCCTCCACCATGTAGGAGCGGCTGCTGCGTCCGGCGCGCGAGCGGTTGGCAACATTGATCCTGGTGGTGTCGAAGTAGTGAGCCAGATGGTCGCCCCATCCCAGGTCGGCGCCGTTGCGCGCGGTCGAGTCGCCGACGATGAAGAGCGTGGGCAGCTTCGGGTCCAGCGGAGGGTCCTGCGGGAGGCTGACCTGCGGCGGAGTGACGGGCGCGGGCGGGGCGATGGCGGGGGGTTGCGCGGCGGCGACTGAGAGAAAGGCCACAGCGGAGAAGATGGCGAAGAGACGGCTGAATTGTTTCATGGCGGAAGCCTATCACCGGCGAGATTTGGCTGTCATACGAAACTCCTGGTCCGTTTGAATCCCCTCCCGCGCGAGCTCCACGCAGGGTTCCATATACTGAGGAGTGGTTTGCTGAAGGGTTGCAGAGCAACCGCTCAGTGCAGCCAAGGTTTGAAATATAGGTGGCGATGATATGAAGACGACGGATGCAGCGGTGGGTTTTGCGAAGGAGAATGGGGAGCGTTTTGTCCGTGAGCTGAAGGAACTGCTGCGCATTCCATCGATCTCGACCGATCCGGAGCGGTCGGCGGACGTGCGCCGCGGGGCGGAGTTTGTGGCGGCCGAGCTGCGGCGGATCGGCATGGAGAACGTGCGGCTGATCGAGACCTCGACGCCGGAGACGGTGCTTGCGCCCAGCAGCGGCCCGGCCCAGGTGGTTGCCGCGCGCAAGGGACATCCGCTGGTGTACGCGGACCACTTGCACGCAGCGCCCGCGGCGGATGGGAAGCCGGCGACGACGGTGCTGCTGTACGGGCACTACGATGTGCAGCCGCCGGAGCCGCTGGAGGAGTGGAAGACGCCGCCCTTCGAGCCGACGGAGCGCGACGGAAATCTGTACGCGCGCGGCGCGGTGGACGACAAGGGCCAGATGTGGATGCACGTGAAGGCCCTGGAATCGCTGCTGGCGACGGGCGGCGGAAGGCTGCCAGTGAATGTGCGCGTGATCGTGGAGGGCGAGGAGGAGGTTGGCGGCGAGGGCATTGCCGCGTTTGTGCGCGAGCACCCGGAGGAGCTGCGCGCGGACGTAGCGCTGGTGTCGGACAGCGAGATGTTTGCGCCCGACCTGCCCACGCTGTGCGTTGGGCTGCGGGGGATGATCTACACCGAGATCGAGGCACGGGGCGCGCGGACGGACCTGCACTCCGGGATGTACGGCGGCGCCGCGCCGAACCCATTTGTCGCGCTGGCGCAGATTATCGCTCAACTCAAAGACGCGTCGGGCCGAATTCTGATTCCACATTTTTACGATCGCGTGACGCCGCCCACCGATGCGGAACTGAAAGCATGGAAGGCGCTGCCCTTTGATGAAGAGGTCTACCGCGAGACGGAAGTGGGATCGCCGGTGCTTACCGGAGAACCTGGATTCTCGGTGCTGGAACGCACCTGGGCGCGGCCTACGCTGGATGTTCACGGCATTGCGGGAGGATTCACCGGCGCGGGTGCAAAGACGGTGATTCCGGCGCGCGCGGTGGCCAAGGTGTCGATGCGGCTGGTGCCCGAGATGACGACGGCCGAGAGCTTTGCGCTCTACAAGGCGTACGTGGAGGCGATCTGTCCGGCGGGGACCACGCTGGAGGTGCGGCTGATTCACTCGGGCGATCCCGTGGTGGTTTCGACCGACAACCCGTATGTGCGCGCGGCAACGTCGGCGATGCGCACGGTCTTCGCCAAGGAGACGGTCTTCATCCGCAGCGGCGGGTCGATCCCGATTGTCGGCGACTTTATTCGCGAGCTGGGCATCCCGAGCATTCTGATGGGATTCGGCCTGCCGGACGACAATCTGCACGCGCCCAACGAGAAGTTCCACCTGGCAAACTTCCATCGCGGCATCGAGTCGATTGTGCTCTTCCTGGCTGGCGTCGGCGAAGTTTAGCGTTGACGGTATAATCTGCACGACTCCTCTGATCTTCAGCAACTTCAGAATGAGATTAGGGTTTATTAAGTTATAGCGACGGCATCTCACCGGGCTACCTGTCTCGGGCTACAAGGCCTGCCCATTCAAAGCAGTGACTTAATCAGGGTTAATGGTTTAGTTATCGCCCACTTAGTTAGTACAACGGCGGGGACAATTTCGCCCAATCGCCTGCGCAAATGGTGCATCATAAAGAGACTTATGGCAGAGATTGACTGCAAGACGGAGGTGCTCGATGAAGCCGGCGGAGGCACTCCGCCGCGCAACGGCGCGTCCGGTGAGGCGATGCCGAGCGAGCAGGAAGTCCTGAACGCCGAGGACGCAGCCGAGGCGCAGGAGACGGTGCGGGAGTTCATGGCCGTGGCCGCGCAGCAGAATGTAACGGCCAACGAGGCCGTACCGGAGCGGCGCAACCATCCCGGCCCCTACATCGCGTTCGACCACGTCTCGATCTCTTTTGACGATCTGGTGGTGCTGGACGACGTGAGCTTTTCTGTTCTGCCCGGCGAGACGCTCTGCATTCTGGGACGCTCCGGCGTGGGCAAGTCGGTGGCGCTGAAGATCGTGATGGGGTTTCTGAGGCCGGACAGCGGGCGCATCCTGGTGGCCGGCGAGGACATCTCCCACTGCAGCGAGCGCGAGCTACAGGAGGTGCGGCGCAAGGTCACCATGGTCTTTCAGAACGGCGCGCTGTTTGATTCCATCTCGGTTGGCGAGAACGTTGCCTTCCCGCTGCGCGAGCGGGGCGACCTGGCCGAGGACCAGATCCAGCAGATCGTCCGCGGGATGCTGGAGATGGTGGGCGTGGCCGGGATGGAGGACCTGCTGCCGTCTGATCTCTCGACCGGGATGAAGCGCTCGGTGGCCATAGCGCGTGCGCTGGCCAGCCAGCCCGAAGCCATCCTCTACGACGAGCCCACCACGATGGTGGACCCGCTGATGGGCCATCTTCTGGGCGAGTTGATCACACGCCTCAAGACGCAACTTCATTTGACGAGCATCGTGGTCACGCACGACATGCGCTTCGCGCGCAGGCTGGCCGACCGGATCGTCTTCCTGCATCAGGGGGCGGCGCGCTTCTTCGGCACGGTGGAAGAGATGGACCGAAGCGAGGACCCTGTACTTAAGGAATTTCTAACCATGGACGAGCTTGTTCTACCGGTGTAGGCATACAACCTTTGTGTCATGTTGGCCAGGAATTAATGCAAGTTGGTTGAATTATTTCTTTGTTTTCAGTATTATGAAAATAATAACGGATGACTTGTACGCGGCAGAGCGGTTACTCCATTGTTGCAATTTAGGACATTGAATTATCTAAAATCTGTCCTATCCAGAGAGTAGGGTGAACATTAGCATTTTATAAGTTGAGTTTGGCCTATTGGCATGGATGCATTGGACGCGTGATGATGCGCGTCTCTGGAGTGAGAGGCAGTTGGCAATGGCAACACCTGATTACTTGGATCATGCAATTCTTCCAGGTCGGAGATGGACAGTGACTGATGGTACCCCGTCGGTGCGCTCAGGGACGTTTCATCGCCCCTCGGTCACCAGCCTTGTCTGGGCGATGCTCGATCTTGCGACCGTGGCGATCGCCACCGTGGCGGCGTTGCGAGTTCGCGTCACTGTGCCCAAAGACCTGCATGTTCTCTCGCAGCCTGCCTATCTGATTCATGTCGCGTCGCCGTTTTTGCTGATGTATGTCGCGTGGTTTGGTCTGCTGCTGGTTGTATCAGCGCGGTCCTACGGGCTCTACGAACCCATTCTGAACCGCAGCGGGCTGAACGAACAGCGCTTGACGGTGCAGGCGTCGCTCACCTCGGGACTTCTGCTGTGCGGCACGCTCTATCTTGCGCGCGCCGAGATGGTCTCTCGGATTGTCGTTGTCCTGACGGTGATCTTCACCACGATCCTGCTATGCGTCCGGCGCGCCATATGGCGCCAGGTGGTGTACAAGCGCTATCGCGAGGGCCTGATAACGCGCAACGTTATGATCGTCGGCGCGGGCCGCGTCGCCCACGCGCTGCGCAACCATCTGGAGAGCCTGCGCCATCTGGGTTTCCGCTTCAAGGGGTTCGTCGCCCTCACCGAGCCCGAGGCTGAATCCGGCGATGCGGATGTCATCGGCCACGTGCGTAACTGCCTCTCGTTGGCCCGCTCGCTGTTTGTCGACGAGATCTTCTTCTCGGTG
>Ga0326727_10019148_pt1 | contig 13826 bp, 9 predicted proteins | sample MB2enrmetagenome_FD_207643 | JGI IMG/M metagenome (GOLD analysis project Ga0326727, IMG submission 207643) | Lab enriched peat soil microbial communities from McLean, Ithaca, NY, United States - MB29MY | ecosystem: Environmental > Terrestrial > Soil > Wetlands > Peat | place: USA: New York... | reverse complement strand
CTGCCGAGGAAATGCGACGTCATCAAGGCAACTATTTCCCACTTGACTGTGGCAAAAGAAGCGCGATTCGCGGACCACCTTGTCATCCGGCCGCGCTGGCCGCGTCAAGAGCGGCCTCGAGCTCGGCGTCTTCGATGTTCCAAATCGTCGGTCCGTCGAGATAGACGAGCGCGGCGCGCACCGGCAGTGACGGATAGAGCGGCTGCAATGCGGCGCGATAGACGGCGAGCTGGGTGACATGCGCGGGCGACGGCCGGGCGGGCGCCGCCCCCAGTTTGAAGTCGACGATCAGGACGGCCTCCTCGGTCGCGAGCATGCGGTCGAGGCGGCCGCTGTAGGCCAGTTCAGCCCGTCCCGGCCGCCGCAGGACCCCGGCCAGAGCGACCTCGCCGCGCGAGCCGGGGCCGAAAAGATGCGCGAGCTCCGGCGCTTCCACGACCGCGGCGACCTGAGCCAAGATCGCGGTCCGCGCCTCCTCGGCGAGAGCGCCGCCATGCGCATCGAGATGCGCCTTCGCCGCGACGGCCCGAAGGGCCGGCGAGATCTCGGGCAGCGTCTGCAGGAGCGCGTGGGCAAGCCGTCCCTCGAGAATGCGCCCACCTTCGCCTTCGGGGGCGACCCGCGCCTCGGAGGGCCGCAGCGGCGTCGAGGCGGCCTCAGGCGCGGCTCTCGCCCGCAACCATCCGGGGAGCTCCGCGCCGTCTGTCGCCCCGCCCGTTTCGCTCTCATCTTCCGCCGTCAGCCCCACGCCGAAGCGCAGGATCGTGTCTCCGTTTCCCCAAAACGCGGGGACCCGACTCATCGATTGCTCGAGGCCGACGCGGACAAGGTCGTGCCAGCATCCGACCGCGCGGCCCTTCGAGTTCTCGAAGCCTCCGACAATGAGTCGCTGCGCCGCCCGGGTCATCGCGACGTAGAGCAGGCGGCGGTGCTCGCCCGCTGCTGCCTCGCGCCTTTCGGTCCGCGCCTGAGCCACGGCTTCGCAATCTTCCGCCGCCTTCCGGCTCCAGGCGAACAGCGGCGGGTCGGTCGGTTTGGCAGGAGCGAGCCGCAAGAGCTTCGGGTCGTGGCGCCCGTCGGGCGCCCCGCAAGCGTCGGGCAGAAAGACGATCGGCGCTTCGAGGCCCTTGCTCGCATGGACGGTCAGCACCCGCACCCCCTCGCTTTCGGCCTCCATGTCGCGCTTTATCGCCGCGTCGGTCGACTCGATCTCGGCGAGAAAAAGGGTAAGCGAGGGCGCTTCGCCCTGCTCGTGGTCGAGCGCCAGCGCCAGGAACTCGTCGATCGGATCGGCCGCGTCAGGCCCGAGCCGCGAAAGCAGCGCCTTCCGACCTCCCTCCTCGCCGAGCAGCCGCGCGTAAAAGGCGTAGGGCGTCAGGGTCCTCGCCCGGTAGCGCCAGATCGCGTGCCGGCGCGCCGCCTCTCGCGCGCATGGCAAGGTGGACGCCGCAAGCGCTGACGCAAGCGGTCCCGGGCGGCCCGCCGCAAGCTTGAAGAGATCGTCTTCGCCGAGGCCGATCAGCGGCGACTTGAGGACGCAGGCGAGCGTCAGGTCGTCGTCCGGAGTCAGCGCCGCACGGCCGGCGGCGATGAGGTCCATCACCGCAATGTGCTCGCGCAGCTTCAGCCGGTCCGCGCCGGCGACCTTCACATGTCGGCTCTTCAGCGCGCGGATCATCGCCTCGAAGAACGCGCTGCGGCTGCGGACCAGGATCATCACGTCGCCCGGCCGGATGCGCCGCGGGACGCCGGTCCTTTCGTCGACGACGCGCTCGCGCGAATCGCGCCTGAGCCACCCGTCGATCGTCTCGGCGATCCGGCCTGCGAGAACGACGGGCGGATCGTGGCGCGCGGGCTCGTCGAGCGGCATTCGCCAGTCTTCCGGGTCGGGGCCATCCATGGGCTTGATCGTCGGCCATAGCTCGACGACGCCGTTCATCTCGCGGCGGATCGCCTGGTGAACCGGGGACGGCTCGCCCGCGGCGGCGAGTCCTCGACACGCCTCTTCGGACTCGAACGTCTTGTCGACCGCGGCCAGAATGGCCGGCGCCGAGCGGAAGGAGAAGTTGAGCGGTACGGTCTCGAACGGCTGCTCCGCCGCGCGATGGCGCTTCTCGAAGAAGCGCTTCATTTCGGCGAATTTCTCCGGCGCCGCGCCCTGGAAGGAGAAGATCGACTGCTTCTCGTCGCCGACCGCAAAGACGGTCCGCCTGGCCGAACGCGCGCTCGCGCCGGCGAAGAACTCGGTCGTCAGGGCGGCGACGATGCGCCACTGCTCGGCGGAGGTGTCCTGCGCCTCGTCGACGAGCAGATGGTCGAGCCCGTAGTCGAGCTTGTGCAGCACCCAAGCGGCACTTGATCGCTCCACCAGGGCGAGGGCCAGCGCGATCTGGTCGTCGAAGTCGAGCGCGCCGCGCTCCGCTTTGGCTCTGGCGAAGGTCGAAAGGATCGCCTTGGCGAGGCCGAACAGGGCCACGCTGCGCTCGAGGGTCTCAGCAGCGCGCCGCTTTTCGCGCAGCGTAATCAGGCGATCCTGCTCGTTATGGAGATCTTCTTCGAGGGCAGGAAAGTCTTGGCGCATGTCTTTTGATGTTAAGTGGCCCTTCTTTCCGCCGCGCGGCTCGCCGCTCTTGGTGAAGAAGGCGTCGAGCAAAGCCTCGATGCGCGCCGCATAATGGGCCTCGTCGTTCGCCGCCCGAAGCTTGGCCGCAAGATCCTGGTCGGCGCCCTTGCCTGCGTCGAGCGCCTGCGCCCAAGCCTGGCGACGCTTGCGGAGAATGTCGCCGCCGAGCATCTCGGCCTCGATTCTGGCCGCCGTAGCGCCGGGCGGCAGGCCTAGCCGGGCGCACAATGCGGCGGCAAACGTCGCCGCGTCGTCGAAGGCGGCGAAGATCTCGGCATGAGTCTGCGCTTCGCCGATCAGCGCGTCGAAGTTGAAGGCTCCGGCTTCACGCGCCACGAAGTCGAGCGCCTCGGCAGTCTCGGAGGAGGCTTCGAACGCTTCAATCGCGCGGCCGCGCGCCTCGTCGATGAGTTCCTCGGCCTCGCCCTCGTCGATCACCGTGAAGTGCGCCGGTACGTTGGCCTCGAACGGAAAGAGCTGCAACAGCCGCTCGCAGAAGGCGTGCAAGGTCTGGATCTTGAGCCCGCCCGGAGTCTCGATAGTGCGGGCGAACAATTGCCGCGCGAACTTGAGCTCGGCCGGACCGGGCTTCCCCGCGCCGGACTCGACGATCGCCGCGGTCAGCGCCTCGTCGTCGAGGCTCGTCCACTCGGACAACGTCCTGAAGATGCGGCTCGCCATGTTGGCGGCGGCCGCCTTGGTGAAGGTGAGGCCGAGGATCTGCGCCGGCGGCGCGCCCTTGAGCAGGAGCCGCAGGACGCGCTGTGTCAGGACGTGCGTCTTGCCGCTGCCGGCGTTGGCCGAGACCCAGGCAGAGGCGGACGGGTCCGACGCGGTCGCCTGCGCTCGGCGCAGCGCATCGGGAATGACGAGAGCGCGGCTCATGGCGCCGCAGCCATACTTTCACCGTCGCCGCCTGTCGCCGACCATTCCTTCACCCGCGCCAGGTGATCATAGTCGGAGAAGCGGCCGGCAAATTTCGGAAAGGGACGCGAAAGATAGGGCGTTCCCGGCTCGGTGAACGCATCGAGCAAGGCTTTGAGTTCGGCGAGGTGCTTCTCGGCGAGCTCGGCGACGACAGCCTTCGCGCCCGCCGCGTCCCGCTCCAGGCCGCCGTCGGGGCCGCCGAGCTTGAGATAGAGCGCCCGCGCCGGGGTCATTTTCGCGAGGCCCTCAAATCCGCCGCGACTGAGGATCGCGGCCTCCAGCGTCAGCTGCGGCGCGAAGCCAACATTCACTTCCTTAACGCTTGGAGGCGGCCCGCTCTTGTAGTCGATCAGCGTCGCGCCGCCGATGGTGAGTACGTCGATGCGGTCGGCGCGCGCCGTCAGGCGGAACGGTTTGCCGTCCTTGAGCTGGAAAACGAATTCACCGTTACGCTCGACCCAGACGCGTTCGATCGCGCCACGATTCCTGGCCTCGAAGCCGAGGACGAAGTCAATCGCCTTCTCGATGCCGGGCCAGTTCAGGCCCTCGAAGGTCGAATCCTCGAGCAGTGTGGCGAAGCGGGCCCGGGCGAATCGGACGAGCGTTTGCCGCACATCCGACGGCAGCGCGCCGGACGGGTAGCGCTCGGCGAAATCCTGCAGCGAGCGGTGCCAGGCGTCGCCGGCCTCGCGCGGCCCGAGCTCGCGCTCGACCGGCTCCAGAGGCGCAAGCTTCAGGATGCGCTCGGCGTAGATGGCGTAAGGATCGCGCCGCAGGGTCTCGATCTTCGTCACGCTGAGCGAGCGCGGGCGCAGCTCGACCGGCGGGCAGGGCGCCGGCCGCCCGATCGGCTCGACCTTGTCCGGCTTGTCCAGCGCCCGGGCGTAGTCCAGGTACCGGTCTCCACGGCGCTCGGCCGCCGCGATCGCCTCCGCGCCCGCCGCCGCCCCGATCCTCTGGACAAAGCGCGAGGCGACGGTCGGCTCGCCGCCGCGCTTCCTGGCCCGGCTCAGGATTGCCTCGGGCGCGCCGAGAGCGGCGAGGAAATCATGCGCCGTCTGCCCGACGCGCCGCTCCGGCGCGGAGAGCCCCAGCTCGGCGCGCATCGGCCGGTTGAGGAAGGCGTCGGCATCGACCGCAGGCGGCCAGACCTTCTCGTCGAGGCCGGCGAGCAGCGCGCGGTCGAAGGAGAGCAGGCGCGCTTCGAGCAGGCCCAGAATTTTTAGGCGTGGGTGGCCGCCGCGCGCCGGCGGCGCGCGAACGCCGGCAAGCGCTTCATCGAACAGCGCGGCATATTCCGCGAGGGTGCAGGCGAAGCCGTCGCCCGCCGCCTCGCTCCATTCGTCCATGAGTGCGGCGAGCGCATCGAGGCCATGCGGCGGCGATCGCTCGCCTTCGGGCGCTGCGAGGACGGCGTGGAGCGCCGCGCGATGGGTCAGGAGCCATTCGCGCAGAGGCCTGGAGGCGCGGAGCGCGCGCAGGGGGTCGAGGACCGCGACGAGGTCGCGCGCGAGCCTCTCCCCTGCGGCCCGCCTCTCCTCTTCGATCGTCCGGATCGCGATATGCGCATGCGGATCGTCTGCTGCCGCGCGCGCGGCAGCGATGGCCCTGTCGAGATTGTCGAGCGAAGCAAACGGCGCGGCGCGGAAGACGCCAAGCTCGAGCGCACGGGCGGCGGCTTCGCATTCGGCCCGCCTGCGGCCGAAGCGCGCCGACGGGTGAGCGATCAGCGCTTGAGCCGTGAGCGGCCTCAAATCGGCCGCGGCCATGAGGACGAGCCGCGACAGGGCGCCGGCCGCCGTCTGGCCGAGCGTGCGTCCGGCGGAATCTTCGGCCTCGACGCCCCAGCGCGCGAGCTCCGCCGCCACGCGCCGGGCGATCGACGGATCTGGCGTGATGAGCGCCGCGGTCTTGCCGGGCGTCTCCAAAACTTCGCGCATGGAAATGGCGAGGGCGAGCGCCTCGTCGGTCTCGTTGTCGGCGACGATGATCGAGACGCTGTCGAGAGCGGCCGCAACCGCGGCAGGCGACAGCGCCGCGTCGCGCCTGCTCCACCTGTCAGTCGAATCCGCCGGGCGGAGCGCTTCGCTCAAGAAAGAGGCGCGCGCCGCGAGCGGCGCGGGCGGATCGCCGAGCGTCCGCACGTCCTCCCGCCTGACCCCGATGCGCCCGATCAGCCGATGCAAGAGCGCCTGCGGATGGACGGCGAGCCCCTGCGCTCCCGCGTCGCTTGCGCCGATCATGCCCCAGGCGGCCTCGTCGAGATGCAGGTCGAGAGCGGGCAGCACCACTGCGCCTTTGTCGCTGTAGGCAATCGCGGCGATGAGCTCGGCGGTGGCGCGGTTGGCGCCCGTCGAGCCGGCGATGATCGTCGGGCCCATCCGCGCCCCGGCCTCGAGGCGGTTGATTTCGCTCTGGAGGAGGAGCGCGACGCGCTTGGCGCGGTCGACGAGGCCGTTCTCGCGGAGCCATGCCGGCCAGTTGGCGAAGGCGATCTTGAGAAAGTCGAGCGTGATGCGCCAGTAGACGTCGTATTCCTCCGGCGCGAGCGTCTCGAGCCGTCTCCAGTCGATCCCCTCGATGATCATGTCGTCGATCAGCCGGGCGAGATCGGCGGCGAGGGCGTAGGCCTGCGCCGGGCTCGAGGCGACGACCGCCGGCTCCCTCAAGTCGAACCGAAGTCCGTCGGCGTCGGCGCCGCGGATCGCGCCGCGCAACGCCTGCCCCCATTTGCGCACGAGCAGCGCAAGCGTGTGGCGGCGGGCGAGTTCGCCGACCGCGGGCAGGGCGCCGGCGCGCGGCGGCTCCTGCGCCTCCGGGTCGAAGAACGTCGCCGTCTCGTTGGGCTCGAACGCGCCGAGCGGCGCTATTCGCGGCAGAAGGACGCTCTCGCCCCCCGCCGCCGCGAGCAGAGCCTCTGCGAATGCCGCGGCGGCGCGCTGGGTCGGCACATAGACGGTTGCGCTTGCCAGCGCGAGCGGCCCGCCCGAGCCGGGAAACCCCTCGATCAAATCGCCGTCGATGAGCGCGCGCGCGAGCGTCGGCAGGAACGGCGCGCCGGCGGGAATCGTGAAGACGTGGGCATCGCGAATCGGCATACAAGGTTGTCAGGCCCGGCGCGGGGGAAGGCAAGCATCGGTTCGCCGTTGCACACAGGGGCGAAGGAAGCATGCCCTCAGGCCGCCGGCGTCACTTCCGAGGCGATGCGCTCGCCCAGTTCCGCCTCGGCGACGGTGAGCTCGTACGCCGTCTGCAGATTGAGCCAGAACCGGGCACTATTGCCGAAATAGCGCGCGAGACGCATCGCGGTTTCGGGCGAAACGCCTCGCTTGCCGTTTAGAATGTCGGTGACGCGGCCCGACGGCGTGCGCAGCGCGATGGCGAGCGCATTGGCCGACAGATTTCGCGCCTCGATTTCGCGCCTCAGGATTCGGCCGGGATGAACCGGTCTCATCGTCTTTGCTCCATCAGTGATAATCGACAATTTCGACGTCCCAGGCGTCCCCGTCCTCGAACCGGAAACAGATGCGCCACGGGCCGTTGATTGTCATCGCCCATTGATACTTTCGCGCTCCCGCCAACTTGTGCAGTCCGACTGATTTCAACGGGCTCAGGTCGGCTAGCGAGGTCGCCGCGTCCAGCGCGGCGAGCCGCTCCTCGGCGGCCCCGACGTCCATTCCCGAAAATTTGCTCTTCCCGGTCTCCGCGAACTGCCGAGTCGCACTGTTCGCCCAGGACCGGATCATCTATGGAATGTACTACGTGACGCGTAGTATGTCAAGTCCTTGAGTCTAAGGCCGCCGCAAGCCTTCCCCAATGCGCCTCCTCGCCGGGAATCCCGAAGCGCAGGCGGTCGGACGCGTTGGGGAAGAGGCGGGTCAGAATGCCGGCCCTGAGCAGGCGCTCGAACGCCTCGCCGGCGTCTTCGCGCGCCGCAAGCCGAAAGAGCCGCGTCCCCCCCAGCACGCGCCAGCCAGCATCCTTAAGCAGCGCGTCGAGGCGCGTCGCCTCCATGGCGAGCCGCGCGCCGATTGCGGCCGTCCAGTCGAGGTCGACCAGCGCTTTCGCCCCGATTGCGATGGCCGGCCCGCTCACGGGCCAGTGACCGAGCGCCGCGCGCAGCCGCTCCCCCACGTCCGGCGAGGCGATGGCGAAGCCGAGCCTTAGGCCCGCGAGGCCGAAAGTCTTGCCGAACGAGCGCAGGACGACCGCTCCCGCGGTGGGCAGGGCCGGCAGAAGGCTCTCGTCGGCGCCGTCGAAGTCGGCAAACGCCTCGTCGACGATCAGGAGCCCGCGGCGCCGGTCGAGCCGCTCATGCAGTTCCATGAGGTCGGCGCGGCTCGTGACGCGGCCGTCGGGATTATTCGGATTGACGACGATTGCGACGTCGCAATCCTCGAATGCGTCCAGCGAAGCCGCTTCGACGACACCGGCGCCTGCCGCGGCGAACGCCTCCGCGTGACCGCCGTAGGTGGGCCCCAGCACGCCGATTGCGCCGGGCGGCGTGATGCGCGACAGCGTCTGGATGAGCGCCTGCGAGCCCGGGCCGGCGATGACGGCTTCGGGCGGTGATCCGTAACGGCGCGCGGCGGCGGCCTCGAGCGCGGCAAGCGCCTCGCGCGCCGGCAGCCGCCTCCATGCCTCGGGCTCGAGATCGGACAGGGGATAGGCGTGCGGATTGATCCCGGTCGAGAGATCGATCCAGGGTTGAGGCGCGCCCGGCGCGAGCCGGCGCGCGACGTCGAGCGCGCCGCCGTGATAGGCAAAAGCCGCAACGCCCGCCGCGCAGGTCCGCCAGGCCATCATGTCCCTTTCGCAATCGCTGCTGCTGGCGCTCGCCGCTCTCATGCTCGAGGCGCTCTTCGGCTATCCGGCGCCTCTCTATCGCGCGATGGGCCATCCCGTCACCTGGATGGGTTCGTGGATCGCCTGGCTCGACAAGCGGCTCAACCGGCCGGGTATGGGGTTCGCCGCCCGACGCGCCCTCGGCGCGCTCGCGCTCATCGCCGCTCTCGCGCCGGTCGCGCTCGCATGCCTTGCGGCGACGCGCCTGCTTGCGCCGTTGGGCGCGTTCGGCTTCGCGGTCCTCGCCGTGATGGCCGCGAGCCTGCCGGCGCAGCGCAGCCTGCACGCGCACGTGCAGGCGGTCGCCGACGGTCTCGACAATGGCCTCGACGAGGGACGGCGCGCCGTCGCGAAGATCGTCGGGCGCAATCCGGTTGCGCTGGACGAAGCGGGCGTCGCGCGCGCGGCGATCGAGAGCCTCGCTGAGAATTTCTCCGACGGCGTCGTCGCGCCCATCTTCTGGACCGCCCTCGCCGGGCTGACCGGCGGCGCGCTCTACAAGACGGTCAACACCGCCGACAGCATGATCGGCCACAAGGACGAACGCTACGCCGCCTTCGGCTGGGCGGCGGCGCGGCTCGACGACCTCGTCAATCTGCCGGCCTCCCGCCTCGCCGCGCTGTGGCTCGTCCTCGCCGCCCTTCTGACGCGAGACGCGTCGCCGTGGGAGGCCGCGCGGGCCCTAATGCGGGACGCCGCGAAACATCGCTCCCCAAACGCCGGCTGGCCAGAGGCCGCCATGGCCGGCGCGCTCGGCCTGAAGCTGGCCGGGCCGCGGATCTACGGGGAAACCCTGATAGACGACGCCTTTATGGGACGCGGCCGGCGCGAGGCGACCGCCGCCGATATTCGCCGTGCCTTGCGCCTCTATCGGCTCGCCTGTCTCCTCGAGGGCTTAGCGCTCGCAGCGGCGGCAACGCTCATCTGGCAAGCTTAAGCATCGCGTCGCACTCGAGATGCTTTTCGAGATGGTCGGCGAGCCCGTCGAGCGTGCGCTCGACCGTCGTCTCGTAGGCGAGCTCCGACGCCGCGCCGAGCGAGGCGAGCCAGGCCGCGCGCTGCCGGTCGTCGGCGAAGAGCCCGTGCACATAGGCGCCCATGATGCGCCCGTCCGCCGAGACCGCGCCGCCGGTCCGCCCGTCGGAAAGGCGCAGCAGCGGCCGGGCGCAATCCGGGCCGCTCGTCTGGCCGACGTGCATCTCGTAGCCGGCGAAGGGCGCGCCGTTCGTCAGGCAAATGCCCTCGACCCGCTCGAGCGCCTTTTCGCCTGCAAGAACAGTCTCGACGTCGAGAAGCCCCAAGCCCTCGATCGCCCCGGGCGGCCCCTCGATCCCCTGGGGATCGGCGACGCGTCGCCCCAGCATCTGATAGCCGCCGCAGATGCCGAGCGCGCGCCCGCCGCGCCGGACATGGGCGAAGAGATCGACGTCCCAGCCCTGGTCGCGGAAAAAGGCGAGGTCGGCGATGGTCGCCTTGCTGCCCGGCAGGACGACGAGATCTGAGACCGGCAGCGGCTCGCCGGCCGGGACGAAGACGAGTCTTGCGGCGGGCTCCAGCCGCAGCGGATCGAAGTCGTCGAAATTGGCGATACGGGGAAAAGTCGGCACGGCGATCGTGACGGCGCCTTCCGCGTGCGGCCTGAGGTTCGGCAGGCCGAAAGCGTCCTCCGCCGGCAGGCGCGCCGCTTCGGGAAAGAAGGGCGCGAGGCCGAAGGCGGGCCAGTCCGTCACCGCGGCAATGGTCTTCATTCCATCGGCGAACAGGCTCGCGTCGCCGCGGAACTTGTTGACGATGAAGCCCACGATCGTCGCCGCGTCCTCGGGCGCGAGCGCCGCCTTCGTCCCCAAGACCTGAGCGAATATTCCGCCGCGGTCGATGTCGGCGATGAGCACGACCGGGCAATCGGCGGCGCGTGCGAAGCCCATGTTGGCGATGTCGCCCTCGCGCAGGTTGATCTCGGCCGCGCTGCCCGCGCCCTCGATAAGGACAAGGTCGGCCTCCGCCTTGAGGCGGGCAAAACTGTCGAGCACGACGCCCATCAATTTCGGTTTCAGCGCCTGATACTCGCGCGCCTTCGCATTGCCGATCGTGCGGCCCTGCACGATGACCTGCGAGCCGATCTCGCTCTGCGGCTTCAACAGCACCGGGTTCATGTGGACGCTCGGCGGAACGCCGCAGGCACGCGCCTGCAAAGCCTGCGCCCGGCCGATCTCGCCCCCGTCATGCGTCACCGCGGCGTTGTTCGACATGTTCTGCGGCTTGAACGGCCGCACGCTCAAGCCCCGCCGGGAAAAGAGGCGGCAGAGGCCGGCGACGATGAGCGACTTGCCGACATCGGACCCGGTTCCCTGGAACATCAGCGCGCGGGCGGTCAAGGCCGCGTCCTCGCGCTGCGCGCGTCCCCGCCCCCCTTGTAAGCTTCTACATTGAAAGGAGTTTTTGAGTCGCAGGCTGCCCGCGCGTTCCCCTTCTCCGCGAAGCGGGGAAGGTGGCCCGAAGGGCCGGATGGGGTGCGGAAAGCAGGTCTCGAACAATCCAGGCTCGCGACGACGTTCATGCAATGCGACCTGCGGTCAATGTAGCGGGCCACACCCCATCCGGCGCTGCGCGCCACCTTCCCCAGCAAAGCTAAGCAAAGCTGGGGAAGGGACCGTCGAGGCGAGCTGAGATGCGCGAAAGACCCGCGCCTACAAGGATCATGTCCCTCAAAACTCGACGCCTTCCTGCGCCCGCACGCCGGCGGCGAAATGGTGCTTCACGAGCCCGAATTCGGTGACGCAGTCAGCCGCCTCGATCAGCTCGGGCTTGGCGTTGCGTCCGGTGACGACGACGTGCAGGCCGGGGCGGCGCGTGCGGAGCGCCTCGACCACCTCGGCGAGCGACAGATAGTCGTAGCGCAGCGCGATATTGAGCTCGTCGAGCACAAGGAGCCGGATTGTTTCATCGGCCATCATACGCAAAACTTCGCCCCATGCGGCCTCGGCGGCCGCGACGTCGCGGGCGCGGTCCTGCGTCTCCCAGGTGAAACCCTCGCCCATCGTGCGCCACTTGACCTCATCGCCGAAGCGCTCGATCGCCGCCCGCTCGCCGGTCGACCAGGCGCCCTTGATGAATTGGACCACGCCGACGCGAAAGCCGCGCCCGAGCGCGCGCAGCGCCAGCCCGAAGGCGGCGGTCGACTTGCCCTTGCCGGTGCCCGTATGGACGATGAGCAGGCCCTTCTCGAGAACAGGCTTCGAGGCGACCTCGGCGTTCTGCGCCGCCTTGCGCTTCGCCATCTTCGCCCTGTGCCGCTCCTCGGCGTCGGTCATGCGCTCCTCGTGACAGCGAGGATGGCTAGCAGGATTCAGCGCCGCCGTCCAAACCAGGCGCTCTCAGCGCCGCGTCCGTTTGCGCCACGCGTCCCATGCGATCGCCTGCTCGGGCGCCTGGCGCCCCGGTCGGAGACCGTCGTCCCGGAATCGCCTGACTGGCGCCGCTCGGCGCTCACGCCGATCTTCGAGAACTTCGTCGTCCCGAGCATCCTTCAGAAACCGCGCAGCAAGCGGGAGCGCCGGGCGGCGGTGGCGGCGGCGGTCACCGCGATCCTCGAAAATATCGCGACCCCCAAGGAGGCCGAAGCCGGGAACGCGACGACCGGAGAGCGCCCTTCTATCGGGTCTTCCGGCGTCGTCTCCACCCCGCCGTCCGTCGTCGCCGTGGACGACGAGCTCGCCGAAAGCGCCACGCCCTGCCGTGGACGAAAGCGCCACGCCTGGCTTCGAAAGCGCGACGCCTGGCTTCGCCGGATCGCTCGATGGCGCGCCAAGGGTCAGCCTTCAAACAACTAGCCAGCCCGCCCCGGCGCGCCTATCTTTGCGCTTCCACAGAAACCAAGAGGCGCGAAGCCCCGTGAATCCCTTTCCCCTCGTCCGCAAGCGCGAAGGCCGTCTTTCGGCCGAGACGGTCGCCGCGCTCAACGCCGATCTCGCGGCAAAATTCGGCAACCGCTTCACCGCCTCGGAGGCGATCCGCAAGGCGCATGGCCATACGCTGACCTGGCTCGAGAACCAGCCGCCGGACGCGGTCGTGTTCGCAGAATCGCGCGACGACGTGATCGAGCTCGTGAATCTGTGCGCCAGACACGACGCGCCGATCGTGCCGTTCGGCATCGGCTCGTCGCTCGAGGGTCACGTCAATGCGCCGCATGGCGGCGTGTCGCTCGACTGCTCGCGGATGAACAAGGTCCTCGCCGTCAACGCCGAGGACCTCGACTGCGTCGTCGAGCCCGGCGTCACGCGCAAGCAGCTCAACGACTATCTGCACGACACCGGCCTCTTCTTCCCGATCGACCCCGGCGCCGACGCCTCCCTTGGCGGCATGGCCGCGACCCGCGCCTCGGGCACCAACGCCGTGCGCTACGGCACGATGAAGGACCTCGTGCTGTCGCTCGGCGTCGTCACCGCCGACGGCGATTTCTTGCGCACCGGCACGCGGGCGAAAAAGTCCTCGGCCGGCTACGACCTCACTCATATCTTCGTCGGCTCCGAAGGGACGCTCGGCGTCGTCGTCGAGATCGTGCTCCGCCTGTCCGGCATCCCCGAGGCGATCTCGGCCGGGATCTGCTCTTTCCCCGACGTCCGCTCGGCGTGCAATACGACGATCGAGACCATCCAGTCCGGCCTGCCGATCGCCCGCATCGAGCTCCTCGATTCGCTCTCGGTGCGCGCCTTCAACAATTATGCGCATCTGACCTTGCCGGAGAACCCGATGCTGCTCGTCGAGTTCCACGGCACGGAGATGAGCGTCGCCGAACAGGCCGGCCGTTTCGGCGAGATCGTCGCCGACAATGGCGGCGGCGACTTCATCTGGGCGACCAAGCCGGAAGAGCGGACGAAACTCTGGCAGGCGCGCCACGACGGCTTCTGGGCGCAGATGAGCTTGAGGCCCGGCGCGCGTCCTTTCGCCACCGACACCTGCGTGCCGATCTCCCGCCTCGCCGGCTGCGTCGAGGAGACGCTGGAGGACATCGGGCGAACCGGCCTCGTCGCGCCGATCGTCGGCCATGTCGGCGACGGCAATTTCCACGTGAGTCCGCTCGTCGACATGAGCAATGCGCGCGAAATCGAGGCGGCCGAAGCCTTCGCCTCGCGCCTCGCCCACCGCGCCATCGCCATGGGCGGCACCTGCACCGGCGAGCATGGCATCGGCCAGAAGAAGATCGCCTACATGGAGGACGAGCATGGGCGGGCCGCGATCGACCTGATGCGGCGGGTGAAGGCGGCCTTCGATCCGCAGAACCTGTTCAATCCGGGCAAGGTGTTTGCGGTGTAGGGTGGACGGCGATCGCAATCGCGAGGACACGCGGGTTTGAGCCTAGTCGCAGAGGCTCCCCTTCCCCAGCTTGCTGGGGAAGGGGGCGCGCAGCGCCGGATGGGGTGTGGCCCACTGC
>Ga0326727_10019147_pt1 | contig 13826 bp, 13 predicted proteins | sample MB2enrmetagenome_FD_207643 | JGI IMG/M metagenome (GOLD analysis project Ga0326727, IMG submission 207643) | Lab enriched peat soil microbial communities from McLean, Ithaca, NY, United States - MB29MY | ecosystem: Environmental > Terrestrial > Soil > Wetlands > Peat | place: USA: New York... | reverse complement strand
TCTTCTTCTCAAAGTTTTCCGCCGTCTTTCCTGCATCCTCCTACTCTCTCTCCAAATCGCGCCCCTTTTCCTCAGCCTTAGTCAGAATCCGCAGCAGGTGCAATTCACTGATCATAAACGCATAAGCTATGGCTGCGGCAACCTCAGCAGATGTGACATGATGGTACTCGTAGAGAAGCCAACTTATTGGGAGAAGGCAGTACGCAAGGGTGGACATAATAGAAACGTAGCTTGACCACATCAGCGAGGATACGCGTGATAACATAACCCAATAAAAGGACGACAAGAAAAAGCAGTAGACCCATAGGCACTTGGCCCCCTTTCCCGGAAATCGTCCGACCTGTCTGTTACTTCTTTGTGGTTAGATTGGTTATTTCCGTTGCGAGTTCTTGTTTCGTCTTTCCTAGGGTGTTTATGCCCAGACTCTTCGCGGCAATTATGATCGGGTCTTGAGAAGGCTGTTTTGTTCCCTGCTGACTAATCTCTGGTGTGCTCGTTGGTGGACTGGTGATAATTTTGTTAATGGAATCTGTGATAGAATTTGTGGTAGGATTTGTGATGGCGTTCACATCCAAAAGCGACGTAACCTCTTTGGCTGCTTTATCGAACTCTCTTTTTGCTTGGCCTATTGCTCGGACCATTTCGGGGACTTTCGATGGACCCCCAAGGAAGAGTGCTACAAGTATCCCGACTATAAGTAGTCCGTCGAATCCTGAGAGTGGCACTTCTTTCCACAGCCCAAGCCGTCAACCGTCAACTTCACGTTACTTTTTCCAAGGCTCTGTTAAGTCTTCGGGACTTCTGCAGTCCCGACGAAGTTCAGTTGTTTGAAGCCTCTCTGAGGCTGGGGCGAGATTACGGTCTGTGGTTCCATGTAAATGTGATTATATGTTATTGCTTTAGGGGGGACGTATTTTGACGACGTGTGTCAACATCGAGATTCATTCCGAAGACATTGAGTTACATCCTTCCGTACGTGCTGATCTCTACTTTTCAGTACGAGGTGGCGCAGGATGGTTTGAAATATTCTTCGCCGTTTGTTCTAATGGGTCTGCGGTACCTTGTCGCTTCTCTACTTCTTTTCGGAGTAGTTCGTTCGTTTAGGCCGATCGTAAACAAAGACACCGTTCTGTTATCAATTTTTACCTGTGCAAGTGGGGGCTTTTGGAGCCTTGGCTTGGAATATGTTTCAACATCAGAATCTGCCGTGCTGAGCTATACGATGCCGTTGATGTCGATTCCAATAGCCTCCCTGATCTTATCCGAGAAAGCGTCTCATAAGGAATGGGCAGGAGCTGCAGTGGGGTTCGTAGGCGTTCTAGTCTATTCCGTTGCGGTATTCGGAAACCGGACGCTATCAGTAGTTGGCGCAGTTCTAACGTTGCTGAACGCTTTCTTTTGGGCGATGTACACGATCTACTACCGGAAATTAAAGAGCCAAGAGCCGATAAGAACAGTGGCGACACAACTGTTGTTCGGAGCCGCGCTATTCTTTCTTATCGTTCCCCTAGACTACAGGTTGGAGATGACTCCCCACTTTTGGTTCGACTTGGCCTACTTAGCCGTACTAAGTGCAGCTGCTTCCTTCTTGTTGTGGAATGCCCTGGCGAGGCTAACACGAGTTGGTAAAACGTCGACGCTGATCTATTGTACACCGGTCGCCGTAACTGCGGTACAGTATATTCAGACGTCGATTTTGCCTCCCCCCGTTTCATTGATCGGGCTTTGCCTAATGATTTTCGGAATATACATTTCGAGAACCTCCATGTTCGAGAGTTATGGTTGACTGAAAATATTCGTTTACATGCCAATCTCTTGCAATAATCAAGTACCGCTATCACACTTATCCGTAGATAGTGTTTTGGAAGGCGCTCGCGGACGCCGAACGCGATTAGTCGTCGCAAGTTTCAGAACCTTCTCGCCTCCAGCGAATGCGCTGTAACCCCAAGACTTACTCAACGGTTTATCGGCCTAGCTCTCGTCCAGCACCTCTAGTTTGGGATCTGCCTACAATCGTTAGCGAAAACAATAAACAGGCAGGTAACGGGTTGAGTTTGGATTGAGGTTTGGTTTCAATCAATGAGCCACTATTGTAAACTGTGCCAACCAACCAAGGCGTTTCGATTAAACGACCAACTGCATGAACATCATTGGACGGCTCATCGAGAATCGTGCTGTGATGTTTGCCATCATTTGCGTCAATTTCACTTAGGATTTCACGGGTGTGCAGTCTGCGGTTGCCGATACACGAAGAAGCATCCGGAACTAAATTAGCGTGCGATCAACGAACTAATCACGCACAAACCAGACGACCAGTTGGATTAAACGATCGCAATTCACAGTAATTTACAAACCTATACTGGGAAGTCTCACCGAAACCTTAGCACAGAGCATACGCTCGACCGACGATGCTCCAGGGAGAATCAGAGGCTTCATACATTGAATCTGCGAACCTCACCGCTGGGTTTAGGAGAGTTGAAAGTCGGCCGTCCATGTTCCAGTGATTGGTGCTGGTTGGTTTAGTTGGACTTGGGGTAGGTCTGAGCTTGTGAATGTGATTGTCCCGTCGAAGTTACCTGTTCCTTGCGTCGAGGTTAGCGTGCCGCTCCATTCTCCCTGACCGATGAAGGTAGCCGTGCCGCACCAGAAGAGGAAGCAAGCGTAAACCGTCCCTGACACGTCCTGAATTATCCCGGATAGGCTGGTGCCGTTTCGCGTTCCAACCCATAATCCGCTGGCAGTTATGGGTACTGGGCCGATTGAGGTTTCGATGTTTCCGTTGAGGACCATATTCATTGATACTGAGTTTGTGTTGACGATCGCGTTCTGCAGGTTCCCGTTCAATGAATATCCGGTTAGATTCAATGCAAATGTTCCTTGGCCTGAACTGGCCATGACCGGAAGGAAAGAGTAACTCAGTGAGGCAACGATCAGTAACAATGCTACTCCAACAATCGCAAAACGGTTCGAGTTCGTCATATGCATTCCCTGTCCGTTTCTGGATCTCGCAACTTAAGAATGCGCTGTGACGCGAACACGTCTATAGCAACGCGTAGCTGAAGTGTTGAAGAAACTGGATTAGGAGTTGAAGGAGCGATCTAACCCATTGAATACGTATCTCATCAAGGATGGGGGATAGTCTAAGGAGAATACTGGTTGGACGCTTGTGAGAAGTGTGTAACTACAAAACACTTACGCGTGGTTGCCACTACTTGCAATCCTCACAAGGATCGCATACGGAACGATTAGATGGAGATATCGAAACTGAGGCACGTAGCTCGCCGACGAAAAGTAACAACTCTCGCGGGCTGACTAAGATAACTCGTTGTCTATGTTTGGTCTGAGAGACTGTTTACTTTCGTTTGGTGTCTGTCTACCAATGCAGAAGGCCGAAGTACAGTGCGAAGAGAACTAACAGAGCGCCCAATGTCTGTAACAAATCCTCAAGCTGAGACTGAAGAACACCTTACGATTTGTGGCTTCAAACCATTCCGGGCATATTCAAGGCCTGGAGCCCGGTCTGGGATTAGTGAGCCTTTTATTTCCTCTACTCGTCTCGTGGGATTGCGGCTGTTGTGGCTGGCCTCCGAGTGCGAGAGCGCTTCGGTGCTCCGCTTAGCCGTGGTCCAGATCCCCGCGACTGCAGGGGAGGATTACCTGGTCTATGACGGGGGCTTCCCAAGCCTCAAAGCTGCCTCGAGGCAACGAGGAAACCCGGGTCCGAATCCCGGCGGCCGCACCACTTCTCAGACGAGAATCCCCCATGGATAAATACGTTCGAAACCAAAATGGAATAGTGAGAAATCAACTTGAGGATCAGTCCGTAGACCTCTACGGAGTAGAAAGAAGACTCGAATTAGTGAGAAATCGGATCAAAGCAGCGAAAGAGATCCGAGAGCGAAACAAGGAACTAATTTTCAGGTATACCGACAATTGTAGTCTCCGCGGCTTGAGCAAACTTAGAATCCTATTCTACCTTAACAGGTTCTGGAACATCGCAAGAATCGCAGAGAAAGATTTCGACAAGATGGAAAAGGAAGACATCGAGGAACTGGTCAGAAAACTCCAGAAGCGAGTTTTCAAGCCTCGAACCGTCTCCGACCATCTGACAGCCATCAAAACCTTCTGGAAGTGGCTTGAGAATACCGACGACACCTACCCCGAGAAGGTTAGATGGATCAAGCCATGGCGCAACCACAAACCCTGCAAGCTTCCAGAACAACTCCTAACGAAGGACGATGTGGAAAAACTAGTCAACGCATCCGTCAACCCAAGAGATAAGGCGCTAGTCAGCATCCTATACGAGAGCGGATGCAGAATCGGCGAAATACTCAGCCTAAGAATAAGAAACGTGAACTTCGACGCCAACGGCGCCGTACTGATAGTCAACGGAAAGACGGGACAACGTAGGGTTAGGCTGATCCATTCGGTCCCCAGACTCATGACCTGGCTCGAACATCACCCCAAAAACAAACATCCAGACGCCTTCCTTTGGATCTGCCTTGGTTCCAGAAACAATTCCGAACGAATTCTGCACCAAGGCGTCGCAAGCATGCTCAGGAAGATAGCGAAACGAGCAGGACTGGCAAAGCGATGCAACCCACATCTCTTCAGACACTCCAGAGCCACCTTCCTAGCCAAGCACCTGACCGAAGCTCAGATGAAAGAATACTTCGGCTGGACACAGGCATCCGAAATGGCTGCAATTTACGTCCACTTATCGGGAAGAGACGTTGACAACTCACTGCTGAAACTTGCTGGCAAAAACGTCTCAGAAGCAGAGACGGAATCCGAAATGGACAGGAGGGTTACAGCGTGCTCAATATGCAAACACGAAAACCCGCCCGAAACACGCCGATGCTCAAATTGTGGGAGACCACTAGACCTCAAGACAGCTCTGGAAGACGACAAAAGGGAACACGAACTTCTCAAAATGCTAACCCCCGAAATATTAGAGGAACTAATTCAGAAACGAATCCAACAACTATCCACCGCCAAACCCTTGCAAACCCAAACCCTGAACGCACCTGCCGGCGAAAACGAACGGCCTTAGTTTCAAGGATTTATCTTTTCAAATCCAATCATAGGTATGGAAGACATCAGATTCAACTCGATTCAAGAGCTCATGCAATACGTGGACGAAGAAGCCCGCAGAAGAATTAAAGAAAACCTGACGAGCTGAACCTCTAATTTGATTCCCATCCCCGGCTCCAAAACTTCAAAGTTAAGGACTCCTGCGGGAAGGTTGGTTTGTACTAGTAGTGCGTGTAAGTAACTTTGGCGCGGTTCGGATGCTTCAGATTCTGGCGCGGCGTCGTCTTCTGAAGCCTTTGATTCTCCAGAAGCCGCTTGAATCACGATAATATTCCATGACTTCCAATTTATCTCTCGCCAACAGAATTCTAATTGTTTTGCCACTTAGGGGTTCCAACGTATGAGAAGGACGCTTTCGGCCATATTCACCAATATTCAGAGGGTGGAATTGCAGATTCCAAGCAAACCTAGACAACTAAGCACGTAGAGCTTGATGCACGGATCTAAACAATCGTGACAAGTTTGACTTTGATTGTAAAATTCCCTGAAAGGTTTCAGTGAATCTGAGCACCCTACAATTGCAAGAACCACAGGTTCGATACCGAAAGCCTATGTCTGGACGTAATTTAGGAAGTTGTTGAAAACTATCGAGAAATTTCGTCAGAGGGCGCTCGGCGGAGCGATGGGACCTGGCCGAATGTCAGTGGGAGACGCTTAGTGTTACCTTCAATCAAGATAGGAAGCAAACCCTCGAATGGATACGTGACAATATTCTTCCCACTAGGACTCAGCAGAGAGAACGGTAATTCGTTATCAAACGACTTGGGCAGTTCGGGATAGTGGCTTCAGAATTAGATGACGACGAAACCAATCATCGTTCCGAGAGGTCTAGAGTGCTTCTTACGGAAGTCTTAAGTCCGTAGACTTGGCCTACACTCCTAGCCTTGCGAAGGGCTACGTTTGGCGAACTGGTCCCAACACATAAGAATCCACGAGGCAGCTCACGCGGTCGCTGGATACTTGCTAGGCAAGCCTCTCCGACGAATCAACGTCCGCAGGCATTATCTCGGAAAGAACCACTTGCAGGGAGACACAAAATGGTCTCTTGGACGAATCAAACTTGAACGGCCCAGAGGCCTAGAATGGCACATTCCCAAATCAATCAGGAAAGAACTCTTCGCGACTGTCTCGGGTGGAATAGCTGAAATTTGGTTCTTCGATCGGCCGCGCTACCACAGCTTAGATTGGAACAGGGCATTTGATTTTATGAAATCCTGCGTCGGAAATCAAGAGTTCACTGCCCGTTATTTTCATGAGGTTCAGTTAGAGGCCGTTGATTGGTTCGCGAAAGCTCGGTACATGAAGGCTGTGGCGGCTGTCGCTAACGCTCTCAAGAACAAACCTGTCCTCTCAGGGCGAGAAGTTGAGAAGATCATCAGACTGACAGGACTCAAGCCGCTCAAGGATTGGGCTTCCTCAAAGAGAGATTGAGCGCCCCGAAAGTGCACGGCTGAAATATCCTACTGACACATAAAACCCGAAAACCAACGCGAAGGCGATGAGAAAGGCATTTCCACATCTTATCCCGTAGATGGATCTTCACCAAACTCAGCTGAAGATGCTCTCTGTCATGATATTTAGTACCTAACAAACCTCAAACAAATTGTAAGTAATGAAAACTCCTCCTCAACACGCGAGCTTGAGGGGTATACCAAAACGCTAAGAGGATAACATCTACAGAATGAGTAGGCGAGGCAAGGTCGTGAGTCTGTCTTTTCGCGTAAGAATACTGGGCTTGCTAGTTCTGGCGGTCATTGTCGCCGCGAGCATTGGGACCTATACGATTTGGCATGAATCAAACGGTAATATTCCCAGCACTTCTTCCACTACCGCTATACAACCAACTTCAGGCTCTGTCATCGTAACTTTTACCGTTCAGGTCGTCGATGCAAACACTAGTGCACCTATCCAAGACGCTTCCGTTTATCTGAACAATGCACTTCAGGGTACAACCGATTCTACCGGAAATGTAGAGGTAGCGACAATCTATCCACCCACGTTTCAGAGTTACAATGTTACCGCTCTAGGGTACCAAGATGTGAGCGGGACTTGGACCATCAACTTCAATGTTAGCGGACCGGTTATCATTCGATTAACGCATAATTCAGTCTCGTATTCTCCGGTTCAATGGATTACCGTCGGAAAGGTTCAGCCAGTCGGCTACTACTTGACGCTTCTACAATCTAATGGCAGTCAACCCTACGTTCAATTGGCGAATGAAATTCATAAACTTCCTGATTATTCGAATGTCACAGCTGTTGCTGAGATCGCATACCTTGCCTTGAACGCCTCATATCCGGAGGTGAAAGAGGCTTTCGAACTAATGCTTCAGGGCGGAACCCCGGATCAAAGCGACTTCCAGTATCCAGTTCCTCAATACAACACTGAGTTGGAGGCCTTGTACTGGTTGGCGACACAGAACCAGTTCAAGAAAGATGATACGACTGCCCTAGCCATAGCCATGGTTGATGGATTGTACATCACGATTGGAGATGATCAGACCAGAAATCTGGTCAGAGCTGACGACAACACTACGCTAAATGCTGCTAGAGGGATTTCAGAATGGCAAGAGCAAATGGGGTTGCCTTACAATTTAGAAAACTACCCTTTGGCAGCTAAACTATCTTGGGCATGGAGAGGCGGCATGTCACCGAACGTACCAACTTGGAACAAGTATTCTCTGACATGCGTAGATTGTCCCACTAACGGCTACGCCGGTGTAAAGTTAGATCCTTTTGGCTACAGGTGGATGACATCAGATCCGAATAAAATGGAGGAAAAGCGATCATGGCTCATTAAGAATAATCTAATGGAAATTAGTGCTTCGAGTACAGAACAAGCTATAGAAAATTACACGTATTTTTCTGGCCGGCAGGGATTACCTGGAGAACATTGGTTATACAGTAATGGGAAGCAGGGGATAGCCGACGTTAATGTGAATGGAGTCATGGTCACGTCGTGGGGAATTGACAATCCTGATTTCGAATTTGAGAACTTAGTAACTAAGGGATACGGCATTGGAAATTGCAGAGACGAAGCGATAACGGCTGACGAACTGTTGAAGTCGGTTGGTATCGCATCGGATTTCATGGAGAACACGGTGTCAGATGATTCGCACACGTTCGCCATCTTCTTTGACCCTGCCAAGAATGTGTGGACTGTTTCAAGTGACCAGATCAGTGTCGAACGTGATTTCTCTGGCAAAGACCTGTTCTACATATTCGTTCCTCCGTTTGATCAGCATTCCTATTTGAAAGCCTGGGCTGTCAATCAACCTCAATCTGACCTGTTTGCCGGAAATCAATACTACATGACATTCTTCGACTCATTTCAGACCGTACGTTCTATGCTGACTACTGGAATAGAAAATACCACTATGAGTACGTATTTCGCCGAAAGAAACGATTATTGAAAGTACAAGATGCGGATAGCCCGTATTCAAACAATAGAAGAACCTCGCCGCAGCCTTCCAGAACGCTCTGTAAGATGATGACAGAGACCTGGGTAAGCTTTGGGGACGATGCGACGCGGCGCAGTCTCGAATGGGCTCACGTCCTTGAGATGTCAAGGTAGTTCAGGCTGCTGACTGTCTTGGGTAAGCTTTCACGGGCAATGTGCTTCCATAGTAGATGTATCAATACAAACATAGGCACGCTGCTGTTTCAAGTCCAGGATGTAATCGCATTTCTATGTCATGGAGACTTTGCAAGGCCGAACAGCGACGACGCGCAATTCTTGCATACTTTCCTGTGCCCTGAAGCGTAGTAGTATTCTCTGGAATCACCCAGGCAAATGTGAGCTCCGCAATCAGCGCACGTGAATAGCTGTGAGAAATAGCCACTACACAGTGCGCATTCTTGTTTAGTCGTCGTGAACCTCTCAACGACTTTTTGTCTACCTGTCAAAGGATCTATTTGCACGTCGTAAGTGATCTTGGTTTCTGAATCAGGACTCTTGATTACTCTCTCTACCTCCTTGACGCTGTCCGTCGATCCAAGAAGTCTTGAAAGCATGTTTTCGAATTCGACGCTAGGGGCTACCTTCACGTCGTTTTTTCGGAATCTATCCGAACTCATGGCACACTTTAACTCCACAATCCAAACAAAACGGGATAGCTAGGTCCCTTCTCTACAACTCGATCGTTCGTGAGAGCCGTCTCCTCCTTCGTTTGTTCGGGCATTAGTCCTTTATTCCACGCGTGAGCGCGCAGCTCCTGCAAACAGTTTGCTCATGGTTAATCGGAGTACCTATTTCATCCGCTTCGAAGTCGGCTCCTACCCACGTGACCCAACTCGCACGTCTAGAATCGCTAGCACATACTTGTGCGCCGCAGTCACCACAGGTGAGAACGTGCGCGAAGTAGCCGTTACATATCGCGCATTCTCTCTTGGAGGTCGTGAATTTTTCGGTCACCCTCTGTTTGCCAGTTAGGGGATCTACTTGTACCTCGTAAGTGATTTTGGTTTCCGAATCCGGGCTCTGGATGACTCTTTCCACTTCCTTCACTGTTTCACCGCCAGTTGCGAGAAGCTTGGATAGCATCTTCTCGAATTCTGCGCTAGGTGCCGACTTCAAACTCTTTCTTTCGCGATCTTCAGCGCTTATATTCTCAACTCTTCTTTCAGTGCAGCATATTTCGGATAGCACGCATTACAAACCAACCCTCCGGCGGCGGTTTGAATCCCGCAAGAGGGGCAGATTTTCTCCCTGCACCAGCCTCCGCAGGTCCTAATGTCATTGGAGTCCTTCACCTGTTGATCGCAAGAAGGGCATCTGATTATCAACTCTCTCAATATGGCCGGTGAAGTCCAACAAGAAGAGCAGACAGGCTGACCTCTGACTTGAGGTTTCAAGTACTCGGTAAGATTTGTGTTTGCACGACAACGTTGGCACGTCTTTTTTCCACATACAAAACATGGTCTAATCAGGTCAAGGGCCAGCATTTCACCCGTTATCGCTTGGCCGCAACTTTCGCATGCATCCGAGACGTAGGTTGTTATCGCTTCGCTCTGCGCGGTATACGGATCAATTTTGACTTCTTTTTCTTCGGTGTAGACAGTCTCTCCAGAGGGCGTCTTAACGATTGTTCTAACCTTAGAAACTCCTAATTTCTTTTTGTAAGGCATACTGTCGGCGTAGTTCTTTCGGCCTTTGCGTTCTCTGAGTAGCTTTCTAAGATCGTCATCATCTACGACCAAAGCCCTCTACCAACTATCCATGGGCATAGCGCCCAGATAAGTGTACTACTGCCGTCTGTCCGAATTGTCTCTGATTGTCTCAATCAGACACTAGACAGACAATGTGAACGCTGAACCGATATATGCGCCCTTCTCGTAGTATCATTGGCATTTCAGTTGCTGGGAAATCTCGGTTATCGACCGATCGTAGAGTTCAAGGAAATTCCAACCGTAGTTTACTACAACCCCAAATTGTCGGTCACTCTCAGCGTCACTACATTTGAAACGCAAGCGGTAGTAAAAGCTGCAAAGCACTTTTTCATTCGCGCCATGGAGACGAAGGGCGAAGCCGGAATCTACTCGCGGCTCCAAGAAATCACAAAGTTCACGGAGTATCTAAAGCAGAATATCGAAGATTGGCACTTGCAGGAATACTACATCAGCAACATTACTCCTAGGATAGCTCTCAACAACTTCCGGTTTGAACCGCAATTACAAAAATATCTCTCCAAATGGGAAGAGAAATCTCAGGTTGTAGGTCAGGTTACAGAAGAAGAGGAAGCAGTCATGCGTGAGAAGCTGGAATTGCTGAAACGGAGCACTGGTCACGACGAAGCTATCGCAGCAATGGATCGGACTCTGCAAGAGATAGGTGAATCACGCCGGCAGCAGCTTGAACTTGACTCTAAACTGAAAGGCGCAGCCAGCATTCTCAACGAGTGGATCGAGAAAGGACATGCCATAGCGCTCGTTTGGACTATATCGACAGGGTTCCATGTTTGCGAGCAGAAGGACCTCAAGAACGAAGTTGACGTCGTGGAACGCGAACTCAGTAAGATCTGGACTGAAAGCGTTAAGGCGAAGGCTCATCAGCAAGGACTATGGCTCGAAGAGATTCGTGAACCCCAGTATGTGATACACGCAGAATACGTTGGCCTCTTCCATCCCGAGGTGCAAGAACTCTACAAGACCCGCCCCGAATTATCCAAATTCGCCAAGGAGTTGGAGCACTACTTCAACGCACGCCTCCAACGATCGATTCAGCGAATCGGATACAGCGAGGAGAGTTCAACGGCCATTGCGGAACCAATCTCCACATTCCTCCGGCAGGTCGAGAAAATAGAAGAAGCTCCTTCCAAGCTCCAATTGAGGATCCCTTACGAGAAAATCAAATCGCCAATCTACTTGGGGCTAATAGCTGTCGCGCATGAGGATTATCTCCAGAGCTTGTCCGCGCCTTTCGTATTCGATTTGAATACGCTAACGCGCCACGTCCTCATCACCGGCACATCCGGAAGCGGCAAGACGAGAGTTGGTCAGCTTGTTACAGAGGCAGCGTCGATGCATGTGCCAGTCGTTATCCTTGATCCAGTCGGGGAATTCACAGGGCTGATCCATCCGAATCCCGACGCCAAGAAAGAACGCGAATTTCGCCTTGAGAGAGGACGTGCATATTCGCCGGTCATCTATACCCTTGAAGATGACGCAGTATCGTTCCAGGCTAACATACTCAAGAAACCTGTGGTTACTGGAGATCGCCTGATCTCTCAAGCGGAAGACATTGCCATAATCCTCAGCGAACTGGCAGGAGACCTACGATTTCGAGACATCTTCCGCGAGGTGCTTCTGGACGGATGGGAGAGAGGCGATCTGACTTTCGAACAATTCATGACTATGTGCCGTACCAAAGCTGCCCAGAAAAGGACAGGTATCAAACTCGACCGGCTAACACCGTACAAACCTCTAATGAGCCTTAGCAATTTCAACATACAAAGCCTGCTAGAGAACAAGATCACAATTTTCACCTTCAACTCAACACGTTTCACTGAGTCACAGAAACTGATGTTCATGTGGTTCATCCTACGTGAATTGTCAAATTACTTCCTTAACCAGCTGCACAGCGACGAACTGAAACTTCTTGTGATAATTGATGAGGCGCATCGATTCTACTCTGAGGCACAAGCGAAGAGCCCGGCCAAAGTGCTTGAGACCCTCAACGCGGAGGGAAGAGGAAGGGGATTGGGCATGGTGGTTATCACGCAAACCATCAAGGACCTTCCAGAGATATTCACACAGGCTGACACGAGAATCTTACTCAAAATTGCCGAAGGAGAGATTCAAAGCTACGCTCAGAAGTTCAACGCGGAATTGGCACGGAGGCTACGTCTCCTCGGCGCCAGGGAAGGCTACGTGTTTCTCGGCCCAGACCAATTCTATTGCAAGTTTCGCCCAACGCTAAGCAATCCGAAAGGAGTCTTGACCAAAGAGGAACTGCGACAGTACAGCGCCTCCAACAAAGCGTTCCAAACATCGCTACAGATTCTCATGACGGACGAAAAACACGAGCCACCTAAGTCAAACCAGATGACATTCGCAGATACAGACTTAGAGAAAACAGCAATCGAGATCCTTGAAAAGAATCACGGGATTTCAGTTTCGAGATTACAAAACCTTCTACGAATCAAAGGCCGTCAAACGATCACCAATCTGGTCAATTCAATGGAATCCAAGAAACTCATAATCACCAAACCAATGGCTAACAAGAGATTGATCTACCTGGTCACAGAGAAGCAGCCTTTAACGGCTCAGAACTCTTTCTCTGCAAAAGAAGGCGCTCCATCCGAGAAGGAAAAATCCTCACTATAGAGCTCATCGACAAGTACGTCTGACTGAAATACTTGACCGGCTTCGTCACTTACTTCATAACCACTAAGGTCAACTGGGCTGAAATCCCCAAGCATCGGTTCCCCAGCTTCCTCGTCTATGAAAGTGCGCGGAAAGGAAAAGCTCGGCTCGTTCGATTCGAAAGTAGGCATCTCCCCCATTCCACCTACATCACCTTCCTGACCAAGTTTCGTGGCCATTATCGACTTGAGAGCAAACATCGTCGCCGCGAAAACAACCATCATTACAACCATGCCAATAGCCCCTAGAGTGTTAACAACACCCTTCACGAGTCTCCCAGCCTTTGGATTCCGGTTGGGTCTGTTTCTTTCCCCATCGAAGACCGCGTGGCAATCTTTGCAGAAACAAACAATGTGTCTATCGTTTCCCCGCTTGATCGTGTACTGTTTACCCTCTGCCGACTCAACTTCCTTTCCGCAGGCAACACACTGGTTCAATTTCCATGCATCAAGACAATTTCCTTCATCCAAGCTTATGAGCACTTCCAGTCTGTCTTGACCTGTCTGGAAACAACTGGAAAATGGACCTTCTGGGTGGGGCATTATCTATTTTTGAAAAATCTGTTGGACAGACAGACAATAGACAGACAAACCAGACAAGCACGCATGGGAATTTCCTAATCTGAGCATTGATCTAGTTCTGAATAGCCTCATCAAACACGGTCAAACTCCGATAAGAATTTGCAATGGACTGGTTAGCATGATAATTCCCACGCTCGTCCAAGATTCAGGAATACTCATTGTCACATTGTGCCATTGAAGATCGTGAGAAAAATAATGAAACACCTCCATGCTGTAGCTAACACTCAACTCTTCGCCACTGTTAGCGTATATCGGAGTACAAGAGCCGCAAACCGCGCATAACGGTGGC